>Ga0214473_10002433_pt1 | contig 22869 bp, 22 predicted proteins | sample RVTome_7_FD_203509 | JGI IMG/M metagenome (GOLD analysis project Ga0214473, IMG submission 203509) | Soil microbial communities from uranium-contaminated site in the Upper Colorado River Basin, Wyoming, United States - RVT98D197 | ecosystem: Environmental > Terrestrial > Soil > Contaminated >... | reverse complement strand
GCCGTTGACCCGCAGGCGCCTCGGGCTGCAGAGGTCGATGAACAAGAGGCCCACGTGCGGGTTTTCGCTCAGGTTCCCGACCGACAGGTACATGCCGTTGCCGTCGTAGTTTGGAAACACCAGCGTTTGCTCGTCGAGTACGCGCACGAAGCCCGGATCGCCGCCCTTGTATGAGCAATTCGGGCGGCCTTCGCGGTCGGCGGTCGCCAGGAAGAACAGGTCCATGTGTTCGATGAAGGCGCGGTCCTCATCCGTGATGCGCTCGCGGCGGAGACGTTCCTCGATGCGATCCGCCAGGCGCTCCGTGTCGAAGCGGCGCTGGAATTCGCGGTGGCTGTCGCGGTAGATCCTTGACATGGCCGCCATTATTGCACCGCAGCCCCACTTTGCCGCTCCCCACCGGGGTCTGGACAAATGCGCCTGTCGGCGTAGGCTCGGGGCACGCAGGGGGATTAGACAACCATGAATTACATACCTTGGGTCCGGCTCATGGCCGCGGCCTTCGTATGCCTTTTGGCGTCCGTCTCGGTTGCACAGGAACTTCCGCTACCGGCGCCCCCGCCTGCAGCCGAGGCACCGGCAACGCCGCCGGAACCGGAGGCGTCACAGGAAGCAGTGCCATCGCCGGAACCGGCGCTGCCACAGGAAGCGGCGGCGCCCGAAGAACCGGCATCGCCGGACGCGCTGCCTCAGCCGGGGGAACCCCCCCAACTTAAAGACACGGTGCCGGAGTCGACGCCACTTCCGGGCGCCAAGCGCATCGTGATGCTGCCGGTCGAGTTCACCGTGTACCAGAAATCCGTGGCGGGCATCGAAGCCGTGCCGGACTGGACCGAGACCACGAAGTACACGCTCGGGGAAGCCGCGATACAGATGCTGCGGCAGGACAATCGCTTCCAGATCGTGGCCGTGCCGGAAATCGACGGCGAGACGCAAGGCCTGCTGCGCGAGCACGTCGAGTTCTTCAAGATCGTCGGACAAACGGCAACTTCAATGCTGCAATACGGCGGCAAGGCCTGGGAGGAGAAGAAGACCAATTTCGATTACACGCTCGGCGACGGGCTCGGATTTCTGGCCGATGCATCCGGAGCCGACTACGCATTCATCCTGGCCGGCGCGCAGGTGACGCAGACGGGCGGCGCCGTGTTTCTCCAGTTTCTCGCCGCGGCGGGCGGTTACGCGATTTCCGGCGGTGGAACCTTCGTGTTCGCCGGCATCGTGGACCTGCGCACCGGCAACGTGAAATGGCTCAATTCCCGGACAGGCTCGCAGGTATTCGGCATGACCGGAACCGACCTGCGAATTCCCGCCACCGCGTTCGAAGTGGTCACGAAGATGTTCGAGGGATACCCCGAGAGCAAGCTCGTGAAGTTTCCGCCGTTCTGAACGTCGCGCAGCGCGTGAAATCGCCAGCCCTCGTCGCCGCATTGTCCATCATGCACGCCAGTGCCGCCCTCGCGATCGAAGAGGCGGAGCAGCGCGAGCGGATCGAATTCGAAACGAGGAAATTCGAAGCCCAGATCGAACACAGCGAGATCCTTTTCAAGGATCCAGAACTGAACGCCTATCTGCAGCAGATCACGGATCGTATGTTTCCGGAGATGAATGGAAAATTCCGCGTGCGCACGTTTCGCGACCCGAATTTCAATGCTTTCGCGGTCACCACCGGCGGCATCTACTTTCACACCGGCGCGCTCCTGCGGCTCGACGACGAGGCCCAGCTCGCCCTCGTGCTCGGCCACGAAGGCACCCACGTGACCGCGGATCACATGTACCGTCGCGTCAAGTCCGCGAAATCCACGTCGGTGATCACGTTGATCGCCAGCCTGGCGGCTGCGGGTATCGGCGTGCCGCCCGAGCTGGTCTCGATCATCGGTTACTCGAGCATGGCCGGGTTCTCGCGCGAGAATGAGCGCGAATCCGATCGTGGCGGATTCGACCGCATGATCGCGGCCGGTTACGACGCCCGCGGCGCGGCGGAGGGTTTCGCGCGCCTGGAGCGGGAGCTGAGGGCGCGACATGTCACGCAGGGGCCGTACTTCTTTGCGTCGCATCCACGCGTCATGGAGCGGGTCGAAACGCTGAACGAGTTTGCCGGCGAATCGGCTCCGCCTGGGGAGCGGAATGTCGAGCGCTACCGGGCCGTTACGCTGCGTGCGCGCCTCGATGCGCTCGAGCAGATTCACCGCGGCGGCGACGGCAAGGTGCTCGTGTTCCTGCTCGAGGACGAGAAGCTGTTGCAGTCGCTGCCGCCGGAGGCTCGCTTCTACCTGGCCGAGGGATTCCGGTTGCGCGCGGAGAAGGCGCGCCGTGACTCGAATGACCAGCGGAATAAGGAGCAGATCGAGGCGCAGCGTGTCGCTGACCAGGCGCGCTCGGTCGAGGAGTACGAGAAAACGCTGTTCGAGGTGCCGGAGTTCGCGCCGACCTGGCAGGCGTTTGCCCTGTATCACTACCGCAATGGCGACAAGGCGCGCGCGCTGGAGCTATTCCGGCGCTACGTGGAGTTGGTGCCGGACCCGAAGCAGAGCGGCTATGCGCGCCAGTACATCGAATCCCTGAGCAAGGAGCTTGGACAATGAAGACGTCTGCCATCCGGGCCTTCGCACTGCTGGCTGGCCTTGCGGTCGCCACGCCGGCCCTGGCCTGGAAGCTCGCAGCCGATGGCCAGCCGTTCGTCCACAAGAACAGCGGCTACACGATTCAGTACCCGGCCGGGTGGCGCTGGGTCAAGATGCCGTTCGGCGACGAGACAACGGCAACCCGGGACGGTATCTGGTTGCAGCAGATCTTCGTGGACTTCCGCAAGCACAAGTTTGCGTTTCCTTCACTGAGGAAGGATTCGACGCCGGAGATGATGCCGCAAGAGCTGGCCGAGAAGTACGTGGCGGACATGACGGCCGCGAGCGGGTTGCAGAACATGGAAATCCTGTCCAATGAACCGACGATGCTCGCAGGCCGGCCGGCGTTCCGCGTGCATCTGGCCTACCGCACGGCGGTGGACGCTGGATCGGTTCGTTACCAGGCCGTCGTCGTCGGGGCCAACTCGCCGCAGGGCATCTTCCTCGTCGGCTACGACGCAGCGGTGCTGCACTATTTTGCGCGCGACGTGGAAACCTTCGAGAAGGCTCTCGCGACTTTCGCGATCGCCGACAAGGCCCCGAAACGCTAGCCGGTCACCGTAGCGGCGCCAGCCAGTGCCGCCCGCGGCGTACACTGCGGCCCGATGCGCAAGAGTGCCGGGAAGACGACTCCCGCCAGTCGCCCGCTGCTTGGCTTGTCGTCAGCCGTGCTGCGCGCGCAGCTCGAGGCTGCGCTTGGGGCCGGCGACGGCGAGGCGGGCGCGCATTGCGTGCACGAGCTGTGGATGCGCGGCGAGCCATCGATGAATGTCGAGGCGGCGCTCAAGCAGCTGTGGGACCGTGCGGCGGCCTCGATCCCCGGCTGGATTCCGATGCAGTACGTGGATTGGCTACCGCAGGTTTACGAGATCGCAAGCCGCTGCCGCGCCATTGGCAGCGGCCGCACGCACATCTACCTCGTGCTGCTCGACTATGCCGACAGCCGCAACGGGCCCTACGGCATCTACGTCGGGATGAGCCGCCATCCGGCGGCGCAACGCTTCGACCAGCACAAGGCCGGCATCCACGCCGCTGGATCCGTATTGAAGCGCGGCCTAGAGGTGCTGACTGGGCCGGTGCAGCATCTGCAGTACATCCCGCGTGCCGAAGCGGCACGCATCGAGGAGGAACTGGCGGAGGCGCTGCGGGCCGCCGGGCTCCTGGTCAAGGGCGGGCACTGACAGGCCGCCAGATGGCAGGGCTCAATTGGTCTTCGCCGCCTGGATCATGCGACGGATCTGCTGCTGCTTGTGCTGCAGGCGCGCGGCCTCGGCGCGCGTGATCGTGCCGTCCGATCCGGCGATGCGCTGCATCTGGTGGTATTGCTGCACCTGGTAACGCAGGCGCTGGGCTTCATCCGGCGTGATGCCGGATCCACGGGTGCCGGCGTCGGCCGCAGCCGAGACGAGAATCGCCACGCCGACGGCAAGTGCCGCGAGCATGCGGAATTTCCGTTTCATGTCCATCTCCTTGCGTGTCGCCCGGAAATTCGGGTGTCTACAGAAGGATCAACGCCATGCAGTCCGCCGCGCTGACCCCGCGACCCGGTTCGGTGACCGGCGGTTGCGTGGCGGCGACGGGCGGGGGCATGGGCTGGTGGCATTTGACATGTCATAGTCTGTCTTCATGCAGGCCGCGCCCACCGAAGATCGTCCGTTGCCGGCAGCCGCCATGGCCGCGCTGTCCACCGGTCATGTGGTCGAGGCAATCAAGCAGGTCCGCGCGGCCGAGGGACTCGGATTGCTGGAGGCGAAACAGCGCGTTGCGGCCTGCGTGCAACGACATCCGGCGCTCCAGGCGCAATTCGCGGAGCAGCAGGCGGGCATGAAACGCCGCTTGATCGGCTGGGTGCTGGTCATCGACCTGCTGCTGGTCGCGGCCGTCGCCTGGTATTTCTTCGCGCGCTAGAAATCGGATATCGGGAGGTCGCGATGACCGGAAAAAGGCTTGTTCCTGACGCCGCCAAAAAAACGCTGGCAGAAACCGGCGGCGAGTTCGCGACGCTGTTCCGGCACGGCACGCTCGAAATCGAGATCTACCGACCCGTGGGCATCGACCGCCAGCAGCCACACAGGCGGGACGAGTTGTACGTGATCATTTCGGGCCACGGCATGTTTCTGCACGGTGCGAAACGCACGGCGTTCGCGCCCGGCGACGTGCTGTTCGTACCGGCCGGCGTCCCGAACCGCTTCCTCGACTTCGGCGCGGATTTCGCGACCTGGGTGTTCTTCTACGGCCCGGAAGGCGGCGAGGCCGGGTAGAAGGCCTGGCGATCGCCGTCGCCGGATGGCGACGCACCTGGACTACGATGCCCGCGACGCTGTCGTGCTATTTTGGAGCCCGCCGATTTCCGGTGGAACTGGAGATATCCCATGTCCGTTGAACGTTTTCGACGCTGCTGCGTTGCGCTCGTCAGTGTGAGTCTCATTACGCTGGGGATGCAGGCACCGGCGGTCGCCGGGATCGTCGGCACCGCGGATGCGATCGCTGCGACCCAGCAGCAGGATCATCTGGCTGTGGTGCGCGACGCACTCGGCCGCGCCGACGTCCGCGAGCGCATGGTTGCGCTCGGTGTCGACCCGGTCGAGGTCGAGGGACGACTCGCCGCGTTGACCGGGACTGAATTGGCAACATTGGCTGGGAACCTCGAGCAGGCACCGGCTGGCGGCGATGCGCTCGCCGTCATCGGCCTGGTGTTCCTGGTGCTGTTGCTGCTCGAAGTCACCGGCACGATCGACATCTTCAAGAAAGTGCCGTGATCCGGGCGGCGCTGCCCACAGCGGCGCTGCTCGTCGGCCTGGCAGGATGTGCGGCATCGCCGCCGCTCGCGCAGGGGCTTCCCGCCACCCTGCCGCGCGCGCTCGAGCTGCGCGACACGCCGTTCTATCCGCAGGAGGACTATCAGTGCGGCCCGGCAGCGCTGGCGACCGTGCTGCGTACAAGCGGCGTGATCGTCGAGCCTGCGGAGCTCGTGCCACAGGTCTTCCTGCCGGGGCGCCATGGCAGCCTGCAGGCGGAACTCGTCAGTGCGGCGCGGCGGCACGGACGTCTGGCATATCTGCTGCCGGCGACCGGCGATGCGTTGCTGTCGGAACTGGCCGAAGGCCGGCCCATCCTGTTGTTGCAAAATCTTCGGCTTGAATCGTTCCCGTCCTGGCATTACGCCGTGCTCGTGGGTTACGACGCAAACCGCAATGTCGCGGTGCTGCGCTCGGGCCGGCGTGAGCGCCTCGAAATGCGCTGGCAATCCTTTGCGCGCTCCTGGCATCGGGCCGGGCGCTGGGCGATGACGGCGCTGGCGCCTGGCGTGATTCCCGAGCACGCGGAGGCAACCAGATACCTCGAGGCCGCTGCAGGCCTTGAGGCTGCCGGCGACCGGAAAAATGCCGCGTTAGCCTACGACGCGGCGATCGCGCGCTGGCCAGATGAACCGGTCGCCTGGCTCGGGCGCGGCAATGTCGCCCATGCCGGCGGCAATATTGCGGTTGCGGCGGAGGCCTACGCGCAGGCGATCATGTTGGCACCCGGCAACGCCTCCGCACACAACAATCTCGCGCAGGCGCTTGCAGATGCCGGGTGCATCGAGGCGGCGCGGCGCGAGGTGCAACGCGCAATCGAGCTTGCAACAGGCAGCGACCTGGGGGCCGTGGTCGCGGAAACGGCGAGATCGCTGGCCGCTGCCGGCGCAGTCCCGGGATCTGGCAGCTGCAGCCTTCCCGGGCTAGCCCGGAATTGACGGCGGTACGTTCGCGTTGAGCCGGAACAGGTTTATCGGGTCGTACTTGGCCTTCAGCGCCACAAGCCGCTCGAAGTTGGCGCCGTAGTTCTCGCGATAGCCGGCCATTGTCATGTCCGGATCGGTGAGATTCGTGTAGAACCCCTTGGTCAGCGGCTCCAGCTCGCGCCAGTTCGCGCGCATGGTTGCGATCTTGTCGTCGATGCCGTCCTTGTTCGGCCAGATACCCATGGTACCCAGCAAGAAAAGCATGTCGCGATTGGGGAATGCCGTCGCGTCCGGCGCCATGCGCCGGTACGCCCCGCCACCATGATCGAAGAAAAGCATGTACCAGTCCGGCATTCGCTTGAACGCGTCAAGGATGAGATCGATGCCATCGTCCTTGAGCTCTGTCAGGAATCCGCCCTTCAAATAGTAGTACTTGCCGGGCCCGAGAAACTCGTCGGCGCCGGACTGCATCGTCACATAGGGCATCGGCGCGATGTCGTCACGCACGGGTTTGCCGAAAGCGCGCAGCTTCTTGAGCCAGGCTTCGCCTTCGCCACGATCGCCCGACCAGCAGACTTCGATAGCGACCAGCGGACCGTCTGGTTCCCAATGCAGGTCGGGGCTGATGTTGATGACTTCGGGCGCGTCCGATGCGATGTCGCGGCAGTAACGCAGCACATCGCGCGCCTGATCGAGCGGCCAGACAATGCTTCCACCGAGGATTGCCGGATCCATGCGGTGCAGCCGGTACTCGATCGAGGTCACGACGCCGAAATTGCCGCCACCGCCGCGCAGGCCCCAGAACAGGTCTGCATTTTCGTCATCGCTCGCCCGGAGGAAATGCCCGTCGGCAGTGACGACGTCGAACGAGGCGACATTGTCGCAGGCGAGCCCGAATCGCCGGCCGAGCCGGCCAAGTCCACCGCCGAGCGTGAGACCCGCGGCGCCCGTGTGCGAGACGGTGCCTGCCGTGGTCGCAAGCCCGAACGCTGAACATTCATGATCGAGCTGCCCGAGCAGCGAGCCCGACTCGAGAAAGGCGCGGCGGGCCTCCGGATCGACACGCACGCCCTGCATCTGCTGCAGGTCGATCACGAGCCCGCCATCACACGTAGACTTCCCGGAGAAACTGTGGCCACCGGCACGCACGGCCGTCAGCAACTGGTGCTCGCGCGCGAAATCGACGGCGTGCCGGACGTCGGAGGCACCCGTACAGCGCGCGATCAGCGCGGGTTTCTTGTTGAACGCTGCATTCCAGACGCGGCGCATGCGGTCGTAGTCCTGGTGATCCGGCAGCAGCACGTCGCCGCGCAGGCTGGCGGCAAAGGCCTCGACCGACGAACCGCGGAGCAGCACGTCGCCACCGGTGAGTGACTTGGCCGGCAGGTCGCCGACACCCTTGAGAATGGCGGTGAAACCACGTAGCGGCCAAGTGGCGGCGAGCGCGAGGCCTGCACCGACGAATTGACGCCTTTTCATGATTACCCCCCTGATGGCAATTTTGGCAAGCCTGAAACTTTACTACCCTTCGCCCGGGACCGCACCCAGGCACGAATCGCAAGGCCGATGGTGAGCGCGATGACGACATCGCGGACAGCCACCCAGGACGTGCTCAGCACGATTGCAAAACCACACACGAGTGCTGCCGCGGCGATAATCGGCCCGCCGGGGACCGCCACCGGCGCCGGCCCATTGCGCAGCCGCAACACGATCAACGCCGCGCTGGTCGCGCCGTAAGCAACCATCCGCGCGATCACGAACACGGTCACCAGGTACAGGAATGTGCCGCTGATCGCCAGGAGCCAGGCGAGCATCGCCACTACGACGATCGCGACATGCGGTGTGCGCCGCCCGGGATGCACTGAGGCAAGTCCGCGCGGCAGGTCGCCGCTTTCGCCCAGCGCAAAGAGTATCCGCGGCGCGACCAGCATCTGGCCCGCGAGGCCGCCGGCGCAGGAAAATACCGCCGCCATGGCCATCAGCACGCTGCCCGCCGGTCCGACGAGCGCCTCGGCGATGTCCGCAAGCGGCCGGCTCGAGGCGGCTGGGTCCGGCAGCAGGGCAAAGCAGGCAAGCATCAGCAGCAGGTACAGGGCGCAAGCGATTGCGAGCCCACCCAGGATGGCGGGTGCGAGATCGCGCCGGGGATCACGCATCTCGCCCGCCACGATCGTGGCTACTTCGAAGCCGGTGCAGGCGAACAGCGCCAGCAGCAGGCCCTTGGCCAGGCCGCCAGGCTCCTGCGGCGCCGTCGCCGGGATGTCGTTCCATCCGGCAAGCCAGAGCCCGGCCAGCGCGACCGGCAGCAATGGCAGGAGCTTTGCGGCCGTCAGCAGGTTGCCGATCATGGCGCCGCGCGTGACGCCGCGCAGGTTGAATGCAGCGAGTGCCGCAATAAAGACCGTGATTGCGAGCGCGCGTGGCCAGCGTCCCTCAAGTGCGGGCCAGAGTACTGCCGTGTAATCGAGCATCACGTGGGCGATAGCGCCGAAAACGGCGACACGCGAGACCGCGAACAACCATCCCACCGTGAAACCGGCCAGCGGACCGAATGCGGCCTCGGCAAATAGCTGCGGGCCGCCAGTCCGGTCGAATCGGCTTGCGACTTCGGCGAACGACAGCGCGAACAGCGCCACCGCGACGAAAGCCGCGATCAGCACCAGGAGACTGAAGCGCCCCGCCGAGGCCGCGAGCCCGGCGGGCATCGCGAAAATACCGGCGCCGACGATGACGTTGACCGTCAGCGCAACGACGTCGATCCGCCGCAGGCCACGATGCAGCCTGGGCGGATCGACGGTATCAAGCTGAACCGTGACGAGTGATCAGCCGCCGGCAGCTGCCTCGGCAGCCTTGCGTGCCGTGCCGGAGTCAACCGCTGCGCGCCAAGTTCCGTCCGCCTTGGTCCAGACGGTCACGAACTCGCCATTGACCGCTGCGGTTTCGCCGTCGCCATCCGAATCGTAGGTGAAGCTGCCCAGTTCGTAGGCGAGGTCACCGGATGCGGCGACCTGTACGTCGCTCGTGGTCCAGCTGATCGACGCGTTCGGCGCCTCGGCATTGTCGGCTTCCATACCCGCCTGAAGCTCGGCCGCGCCCTTTCGGATATTGCCGTCGAACATCGCGACCGCATTGGCCGTGTACATGCCGTTGACGATGCCGGCGACGTCCCTCGCCTGCGCCATCTGCATCCACGCGGCCGAGCGGTCGCGCACGGCCTGCGCTTCCGCGGCCAGGTCAACCGCCGGCGCTTCCGGTGCCGGCTTGGCGCAACCAGCGGCGAGCGCGCCACAAGCCGCAGCAATCAGGATCATCGTTCGTCTACGCATGGAACCCCCCTTAAGTTATTGATTGTTAATCCGAATCCAGCCACGCGGCGGATCGGCTGCCCGCCCTCGCGGGGCAACTATCTTAGACCTCCGCAGGGAAATGGGAAGACCGGCTGGAGGTCACGGCTCGCGACTCGTGTTCAAGGCAGGATTGCGATCGAAGAAATCGAAGGGCCGCAGCTTGAAGTCATGCCAGAGCACGGGCATCACCGGCCAGTCCTCGGCACGCACCACGTGATGCATCCCGATCGTGTACCAGAGTACGAGGTCCGCGTTCTCGATCGGCCGGTTGGCGCTTGTCCAGTCGGGCAGACCCTGGCCGGCCGGACTGCGCGTCGGGTAGTCGCCGGCTGCGTAGCGTTCGGCAGCGCGATACGGCGTCACCCACAAGACATGACTGGTGAAGCCGGCACGCCGCCTCGCGTAATCATCATCGCCCGTCACCGGTGGCATCGTCATGCCCGGCATCAGCTGGTAGCTGGTCGGATAGCCGACGGCATTCCTGCGATCCTCGCTGACGACTCGCCACAGCGACGGTTCCATCATCTCGGTGTGAAGCTGGGCGTCGCGCTCGGTCCCGGCGATCTTTTGCTGCGCGACCCAGATGCTGCGGCGTGGATGATCCGCGGCAAGGCGCCCTTCCTTGATCAGGTCGCGGACGAAGGAATTACGCATGCCGTCCACGTCGAGATCGAGCCGGAAACTGAAGAAGTGGTCGTGATTGACGGCGACAAGATGCTGGTCGACGAAGCGGCCGTACGCGTCCGCGCGTGACGCGCCGCTGCTCGCGCTGTTCGCATCCTTTGCAAGCGCCATCTTGACCTGCACGATGCCGGTCGCGCCGATCGCCACGCGCATCTGTCCGTCGGACTCGAAGATCCAGTCGACCACGTAGTCGTAGTTGCCGAGCACCGCTGCCCAGCGCGAGACCAGCTCGCGCTTCGGGCGCCCATCCTCGCCGTGACGCCAGTTGATGTCGCCGGCATAGCGCTCGAACAGGCAGGCGACACGCGGCTTGTCCTTGGGGCGGCCGTCGTCGCCGATGACGATGCCGTGGAAGAACACGGCGTCGTCAGGGCAGTCGATGCCCGGTGTCAGCGTGCTCGCCAGCCCGCCGGCCGAATACTCGCCGGCATCCAGAAAAGCGCGCGTGTACCAGTCGCGGCTCGGGTCCATGTAGGGCACGAAGATCTCGGACAGGTGTCCTTCATAGAGCACCGGGCGCTCGCGGTCGCCGTCGCGCCAGGTGACAGTCGAAATGATTGTGCCGACGCGTGCGTCCGGGCGCAGGTGAAAACGCCATTGGTCCCAGCTGACGACATGACCGTCGAGCTTGAATCCCGGGCCGAGCGGCTGGCGGATCTCGATGGGCGAGGGGAATACGCGCAGTGGGCCAATCGTCGCATCGTCAAGATCGGCAGTCGTATCCGGGACGGGTACCGTTGAATCGTCGGTGATCTCGAGGATCTGCTCCTTGTCAATGTCCAGGACGACGATGAGGCCCTCGACACGCCGTACCCAGTCGTTGCGGATGCCCTGTACCGGGTTGCACAACACCATCGCGATACGCCGGCCCGCAAACTCCTGCTCACCCAGGTAGCCGACAGGGATCGCGAAGCAATCGACGAACATCGGATGCTCGATGCCGCGCTTGCGCAAGGCCTCGAGAAACTCCGGCCGCTTCTTCAGTTCATCGATCAGGCCCGGCTGAAAGTCCTTTTCCAGCCAGGGAGCCTGGACACCGCCCACTTCCTTCCACGCGGCGACGCTCTTCCGGTCGAGGTCGACGTCGGCCTCGAAGACCTGAGTGCCCTGGCGGCCATAAACCTCCGCCTGGCGTGACGTCGCCATACCGGGTTTGTGCGACCAGACGCCGGCCTTGTCGGGCGGCTTCAGCGCGATGCGATTGAAGCTCGTGTCCTCGTCGAGCTTGCCGGCCGCAAGCAGGACCTCGAGAACGGCCCATTGCTCCTGCCAGGAGAGAGGATCGAGCGGATGCCGGCTGTCCGCGAGGGTTGAAATCGGTGCCAGGCAAAGCAGGGCGCAACCGAGCGCTGCGGCAAGTCGGCTGGTCATTGGCATCCCCCTGGGCGGCACAAGGCGACGAATCTACGCTCCATATGGGCGCAGTAGCAACAATCGGTATACTGCGCCGGCGCAGAATCCAGAACCAGAAGGCGCCACGCATTGGTCTTCAATTCGCTCACGTTCATCGTGTTCTTCGTCGTCCTGTTGCTGCTGCACAGGCTACCGTTCTCGTGGACGACGAAGAAGGTGAACCGACCATCGAGACGGTCATGAACGACGCCGGACGGCTCTCGGCTTCGTTGATCGTTCTTGGCAGCTGCGGCCACAGCGCCGTTTACGACCTGCTGGTCGGCAGCGTGTCGGAGGGCATCGTGCGCGCCTCCAGAATCCCCGTGCTCCTCGTACCGGCGAAGCAGTAAGGTGCCAGGACCATGGGCGAACGCATGACGATCGAGCAGCTGCTGGCCGCCGTGCCGGTGCTGCCGCTCGTAACGCTTGCGCGGGCGCAGGATGCGCCCGATATCGCGCGCGCGCTGTCTCGTGGCGGATTGGCGGCGATCGAGATCACGCTGCGTACCCCTGCCGCCCTGGCCGCGATCGAAGCGATATCGCGCCAGGTGCCGGAAATCATCGTGGGCGCCGGCACGATACTGTCGCCGGAAGATCTGCGCCTTGCGGCAGCCGCCGGAGCGAGATTCGCCGTGTCTCCGGGTGCCACGCCGGCGCTGCTTGCGGCAGCACGCGATGGATCTCTTGCCTATCTGCCCGGGGTCGCAACGGCCAGCGAAATCCAATCCGGCCTCGAGGCAGGCTATCGTTGTTTCAAGTTTTTCCCTGCGGCCGGCGCCGGCGGGATTGCCGCGCTCAAGGCATTTTCCGGTCCTTTTCCGCAAGTGCGCTTCTGCGCGACCGGCGGCATCGCGCCCGATGCCGCACAGGCATATCTCGACCTGCCAAACGTGTTGTCGGTCGGCGGATCCTGGCTCGCTCCGGAGCGGCTCGTGTCGCAACGCGACTGGGCCGCGATCGAGTCTCTGGCCAGGGATACGACGTCGAAACTCGCGCGTCGTACCTCGCACTGATCTCGAATACGGGACCCGGAACACGCGCCACTTGAATTCGTGGCGTGATACACGGCATTGTTACGCCGGCCCGCCGCGCCACGGTCGGGTGAATCCGTTCCTTATTACGGGTTAGTCCAGCACACTATCGCGGCGCGGCGGCCTCTCACGCAGGGTTCTGATGTCCAGTCGCTCGCTGCAACGCCGCCAGTTGAGCCGCTCGAAGATCGATCTCTTCGTCGTATGCCCGCGTTGCCTGTACCTCGACGTCGCGCTCGGCATCCGCCGGCCGAGCGGTCCGCCATTCACGCTGAATAATGCCGTGGATGCGCTGCTGAAGGCCGAATTCAACCGCTACCGCGCCGCCGGCGAGCCGCACCCGTTGTTCGAGGAGGCGGGCCTCGATGCCGTGCCCTTCGCGCACCCGGAACTCGATCGCTGGCGGCACAACTTCACCGGCGTGCGCTGGACCGACGACGAGACCGGCTGGACGTTGTTTGGCGCCATCGACGACTTGTGGCAGGCGGCGACGGGCGAGCTGATCGTCGCCGACTACAAGGCGACTGCGCGCGCCGAGACACCCACGACCGCGGGTCTCTACCCGTCCTACCAGCGCCAGATGGAGGTCTACCAGTTCCTGGTGCGCCGGCAGGAATTCGAGGTCAGCGACCGCGGCTGGTTTGTCTATGCCAATGGCAACGCGCGGGCCGGCGAGTTCGGTGGCATGCTGCAGTTCACGACCCACATGATTCCTTACGACGGCGACGATGCCTGGGTGCTGGACACGTTCCGGCGCGCGATCGCGACCGTCGAGGGCGGCAAGGTCCCCGACCCGGGCGAGGATTGCGAATGGTGCCGCTACGTCGAGCTCGCCGGCGCCGCAGGTTCCTGATCCGCGGGCGCCCGCTCGTCGGCGCCCAGCAGGTGATGCAGCAGGCGGTCGAGGAAGTCGGTGTTGCCGGTCAGCCCCTCGTGGATCTCGCAGACGAAGTCGGCGCGGTTGAGCTCGACGTTCGCGTTCTCGTGCCGCGGAGCCGTGGGATCCGTTTCCCGCCGGCCCAGCAACGATGATTTCGTGACGCTGTCGTCGCCGGGCTCGTACATCAGCTTGTCATAGTCAATGCCGGGCACGGGATTGCGGATCTGCTCGGGCCGAAGCCGCGCCACCGCCTCGCCATCCTCCTCCTCGAGGACGAGCCGTGCGGGCGTCGGAATGCAGTCGCCCCCGAACTGGAGTGGTTCGATGAGTTCCACCTCGCCGGTCGGCACGTCGAGCGACCAGACGAAGCGCTGCGCGCGCTCGAGGCGTTTCTCGAAATAACGCTCGAAGACATCCTGGGCCGGCGAGGCGCCGGGCCGGTCGGCCATGCGGCGTTGCACCTGGCGGTTGAACACGGACCACCCGAAGCGCCGCCAGATGTCGACATTGAAGATGTCGAGTTTCAGGGGTTCGCCGCGCGTGGTCGTAATCCAGGTCGAGAGCGGATGCGGGAAGAACTGGTACATGGCCGGCATCGTCGCGACGCCCTCGGGCGGGAGCCGCGACAGTGCCACGCGGTAGCCGTTCAGGAATGAGTGAACCGCGTGCACCGAGCCCTGATTCGGCGTACCGATCAGCGCCAGGCGGCGGAGCTTCTGTACGCCGGCGCCGGTAACCGGGAACGCATCGCCGTCCAGCACGTCGTCCGTCCCATAGCGCTCGTAATAGCGCACGATCAGGCCGCCCATACTGTGGGCGATGACGTCGACGCGTAGCGTGGGATCGTCGTAATCGCGCCGGATCTGCTCGATCAGCTCATCGAGCTTGCGCACCGTCGTGACGATGTCCTGCCGCCAGTCGTAAGTGAACGTGTACATGAGCGCGGCGCTGGGAGTGGCGGGCCTTCCGGGCCGCGCGTGCCGGTAGCCGCCGATTTCCTGCAGGGCGTAGACAATCCGGCGGTAGAAATCCCGTCCGGCCGCGCTGTCGAACAATCCGCCGGGAATCAGCCCGTCGTCCCGTGGCTCCAGCGTCGCGGGATCAATCTGAAGCGCCAACTCTCGGTACCCGCTGGTCAACAGCTTTCGGGTGCTGCCGGGCCAGGCCTCCAGACCGGTCGCGCGGTCGACAAGGCGCGAGCCGAGCATCCCCGGGATGATGATCACCGGCACACGGTCACCCGTGACGGCGTGCGCCTCGTACAGGTGGGTGAGGTCCGGCATCCGGCTGGTCATGCAACCGGTCACGGTGGTAGCCAGCAGCAGGAGGGCAAGCTTTGCGGCGCGTGCAGGCACGGTGGTCGAACTCCGGGATTCCGCGTGAAAGGTTACCATTGTGACAGGACGATGACCGTCAGCCGGGGTCTTGCGCATGAGTGACATCGATACCAGGCTCGCCAACCGGATCCTGTGGGGCCTCGTTCTGGGCGCCGTCGCCGGCAGCCTGACACTGGCGGCCGGCAGCTTCTATCCGGAGCTGCTGGTCGCGGCGCGCCGGCTCTCCACGCTGGTGCTCGATCCGCTGGGCCAGGTGTTCCTGCGGATGCTGTTCTTCGTGGTCATCCCGCTGGTCTTCGCCTCGCTCGCGCAAGGTGTCGCCCAGCTCGAGCGCCTGGCACAACTCGGGCCGCTCGCGACCCGCACCTTCACGCTGTTCTTCCTGAACATGGCGATCGCGGTTGCATTCGGCCTGGTGATGATGAACACCATCGACCCGGGGTCGGCCATGGATTCCGCGGCGAAAGCCCGGCTGCTCGAGGAATACGGCGGGGCGGCGCAGCAGCACGTCCAGCGGCAAGCCGCGCAGCCCGATGTGACGCCGCTGAGCATGGTCGACATGTTCATGCCGCGCAACCTGTTCGGCGCTTTCGTCGGCAACAACCGCGACCTGCTGGGCGAGGTGCTGCCGTTGATCCTGTTTGCGATCCTGGTCGGTGCCGCGGCGACGCGCCTGCCGCCGCACGAGGGCGCGAAACTCCGTTCCGCGCTCGGCCTGGTCAACGACCTGATGACCGCCATCGTGCACTTCGCGCTGCTGCTCGCGCCGTTTGCGGTGCCGGCGCTGATCTACAGCGTCATCGTCAAGATCGGCTGGGACATCGTCGTGGCGCTCGGCGTATTCGTGCTGGGCTGCCTTGCGATGATGATGCTGCACCTGTTCGGCACGATGTCGCTGTGGCTCAAGCTGCTGGCGAAGCGTCGGCCGCTCGAGTTCTGGCGGCTGATGCGTCCGGTGCTCGTGACCGCGTTCTCGACCAGTTCGAGCGCGGCGACGCTGCCGGCCGCGCTGGCCGCGGCCCGGGAGCAGCTCGGCATCCGCCCGTCAGTTGCGGGCTTCGTGCTGCCGCTCGGCACGACGATGAACATGGCGGGCACGGCGCTCTATGAGGGCTGCGTGGTGCTGTTCGTCGCGCAGGTGTTTGGCATCGAGCTCGGTTTTTTGCAGCAGATGACGCTGTTGCTGCTCGCGGTGCTCTCGGCCGTCGCGGTCGCCGCCATCCCCGGCGGGTCGCTGCCGCTGATCGCCGGACTGCTGGTCGCCTTCGGCATCCCGCCCGAGGGCATCGGCATCATCCTGGGCGTCGACCGCATCCTCGACATGACCCGGACCATGGTCAATGTCGGCGCGGACGTCGTGACGACCACCGTCGTGGATCGCTACTCGAAGCTCGGTGACGCGCCCGCCGCCGCTTAGGCGGGTTGGACGGCGCCGGCCGTCGAGAGCGCCGCAGCCTTGCGCGGCTCGATCACGGGCGGCAGCAGCTTGTACATCACGGGTGTCACGAGGCGGGCGAGCAGCGTGGAGCTGATCAACCCGCCGATGATGACGATCGCGAGCGGCGAGTAGAGCCCGGAGCCCTGGATCGCGAGCGGGGTCAGGCCGCCAATCGCCGTCATCGAGGTCAGCAGGATCGGCAGGAACCGGACTTCGCCCGCCTCGGCAATGGCGTCATCCAGCGGACGGCCAACCTCGCGCAGCTGGTTCGTGAAATCCACCAGCAGGATCGAGTTCTTGATCTCGATGCCGACCAGGGCAATCATCCCGATCAACGACGTGAACGACAGCGTGTAGCCGCTCAGGAAGAGCGCGACCAGGGCGCCGGTGATGCCGAGGGGCACGACGCCGAACACGATCAGCATGGAGCGGAAGCTGCCGAACTCGAGCACTAGCACCGCAAGGATGCCGAATACTGCCACCAGCATCGCGACGCCGAGACCGGAAAAGCTTTCCTCGCGCGCCTCGATCTCGCCGGCAGCGAGATAGCGGTAGCCCTGCGGCCAGGTCATCGCCTCGAGTTCCCCAAGGACCTTGCGCGTCAGGTCGTCGGTCGAATAACCGGTGGCCGGGTGCGCCGTGATGGCGACGGCACGCTCCCGGTTGTAGCGCTTGATGATGCTGGGGGCGCTGCGGAATTGCGGATCGCTGATCTGGGCGAGCGGCACCTGTCGGCCCGACAGCGACGATACCTGCACCGATTGCAGCAGTTCGAGCGTCGGCCGGGCGCCGATGGGCAGCCGCAGCGTGATGTCGTACTCGTCGCCGTCCGGCTCGCGGTACTGCCCGGCGGCGAGCCCCGCGACCGCGAGCCTGACCGTGCGATCGGCCTCGATCGCGGGTACCCCGAACAGCGCGGCTTTTTCAGTATCGATGCGCAGATCGATGTCGGTCCGCGAAAGCCGGAGCGGATTGACGACGTCGCGGGTTCCCGGCACGCCAGAGATGATGCGCTCCACGTCCGCGGCCAGCGCACGCAGGGTCTCCATATCGGGTCCGAACACACGGATCTCGATCGGCGCAGCGATCGGGGGGCCGTTCTCGAACTGGTGGATGGAGATGCGCGCGGCGGGATACTCCGCGAACGCAGCCCGCAGCCCGTCCAGCATGCGCTGGGTGCCAGACGGGTCGTGGTCCGTGACCTCCGCAAATACCTCCGCGATGTTCGCGGCGGAATTGCGCGACAGGATGTTGTAGTAGATACGCGGGTTTTCCTGGCCGAGGTTCGAGAACCACCACTTGATGCCGGGCGTTTCCCCCAGGTGCTGCTCGACGAAGCGCAGTGCGCGATCAGTCTCGCCAAGACTTGCGCCTTCGTCCGCCTCGATGCGCACCCGAAACTGGGGGATGTCGGCGGTCGGGAACAGGCTGAATCCGATCTGCGGCACGAGCAGCAGCGACAGCGCAAAGACGCCAAGCGCCGCGGCCAGCGTCGCCCGTGGCCTGCGGAGTCCGTAACGCAGCGCCGGCCCATAAATCCGGTGAATGCCTCCCATCAGCGCCGACAGCACGCGATCTGCGACCCGGTCCGAGCGGTCCACCAGTGCGCGCAGCCAGGCAAGCGGTGCGGCGAGCCAGGGCTGGCGCGGTACGCGGCGTTCCTCGCCGCGCAGCAGCCGGCTCGCAAGGAACGGGATGATGGTCAAGGCAATGAGAAGCGACGCGAGGATCGTGAACAGCACGGCAGCCGGCAGCGAACGGATGAAATCACCCGCGCCTTCAGGCAGGAACAGCAGCGGCACGAATGCGAGCAGCAGCGTCGCCGTGCAGCCGAGCACGGCAAGCCAGATCTGGTCGGTCGCGGCGATCGCGGCCTGCAGCCGCGGCATGCCCTGGCGGACATTGCGCGCGATATTCTCGACGACGACGATCGAATCGTCCACCAGCAGGCCGAGTGCCACGACAAAGCCGGCGATCGACAACTGGTTCAACGAGAAACCGGCGAGGTACAGCGCCGCAAGCCCGATCGCGAGCGACAGCGGGATCGAGATCATCACGATGCCGGCGGCGCGCAAGCCCAACGGCAGCAGGGTCAGGATCACGAGCCCGATCGCGATCGTGAAGTCGAACTGCAGCCGCGACAGGCGCCGGTCCACGTTCGCCGACTGGTCGAAACCGTGCTCGAGGCGGATGTGGGACGGCAGCCCCGCCTCGAACTGCGGCAAGCGCGCATAGATCGCGTCGCGCACCACGAATACGTTCTGGTTGTCCTTCATGCTGGCCGTGACGAACACCGCCCGGGTGCCGTTGAAGCGACCGACGTAACGCTCCTCTTCCGCGCTCCAGGACACCTCGGCGATGTCGCGGATGCGGACCGTGCGTGAGCCGCGTGCGCTGATGACGGTGTCGCCGATCTCGTCGAGCGACTCGTAGCTGCCCGAGGTCTTCAGGTTGTAGCGCCGCAGGCCGACGTCGACCGCGCCGCCCGGGATGCTTGCGTTCTCCCCCTGCACCGCAGTAATGACTTGGCCAAGCGTGACGCCCGCCGCCGCGAGGCGCTCGAGGTCGATCGCGACACGCACCTCCGGCTGCGGATAGGCCCAGGTCTGGGCGCGGCGCACGCCGGGGACGGTCTCGATGAGTTCCTCGAGATTTTCGGCCTGCTTGCGGAACTCGCGCCAGTCCGCCCTGGTGCTGACCAGCGCCAGCTGCACGATGTTCACGGTGCCCGGGGTGAACTGCCGCACATCGATCGAGACGACATCGGCAGGCAGCGTGGATCGCGCGACGTTGACTTCGCGAACCACCTCGTCGTACTTGCGGTCGGGATCGGAACCATAGACGAACTCGATTTCCATCAGCGCGAGCCCGTCGAGCGCGGTGCTGGTCAGCTTCTTGACGTCATCAAGCTCGGCCAGCGCGTCCTCGATCGGATCGACGACCAGGCGCTCGACGTCCTCGGGATCGGCGCCCGGGTAATGCACGGCGACCAGCGAACCCGGGAACTTCAGGCTTGGGTCCTCGGCGCGCGGAATCGCGCCGAGCGCCCAGAGCCCGGTCGCGATCAGGAGCGCGAACACGACCAGCGTGAACTGCCAGCGGTGAACCGAGAACGACCAGAGGCTCATGCGGGATCCTCAGCGCGCGTCGAGGACGCGCACCGGGTCGTTGTCCTCCAGCCAGGCCGCGCCCTCGGTAACGACGCGCTGACCGGCCGTGAGGCCCGCGACGATCTCGATCCGCTCGCCAAGCAGGCGCCCGGTCTGCACTGCGACGCGCTTTGCGACGCCGCCTTCGGCGACGACGAACACCAGCGCGGTGCCGCCATCGGCCTCGAGCAGCGCGGTCACCGGCACGACCGGCACGTCCCCGGCATCCGGGCCGGCGATCACGACCTTCGCGACCAGGCCCTGGACGAAGCGCTGGTCCTGGGTGTCGATGGACAGCTTCATCTCATAGGTGCCGGTCTGCGGGTCGGCGGCCGCTGCGATCTCGATGACGGTGGCGGCGAAGCGCCGGCCGGGGAAAGCATCGAGTGTCACTTCCGCCGTCGCGCCGGAACGCACGCGCACCACGTCACGATCCGTGAGCGCGGCCCGGACCACCCAGCCGCCGCCGGTGTTGCCGACCACGAGTACCGGCTGGCCGACGGCCACCAGTTCGTCCGGCTCCGCGAGGCGTCGCAGCACGACGCCGTCCGCAGGCGCCTCAATGCGCGCGTGGCGGGCGTTGAAGAGCGCCGTGCGCAATGCGGCATTGGCGACCGAACGCGCAGTCTCGAGGTCCTCGACCTGTTCGCGTGTCGCGACCTCATCGGCGAGCAGCGCCCGGCCGCGGTCCAGATCGCGCCTGGTCTTGTCGGCGACCGCCTGCGCCTGCGACACGGCGGCCGCGACCTCGTCATCGGCGAGCGTCGCGAGCAATTGGCCGCGCTGCACGCGCTCGCCCTGTTCGACGTGAATCGCGTCAATGACGCCCCCGGTCTTGAACGCGAGCCGGACCTCGTCGGCCGGGGCGACCATGCCGACGGCGCGCAGCGCCTCCGTGGCGGGCGCGGTCTCGACCTGCGCGACCCGCACGGGCGCAACGTTCGTGGCAACCGCGGTATCCGCTCCGTTGCCGCAGGCGGACAGGACGAGTGCGGCGACGAGTGCCGCGAGAATGGACTTCATGGTTGCTGCTCCACGCCGCCGATCGCGTACTCCACCTCGGCGAGCGCGCCAAGCGTCTCGAAGCGCGTGATATTGCCGTTCAACCGGGCCTGGGTCAGCGCGCGCTGCGCGTCGAGATACTCGGCCGGCGGCACCTGGCCGAGATCGCGTTTCCTGGAGACGATTGCGAACGCCGCGGTCGCCGCATCGGCGCGCCGGTTCGCGGTCGCCAGCGACGCTTCCGCGACCTCGAGGTCGGAAAGCGCCTCCAGGACCTCGATGCGGACCTGCTGCTCAGCCAGTGCGTGATCCGCCTGCAGTTCCGCGCTGCGTGCGCGCGCGGCGCGCAGCGCCGCGTGATCGGCGCCGCCCCGGAAGAAATTGAAGCGCACGATCACGGAAGCCATCACGTATGGATCCTGGTCGCCATAGTCCCAGTCGCTGCCCTGGGTACCGGCATCGAGCGCGAGCGAGAACTGCGGCCGGTAGGCCGCCTTGGCGACGCGTTCGGATTCGCCGGCCGCAGCGACACCGGCCTCGAGCTGGCGCAATTCGGCGCGCTGCGCGAGCGCCGTGTCCTCGAGCGTCGCGGGAGCGGCATGCCGCGGAATGCGGGACGCGAGCTGCGGCAGGTCGGCATCGGATACCGGCGCCGCCGCGAGCTCACGCTCGAGCGGCGCATTGCAGAGCAGATTCACGTAGCGTCGCGCCAGCAACTCGATGGCGCGGATCCGGATCAGCTGCTGTTCGACCTCGAGCCGATCGGCCTCCGCGCGCAGCACCAGGTCGCGCGTCACCTTGCCGTTGCGATGGAGGCTCGCGTTGACGCGCTCGTTCTCGCGTGCGAGCTCGAGCGTAGCGGCCAGGATCGCGCCCGACTCGCGGGCCGCAAGCCAGCGGTAGTAGGCCTGGCGCACGTCACGCGTCAGCCGCAACCGATAGGCCTCGAGGCGGAAGGTCGCGGCGTCATAGTCATACGCCGCCTCACGACGCGTCGCCGCGAGGCGCGCGTCATAGAGCGGCTGCGAGAGACGCAGCACGGAGTCCTGTTCACGCTCACGCAGGAGATTGAATGTCTGGTTGGCGATCGGCGTGAAGGACGCCGGCTGTCCGGCGGCGGTGAGCAGCGAGTTCAGTGACGCGTAGACGGGATTCAGCAGGTCGCCGACCGGGAACTCGATCTCGCGGCCGCCGTCGGCGCGCGAGTAGCGCATCTGCAGGTCGATGGTCGGCAGGAATCTCGCGCGGGCCGCATCGAGCGCCGCAAGCCGCTGCTCGACGCCGGCCGCGGCGCCGCTCAAGCCGAGATTCGACGCCAGCGCCTCGGCAATCAGTTCATCGGTGATCTGCTCGACCGCCGGCGCATCGCTGTCCAGGGCCAGGGCCGCCGGCGTCACCAGCGACCAGCCGAGAACCAGGCATGCGATCCGGGATCTGGCAGTTGTCGATTGTCTGGACATGTGTCAAATCGCGATCCAAAAAAATCAGTGCGCCGGCGTCGCGGCAAGCATGTAGCGCAACATCGCAAACGAGCCTTCCATGAGCTGCGAGATCTCGATACCGAGGCGCGCGATTTCCTGGGTTTTGTTGGTGCCGACCTGGATCAGGCCGTGCGTGAATGCCCAGAGCATCACGCAGACCTGCGCCGGGTTGCCGATGTCCTTGCGGATCGAACCATCCGCCTGGCCCTCGATGAGCGCCTTGACGATGACTGCGATGACGGCGTCGCCCGCCGCCGCACAGGCGTCGTCGGTCGGCTGGCCCGCCGCCTGGTGGGCATGGAAGCGGCTGCAGGCGTCGAATTGGTAGGGCTTTTCTTGCTGGAACAGCACATAGGCGCGACCGATGGCCTGGACCTGGTCGAGGCCGAGCGGGTGGGCGGCCGCCGCCGCGATGAATCGCTCGCGCAGGTCGGTCAGTGCATGCTCGGCGATGGCGAGCAGCAGGTCGTTCTTGTCCTGGAAGTAAACATAGATCAGTGCGCGCGACAGGCGGGCGCTCTTGGCGACGCGATCCATTGTGACGGCGTCCCAGCCGACTTCGGCATACAACTCCTCGGCCGCGTCGACAATCTCGGCGCGCCGGCGCTCCTTTTCCTCTCCCCGACGTACGGCGACGTAGGACATGGGCAAAGTCTAGGCCGCTATTGACACAGTGTCAATTGTTAAACAGATGTGTAAATTCAGGCAGTTAGGGCACTGGGAACCTCTGATTGACTCCCGCATGGGTGCGACCGTGTGCGATTTTCGTTCCTGGCAAGAAGC
>Ga0214473_10002432_pt1 | contig 22870 bp, 21 predicted proteins | sample RVTome_7_FD_203509 | JGI IMG/M metagenome (GOLD analysis project Ga0214473, IMG submission 203509) | Soil microbial communities from uranium-contaminated site in the Upper Colorado River Basin, Wyoming, United States - RVT98D197 | ecosystem: Environmental > Terrestrial > Soil > Contaminated >... | reverse complement strand
TTCGGCCGCCTAAATGAGTGTTCGCTTCTATCAAGGTAGCCGGGCTCGCCAAAGCCCAAGAGTCGTAGTCCTTTACAGCTTTTGCGCACTGTGCTACCATTCGCCGCGAGTAAAAGACGAAGAAAAAAGAACCGTCAAGAACGGAGGACCTCTATTTGACGCTCACGAAGGAGAAGAAGACCGGGTTGATGGGAGCCTATCGACTCCACGGTAACGACACGGGCTCGCCCGAGGTGCAGATCGCTATCCTCAGCGAGCGCATCGGCTATCTCACCGAGCACTTCAAGACTCACGCGAAGGATCATCACTCGCGTCGCGGGCTCCTGAAAATGGTCGGCCGGCGGCGGCGACTTCTGGACTACCTGAAAAAGAAGGACGTCGACCGCTACCGAGGAGTCATCCAACGGCTCGGTATCCGCAAATAAGTTCATGCCCGGCCCCGCAGAACGCAGGGGAGCCCGATTGGAGGTCGCCCTCGCGTTCCACCCTACGTTCCCCGATCGGCTTCCATGCAATCGAGCGGTCCTCGGTCCTCCGATCCCACTCGTCTGAGCGAACCCTTACCTGGTAAGGCGCCGTCTCCGGTACGACGCCCCGTTTCGGCAAGAGCCGGCGCGAGTCGCCATGGGCGCCCGCCGCTCATGCCTACAGTTCCAAGGAGAGAAAAATGATTCACAAGAAAGAGGTGGCCATTGGTGGGGCCACGCTGTCCATCGAAATGGGCAAAATCGCCAAGCAAGCGAACGGCGCCGCCGTCGTTTGCCTGGGAGACACGGTGGTGCTGGTCACCGCCTGCGCTTCCAAGGATGAGAGAGAGGGCATCGACTTCCTCCCGCTCACCGTCGACTATCGAGAGAACTTCTACGCGTCGGGAAAGATCCCCGGCGGGTTCTTCAAGCGGGAAGGCCGCCCGAACGAGAAGGAGATTCTCACCAGCCGGCTCATCGACCGGCCCATTCGGCCCCTGTTCCCTGAAAGCTGGCACCGTGAGACCCAGGTGATCGGCCTGGTTCTTTCGACCGATCGGGAGAACGACTCCGACGTGCTGGCGGTGACCGGCGCCTCCGCCGCCCTTTATTGCTCCGACATCCCCTTCCATACCCCGATCGGCGCGGTGCGCGTCGGGCTCATCGATGGCAACTTCGTGGTCAACCCGACGTTCGAGCAGATCAAGAAAAGCGACCTCAACTTGACCGTCGCCGGAAGCGCCGACGCCATCGTAATGGTCGAAGCGGGGGCGGACGAGGTGACGGAAGAGCAGATGGTCGACGCTCTCGGCTTCGCCCATCAGGAGATCAAGAAGCTCGTCGCGATACAAGAGGAGCTCTACCGCGAGGTCGCGCCCGCCAAGATCGACGTCAAAGAGCGCGCGAGAAACGAGGCGGTCCAAAGGGAAGTAGAGGAGAAGATCTACTCCCGGCTCAAGGAAGCGATGCGCACCAAGGGCAAGCTCGCCGCCGAGCGGGCGGTTTCGGGGGTGAAGCACGCGCTCATTGAGGAGCTCGCCGGGCGAGAGCCCGACGAGCTCGAGGAAGCGGCAAGAGTCTTCGGCGCGCTCCAGGAGAAGGTGCTGCGAGAGGAGGTCCTCCAGCATCGGCGCCGGCTCGACGGCCGAGCGTTCGATGCGGTGCGCGAGATCACCTGCGAAGTCGGTGTTCTTCCCCGCACTCACGGCTCGTCGATTTTCACCCGAGGGGAGACCCAGGCCCTGGTGACCGTGACCCTGGGCACCTCCGAGGACGTCCAGCGGATCGACTGGCTGGAGGGGGAGTCGGAGAAGCGTTTCATGCTCCATTACAACTTTCCGCCGTTCTCCGTTGGTGAAGCGAAGTTCCTGCGGGGTCCGGGTCGTCGTGAGATCGGTCACGGAGCCCTCGCGGAACGGGCGCTGGTTGGAATCATCCCGGGCGAGGATGAGTTTCCTTACACCATCCGCATCGTCTCGGACATCCTGGAGTCGAACGGCTCTTCCTCCATGGCGAGCGTCACCGGAGGCTGCCTCGCGCTCATGGACGCGGGAGTTCCGTTGAAGGCCCCCATCGCGGGAATCGCCATGGGGCTGGTCAAGGAGGACGAGAGCTACGCCATCCTCACCGACATCGCGGGCGCCGAGGATCATTACGGAGATATGGACTTCAAGGTCGCGGGCACCGCGAGCGGCATCACCGCGCTCCAGATGGACATCAAGATCAAAGGGCTCACGCGCGAGATCATGGCCGAGGCGCTCGAGCAGGCGCGCCGGGCGCGGATGTTCATTCTGGAGAAGATGGCGGCGGTCATGCCCGCTCCGCGCAAGGAGATCTCCGCCTACGCGCCGAGGATCTTCACCATGAGGATCCCGACGGACAAAATCCGCGACGTCATCGGCCCCGGAGGGAAGATGATCCGCAGCATCATCGAGCGGACAGGAGTCAAGATCGACGTCGAGGACGACGGCTCCATAGCCATCGCCTCGACGGACGAGAACTCGGCCAAGAAGGCGATTCAGATCATCGAAGAGCTGACCGCGGTCCCCGAGATGGGCAAGACGTATCTGGGGAAGGTCCAACGCATTGTGGACTTCGGCGCATTCGTCGAGATCCTTCCCGGTACCGACGGGCTCCTCCACATCTCTGAGGTCGCCGACCACCGCGTCAAGGAGGTTCGTTCCGAGATGTCCGAGGGCGACCAGATCCTGGTCAAGGTGATCAACATCGACCCGCAAGGAAAGGTCAAGCTCTCCCGCAAGGCCGTTCTGCGCGAGCAGGCGGGCTTGCCGCCGGAGGAGCCCCAGGCTCCGAGGCCGTCGTCAGGCGGCGGTTGGCGCGAGGAGGGTGGTTCGGGGTCCGATCGGCCCGATCGCAGGCGACGCCCGCCCCGCCGCCATTGAATTAAGAAGAACGCACAAGGCGCGAAGACTCGCAAGGGCGCAAAGGAACACACCGTATTCCCGGGTTCCCCTGCGCCTCCGCGTTCCTTGGCGTCTTTGGGTTCGATTCCCCTATTACTTGCTCAGGATGGCGAGGACGTCGTCTTCCTTCAGGATGAGGTACTCCGAGCCGTCGATCTTCACCTCGGTTCCGGCGTACTTGCCGAAGAGGATCTGATCGCCCTTCTTCACCTCGAGAGCGACCCGGGTTCCGTCCTCGAGCACTTTGCCGTTTCCGACGGCGGTGACTTTCCCGCGCTGGGGTTTTTCCTTGGCGGAATCGGGGATGATGATGCCCCCGCCCGTCTTCTCCTCCGACTCCTCCAGACGCTTCACCAGGAGCCGGTCGTGCAGTGGCCGAATGTCCATGATTCAATCTCCTTTCCGACCCGCGTCGCTAAAGACGTGGCGTCGAATCGTCGGATAGTGTAGCCCAGAACCCTTACCGGCTCCAGAGCTTGAGCTCCTGCAGCTTCTTGGAGAGGGTGTTGCGGTGGATGTGAAGCACTTTCGCGGCGCGCGAAAGGTTCCCCTTCTCGATCTCCATCACTTGCGCCAGGAAGCGCTTCTCGAACTCCCTCTTGGCGTCGGGGAATCGGATGCCGCCGGTAATCATCTCCTCGATGAGGTTGTCGAGTCGCTCTCGAAGGGGCATTTTTCCATCGGCGGCGGCGCGCGGGCCCATTCGACTAGTCCCGGTCCCTTCGAGGAGAATCGAGATCATTCCTGCCCGTCAGCAGACGGTAGGCTTCTAGGTACCGGGCCCGTGTTCCGGCCACGACGTCGGGCGGCAGCTCCGGGCCCGGCGGGGTCTTGTCCCAGTCGAGGCTTTCGAGGTACTCGCGCACAAATTGCTTGTCGAAGCTCGGCTGATCCTGGCCGGGGCGGTAGCGGTCCTTGGGCCAAAAGCGCGAGGAATCCGGGGTCATGACCTCGTCGATGAGGTAGAGCTCTTCGGATTGGGGATCGAGGCCGAGCTCGAACTTCGTGTCAGCGATGAGGATGCCCTTGGACTCCGCTTCCGCGCTTCCGAGCCGATAGAGCGAGAGCGAGATCTCCTTGAGGCGCTCGGTCAAATCTGCTCCGAGTGCCTCCGACATCGCTTCCTCGCTCACGTTCATGTCGTGCCCGGTGGTCGCTTTCGTCGAGGGCGTGAAGAGCGGCTCCTCGAACCGATCGGCGAGGCTCAGTCCCTTCGGGAGCGGGATGCCGCAGACGCTACCCGTCCTCTGGTACTCCTTCCACCCCGAGCCGTAAAGATAGCCTCGCACCACGCACTCGAAGGCAACGGGCTCGAGCTTTTTCACCAGCATCGAGCGAAGCCGGAGCTCGTGTCTGAACGGCGCCAGCAGATCGGGGTAGCGATCGAAGTCCCCCTCGATTACGTGGTTCGGAACGATGGCCCGGGTTCTCTCGAACCAGTACAACGAAAGCTGGTTCAGCACCTTGCCTTTGTCGGGAATTCCGGTGGGGAGAACCACGTCGAACGCCGAGATGCGATCGGTGGTGATGATGAGAAGCTTTCCGTCGAGCTCGTAGACGTCGCGGACCTTGCCTTTCGAGCGCAAAGGGAGCGCATCGAGACGGGTATCGACGAGAACGTTGTCGCTCACCGTGGAGACGACCCCCTCCTTCGGGCGAGTGTGGCGGCACCTCGAGATTCCGCCGCGGCCCCCATCGCCGCGTGCGCGAAGTCTCTTCTCTCTCTTTCGGAGAAAGCGGGGCGTATTTTAGGGAAGGCCCAGGGCGAGGTCAAGCCCTGAGGTCGAGGACTTTCGAAGTCATTTCTGGGAGAGCTCGATGCGGCCATCCATGGTGCTGAGGAACAGAAGAGGGCCTCCGCCGCCGAGCTTTCCCCGAAGACGGCTATCGCTTTCATCGCGCCCGGCGCCGTCGAAGGACAGGAGTCGGTTCACGATGCGTCCATCGCTCGCGGTGGCGTCGATGTCCGCCGCCGCCGAGGCCGGGAGCAGGACGCGGATCGCGCCATCCGCCGTCCTCACTACCCAGCCTTCCGTCGATGCCCGCCAATCGAGACAGTCGATACGGATGCTCCCGTCGGACGTCACCGTTTCGAGGCGAGTGAAAATCCCCTCGAGCTCGATGTTGCCGTCGTCGGTCGCGGCCTCGACCTTCGCGTCGAGGTCTCGCCCCACGATCGATCCATCCTCGGTCCGAAGCCGGAGATCGCCCGAGGCCCGCTCGACGAAGATCCGGCCATCCCCGCTTTCGGCGCGCACCCTGCCTTCGATTCCCTCGATCTGGATCCTGCCGTCGTCGGTCGCGATCTCGAGCTCCACCTCGCGCGGCACCCGAAGCATCAAATCGGTACGGAGGTCTCCTCCGAAGGGGGGGATGGACTCGACGCGGCCCTCAAAGCGGAACCGCGCTCCTCCCTCGGATTCGAGCGCCGAGACCTCGATGCGCGGGAGAAGCCCTCGAGCGGTCTCGCGGTCGACGGAGCGCGCCCGCTTGAGGAACTCCGCTTCGATCGCGCGCGAGCCCTCGACTCCTTGGATTTCGATCGAGCCCTCTTCGATGCGGACCTCGATCCTCGGGCGCTCCGACCCCGCTTCGAACCGGAACTCCTCGACCGCGGTCTCTTCGACACGCTGCGGGTCGCAGGCGGAGAGCCCGAGAACGACGAGGGCCGTGGGGAGCACGGGCCTCATGACTCTACCGGCTCGAGGTGGATGTCCCCGTAGCTCGTCTCGACCGAGACCGCGTGGGTCGAGGAGCCGAGGGCGCCCCTCCAGGCTCTCTCGGCTCCTCGGCGATCCTCCACGATCTCGAGGCCAGGAACGTTGGAACGCAGCTCGCCGTCCTTGGCGCGCCCTTCGAATTTCAGGGACGCGCCCGGAGGAACGCGGAGCTCGACGTCTCCATAGGTGGTCTGGAGGCTCACGTTTCCCGCGATCCGCGCCGTCGATACGCTCACTTCTGCGTGGGTCGACCGAACCGACACACTCGAGCCGAATGCGGAAACCCGCACGTCGTCGTGAGAGCTTTCGATCTCGAGCGGGCCTTCGATCTCCTCGACCGTCACCTGCGACAGCGGTGAGGTCACCCGCGCCGATCCCCGGACTCCCACGAGAGTCACCGCTTCGTCGCGGTTGTTGATTTTGACGTCTCCCGCTATGTCCCGCGCCTGGATGGGCGCGTTCGTTGCCTCGATGGTCAAAGCCCCCCGGACGTCTCTCACGAAAATCGACCCGTGGCTGTTCGTTATGGCGACGCTCGCGCCCGCGGCCTCGATCGAGACCTCCGCGTGCTGCGCGGTCACACGGACCTCCCCTCCGATGCGGGAAGCCTGGACGGGGGCGTGCCGGTTCTCGAGGGACGCTTTTCCCGTGACGTCTTCCGCCAAGAGCCGGCCGTGGCTGGTCTCCGCCCGGAGGTCCCCTTCGACGTCCTCCGCCACGATCGCGCCCCCGCGGTTGACGAGCTCGACCCCTCCCGCAACGCCGGTAACCCGGATCTCGCCGTGGCGCGTCGTCGCCTTGAGGCCCCCCGTGAGGTTTTCCGCATCGATTCCGTCGTGCGCGGTCTCGATCCGGACTGGTCCTTCAATATCGAACGCGGAAACCCGCCCGCGACGGTTTTCGATTGCGACCGAGGCGCCCTTCGGAAGGCGAACGTCCAGGTCGCACTCGACGGGCGTCTTTCCTTCGGGGAGGACGACGGCGAGGCGGGCCACGGGCCCGCTCGCGTCGAAATCGAGCGCCACTCCGTCGGCGATGGCGGAGGCTTCGCTCTCGGAGATGTGGTGGACGCGTTTGATGAACTGAACTGCGATCTCCGTTCCCTCTCCGCCCCGGACCTTCACGTAGCCCCCGGGGTTCACGATCACGACTTCGCCAGCGGCGCCGAGCTCGAAACGCGCCTCACCGGGGAAGCGATGGGCCGGGGCGCCCACCAGGGAGAGGGATCCGAGCCCGACGATATCTTCGAGCTTCTCTCCCGATACCTCTTCCAGCAGACGGCGCGCCGCGCTGAGGCTCAAACCGCTGATGACGAGGAGCACCAGGAGCACGATCTCGAAAGCTGCGACCCGGGCCCGCGAAGGCTGGGCGAAGCGCTGATAGACCTTCACGCCTCCCCAGAGGACCAAAAGGAGAGGCCAATAGTCCGCGAAGAGAACCACCCCGCGCCGGAGGAGCGGGAGGAGCGGGTAGTCGAAGAGATTCTGCGCCAGGAACAGGATCCCGGTCCCGATGAGGAGGATCCCGAGGAGCAGAGCGCAGCCGCTCCGACCTCCGGAGCCTTCGATGGGCGCTGCGACCTCAGACATTTCCGCGCTCTTCGCCCGCAATCTCTTCTTGTGCCGATTGCGCTGCCGGGGCGATCGGCTCGGGGTAGGAGGGAGCGGCCGGCGTCGCGGGCTCGGGGCGCCGCCTCAGGATGAAGATCCCGAGCGCGATCAGGCCGAGCGGCCACAGTCGCCAGAACCACTCGAAATCGATGAGGTCGAAGTTCTCGAGGGTGAAGAGGACGCCGAGACCGATGAGGATGTAACCCCACCACTTCGTGAGGCCGAAGTCCGGGCCTTTGGGAGGTGTCCCTCCCGAGGCCACGATCCGGTTCACCTCGACCGCGGCTCGGTGCGCGTCCACCATCGAGAAGAGCAGGAGGAAGGGGATGAGGATCCCGAAGGGTCCACTCACCTCGTCCGCCATACGGATGGCGAGAACGAACGAGAGACCGAGGAGAAACCCCTTGGCGATCTGACCCACGTAGATGTGCCCGAGGCCCGGGAGGAGCGAAAGAAAGACGGCCGCCGAGGGAGAACGTTTCATGAAAGACTCCTTGCTTCGTACAGTATTGGGCCCGCCACTTTTCTTGGAGGGCTTTGCGTGGGATGGCCCGACCGAGAGGATTCATCCTCGCCGCCGTTCCGGCGCCGGAGCTCCTCCAGATCGCGCAGGCGCTCGTTCAGTCGGTCGAGTCGGTTCTCGAAAGCGACACCGACCGTCATGCGCAGCACGTTGAGGTCCTCGATCCAGCGCGCGGTCCGGTGATACGTGCGGACTCCCAGGCTGTAGCTCTGGTGCGCCGTTTGCGAGACGCTCCGGGACCAACCCGCGAGGAACTCCGGTGGACGAAAGAGAAGCACCGCGGCGAGGACCGCGGCCGCGGCGAGCCCGCTTCCGAAACTGCGCCAGAACGAGGAGTCGGTCTCGAGGTCCGCGCTCGCTTTGCGTGCGGCGAGGAGCGCCGGCCTCGTGCGCTCGAGAATGAGCTCGGTGAGGTTCCAAGGCGGCTCGGGTGTCTGAAAGCTCCCGAAGAGAGACAGGACCTCCTTCAGCGATTCGGCGAGGTTCCGGCAATCCTCGCAAGTCCGAAGGTGGTTCTCGGCCTCTCGCCTCAGAGGCGGAGAGAGGGTTTCTTCAAGGTAGTCCGACAGGAGCTCTTGATGCCGTCGGCAGTTCACGCTTCGCCTCCTTTCTTATTCCAGGGCCCGGTCTCTCCCAGGATGACGCTCCACTCGACGCGCCGGCGTTTCAGGAGTTGCGCCAGCTCCAGTCGGCCCCGGTTGATGCGGGACTTGACCGTGCCGAGCGGGATCTCGAGAATCGTCGCCATCTCCTCGTAGCTCATCCCCTGCAGATCCCTGAGGATGACCGCTTGACCCAGCTCCGACGGGAGACGGTCGATGACCTGCCGGAGGAAGGCCGCGAGATCTTTCTCCTCGAGCGCGCGGTGGGGATCGTTTCCGACCGTGGTATCCCGGGCGACCGCGACCAGCTCCTCGGACTCCTCGCCGTCGACGACCATCGAGCGCTCCCGCCGCCGCTTCCGATAATGATCGATGGCGTAGTTCCGAGCGACTCGCTGGAGCCAGGCCGGAAGGCTCCCGCTCGCGTCGAAGGTGCGGAAAGCGGAGAGCAAGTGGAGGAAAATCTCCTGGGTAAGCTCTTCCGCCTCGTCCGCTCTGCCGGTGAATTGATACGCGACATGCCACACTTTTTTCTGGAAACGACCAACGAGAACCCTCCACGCCTCTTCGTCGCCGCCGGCGCATCGGTGCGCGAGCTCTCCGTCTTCTAGCAACGGGCCCGTCTCCGCTTTCGTGCCAAGTCCAACCCCAGGAACGGGGTTATGGCCCGCAAAGTTCCCTCAAAGGCACGCCGGGGACGAGCGAAGAGTGGGCGGAGAAAGGTGTCAGGAAACGGGGCTGGACGCGGGAGAATGGCGCTAAACTGCGGTACTTTTTGACTTTCTCTCGTCATTGCAGTAAATCTACCGCGCCAGCGGCGGCGGTCTTTCGGCCGCTCCCTCATAGCTCGAATCCGTGAAAGCAACGTTCGGCTCACCCAGGGTGCATACCGTCGCGATCCTCGTCGCTACGTTCGCCCTGCTGTGGCTCTTTTTTCGAGGAGCGAACCTGGGCGAGATCAAGAAAAGCCTCCTGGGCGCGAAACCCGCCCCGATCTTCTGGTCCCTCGTCGCCACCATGGCCACCTACCTCATCCGCGCGATCCGATGGCAAGGACTCCTTCTTCCCCTCGGCCGCGCCGGTCTCGCAAACTGCTTCCGCGCGACGGTCATCGGGTTCATGGTGAACTTCCTCGCGCCCGGCCGCCTGGGAGAGATCGCGCGACCCTACCTCCTCGCGAGGCGTGAGGGATTCTCCGCCTCCGGGGCGCTCGCGACGATTCTACTCGAGCGCGTGCTCGACCTGGTGACGGTCGTATTCTTCGTCGCCTTCTGGCTCCTCGCCGGCCCAAAGCGGGCGAGAAGTGAGGAGATCGTTTCCTCGCTCGAGCTCGGAGGCGTTCTCGGCCTCGGGTTCGCGGCCATCGCCCTCGCCTCGATGTTCCTCTTCGCGCGCTACCCCGAGCCCTCCACGGCCGTCGCGCGGTGGTTTTTTCGGGTGCTCCCTCGCCGTCTCGAGGTCCGCGCCGCGAGCTTTCTCGAAACCTTTCGCTCCGGCCTCGGAGTTTTGGTCCATGGCTCGGGCCTGGTGAAAGCGTTCCTGATGTCGGTCGTCCTGTGGCTCACCATCTGCCTCTCGTTCTGGCTCTCGGCGCGCGCTCTGGGAGTCGACTTCGGGTTCGGGGATACGTTCCTGGTGATCGGATTTCTGACCGTCGGCGTCGCCGTCCCGACCCCGGGGGCGATCGGCGGCTATCACTACATGTGCTCCCTGGCCCTGACGACGCTCTTCGGCGTCGCGACGAGCCCCGCAGCGGCGGTGGCGCTCGTGGCCCACGCGATTTCGTTCCTCCCGGTCACGATTCTGGGTATCTTGTTGTTCGTGAAGGCGGGCCTCACCGTAAGCGAGTTCAAGTAGCAGGCTCATGAAGTATAAAGTCCAGCCTGCGCGAGCGAGGCGAGCACTTAAGTTAGGAGAAACCACAGGTGAAATGTCCTTTTTGCGGCCATCTGGCGGACAAGGTCGTCGACTCGAGAGAGAGCAAGGAAGGCGAGGCCATAAGGCGCCGCCGCCAATGTTTGAAATGCGGGCGGCGGTTCACGAGCTATGAAAGGCTCGATCGCATCGACTATCGAGTGGTGAAAAAGGACGGCCGGCGCGAGCGGTTCGACCGCGAGAAACTGATGAGCGGGATCCTCAAAGCCTGCGAGAAGCGCGCGGTTCCCGTGACCCGGCTCGAGGCGATCGTGGACCAGTTGGAGCAACGGCTCCATGACAGCCCCGACAAGGAACTCCCCACAACCCAAATCGGCGAGTTCGTGATGTCGGAGCTCAAGAGCCTGGACCAGGTGGCCTACGTGCGATTTGCCTCCGTCTATCGCGATTTCAAGGACGCGCACGAGTTCGTGGAAACGATCCGATCTCTTCTCGGAAGGCACGATCTCGGAGTGAGCGGCGAATAACTCGATGGCGCCAAGCCTCCGGCAAACGGCTTTTCTGGCCGTGCTCCTGGGCGCGGTTTCGGCGGCTGCGGAAGGCGCCGTCATCGAGGAGCTGGTCCCCGTTGTTCGGAGCGACGGCATCTTCGTCAGCTTTCGCGCGGGCGACGCCTTCAACGAGGACATCATGCACGCCATCCGAACCGGTCTCGAGGTGACTTTCCGCTACAATATAGAGCTGAAGCGGCCGCGTGGGATCTGGCCCGACGGGCAAGTCGCGCGGCGCGCGATCTTGACCACGGTCACGTACGACAACCTGACCAAACGCTACAAGCTGACTCGGGAGATCGACGGCAAGATCGACGCCACGGAGGTCGTGGCGGATGCCGAGGCGATGAGAAGATTCATGACTACGTTCGAGTCGCTGCGCCTGTTCGAGCTTTCGGAGCTCGAGCCCAATGACTCCTACTACGTTCGGGTCAAAGGAGTGATGAGGGAGCGCAACCTGCTGCTTCTGATTCCCTGGGACGTCGGAACCGGGTGGAAGGAGGCGCGATTCGACTACGTTCCCTCGAGTCCAATGTGATGACCGCTCCCGCTCGACCCCCCGAGCTCAGGCAGACGAAAGACAACCTTCGTCTCGTCTCCCTCATCGTTCTCCTGCTGTCGGGAGTGGCTCTCCTCAGCACCTACCTCGTGGGAAAGTCGGCGCAGTTCAAGCCCGACTTCCTCGCCCGGGTCTTCCTCTATGGGTTCACCCTGGTGAACCTGACGATGCTGCTGGTCCTGGTGTTCGTCCTCGGGAGAAACCTGATCAAGCTCTTCATCGAGAGGCGTCGGTCGGTGCGGGGGGCGAAGTTCAAGACCAAGCTGGTCATGGTCTTCATCGGTTTCGCCCTTCTGCCTTCCGCGCTCATCATGCTGGTCGGAAGCAACTTGATCTCGACCGCCGTCGAGCGCTGGTTCTCGCATCCGGTGGAAGCGGTGCTCGTCGGGGCACAGGCCGTCGTCGAGCACTACTACCACGAGAAGCAGGAGAGCGCCACGTTCTACGCTCGTCGTCTTTCCCGGGAGATCGGGGAAGGAGAGCTACTTTCGCCGAAGCACCTCTCGATGCTCGGCCGAAGCATGGAGGCGAGGCTCACCCTCTATCGGCTCGACATGATCACCGTGCTCTCCGCCACCCAGGCGCTCTGGACCTCGGCCCGACCGGGGCTTCCCCAGTACAATCCCGATTCCACCATTCGCCTGGCCGAGACCGGTCTCCGCGGCGAGGAGACGCTTCATCAGGACTCCCTCGGCGACGGCACTCTCGTCCAGTATGCGTCGCCCATCTTCAATAAGGGGAGTCGCGACGTTGTAGGCGCGGTGGTCGTCTCTTACTTCATCCCCAGGAGCCTTGCCACCACCCTCGAGGACGTGAACCAGCAGGCGAACGTCTACCAGCAAGCAGAGGCGCAAAAAGAGCCGATCCAGGATCTCTATCTCTCGTACTTCGTCATGGTGTCTCTCCTCCTCCTTCTCGCCTCGACCTGGATCGGCCTCTATCTGGCGAAGCGGATCACCGGACCGGTGGGCGAGCTGGTCGAGGCGACGGAGAGGGTCATGGCCGGCGACCTCGACCACCCGGTGTCGGGTCCCGCGGTCGACGAGCTCGGGCGGCTGATGGAGTCCTTCAACCGGATGACGGCGAAGCTCAAGGTGAGCCAGGACCGGCTCGAGGCGTCCCGTTTCGACCTCGAGACCAAGAACCGCGAGCTCGATCGCAGGCGGCGCTACATGGAGACGGTGCTGGAGAACATCGCGACCGGCATCGTTTCCTTCGACCGGGAGGGCTTCGTGACCCGCATCAATCAGAGCGCGGTGAGGCTTCTCGATCTCGACCCGGGCCTGACGGGCAGGCACTATCGGGACGTCTTCCGGGGAGAGGCGCTCAGCCCCTTTCGCCAGCTCCTGGATGCGATGGGGAGTGCCGAAGGCCGGCCGGCTCTCGAGGAGGAGCTCGACCTTGCGATCGCCGATCGGGAGCTTCACGTCTCGGTCTATCTCACCACCATCTCGGGCGCGGAAGCCGAGCCCTCCGGCCTCCTGATGGTCCTTGACGACTTGACCCAGCTCCTCCGGGCTCAGAAGGTGGCGGCCTGGCGCGAGGTGGCGCGGCGGCTGGCCCACGAGATCAAGAATCCCCTGACTCCGATCCAGCTCTCGGCACAGCGCATTCGAAAGCATTTTCGCTCGAGCTCCCCCGAGCTTGCGCGCGTGGTCGAGGAGGGGACGGGCACGATCATCGAGGAGGTCGACTCGCTGAAGAACCTGGTGGACGAGTTCTCGCAGTTCGCGAGGCTGCCCTCGGTCTCGGCCGCGCCGCACGAGCTCAACCCGCTGGTGAGCGGGACCCTGGACCTCTACGACGGCCTCTTCTCGGGGCTCACCTTGACGAGGCTCTTCGCCCCAGACATCCCCAAGGTGATGGTCGACCCCGAGCTCATCCGGAGGGTCTTCATCAATATCATTGACAACGCCATCGAGGCGAACGGCGGCGAAGGCCAGGTCGTGGTCGCGACGTCCCACGATCACGATCTTCAGATGGCCCGGGTGGAGGTGGCGGACGACGGCCCCGGAGTCTCTCCCGCGGACCTCGACAAGCTTTTCATGCCCTACTATTCGACGAAGCTCCGGGGGAGCGGCCTCGGTCTCGCGATCGTCAAGCGCCTGGTGGCCGAGCACCGCGGGCGAATCCGGGTGGAGGAGAACCAGCCCCGGGGCGCTCGCTTCGTCATCGAGCTTCCGCTCGAGTCGACACCGGATTCGGATCCCGTCGCCGCTCGGTCGGAGCGAACCGCGAAGGAGCCTTAGAAGAGTGTAAGAAGGGGGATGTGGAGATAGGAGGAGATGGGGAGATGAATCAGGATCTATTTCTGTCTTATCTCCCCATCTCCTCCTGTCCCCCTATCCCCCTTGCATTTGGATTCACTCAGTAATGTCCACAGAACGCATTCTGGTCGTAGATGACGAGGCCGGAGTGCGGAGCTCGCTCCAGGGGATTCTCGAAGACGAGGGATACCGGGTCGACACCGTCGAGAGCGCGGAAGCGGCGCTCGCCCGGATCTCGACCGGCCGATACGATCTCGTCCTCCTCGACATCTGGCTCCCGAACATGGACGGCATAGAGGCCCTCGCCCGAATTCGCGAGAGGGATCCCGACGCGGCGGTGATCATGATCTCGGGGCACGGCACCATCGAGAACGCGGTGCGGGCGATCCAGCTCGGGGCGTACAACTTCGTCGAAAAGCCGTTGTCGCTCGACAAGACGGTCATCGCGGTGGGAAGCGCTCTGAGGCAGCGCCGTCTGGAGCAGGAGAATCGCTATCTCCGCGCTCGCGTCGAGTCGAAGCAGGTGCTCATCGGAGAGAGCGCCGTGATGCGCGAGCTCCGGAAGCTGATCCGCATGGCGGCACCCACCCACGGGCGCGTCCTCATCTTCGGAGAGAACGGAACGGGAAAGGAGCTCGTGGCCCGCTCGGTCCACGCGCAGTCGCTCCGCAAAAACGGGAGCTTCATCGAGGTGAACTGCGCGGCGATTCCCGAGGAGCTCATCGAAAGCGAGCTCTTCGGACACGTCAAAGGGGCCTTCACCGGGGCGGTGGTCGCTCGCAAGGGGAAGTTCGAGGCCGCCGACGGGGGCACGCTGTTTCTCGACGAGGTCGGGGACATGAGCTTGAAGACCCAGGCGAAGGTCCTGCGGGTGCTGCAAGAGCAGAAGGTCGTCGCGGTAGGAAGCGCCGAGGGGGTGAACGTCGACTGCCGGGTCATCGCCGCGACGAACAAGGACCTCGAGCGCGAGATCGCCGCCGGCAATTTTCGCGACGACCTGTTCTTTCGGTTGAACGTCATTCCGTTCCATATGCCTCCGCTGCGGGATCGACGCGAGGACATCCCCGCGCTCGTCGATCACTTCATCGAGGATTTCTGCGCCGAGTACGGCAAGAGGCCCAAGAAGGCGAGCGCCGAGGCGATGGAGCTCCTGATGGCCTACCAGTGGCCGGGAAACGTGCGCGAGCTCAAGAACGTTATCGAGCGGCTGGTGATCATGGTGGCCTCGGACGAGATTGGCGCCAAGGACCTGCCGCCTCCCCTTCGAAAGGGACGGGAGCTGAGCTCCGACGGACTCGGCGATTTCCCCTCCCTCGCGAGCGCCCGCGAAGCCTACGAGAAGCAGTTCATCCTCAAGAAGCTCCGCGACAACGAGGGGAACGTCTCCCGGACCGCCGAGGCGCTCCAGATCGAGCGCTCCCACCTCTATAGGAAGATGAAGGCCTACGGAATCAAGTAGAGTCCGGCTTCGCGCATGCGCTGTTCCAGGAGCCCGGGAGGCGCGTCGAGGGACAATCGCTCCACCATGCCGTCGAAGGCGGCGGCTTCGGGGATCACACCAACGATCTCGGAGCGCGCCACATCGACCCCGAGCCTTGCGGCTTCCCGTTCGACGGCATCGAACGCCGCCTGAAGAGACGTCACCCGGAAGTCGGTGAGATTCATCGACACCTGCGCGCGGGGGGGATTCGACAGCTCGAAACCGAGCGCCTTCAAGTGCGGGAGCCCCCCGCCGGAAGCGCGGATCCGGCGGGCGATGACCTGGGCGACGGCAGGGTCCTTCGTCCGCAGCTCGACGTTGTAGGCGATGAGAAGGGAGCGCACTCCCACCGCGACGGCGCCCGCCGTGGGGTGGGGTCGATTGGGACCGAAGTCCGGTACGAGCTCCGCCGCCATCCTCGCTTCGAGCGCCTCGAAGCCCCCTCTCCTCAGCCGTGGGAGCTCGCGATTCTCTGGCCGGAGGGCCGAATCCGCATAAAGGAAGACGGGGATTCCGAAGGAATCCGCGATGTCACGGCCGACCGAAATGGCGATCGCTTTCGCGCGATCCCGCGAGAATCCTCCAAGGGGAACCAGGGGCAGCACGTCGACGGCGCCGATGCGGGGGTGAACCCCGCGGTGGCTTCTGAGGTCGATCCGCGCAATCGCGCGCTCGATGAGGCGGCCCGAAGCCTCGAGGACGGAGTCCGGCTCCGCCACGGCCGTCAGGACCGAGCGGTTGTGGGAATCGTCGCTGTGCCGGTCGAGAAGCCGGACGCCTCCTCCGAGGGCGAAGGCCTCCGCGATGTCGTTGACCGCGGCTTTCGACCGACCCTCGCTGACGTTCGGAACCAGCTCCAGGTGTTCCATTGATACGGGAAACACTACCATTCCCGTCCTGATGGCAGTATATTTCACGAGGAGATGTCCCCGGGGCATCGCCCCGCGGACGGAAATATTGGACCGACGAGAAACGGATTTCAAAACGAGCGAGCTCGTCGTTCGCGACGACGACAACCCCGAGGCCCCTCCGAAGTCCTTCGATCTTCTCCGTCAGGGCGAAGACCTCTACTTTCGCGGGCTCTACCACCAGGCCATTCACGTCTGGACGAGGATCCTGTTCCTCGACCGCGGCAACGCCGAGGCTCGCCTCCGGATCGACAAAGCCAAGGAGGCCGTCGCCGAGCTTCAGCGACGGCTCGAGGCAGAGATCGCCGAAGCCAGGGGGCTTTTCGACGCGGGAGAGATCGAGGGGGCGCTCGCGCGGGTTCGTTCGGTCCTCGCGGCCGACGGAAGCCACGGGGAAGCGGCGCAGCTCGCGGCGGCGATCGAGGCCCTGGAACGCAGGAACGAGGCGCCGCAAGAGTCATCGCGCGAGGTCGACGCTATCGCGGCGCCGACGGCCACGCCCGCAAAGGGGGTGGTTTTTAAAGTACCGAAAGGCCCGAGGCCGCGGTCCCATCGAGTCGGGCGGCCGGCCACGTCCCGATTCAAAATGGCCGCGTTTCTCCTCGGCACGCTTCTGCTGTTCGCGGTCTCGGCTTTTTACCTCAGCGATAACTGGGAATCGATCGTGAGCGATGGGGCGTTCGGTCATCCCGCCGGTCTCGCCACGTCCGCCCTTCCCGATCGCCTTGCCTCCTCCGTGCCTGACCTCTCCCAACTTCGTTACTACAACGGGGAGCGGCTCTTCGCCCAGGGCCGTTACCGCGAGGCCCTGGCCGAGCTCCGTCGCGTGGATCGCGACTCGACGGTCATGGAGGAGGCGCGGAGTCTCATCCTTCGGATCGAGGACCGTCTGTTGCGAGGTCCGACCGCGCCGGAACCCGCAATCCCTGCAATGGATGCAGCGAGGTGACGATGTGACCTGTGCTTCGTGCGGGACCGACCTCTCGCCGTCGGCCTCGATCTGCCAGGCCTGCGGAGCTCGACGCGACCCGGGGAGTTGGCGCGATCAGGTCCGTGAGACCGTCGCGCGCCACATGGAGAAGAAGCGTTTGCAGCAGGAGAAACGGGACGACGACGCGAGGCAGCTCTCGATATTTCCCGAAGAAGTATTCGTGGCTCCGGCGGAGCGCGAGATTCGGGAGCGCCGGGCGGAAATCCGCGCGCGGGTCCAGGAGCGCGTTTCGAAGCGCGCGAGCTCCGCCCGCCCGCACCGAGATGCCGGGCGAGTCGTCGACGCGGGGGAGATCCCGCTCGGCAGATCGAAAGCGCTCGCGGCAGCGAGAGACCTGGCCCGCGAGGCGGACCCAGAGCCTGTCGATCCGAGGACCGACCGGTACGTGCCGCTCGCGGAGCCCGTCGATCTCGAGATGCCGCTCCGTCGGCTCGAGCTCGAGGAGGCGCCCGAGCGCGTCCTCGCGTTCGGCATGGCTTCGGGGGTCGAACGCGTCATCTCGGGCGCCATCGATATGGTCTTTGTCGGGCTCATCCAGCTCACGCTCTTCTACCTCACGACGCACCTCGTCGCGCAGCGCGTGGGTGCGCTTCCCAGCTCGGCGCTCGTCGCCATGGGCCTCGTGGGAGCGGTGATGGGCGCGGGCTACTTCCTGTTCTTCTGGAGCCTGTCCGGTCAGACGCTCGGGAAGCTCCTTACGGGCTCCCGCGTGGTGAACCGCCGGGGCGGCGCCCTCGGTTTCGGACGCGCCGCATTGAGGCTCGTCGCGACGCTCGTCGCCGCGCTTCCGCTCGGCGCGGGGTTCATCGGGCTCTGGACCGATCCCGAGCGCCGCGGCTGGCACGATCGCATCGCGGGCACGAAAGTCATCCGCGGCTAGCGCCGCCTCTACACTTGGATCGTTTTTTCCTTCGGGCTCTCGTCGACGAGCTCCGGCCCCAAGTCGTCGGCCGACACATCCGGACGGCGCTCGTGGACCGCGGCTCCGGCCTCCTCTGTCTTGCCCTTGCTCCGCCTCGACCGGCGACATTCGTGGTCAGCTTTCTTCGTGAGGCCGCGGGGGCATGTCTTCTCCCGGCCTCCCGGCCTCCGGGCGAAGGCGTCGCCACCCCCGGTTTGAAGAAGCTCGTTTCCTCCCGGATCGCGTCGATCGAGATGGCGGATCTCGATCGAATCGTGACGATATCCGTCGAAGGCAAGCGCCTCAGCGGAAAGGCAACGGCGTTCCGGCTCGTCCTCGAAGCGCTCGGAGTGCGCGCCGACCTCTATCTCGTCGATGCGGAATCCTCGGGAGTCGTGGAAGCTCTTTCGTCCTCACGGGCCCGGCTCGGCGCGGGAGAGCGTTACCAGGCCCCGACGCCTCCGCCGGCAGCCGCCTCGCTCGCAGCGAGCGCCTTTGAGGTCGAAGAGCGGCTCGCGCGATTGACCGAAGGGTCGCACCTCAAGAGACGCTTCACCCTTCTCGCCGCGACCGGCGCGACGCCCCTCCTGGTGCGAGAGGTGGAGTGGCTCGTCGAGTGCTACGGGGTGACCGCGGGCGACGCCTTCATGAGGGTGCGCTCGCGGCTCGAGGAGAAGCGGCCGTTTCTCTACGTCCCGAGGTCGCCCTCTTCGGGCCGGCACTCCCTTCCTTCGCCGCTCGAGCTCGCGAGCGAGAGCGAGCTCGCACCCATTGCGCACGCGAGCTTTTCGGAGGCGATGGCGCAGGCCGTCTCTCTCGAGACCGAAGCCCGGAAGCTCTCGGCTCTGAGGGCCCGACTCGAGAGTGCCGTGAAAAAGCGGCTCGACCGCGCTCGGCGACTCGAGGAAAGGCTCCGGAGCGACGAATCGTCGCTCGAGGAACCGCCTTCGCTACGTCGCCGCGGTGAGCTCATTCTCGCGGGCCTTTCGCGCGCGCGAAGGACCAGGGACGGACGGTCGGTCTTTCTCCCCGACACCTTCGATTCCGAAGAGATGGAGACCGAGATCGAAGTCGACCCTCGGCTCTCCCTTCCCAAGAACGCGGAGCGGTTCTTCACCCGCGCTCGGAGAGCGGAGCGCGCGCGCGTCGAGCTCGCGAAGAGGCTCGAGGCGGTGGGGAAGGAGGTCTCTTTCTGGGAAGGCTTCGAGTGCGATTTGAGAGACGCCTCTACCGTGGTCGAGCTCGAGGCGCTCGAGCGCGAGGCCGGAGACGAGGGCCTTTCGTTTCCGCCGTCGAGAAAGCCGGCGAAAACGCGTCCTCCCGAGGCCCTCGGGCCCCGGAGCTTCCGCTCGCATCGCGGCAACGCCATCCTCGTGGGGCGCTCCGGACGCTCGAACGACGAGCTGACGTTCGACGTGGCCAAGCCCGACGATCTCTGGTTTCACGCCTCGGGGGTTCCCGGTGCGCACGTGGTCGTTCGTGTTCCCTCCGGTGAGACCGCGGACGAGCGTGAGATCCAGGAAGCGGCGGAGCTCGCGGCGTACTACAGCAAGGGGAGGGAAGATACCGCGGTCGACGTGATCGTGACCGAGCGACGCAACGTGAGCCGGATCAAAGGCGCTCCGCGGGGGCTCGTCAAGCTCTCCTCGGCGGGCGAGACCAGGACGCTGCGAGTGACGCCGCGACGCCCCGAGAACGATCCGGGAAACCGTTAATATGGTCGGCATGCAAGCCGAGATTCTCGCGGTCGGCGAGGAGCTTCTCGCGCCCGGCCGGGTCGAGACCAACTCCCTGTACCTCACCGAGAAGCTCGCCGCGATCGGCGTTCCCGTCGGGTTCCGCGGCATCGTGGGAGACGAGGAGGGCCGAATCACCGCCGCCATCCGGCACGCCCTCGAACGATCGGAGCTGGTGCTGGTGTCCGGAGGACTCGGGCCCACGGCCGACGATCGCACGCGGGATGCCGCCTGCCACGCGCTCGGTATCTCGATGCGGCTCGACGAGGAAATTCTCGAGGGACTGCGGAAGCGATTCGCGAAGCGCGGAATCGAGATGCCCGAGGTCAACCGAAGGCAGGCCATGGTTCCCGAGGGAGCTACGGTCCTCGAGAACCGCCGGGGTACCGCGCCCGGGCTCTTCATCGAAACGCTTCAAGGAAGAATCCTCGTGCTCCTCCCCGGACCTCCCCGCGAGCTCGAGCCGATGTTCGACGAGCAAGTCCGGCCGCGGTTGAGGGGAGTTGCGGGGGACGTCTTCTATCGAACCCGAAAGCTCTGGGTCGCCGGGCTTCCCGAGTCGTCGGTCGAGCAGAAGGTCGTCTCCACTTATCAAGCCTATGAGAATCCCCTCACCACCATCCTCGCGGCTCCGGGGCAAGTGGAGATTCGGCTCACGGCCAGGGAGCGAAGCGCCGCGGCCGCCGACGCCCTGAATAAGGAGTTGGCGGCGAAGCTCCGCGCGATTCTGGGGGAGCACGTGTTCTCGGAGTGGGAAGAAAGCCTCGAGGCCGTCGTGGGATCGCTTCTGCACGACGCGGGAATGCGGCTCGCGGTCGCGGAGTCCGTCACCGGCGGTCTCATCGCTCACCGCATCACCCAGGTCTCGGGTGCGAGCCGATATTTCGACACCGGCTTCGTCACCTATAGCAACGAGAGCAAGACTGCGCTCCTTGGAGTCGCGCCGGATCTCTTTCGCCGGGTGGGCGCAGTGAGCGAAGAAGTGGCCCTCGCCATGGCGCGAGGTGCCCTCGAGCGCGCGTCCGCCGACATCGCGGTGTCCGTCACCGGAATAGCCGGACCGACGGGCGGAAGCGACGAAAAACCGGTGGGGCTGGTCTACATCGGGCTTGCGACCCGGGCTTCGGCCCGCGCCGAGAGGCGTCAATTCCCAGGAGAGCGACGGCAGGTGAAACGCTGGACCGCGCAGACCGCTCTCGACCTGGTGCGGCTCGAGCTCCTGCGTCTGTCGAAAGAGCGCTCAAAGAGCTAACTTGACGAACCAAGAAGAACGCAAAGGCGCAAAGACGCAAAGACGCAAAGGAAGAACCGGAAAGTACAAAATCAGGTATTTCTTTGCGCCCTCGCCCCTTTGCGTCATTGCGTTCCTTCCGGATTACTAATGCGGGTCTTTCTTGCGGTCGATCTCGACTCCGAACTCCAGGGAAGGCTCGCGGAGCTAGAGCGCGAGCTTCGCCCCCTCGCCCGGCGCGCGCGATGGGTCCGTCCGGAGGGGCTTCATTTGACGCTCCGCTTCTTCGGCGAGGTGTCGGCCGAAGGCGTCGAGTCGCTTGCCGCGAGCCTTTCGGAAGCGTTCGCGGGGCTTCCGGCATTCGCCCTCGACTTCCGTGGATGCGGGGTCTTCCCCGATCGAGGTGACCCTCGCGTCCTCTGGGTGGGAGTCCCGAAGCCGAACGCGGCGCTTTTCGAGCTTCAATCGAGAGCGGAGGCGGTCGCTCGTGCCCTTGGGTTCGCGCCCGAAAGGCGGCGCTTCGAGCCCCACCTGACCGTAGCGCGATTTCGAGGGCCCGAGACGGGGGTCGACTCCATCCTGAGCTCGTGCCGGGACCGCGATTTCGGACGAACGGAGATCGAGGAGGCGGTGCTTTTCGAAAGCCGCCTGTCGCCGGCGGGCTCGAGCTACGAAAGGCTCCGGGTCTATCCCCTGAGCCGGGTGTGATAAACCGCGGAAGGGCTGGTATAATTTGGTGTTATCAGGATTCTATCCTCGGCAGCCTTCGCGAGCGGCCCGCCTTCGCGCGAAGCGCTTTGGCGGGTCCGCCAGAGCCCGAAGGGCGGAGGCGGAAGCGAGCCGGGAGCCATTGATCGTAGAGCGAGGCGAGCACTAGTAGAATGTTCGAGCTAGCGTTTCTCGAGGACGGGAGCGAGCACGTCGTTCCGATCCGCCCCGAAGGCATCGTTCTCGGCCGCTCTCCGGAGTGCGACGTCGTCATCAAGGACTTCGGCGTGTCTCGGCGTCACGCCGAAGTGCTGATCGACGGCGAGGACTGCCGTCTCGTCGATCTCAAGAGCAAGAATGGGACGCAGGTGAATGGCGTCCGGGTGCTCGAGGTGATCCTCAACGACGGCGATCAGATCCTCCTGGGGAAGTTCCAACTCCAATTCCGCAAGACCCTCGAAGAGCAGGTGGTGCTCGACGAGGAGAAGCCCATGCTCGAGGAAGCGGGCACCATCATCCGCAGCGTGGGCGAGCTCTCCAAGTACTTCCTCGAAGAGAAGCAGCCTACCGAGACGAAGCAGCGCCGCCCGGTGGCGGCCGCGGGAAAGGCCCCCGAACCGCCGCTGGTGGAAACCGAGCTGGCAAAAATCAATCGCGTCCTCAGGAGCCTCTCGGAGCTCGCCAAGGCCTTGATCTCGGCTCAGCCGGAAGAGGTGCCCGCGCGCGTCATGGCGGCGGTCTTCGAGCACATCCCCGCGGACCGCGGCTTCCTCATGCTCCTCGACGAGGAGGGGAACTTGAAGCCGCGGGTGGTGCACCACCGCCATGGCGACGACGAGAAGATCACGATCAGCAAGACCATCGCCGACCGCGTGGTGCAGGATCGAGTGGCCATCCTCACCTCCGACGCTCAGGTCGATCCCCGCTTCGCCACCGGCGACAGCATCCGATTTCACGGAATCCGCTCGGCGATGTGCGCGCCCTTGTGGAAGGGCGACGAGGTCATCGGAATCATCCACGTCGACAGCCCCATGCAGACCAAGACCTTCACCCCCGACGACCTCGAGCTCCTCTCGGCGCTCTCGAACTACGCCGCGGTCGCGATCCAGCAGGCGAGCCTGAACAAGAAGATGCAGCAGGAGAAGGTTGCCCGGGAACGGCTGGAAAAATATTTCTCGCCCTCGATCGCGACGAGGATCCTTTCCGAGGGCGAGAAGGAGGCTCAGGAGCTGGAGGCGTCGGTGCTCTTCGCCGACATCGTCGGATTCACGCGCATCGCGGAGCGGATGGACGCGCCGTCGGTCGCACGGCTCTTGAA
>Ga0214473_10002431_pt1 | contig 22873 bp, 16 predicted proteins | sample RVTome_7_FD_203509 | JGI IMG/M metagenome (GOLD analysis project Ga0214473, IMG submission 203509) | Soil microbial communities from uranium-contaminated site in the Upper Colorado River Basin, Wyoming, United States - RVT98D197 | ecosystem: Environmental > Terrestrial > Soil > Contaminated >... | reverse complement strand
GAGCCGAGCACGTGGTGGCGCTCGACCGGCGGCGCGCTGAGGCTGACCTCGACATCGATATTCGGTCGCGCACCGCCGAGGTGCTCATGGCGGAGGCCCGTGCCGAGCGGGAGCGCGCCGAAGCCGTCGCGAGGGTCACCATCGCGGAGAATCTCCCGCAGCTCGCGAACGCGGTCGGACAGAAGTTCGGCGAGGTGCGCGTCACGCACATCGGGAGCGACGGCAACCCCTTCGGCTCCATCGCTCAAGCGGTGGCCTCGGTCCTCGCTCTGGTCGGACAGGGGTCCTCGGCGAGCTCGTGAGCCGGCGTGTAGCCATCCGCTGAGGGTGGACGGGGGCCGACGCGCACCATCGGCTCCACCTGGAGTGGCCACGGCGCGTTCCATGCTCCTACTTTCTGCTGTGATTTCGAGCGGTGCACACCGGCATAGGCCTTGCTCAGCCCGGCGCGGGAGGCTTCACATGGCCAGCCGGGACACGAGCGACCAGTGGGTACTCACCGAGGGCAGCGAGCCGGGCATTCCGATCGGGGATCCCTTCGGGGACGACTCCGTCCGGAGCATCTCGATCGAGCTCTTGGAAGCGGATCTCGAGTCGCTGGACGACGCGCGGGAACAGGAGCCCTCGTCGGACGAACGAGTGTCCTCCGAGCCGCCGCCCATGGAGGCCCTCGACGCCCTGCACGAGCTCGAGCTGATGGCCTCGAGCGCAACCGACGCGTCCCGCAAGGCGATGCTGCTCGAGACCATCGCCGAGCGGCGCGACGAGCTGGGCCAACCCCACTCGGCCGCCCGCACCTATCAGCGGCTCCTCGAGCTCGACCCCGGACACGGGCGCGCCTTCGAACACTGCGCGCAATACCTCGAGGGTGCCGGGCGATTCGAGGAGCTCGTGGACGTGCTCCTGCGCCGTGTGGAGGCGACGACGGGCCGGGAGCGCGTCGGCCTGCTGCGCCGCGCGGCACATCTGCTCGAGCACGAGCTCCACGACGTGGCGCAGGCCGTCGAAGCCCTCACGCTCGCGTGGTGTCTCGACCCTGCAGACGCGGAGACCGGCTCAGAGCTGGCGCGCCTCTCCAGCGATACGGGCTCGTACGCAGATCTCATCGACGCGGCCCAGGCGGAGCTCTCGCGAGCGCCCGACGGTGTTCGCCGACTCGCCATCTATCGGCACTGTGCCCACTGGCACGCCGCGCTCGGACAGCACGAGCAAGCGCGCGCCTATGTCGAGGCTGCCCTCGCCGAGAAGCCTTCCGACATCGAAGCGCTCGAAGCCCGGGTCGAGATCCTGCGCGCCGAGGGCTCCTTTCAAGCGCTCGCGGAAGCCCTGACCCACCTCGCTCACGCGCAAAGCACGCCACGTGCCGAAGCGCAGCAGTACCTCGCCGTCGGAGAAGTGTACGAGATACACCTCTCCGCGCCCGACCAGGCCGCCGCCGCCTATCTCGCGGCGCTCGAGTCCGTCCCGCAGCACGAGGATGCCCTGCGGCGCCTCGACGCCCTGTACCGTGAGCGGCTTTCACCCGACGAGGACGGCCCCGACGACGTCGAGCCGCTCCGCGCCCTGGCCGACTTCCACCAGCGCTCCGGTGATCACCGCGCGGCGGTGCCTGTCCTCGAACGGCTGGCGAGCCTCGTGCGGGGAACGCCCAACCGCATCGAGCTTCGGCTGGCGATCGCGCGCATCCTGGAGGAGCGGCTGGACGATCGGTGCGGGGCCCTCGCTCAGTACGCCGAGGTCCTCGACCTTGCACCCATGCACCGCGAGGCCGACGCTGCGATTCGCCGGATTCACGCCGAGGCGGGCGATTGGGCGGCGACCGCTCGATGCATCGAGGCGGCAGCGGGGCGCGAGGAGGGAGGCAAGGCCCGCGCGAAGCTGCTGGTCGAGCTCGCCGGGCTCTACGAGGAACGCCTCGGGGATCCGGCCCGCGCGCTCGGCGCCTACGCACGCGCCGTCGAGGCGGATCCACAGTGCCACGAGGCGGCCCTCGAGGTCGCGTCCCTCCATGCGGCTGCGGGTCGTCACGAGGAGGTCTACGAGCTGCTCGCTCCACTGTCGAAGAACCTGCATGGCTGTGCGGTCGGGCTCAAGCGCCAGATCCGCCATCGACTCGGCGAAGCCGCGTTCAGGACCGGCCGCGATGAGGAGGCCATCAGCGCGCTCACGCCCGGGGTCGACGACGAAGCGCCGGCGAGCGTCGCGATGCTGCTCGTGTCCGCCTGCTTCCGCGCGAAGCGGTTCCAGCTCCTCGTCGAGCGTGGACGTGCAGTCGTGGCCAAGCATGGCGAGGACCTCGAGGCTCGTCAGATGGCGGAGCTGCACCACATGCTCGGCGTGGCGCAGAGGGAGCTCGGCGACGTGGGTGCTGCGGCGCGGGCCTTCAGGCGCGTCCTCAGCGTCGATGCGGGCCATGGGCCGTCGCTCGATGCACTCGTGGACCTCGAGTCGATGCGCGGACGCTGGGAGGTGGTCGCGGAGCTCATGGAGTCCATCGCCGAGCACACGGCCGACGACGAGGAGCGCGTTCGCGTGCTCGAGCGCCTCGGGGATCTATGCCGGGAGCGGCTCGTCCAGTTGCCGCGCGCCGTGGCGGTGTACCGCGCCGCGCTGCGGCGCCGTCCCGACGACCACCGCGTTCTCCACAAGCTCCTCGATACCCATCGGCAGGCGGGGGCATGGCGGGAGGCCGTCGAGGTGCTCGATCGGATCGCAGCCATCGAATCCCGCCCCGAGGCTCGCTCCAAGATCCTCTACACCGCTGCGATCATCCTGCGCGACGAGCTCCGGGACGTCGAAGCCTCGCTCAGCAAGCTCGACGAGGCGCTCGACACCGATCCCGCGAATCTCAAGACCTTCGCGGCCATCGACACGATGCTCACGGAGGCGCGTGCCTTCGATCGCTTGGAGCGCGCCTATCGCAAGGCGCTCAAGCGAGTCGTCGGCAACGGTGAGGTCGCCCTCGAACGCCAGCTGTGGCACAACCTCGGGCTGATCTATCGGGATCGCCTAGGCGATTTTCCGAGAGCTGTCGACGCCTTCCGAATGGCGACCAGACTCGCACCGGACGATCGCGTTGGACACCGAATCCTCGGCGAGCTGTTTACCCGCACCGACCACCGCTTCGCCGATTGCATCGCCGATCAGCAAGCGCTGCTCGACGAAGATCCGGAGCGGTTGGGGGCTTACCACGCTCTCTTCGAGCTCTACGCCCGCGCGGGCGATGCCCTGCGTGCGCGCTCCGCTGCCGCAGCCCTCGTCTTCCTCGGCGAGGCCGACGCGGCAGAGCGGGACTACGTCGCTGGTTGCCGGCCGGCTGTTCTCGCTCCGCAGCGCACCGTGCGCGGCGAGCACTGGGCGCGACTGCGCCATCCCGATCTCGACCCGCGGGTCACGTTTCTCTTCGAGTCCTTCGCCGAGCCCCTTCGCAAGCTGCGCGCGCGCCGGGATGCGGATCTTGGGCTCGATGCGCACGATCAGGTGGACCCGGGCAGCTCGACGCGACGCATCGCCGGTCTCTTCGGCGGCGTGACACGGTACTTCCGGCTTCCCATCGCGCCGCGTCTCTTCATCACCCCAGAGCGACCCGGTGGCCTGCAGCACGTAGCGGGCTCTCGTCCAGCCGCGAGCCTCTGTGGGTCGGGACCCCTCGCCGGTTTCGACGCGGCCCAGCTCGAGTTCCTCGTCGCCCATCACCTCGCCGACTACCAGCCCGATCTGTCGATCCGGACGGTGCTCGCTCGCCCCTCCGAGCTGGCGACGGTCTTGCGAACGGGCATGCACATCGCGGGTCACCTCCAGACCGGAGACGGAGTCGCCGAACACGCGGAGCGCATCGGGCCGCGCATCGAGGGTCGTAGGATGCCCGGAGTGGTCCAGGCCTGTGGCGCGATGGCGGGGCGGGACCTCGACAGGATTGCCCTCCGCTGGCTGGCTGCGGCCGAGCTCACCGCCTGCCGTGCGGGATTCGTCGTCTGCCGCGACCTCGCCGCGGCGGCCTCGGTCCTCAGCGATCTGCCGATGGACGCCGCCGGCCTCGGCGCAAGGAAGCGCAGCCGCGATCTCGTGCGCTTCAGCGTGTCCGAGGCGTACTTCGAGCTCGCCGCCAGCCTGATGGCCTGAGTCTCCGGCACCGTGCTATAGCGTCCGCATGGCGGCGCATGACGCTCAAGAGCTGGAGCGCGACGCGAGACAGCAAGTCGACGACCGTTTCGACACCCACCAGGTTCCTTGGCTTCGGAGGCTCGTCCTTCAGCCGAGTTGTACTCGCGAGCCGCAGGACGTGGAGGCTGCGGCGGCCATCGTCGACGAGACCATGGCCGACCTCGGGCTCGTGCGAACGCTTCACCCCGACCCGGGAGGAGCCTGTGCCGACCACCGCGTCTACGCGACCCGTGGCGCGGCCGATGGCGCGCGAGCGCTTGCCCTCGTGGGTCACCTGGACACGGTCTTCCCGAGGAGCGTTGGGTTCCTGTCGTTTCAGCGGGACGGAGACCGGATCCGTGGCCCCGGCGTGCTGGATATGAAGTCCGGCTTGAGCTCCATCGTGTTCGCCCTCGATGCCCTGCGCCGCGTCCTGCCGACGGCGCTCGACGAGCTCCCCCTGCGCGTCGTGTGCGTCACGGACGAGGAGCTCGGCTCCCCCAGCAGCCGCGCCCTCTATGAGGCGATCGCCCCCGCCACCACCGCCGCGCTGGTCTTCGAAGCGGGACGCCGGGAGGATCGCATCGTGATGCGACGCAAAGGTGGGGGCGTCTTCACCGTGACGGCACACGGCAGGGCCGCCCACGCCGGCATCCAGCACGAGGCCGGCGTCAGCGCCATCCACGCGATAGCCCTGGCCATCGTCGAGCTAGAGGGGCTCACCCAGTACGGTCGCGGGGTGACGGTGAACGTCGGGCTCATCGAGGGCGGGATCGCCAAGAACACGGTCCCGGACTGTGCTCGCTGCGTGGTGGACGTGCGCTTCGAGCGCGCGGAGGACGGGCTGGGGCTCGAGGAGAGGCTCCACGGGCTGGCCTCGCTGATCCTGCCTGAGCGGCTCCGGCAGGCGCGGTTGGTCGTCGAGGGTGGCATCACGAGACCGCCCATGGAGGCCACGGACGCGAGCCAGGCGCTCAGGCTCGAATACGAGAGCTGCGCTGCCCTGGTCGGACTCGGCACGGGGGAGGCCCCCCTACAGGGCGGGGGATCGGACGCGAACCTCCTGTCGGCGTATGGGGTGCCGTGTATCGACGGGCTAGGCCCGTTCGGCGAGCACTTTCACACCGTCGAAGAGTGGAGCAGTCTCGAGAGCCTGCGCCGGCGCACGGGCGCCCTCGTCGCTTTCCTGGCGCGTCGTCTCTGATCGGGTCCTCCCGGCGAGAGCGGAAGACATCCGCCACAGCGCGGACACCGTGGTATCATCCGCGGACGTGGCCACGGGGAGCTTCAAAGTCCGCATCGGATCCCAGGAGTTCCCGATCGACGAGGATTTCACCGTTGGACGCAGCAGCTCCTGCGACCTCGTCCTCGCCGACACCCTCGTGTCGCGGCGCCACGCCGCGTTTCTCGCGTCCCCCGCAGGCCTCGTCGTTCAGGATCTGGGCAGCCGCAACGGAGTGCTGCTCAACGGAGTGCGCGTGGACGGCACGGCGCCCCTCAAGCACGGCGATCGAGTGACGATCGGCGGTGTGCAGCTCACCGTCGTGGAGACCCGACGGGCGAGAATGAAGACGATCAGCGGCAACGAACCGACGAGCATGGACCGCATTACGGCCCCGCCCCCAACCGTCGTCTCTGAATACTCGTCCGACGATGTCGAATTCGACGCTACGGCCAAGGGGACCGTGTTCGAGATGTTCAGCAAGGCGTGCGACCGTGCGCTCGGTGACGGCGACCTCGACGGGGCGGAGAGCGCGACGCGCATTCTGTTCATGAGCGTGCGTGCCGCCTTGCTTCGCGGCGCGTCGGTCGGGGTCGTGCTCGAACGCGCCACGGGCTACGGGCTGTCGCTCGCGGAGCGCACAGGCCAGCAGGTGTGGATCGAGCGGGTCTTCGAGCTGTACTCCGCCAACAAGCGCGTTCTGCGCGAAGATCACATCGATCGGATCGTCGCGGTGATCGCTGGGTCCCCGCTGCGCAATCCCCAGCCCCTCGATCACTACCTCGGCAAGCTCGACGAGCGCGAGGACCTGACCGACGAGCTCAGCTCCCGGATCGGTCGCTTGCGGTCCTTGCTCGATACCCCGGCGAACCCAGAGACGACGTAGCGGTGGGAGCGCCCCGTGGGCGCCACTCGGGTCGGGTCAGAGGCGGCGGACCAGGACGGCCTCTCGCCGCAGCTCCTGAAGGTAGATCTGCTCCTGGCGCTGCATGGCCTCTTCGAGCATCTGGCGGTACCACTGCTCGCGAACCTGATCGTACGGCGGAATGCTCGAGGCCCCGCGCTCGCGCCGTCGCAGCAGGAAGAGGTGGTAGCCGCTTTCCCCGCGGACCGGATCGCTGATTTGGCCCGGTTGGAGCGACGCGATCGCGTCCTCTGCGGTCGGGCTCAGCTCGCCTTGGCAGAGGCGTCCGAGGTCGCTTCCCCCGCGCTGTTCGAAGGTCTCTGGCGTGAGCTCGGCGCGGAGACGCTCGCCCTCGGCGCGTGCAGCGGCGACGCCGGTTGCGCTCGCCCCGTCAGCGAAGGGGATCACCACGGCAGACACGTGGAAGCAGGTGTCCCGGTTGGCGCGGCGAACCTCCTGCTCGTAGCGGCGACGAACGTCGGCCTCCGTGAGGTTGACGCGCCCGCGGACCCTGTTGTTGAGCACCTTCAGCCGCAGCAGCTGGCGCCGCACGTCGAGGCGGTACTGCGCCTCGGTGAAACCCTGCCCGCGGACGGCGCCCCAGAAGTCCTCTTCAGTGAGCCCGCTCTGGCGCCGGACATTCCCGATGGCCCGCTCCACGTCCTCACTCGTCACGCGTACTTGCATGCGCCGGGCTGCCTGCTGGATGAGCTCCTCGTCCACCAGATGATCCAGCATCTGGTTGTAGAGCTGCTCCAGGCGCGCCATTCGCTCGACCTCCGTCGGGGCTCCGAGAGCCTGGTCGAGGAACGGCATCGCCCGGCGGCGCAGCTCTGAGAGGAAGACCGCCTCGTCGTTCACCACCGCGACGACCCGCTCGATGATCTCGGTGTGTCGCCGCGACCGGGTCTGGGCCTGCGCGGGCACGCTCGCGAGGAAGCCCGAGGCGAGCGCGAGGACGGCGATCAGGATGGTGTGGCGCATCCTCACGGCCCAGCCGGCGCCGGAATGTTGGGGTCGGGCGCGGCTGGGACCTCCATCTCGGTGGTTGGCGAGCCCCCCTCAGGCAGGTCGATCTGGACGTCAGACAGCATCCCGAAGTTCTCCTCCACGCCCGCCTGCCCCCTGAGCCCGTCGATGAACTCCTGGACGCCCGCCTCGCGTCGCTCCCGCCAGAGGCGGTTCTGAATGGGGCGCCTCGCCTCTTCCAGAGTGCGGTTGAGGGCTGCTCGCCTGCCCGTCAGCTTGATGATGTGGAAGCCCGCTTCGGTCTGCACCAGCCGGGGATGAATGCGTCCGATCTGCTCGATGGAGAATGCAGCCTCGGCGACGGCATCCGCAATGGCCGGCTCGCCCTCGCCCCGCTCTCCGGGACGGGAGAAGAACCTCAGGTCGCCGAAACGATCGCGTGTGACCGGATCCACGTTCCACTGCTCGGCAGTTCCCCGAAAGAAGTTCACGTCGTTCTCGTGCTGGAGGACCTGCTGCAGCATGCGCTGGGCCTGGACACGGCTCTTGATGAGGATGTGGCTCGCTCGAACCTGCTCGGCCTTGTGGAACTCCGACTGGTGCGCTTCGTAGTACTGGTTGATGTCTTCATCGGTGATGTCCGAGAGCTGGACCTGGCTCTCGGCGATCTGCTTCATCATCTGCTGAATCATCACCTGCTTGCGCGTGCGGCTGACCTCGGGGGTCTGATCGAGCTCCATGCGATGGGCCTCGGCGGCCATGAGCTCGAAACGGATCATGTTGTCGAGGTAGTCCCGACGGCGTTCTGGGCTGTTGTATCGAGCGCGGAGGTAAGGAGACTGTTCCGCCAGGCGCGCGGCGAATTCTCCCACCGTGACGTTCGTGTCTCCGACCTTGAACAGCACCTCGGAGGCTTGCGCGGGGGTCAGGCCGTTCACGGTTTCCCCGCCGGCTGCACCGGAGTCCGCCGCGCCTTCGTCATCGGAGCACCCGATCACGAGCGTGACGCTGCAGATGCACGATAGGAGCGACGCGAAAAGGGCTCTGCGGAACATGGGGATTGTCCTCCCGGCCCCCCAAATGGGCCCAGAAGCTGCCCCGGCTGGCTAGCATACTCGGGGAATTACGGCAATCGTCGGATCCCCCGCCGATCCCGGGGTGCCTTTGCCGTGCCCGCCCCCTGTCCGGCCTCCGGTCCGGCGTCCGGGTCGTCGAGCGGGACCATCACGAAGCGGGCCTGACCGGCCATCGCCTGCACCTCCCGCTGCTGCGTGACGAACCCGGGAAGCTCCACGCGTATCCACACGGTCTCCGCCCCCTCCGGGATGGCCACCGTGGCGGGCGTGACGACCGGGACGTCTTCTCCGTTGACGTGGACATGTGCGCCGGTCGGCTCGGAGAGAACCTGAAGGGCGGTGAGCGTGCCCGTCCTCTTGGCGGGTGCGTGCTCGATGGGCGCATCGAGCCTGCGCCCACTCTCCACCCCCGCCGCCGGGGTCGGGGGGCTCGCGCCGGGTGGAGCCCCCGTCCCACCGATGGCGCGCGCGGTCACGAACGCGACCACCCCGACCGTGAGGACGAGCGCAGCGCTGGACGCCACCACCAGGGCCCGCTTGAGGGGGCTCTCCCGCGGTTGCCGTCGAGACGTCGATGTCGAAGGGGTCCCCTTGTCGGTTGCTCGGGGCCTCGGCGATTGGACGGGTCGAACCGCGGCGAAGCCATGGGGGGATCGCTCGTCCGCCGCGCTCGGTTGTCGTCGGGCCCCCGCTGCGGCCCGCAGGTTCTGGGCCATCGGGCTGATCGTCGTCTCCGACCCGTCCGCCCCAACGGCCCCGGGCAAGTGGCGTGTGCCGACGCGTACCGTGCGCTCCTGACTGTCGAGCAGCGAGGCCAAGCTCGGCTGGGCTGAGACCCCGACTCCGTCCTCCTGCTGGGGCAGCTTGACCGTGTGCGAGACATCGCGTAGGAGCGGCCTCTTCTCTTCGACGGCCGTCAGCGGCTTCAACGGCTGGGGCCCCTCCGCGTCGGGCACGAGGCCGAGGGCCAGGGCGGCCACGTCCCCCATCGTCGGCACCATGCCGCGTTCAGCCATGTACGCCGTGAGCTCCTCGATGAACTGCGGGACGTCCTGGGGCCGGCCTTCCGGGTGCGGCGAGAGGCAACGGGCGATCAGTCGGTCGAGGGTCTTGGGGAAGGACGAGATGACGCGGCGTGGTCGCTTGTAGCGCGCGTTCAGGAGCCGATCGACGAAGTTGGGCTCATCGCTCAGATCGAACGGATGCTGGCCCACGCACATTTCGTACATCAGAATTCCGAGCGCGAAGACGTCGGCGCGGTGGTCGACCTGCGCCGCTCGCGTCAGCTGCTCCGGTGCGATGTACCCGTAGGTGCCTTTGATGACTCCCGTCCGCGTTTCGTAGACCTTCGTCGCCGCCTTCGCGATGCCGAAGTCGATGACCTTCACGGCACCGTCGTAGCTGACCATGACGTTGGCCGGGTTGAGGTCACGGTGGACGATGTTCATGGGCCGGCCCAGCTCGTCTTGCCGAGAGTGGACGTAGGCGAGCGCCTCGGCGATACCCAGTGCGATGGCGAGGGCGGGTCGCTCGGGTAGCGCGCCCATGCCCGCCTGGGCCGAGGCCGTGAGCAGGGCTCCCAGCGACGGCCCGCGGACGAATTCCATCACCATGTAGTAGCCATCACCGATCTGACCCACGTCGAACACCTGGGCGATGTGGGGGTGCGACAGGGCTGCGAGCAGTCGCGCCTCGTCGAGGAACATCGTGACAAACTCGGGGTTGTCGACGTACGTGGGGAGGATCCTCTTGAGGACCACCGTGCGCTCGACACCCTCGATCCCCAGCTGGCGTACGAGATAGGTCTCGGCCATCCCGCCCACGGCGATCTTCCGCACGACGCGATAAGGGCCGAAATCCTCAAGCATCTCGCTGGCCAGGGAGTCTAGCACGACAGGGCTTCCCCCGGCTTCGCTGCTGGGCAAAGATGAGGAGCCCGGGTTCCGTCATAACCGTCAGGTTGTCCCGCAAAACCCGTTACGGTAAGCTAATTTACCGAATTCCATCCACGATGAGCACGCAGTCCGGCAAGGGCGCACCGGGGGGCAACGACAGCTTTGTCGAGAGGCTCGGTGATCGCCTATCGGCCGAAGGCGGTGGGAATGTCCTGCCCCTCCGGCGACCTGACCCTCCGGCGCCACAGGTGCCTCCACCGCCTACGCGGCAACTCCCCGTGCAAGTCCCCCCAGCGGCCGCGTTCCCGCCGCCGCCGCCGCTCCCGCGTTGGCCTGCCGACCCCGAGGCGTTTGCGGCCGAAGAGCCCACCGTCGCTGATCCCTCGAGCTCCGTTCAATCCGCTCCGCCGGACGCCGACTTGCCAGAGCAGGTCGCGCCGGTACGGCCCAATGCGGGGCAGGATCCCTTCGCCCAGTTCGAGGACGAGATCGAGGGGGAGGCGACGAGGATCGATACGCAGCATCTGATCGCAGAGCAGACGACGACGATCCTGGAGGATGCTCCCGAGCCGCCCTACCTCGAGGTCGAGTCCGGCAAGGACGCCGGAAAGCAGTTCACGCTGAATGCCGGCGAAACGTCCATCGGCCGGAGCATCGACAACGACATCATCCTCACAGACATCGCGGTCTCCCGCAAACACCTCACGGTCATCAGGGAGGACGACGGCACGCTTCGCGCGCGGGACTTGGGAAGCGGCAACGGGAGCCAGCTCAACGGGCGTCGCGTCTACGATTCACCCGTTCACGAAGGCGATCGCATCGAGATCGGCGAGACCGTGATGGTCGTGCGCGTGCCGGGGGCGCTCGGTGCCGCGCTGGGATCCCCTCCACTGCCCGCGGAGCGCTCCACGACGGACGAGCTGAACCCGCCCTCGCTGCCCCCCTTCGGTACCGTGGGTTTGCAGGGCGGGGTCATGCCCGCAGTTCCGCCGACCGGTTTCGTGGCTGGGCTCGGACCGGGCACGTCCACCGACTACATTCCGTCGCCTCGTCAGGTGCGGACGGCGCCCATTCCCCGCAGCTGGCTCGTCGCGGGGCTGGCGGTGGGCGGGCTCCTGGTGGCGCTGCTCGGGGCCACACTGACGGCGCTGATCATCCGTTCGACCGACTCGGGCGACAGATCCGCGGATTCGGACCGCGAGGCGGTGTTCCAGCTCGGCGTCGCCTATTTCGCCGCCAAGCGATGGGACGACGCGCAGCGCGCCTTCGAGCAAGCGCTCGAGGAGGAGCCCGACGACTCGAGGGCGCAGCAATACCTGACTCGCGTGCACGCTGCGCGGCAACATCAGTCGCTGCTGCGGCAAGCCCGAGCCCGCCTCGACGACGATCCCGCCGAGGCCCGCCGCTCGGCGCAGAGCATTCCAGAGGATAGCCCGCTCGCTGCGGAGGCCCGGCAGCTCGTGTCGGAGGCCAGCGGCGCAATGGTCGACGATCTCGTCGCGGCGGGCCTATCGAGCGTCCGCGCCGGGGAGCTGGACGCCGCTCGCGAGAGCCTCGCCGAGGCCCGACGCCAAGGCACGCGCTCGGAGCGGGTCGACGAGCTCGCGCGGGCCATCGAAGCGCGCGGGACCGCCGGATCCACCGGGTCGACGCCGTCCCATCAGGGCGAGGTCCACGTCGCGCAGGCGGACCGCCCACCGGCTGAACGAACCCAGCAAACCCCGAGGGAACGAACGCCGAGGGAGCGCACGCCGAGGGAGCGCACGCCGACAGTGGAACAGCCGGGGTCGAGCGCACAGGCTCAAGCGCTGCAGGGACAGGTCTTGAGCCTGTACCGGGGCGGCGACATCACCGGGGCGGCGCAGCGGGCGCGCACCGGATCGGAGAGCCTGCCTGACGCGGATCGCACCGCGATGAGAGCGCTCGCTGACCGCATCACGCGGTTTGCCGACGCCTACGCGCGGGTGCAGCGCGCCAACTACTCGGCCAACGTGCAGACCTACATGCGCCGCGCCATCGATCTCGACAACCAGATCAGCGGTGGGCACTACGCGAGGCAAATCCGGCCGCGCATGCTCGAGGCCTTGCTCGGGGCGGCCCGCAACGCCATGGGCGGGAGCAATCCCGCGGCCGGGTGCGCGGCCGTGGTCCAGGTGCTCGGTGTGGACGCGGGCAACGCCGAGGCCCAGCGCATGCTGCGCACATGCGAGCAGCGGGCCCGCGAGATGCTGACGCAGGCGCAGGGCATGGAATCCGGCAATCCCACCGGGGCGGCAGAGATCTACAGGCGCATCCAGTCGATGCTCCCGGCCCAGAACCCGCTGCAACGCGAGGCGTACCGCCGGTACAACAGCCTGCGCCGGCCCGTGGACGAGGACGAATAGCGTCGTCTTCCGTCCGGTTCCTGTCCCCGCCCCCGCATCGCCTTTCTGCCCCCCGGCCCTGCTAGCCGACGGCTCATGCGCTTGCTATATTGGCGCTGCGTCATGTCCCGTAATATGGGCATTTCTGCATTCACGGTATAGCGCCGATGACTGCCAGCGCCCCACCCCGAAAGCAGCTCTCCGTCGTGCTGCGGGCAACCCGAGGGTTGGTCACCGTCGATGACGTCGTGGCGATCCTTCGGGTGGAACGTCGCCGAGCGGCCAAGCTGCTCGCCCGATGGACCGAGCAGGGGTGGTTGAAGCGGGTGCACCGGGGGACCTACGCGCCCGTGCCTCTCGATGCGAGCTCTGAGACGAAGACGATTGCCAACCCATGGCTGCTGGTGCCCACGCTGTTCGAGCCAGCCTACGTCGGTGGTTGGTCTGCGGCGGAACACTGGGATCTAACGGAACAGCTCTTCCGCGACATCTGCGTGTTTACGGCAAAGCGCTTCCGCGCGAAGAAGGAACGCATCGAGGGCACGACGTTCATGCTGCACACGCTCGGGGACAATCAGCTCTTCGGCACTTCGGTCGTGTGGGAGTCCGGCACGCGAATCCCGGTTTCCGACCCGCACCGAACCGTCATCGACATGATGGACCGCCCTGAAACGGGAGGCGGCATCCGGCACGCCTCGGACTGCGTCGCCGCGTATCTGGCGTCCCAGCACGCGAACACGGCCAAGCTCGTCGAGTACGGCAAGCGCGTCGGGTCCGGAGCCATCTTCAAGCGTCTCGGGTTCTTGCTCGAACAGCACGGAGTCGCTTCCGACGTGCTGGAGGAATGCCGGGCGCTTCTCACGGCCGGATACGCCAAGCTCGATCCCGCTTTGCCCAAGGACCGGCTCGTGACGCGATGGCGGTTGTGGATTCCGGCAGCGTGGAAGACAGCGCCGTGATCGACCCGCGGGACATCCAGGACCTGGCGTCCGAGCTTTCACTGCGTCCGACAGTCGTCGAGAAGGACTACGTCCTCGGTTGGCTTCTGGCCGCAATCGCCAACGACCCGTTCCTGGGCTCCGCGTGGGTCTTCAAGGGCGGCACATGCCTCAAGAAAGTGCACTTCGAAACCTACCGCTTCTCCGAAGACCTGGACTTCACGGTCATCGACGACGACGGGCTCGACACCGACCGGCTGCTGGAACAGTTCTCTACAATCAGCGAGTGGGTCTATGAGCAGTGCGGCATCGAGATGCCTGCGGACCAGGTGCGCTTCGATCTCTACGAAAACAAACGCGGCCGTGCGAGTGTCCAGGGTCGCGTCTACTACCGCGGCCCGCTTCGCCCGCCCAGAAGCCTCCCGAGGATCAAGCTGGACCTGACCGCCGATGAAATCGTCGTCCTAGAGCCGGACCGCCGAGCGCGGGTGGCATCATGCCGAAGCCGGACACCCAGAACCCCCCCGCGGCCCGTGCAGCGTCGCTGATGCGCGGGTCACCCGCCGACTCGAACCAGAGATCGATGTAGACCGTGGTCGTGTTGGCCCCTTGCAGGGCCGCAGCGGTCAGGCCCACGACCATGTACGGAACGCCTCGCGCGTCGAGCTCGGTGAGGAAGCGGCGCTCACCCTCCGTCAGGACGAAGTCCTCCAAGTGCCCTCCGGAGCCTCTCCTCGGGCGAGCGTCTCAGGTTGCAGAGCACGTGATAGACGCCCGTGACGTCCATCCCGGGGTGCTCGCCCGCGATGCTCGAAGCAAGCCGCCACAGGGCCTCGCGCTCGATCACCCATTCACGCTCGTCTTCCGACAACGCGCCGAGCGGATCCACGTTCGCCGCTGACGTCACGACGTCAGTCTACGACGCTGCGCGCGACTCGACCACCTCGAGCGCGCCGAGATTCGATTGCGCTCGTTCAGCCGTGCCGGTGTACGAGGGTCGCACGGGTCCCGAGCTCTGACGCAGGTGATGCGCCGGCCCGAACGTCGTAATGCGGGCTCAGCTCCGTACAGCCCTCCCGCCCAGATCCCGCTCCACCGCATCGCGTACCTGGTGGACCTGGGCGGCCCGCCGCGGGGCGCCGAAGGCGCGGGGCGAAGCCCCCCCACCCGCGCGCCGCGCGACGCTTTTCGGAAGTAGTAGATCAGTCCGGGCCGGCGGCGAAGTTGGTGGCGACCTCGGCATCGCTCAACGCGCGGGAGTAGAGCGCCACGAGGTGATAGGTCCCGAGCCAGGGGCGCGCATCTTCGAGCTCGTTGGCGAGTGCCAGCTCGTACCCCCGGTCCCATCCGTCGAAATCGCAGCTCCTCGACGTTTCGAGGAGCTGAACGCCGTCCACGTACACGGTGGGCTCCCCGGTTCGACGCCTCACGAAGACGTAGTGCGTCAGCTCGGCGGTGACCGCGCCGGAGCCGGTTCCTTCCCTCGATCGCTGACCTGGGCCTCGACGGCTCGTCGCTCCATGCCGGCGAGAACCGCGCCCTGGGCTCCTTCGGCATGGCCACGCGGACGCGGCGAACGCCTGTTCGCCCCGAGCCTCGAAACGCCCGGCCACGGCGGGCCCCGCGTCACCCTCCGTCGTACGGCAAGCGCGTGATGTCGACGCGCCAGAGCGTCGCGCCGCTGCGGCGCCCGACGAGCAGAAGCATCTCGGTCGCTGTGATGTAGAGCGGGTCCTCGACGAGCGCCGTGCCCGCGGGCATGGTGAAGGTGCGGCGGCGGCCGTCGGGCAGATCGAAGATCTCCGCGCGCTGGGGACCGCCGGTGACGCGCCGCATCGCGCACACACCTGGACCGAGCGTGAGGCCGAGGTACCCGTCCAGGTCGCGCACCGTGCGCGGCGCGAGCAGCGCGGGATCCTCGTGGTAGCCGCTCGTCCACAGCTCGACGCGGCGCCAGCCGGTGCCCGCCAGGTAGTCGTAGCCCTGCATCCAGGCGAGGGCGACGCCGTCGGTCGCCGTCGAAAGCACGTCGGCGCCGGCGGCCTCGTAGTAGTAGCGGGCGTCGGCGGTCATGGAGCCCGCGGCCATGCGGATCCGGGCGTCCCAGTCCTCCCAGAGCACTTGGTGCCCGACGATGTGGACGTTCTGGGGGATGCCGCGCACGACCGGGTCGAGCCCGCCGCCGAGCTTGCGCATCGCGCCGCCCTCGATCACCATGATGAATCCCCCGGGCTGCACCTCGGCGGCGACCGTGGTGTCCGAGACGGCGAGGTGCTGGACGGCGTTGCTGCCCCGCAGGATCCTGTCGTCGAGGATCGCGACGGGCTCGGTGACCAAGCCGATGTCGGCGAGCGGCGCGTGGTAGATGCGCGACTGGCGGGGCCAGGAATCTCCGTAGATGCGAATCCCGAAGGCAGCCGCTCGAGATGCCACGGCCTCCGGACCGATCTGGCACACACCTTCCTCCGCCCAGTGGGGCCCTCGCCACGCCCCGAGCGGCGCACCCTCGGTCGTCCCCAGCACGACCCGGCGCCCGAAGGTCACGGGGTCGGTCTGGACGATCCCGAAGTACCCGCGGCTCCCGTCGTGGTGGCCGACACGAGGATCGAAACCGCGCCGGCCCGACGCGGGGGGCGCGAGCTCGAGGCACCCGTCGCCGCAAGGGATCCACTCGGCGGTGAAGAGCGCCTCGGGGTGCTCGGCGCGCTCGATGACGCAGCCGTCGGGCAGGCCGGGCAGCGGCACCCAGCCGGCCGGGTCGGGCGGTCCGGCGTCTGCCGGCCCCGCGTCCGGGCCCGCGTCGCGCGGACCCGCGTCCCGGCCCGCGTCGCGCGGCCCCGCGTCCCGGTCCGCGTCGCGCGCGGCATCCGCTCCGGCGTCCATCGGGTGCGCCGTCGCGCCGCAAGCGCAGCCCGGCGCGAGAGCGCCGAGCGCCGCTGCCACAACGAGAGCCCTCAGAAGCATCGCCCGACCGCCGCGTCGCTCGCCGGCAAGAGTTCCTCGGCGGGGTAGCCCAGGATCCTCTGGCGGCGGCCGTCCCGCACCACCAGCGACAGGCCGCGTTCGCTGGCGCGGATCTGCGCGGTCTCGAGGACGCCGTGCCCCACGCGGAAGCCCGTCACGCGCAGGTCACGACCGAGACCCTCGAGGCGCAGGACCACGTGCGGGCCCGCGCGCTCGCCGGACGCGGCCAGGTAGAGCGCCCCCGAGGGATCCGTCGCCATCGCGAAGCGGCTCGTCGCGCCGCTCCTCGGCCAGCTCGCGACGATGTTCGCGGCCCCGCCGAGCGGATCCAGGCGAAGCAGGCGCACCTGCCGGGGTGCCGTGGACCGTCCTCGGCCGCGCGCAGGACGCGGAAGCGCCTCGGAGAGCACGAGCAGCGCGTCGTCCACGGGCGAGTAGGTCGCCGCGAGCACCCGCCCGAGCCCGAGGTCCGGCGGCAGCTCGAGCCTACGCCACTCGCCGCTCCCGATGTGCGCGATGGACACTTCGGTGGGGCCCTCCGGGTCCGGGCGCCGGAAGACCCACAGGAGCTCTCGCCGCGCCGAGAGCACTGCGATGGCCTGGGGAGGCGCGACCGCGGCGGCGCTCACCGAGGGCGGTGGCGGCAGCGGATCGCAGAACGGGCACGGCCCCGGCTGCACGATCACCGGCGACAGGCCCGCCGGCGTCGCGCGCAGCACGCGCTCGAGCTTCATCGTCTCGAGCGAGACCGCCGCGTAGCGCAGCCCCTGTCGCGGCAGCCAGCGGTCCGGCTCGGCCGCGGGGATCCACGCGCCCGTGACGCCCTCGACGAGGATCTCCCTCGGGTCGCTCACGAACACCGGCGCCGCGGAGAGCGCGCCGCCAGGCAGGAGCAGGATCGGCGGCTCGAAGGGGCTGCCGCCGCAGCCGGGGAAGCGCAGGCCCGGGATCGCCATCCAAGGCACCGGGAACGACGCGCCGCACGTGAGGCACGGCGTGGGCCCGATCAGCGGCGCGATGAAGTCGTGGCACGGGAAGGGGGTGCGGACCACGAGCTCCCGGCTCTCGACGCCACCGCTCCAGTAGTGATTCGACAGCCTTCGCACCGCGTCCGGGAAGAGCGCGCCCCTCGGGCCCGGCGTGGGCGTCCACAGGACGCCGCGCAGCGGCGGCGCGCCCGGGCCCACCGGGTACAGCTCCTCCGGGAACAGCGCGCTCCAGCGGCGCATGTCCTCGTGAAGATCCCAGGTCGCCCGGAGGTCCGTCGAGAAGCGCGTCCCCGGCGGCGCGTACGCGATGACCGCCTCCTGCCGCAGGCCCGTCCCCCACAGGTCGCGCGGCGCGACGTCGTACTCCGTCGAGACGTAGCGCCACGGCCGCAGCTCCTCGAGCCGATCGTACGCCCCGAGGTCGGAGATGGCGCAGAGGCCGTCTCCGGGGTCGTCGTCGAGCGGATCGGCGCAGGCGTCCCGATCCCCGAACTCGTCGTCCCCGCGCGCCGCCGAGCAGCGACAGAACCGGAAACCCGTGCGCGCGCCCTGGGCCTCGGTGGACAGCCCGTCCACGCGCAGCTCCTGCATCGACTGCTCGCGCACCCACACGCCCTCATAGTCCCTCGTCGCCTCGACGCTCTCGACGCGCGTCTCGCCGCACGGCACCGGATCGCAGGCGTCCCCGACGCCCACGGCCCCTTCCACGACGCCCGGCTCGAAGAGCGGCGGATCCGCCGCCGCCTCCGCGTCCGCGTTGCAGTTCGCCTCCTGGTCGGCGTTGGGCACCCCCGGGCAGTTGTCACAGGCATCGCCGACGCCGTCGCCGACGAACTCACCACCGTCTCCGACGATGTCGCTGTCGCCCTGCTCGGGATCGGCGTGCAAAGGGCAGATGTCACAGGCGTCTGGGTGACCGTCCTCATCGCTGTCACGCCGCTGGCCCTCACCCGGGTTGAACACACGCGGACAGGTATCACAATTGTCACCGACGCCGTCGAAGTCGGCATCCTGCTGGCATGGATCGTAGGCGCCCGCGGCCGTGGGCGCATGGTCCACGGTGCAAGTGTCCTCCGAGTCCAGGACGCCGTCGCCGTCGACGTCGTTGTCTGGCGTCACCCGCGGGTCGAATCCGGGGCCACACCCCATGTCGTAGCGGCCGTCCGGCTCGCGATCGATTTGGGAGAGGATCCACTCGAGATTGGCGGGCACTGCGAGCGAAGCGAAGATCCTGCCGGGTCGTGTTGGGGGCGCCAGCGAGGCCACCCCGACGGGCGGCAGCGGCCAGGCGTAGCCAGGGATCGCTGGCGCGGCGCCCCACAGCGCGGGCCCTCCCGAGTCGCCCGGCGCTGTTCCTCCCGCGCCGGTGAAGATGATCGCGCTCGTGCCGCGCAGCTCGAGCGCCTCGACGAGCCCGTCCTCGTAGCGCCGGTAGCCCAGCGTGTTGTAGGCTGGCGCAGGCTCGCCCGGCGTCGTCAGCCCGTAGCCCACGATCGTCAACCCATCGCCGACCGACACGGCCCCCGCCTCGCGCACCGGATGGAAGTCCAGGCGCCGGCTGCCGCCCGCGCTCGCCCCAGCCGTGGACCAGCTGACCGGCACCCGTTGCGCGAGCGTGAGCACCGCCAAGTCCGCGTGAAAGTGCGACAGTAGGTCCTCCTCCGCCTGGGCCGCCTCGCCGCAGCCCGCCCCGCCGTAGTAGCCGGGATGCAGCGCGCACCCGGCCACTCTGACGGGCCCCACCCAGAACATGTACACCGGATCGTCCAGCGTAGTGGATACGAGCGACAGCGGGTTGTAGCCGAAGAACACCTCGATGGCCGAGCCATCCCAGCCGCCCAGGCAGTGCGCGGCGGTCAGGACGTGCCGGGGCGTGATCAATGTCCCGGTGCAGAGCCCGGCACGCCCGGCCACGGTGGATGGGGCGTACACGACTCCCACCGCAGGGTAGCGGTTCTCTGTCGAATCGTCGTAGCCACCCACGATGGCTGCTCGTGTGCTCGCGATTCCCTCAGACTCGCGCCCGCAGCCGAACTCAGCGCCCACGGCCAGACAGACAGATCCGGACGCCGCTACTCGTCATCGTTCCCCCTGTGTTGATGTACGAGAATTGCACAGCAGGGTGGCGGCGGTCAACGGGCGGGGAGCGTGGTTACGAAGCTCAGTCCGTCACGACCGGCCCGGTCTCGACGACCTCGAAGGCGTCTCCCGCGATCACGCCGAGGTCGACCGACATCGGGCCGACCCGCGCCCGCGACGACCGAATGGTCGACCGTCAATGTGATGCAGGAGGTCCCCCGATGTCGGGTTTCGAGGTCGTATCGGGGCCGAGCGCCGCGAGGATGGCAGCACTACTTGCGACGAGCCGCGTCGAGGTGAGCCCTGCCCAGGACCGTGTGAGGGGTTGAGGAGCGCCCGGTTCGAACATAGAGTCCGCGCGTGCTGCATCTTCTGGAGGTCCGCGACTTCAAGGCCATCGGTCCGCAAGCGACGCGCCTCGCGCTTGCTCCTCTCACCGTCATCGTCGGGCCGAGCGGATCGGGGAAGTCGAGCCTGCTCCAAGCTCTTGCCCTCACGGCTCAGAGCGCCGTGGAGGACCGAACGCGACACGATCTTGTTCTCGCCGGTCAGCGCGTCAGCGTTCCCGGAGAGGTGGACGAATTGTACTGCGGCGCCGCGGCTTCCATGAGCGTTCGCGTCGATGCCGACGCATCGAGCCCAGGCGCGTTTCCCGCCGTTCGGCCGAGAGCGCTCCAAGACGCGCGTGAGTGGCCACCACGTTCGATCGGCTATGAATGGCGCCGCGAGCGTCTTCGCGATCGAGGAGCGTTCTCGGCTTCCTGGTCGCACAGATACTTCATCGACGACCGTTGCGCCGTGGAGCACTGCACGCAAGAAGAGGCGCGTCGAACGCACAGGCTGCTCACGTTGCCGTTGGCGCGGGGACGTCGTGCGGACGCACTCGAGACCCATGCGGACGAGAAGGTTCTCGGTGATATCCGCGATCCCGGTACTGCCGAGGAGCGCCTCCGCACACTCTTCGACCCGGTGTGGCCGATCATCCAGACGCTTCGCGCGCAGATGTCCGCCGCGTTCGAGCGGATCTCGTCTCTGTGGTCCATCCGCGGCAACGAGCTCATCGCACGAGAGACGGGCCCTCGGATCCGCACGGTGGGAACGCACGGCGAGCAGACCCTGCGCCTCCTCGCTGCGCTCGAGTCTCGCACGAATCCCGCGATGGACCAGCTGCGACAATGGTGCGAGCGCTTCGCGCTTCCCAAGCTGGATTCGGGGACCATTCAGGCCAACGAGTTGCGGGCAGTATTCGTCGATCCCATCACGGGCAAGACCGTGGATCTCCATCACGCGGCGAGCGGTGGCGTGCAAGGATTGATCATCGCCACGCAGGTCCTGCTGGCGCCGGCGGGGTCGACGCTCCTGGTCGAAGAACCGGAGTGCAATATGCATCCCAGGCTCGAGCAGATGCTCCCGCAACTCTTCGCCGATGCGCTCGCCCTCGGGCAGCAGATCATCAGCACGACACACAGCGAGATCCTGCTGGCGGCGCTCGGAAACGCCGTTCGAAGCAAGCGCATCGATCGGGATCACGTCGCGGTGTACGAGCTCCAACGTACCGAGGAGAGGGGCACCGAAGCACTCCCCATTCCCATCGACGACCGCGGATACTTGAAGGGATGGATCCGCAGCTATGCCGAAGTCCAAGAGGCGCTGTTCCAGGACTGGGCCCGCGAGCTGCCTGAGGAGCGGCCGCGTCCTCGTGCTCGACAGCCACGTGCTCGTGGCGGCGGTTCTCGACGAGAAAAGCCCTGACCGAACGGTCGTTGAGGCAATCCTCCGCATCTGCTCGCGGGTTGTCCTCTCCGAAGAGCAGCGGCTCGAGAGACCCGGCGGCGAGATCAACCAGGTACTGGTCCGTATGGGCGCTCGACCATTCTCACAATCCGAGGTGGCCGAGCGCCTGGACCACGCAGGCAAGCTCACGGTGCTCCGTGCAAGCGCTCACGTGCGGATCACGGACCGGCAACGCCGCCGCGCCTTCGCCCGGAGTGGACATCGGAACGTGCGAGACGACCTTCATCTCTACGAGGCGGCGCTCGCGTGTCGAGCAGCGGTCATCACGCGCGACATGAACATCGACAAGGCACGGGTGCGTCAGGCCACGGGCGTGGAGACGTTCGACGTCGACGATGTGGTCGACGACCTCGGAGAAAACGGCGATCCGTAGACGCAGCGAACGTCGGACAGGCTCGAGTTGCCTCACTTGCCGCATGCGGTAGATGCGGTCGCACTGCGCAATGCGCTGATCTCCTAGAGCCGGACCGCCAGCGTGCCTCTCATCCCTATGCGGACGAGCCGCAGGACGGGATCCAAGTGCGGTGCTACGCCTATCCCGAGATCTTCGCGGAGAAGGTCCGAGCCCTGCACGAACGCGGTCGCCCCCGTGACCTCTACGATGTGGTGAACCTCTTCCGCCGCGAGGATGCACGCTGCCAAGCTGCCAACATGCGCGAGGTTCTGGCGGAGAAGTGCCGGTACAAAGGGATCGACCTGCCGACGTTGGCGAGCATCCGCGCGCACGAAGCCGAGCTTCGTGGACTCTGGGACTCGATGTTGGGCCACCAGCTCCCCTGGCTTCCGCCATTCGACAGCTTCTGGGAAGAGCTACCCGCCTTCTTCATGTGGCTCGAAGGCACGGCCAAGCCGGTCGAGGCACGCCCGATCCCGCTGGAGGCCGGCGATGAGCTCGTTCAGGTGCCGCTCGGTGGGCTCGGGGCAGTGGGCCTTCGCGCTACTCCCCTCGAGACCATCCGGTTTGCTGCGGCCAACCGCCTTTGCGTCGAACTGTGCTACCTGGACCAGCAAGACCAGCGCTCCACGCGCTCGATCGAGCCCTACTCGCTGCGCCGCACGAGGGCTGGAGATGTGCTTCTTCACGCCGAACGTGCAGACGGCGGCGGACACCGGACGTACCGTGTCGACCGGATGGTCGATGCTCGTCCGACCTCACGGTCCTTCGTTCCCCGACACGCCATCGAGCTTTCGGCAGGCGGGTTCCAGCACCTGCCCCCCGCCTCCCCCAAGGCGGTGCCGCGCCTGGCGCGTGTCAGACGAATCTCCGGACCGACCTACGTCTACAAGTGCGCGATGTGCGGCCGACGCTTTCCTAGGAAGAAGCGGACGCAAACGCTGAATCCGCACAAGACCGAAGCAGGACACCCTTGTCCTGGACGCCACGCGATCTTCGTGACGACGAGGTTCTGACCTAGATCGCTCTCGCTTTGACTTGAGCCTGAGCGCCGGCCCGGGGCCCCCGGCCATGCTGCGCATGGCCGCCCCAGGCACCCCGCGCAAGCGAGGCGAGGGAGTGCACTGTGGGGTGCATGACCGA
>Ga0214473_10002430_pt1 | contig 22875 bp, 19 predicted proteins | sample RVTome_7_FD_203509 | JGI IMG/M metagenome (GOLD analysis project Ga0214473, IMG submission 203509) | Soil microbial communities from uranium-contaminated site in the Upper Colorado River Basin, Wyoming, United States - RVT98D197 | ecosystem: Environmental > Terrestrial > Soil > Contaminated >... | reverse complement strand
CGGCATTCTGCGCGAAGACGAAGGGATAGCGGGCAGAACGCTTCGAAGCCTCGGAGCAAACCTTCTGGCTGCAAGGCAGCTTGCAATAAATTTCTCGCTTAGGCCGCTGGCACATACTGTAAGAGAGAGACGGAGCGCAACGCCCGCCCTTGATGAGTTCGGCAGGGATCTGACACAGATGGCAAAAGAAGGCAAGCTTGACCCTGTAATCGGCAGGGAGGATGAGATTGAGCGCGTGCTTCAGATACTCGGCAGGAGAATAAAAAATAATCCTGTGATAATCGGCGAGCCGGGCGTAGGCAAAACAGCGATTGTTGAAGGCCTTGCGCAGAAAATAGTAGTGGGTGATGTGCCGGAAAATCTTTTTGACAAACGAATCGTATCCCTTGACCTCGGCGCGCTCATAGCAGGGACAAAATACAGGGGACAGTTTGAAGAGAGGCTGAAGATTGTGATGAAGGAAATCACTCACACAGGCAATGTGATTCTCTTCGTTGATGAACTCCATACATTAATAGGAGCAGGCGCCGCTGAGGGCTCTGTGGATGCGTCAAGCATGCTTAAACCTGCCCTGTCCAGAGGCGAGATTAAATGCATCGGCGCAACAACGCCTAACGAATATAGAAAATATATAGAAAAAGACGGCGCGCTGGAGAGAAGATTCCAACCGATCAATGTTGAATCTCCTGCGGTAGATGCCACGATTGATATCCTGACAGGGTTGAGAAGCAGATACGAATCGCATCACAGAGTGAAAATCAGCGACGACGCCATAACAGCGGCTTCAAAGCTGTCCGACCGTTATATATCTGACAGGAATCTGCCGGATAAGGCAATTGACGTTATTGATGAAACAGGCGCAAGAGTCAACCTCAAAAGATATACGCCTCCCGGAGAGACAAAAGAACTCGAACACGATATAGCAAGGCTGACAAGAGAAAAAAATCTTTATGTAAAGCTTCACGACATTGAGAAGGCCGCATCCATACGAAACGAGGAAGAAAAGCTTAAAAAACTTCACGACCAGATACTAAAACAGTGGAAGGACAACCTGAATAAAGAAATCCCGGTCATATCGGAAGACGATGTGACTTACACGGTTGCAAAGATGACAGGCATCCCGCTCTTAAGGCTCGAAGAAAAAGAATCCGAAAAACTCCTGAAAATGGAAGAAGTTATCCATAACAGAATAATCTCTCAGGATGAGGCAATAAAAGCCGTATCAAAAGCCATCAGAAGGTCAAGGGCAGGACTGAAGGGCAAGAAAAAACCTATAGGTTCATTCTTCTTCCTCGGACCAACAGGGGTTGGCAAGACCGAACTTGCAAAAGCGCTTGCAGAGTTCCTTTTCAATGACGAGAACGCCCTCGTTAAAGTTGACATGTCAGAATATATGGAGAGGTTCAATGTCTCCAAACTGACAGGCGCGCCTCCGGGCTATGTTGGCTACGAAGAGGGAGGACAGCTTACAGAAAAAATACGAAAGCGCCCCTACTCTGTCATCCTGTTTGATGAAATAGAAAAAGCGCATCCCGACGTATGTAACATACTGCTGCAGGTGCTTGATGAAGGAGTGCTTACAGACAGTTTCGGCAGAAAGGTTGACTTTAAAAACGCGGTAATAATCATGACCTCAAATGTAGGCGCAAGGATTATTGAAAAAGCAACTCCTCTGGGCTTCCAGAGAACCAAGTCAGACGATGTCTATCAGAAGATAAAGGATAGTGTGCTCGTTGAGCTCAAAAAAGCATTTAATCCTGAATTCCTTAACCGTGTTGATGAGATAGTCGTATTTCATCCTCTTGAAAAGGAGCATCTGTTCTCAATTATTGACCGGCTTATAAACGAGACCAATAAGCAACTGATCGAACAGGATATTGTTGTGGAAATAGACCACGCTGTTAAAGAGTGGCTTGTAAAAAACTACTATCAGCCAAATTACGGCGCAAGGCCCATGAGAAGAGCCGTGCAGAAAGAAATTGAGGATCCGCTGTCAGAAGAACTGCTCAAAGGCAGATTCAAAGACACCCACAAAATAAAAATTGTGCTTGAGGCGGGGATACCAACCTTTGTTGAAGCCGAAGAGGCTCAGATACTTTCCGGCGTAAATTGACTTCACAGAGTTCCTTAAAAATTACCAACAGGAGTTCGCTGATTGAAAGGTAATAACTTTCACTGAACTATGGGTACCCCAGCAAGTCCTAAACCTGCCCTGCTGTTTACAGGTATTCTTTATTCCGATGAATCTTACTTATCCAAGGCAAAAGAATCTCTGTTAAGCGCCTTCGGAGCCGCACTTCTGGAAACACCTCCGGTTAGCTGGGATTATTCAGAATACTACAAAGAGGAAATCGGCTCGCTGATAATGAGAACCTTTATTTTCTTTAAAGACCTCATAAACCGTGCTGAGATTGCTGACATTAAGCTCAGGACAAACGACATTGAGGCATTGCTTTCAATAGACGGGAAAAGAAACGTTAATATTGATCCCGGATACCTCACACTCGCAAATGTCATCCTTGCTACAACAAAGGGCTATTCGCACAGGATTTACCTCGGCAAAGGCATCTACGGAGAGGTCTCTCTGCTGTATAAAGAAAAAGACAAGACCTTTGTGCCAAACATCTTTACATATTCAGACTATCAGGATAAAAAATGTATTGAGATGTTTATTAAAGCAAGAGAGTTTTTGAAACTAAAGAAATAGATTCACCTACAAAACCACAAGGTTATCCCTGTGAATTACCTCGTCGGAATATCTGTATCCCAGCGCTTTTTCCACATCCGTTGTCTTTTTGCCTTTTATTTTTTCTATCTCTGTTGATGAATAGTTCGTAATTCCCTTTGCAATCTTTTTCCTGTCCGAATCAATGCAATATACAGCATCGCCTATCTCAAAAACACCTGTAACCGCGGTAATCCCTGAAGGCAGAAGGCTTTTGCCTCCGTGAAGCAGCGCCGCCACCGCTCCTTCATCTATATGCAGGCTGCCCTTTGCGCGGCTTCCATAGACTATCCAGCCCTTACGCGAAGAAAGCCTCTCTCTGACAGGTTTAAACTCAGTTCCGTGATGATTCCCTTTTAAGAGAGACACCAGCAATCCGCTCTTTTTGCCGCTTATTATATTTACGATGATTCCGTTGTTTACAGTTCTCTTTGCCGCAAGGATTTTTGAATACATTCCGCCTGTGCCGACAGCGCTGCCTGCTGCTCCTGCCATTGCCTCAATCTCTGCTGTAATCTCATTGACTATTTTTATGAGGACTGACTCATGGCTTTTCTTGGGGTCAGCGGAAAAAAGGCCCTCCACATCAGAAAGAATTATCAGCCTTTCAGCGTCAACAAGCCCTGCAACTAATGAAGCAAGGTTGTCATTATCTCCAAACTTTATTTCATCAGTGGCAACAGTGTCATTCTCATTGATTATCGGGATAATCCCGTATGAGAGCAGCGTGCTAAGCGTGTTCTTAGAGTTGATATACCTTTTCCTGTCGGTAAAATCATCCCGCGTAAGCAGAACCTGCGCAACTTTTTTGCCGAATTCCCCAAAACCCTTTTCATAGGCCCACATCAGACTGGACTGCCCCACGGCAGCCGCAGCCTGTTTAAACTGTATATCCTTCGGCTTTTCCTTCAGACCGAGCTTTCTCATGCCCGCGGCAACAGCGCCTGAAGAGACAAGGACAACCTCATAGCCCATGTCCTGCACATCCCTGATATCAGACGCAATAGCCGTAATGCGCCTTGTATCAAGCCCCTCTTTCTCATCAGCAACTATGTTACTGCCGACTTTTACAACAATCCTTTTCATAGTTTTATCCTTGCAGAATTATACATCACCGCCGGTCTTACTGTCATCAGTTTTTATTGGTTATTGCAGGAATGGGATGTTAAAGGTTGACCGCTTTGTTAGCGAAAATAGTTCGTTCTAAATGTTAAGTACACCTGCAAGTCCGCATCACAAATATATTGAAATTATTGAGGATTACTGGTACAAATATACAGTTATTCAATAAACTTACTGAATACCGGCTCGTCGGAAAAGTAGTTAAGAAGGCGAAGAGGTATTAAATTCATGTCCAAGTTTTGTCTATGACTCGTAGAGTGGTTTTGGACATGAATTATTTATGTGGGCATGATGGGAACATGTTTTATATAATAGTCGGGAAGAATGGAGAGAAGGAGGGTTCAGAGATGAATGTTGATTGGGCTAATGTCAAGAAACAAGAGCTGACTCAATTTCTTGTTTCAAGTTTGAAATAATTCCAAAATTATATGCTGCTTGACAACAAAACAAAAACAGAAGACAGCGGGTACTCGACGGTATACGACTTTTTGCTTAACTATATCGAGCAAGGAAAGGTCGATATAGTTACCGGATATTTTTCTGTCAGTGCTCTTGCCAGAATTAAGGACGAGATCAATGATCCTGAAGGATTTCGTATGGTGCTGGGCAATTTACTTAAAGAGGATAATCAGCAGGATAAGGTTCTAAATCTTCTAAGCGACTCATTAGGCATTAGCCATGCACTAAATCTTAATCAATCGGCAATAAAGGCAGTTGATTTTCTAAGGCAGGAAAAAGTACAGGTCAAAACCATTCAACGAAGCTTTTGCCATGCCAAGACCTATATTTATTATGATCCGGATACCCGCAAGAATTTTCACATTATAGGAAGTTCCAATTTAACCGATGCAGGGCTGGGTATTAGGGAGTCGGGTAATATTGAATTAAATTCAGCAAGCACAGGAAACAATAACGATTTCAAGGAATTGACTAAATGGTTCAGTGATCTGTGGACAAGCAAAGATGCGTTGGAAAAAATTGAATTACCTGGTAAGTCAAAAGTCAGTGTTAAAGAGCATATCATAAATCTTATTCAAAACCTGTATAGAAAATACACTCCGTTTGAACTCTATTACAAGGTGCTTTATGAACTCTTCAAGGAGGACTTACTATCGCTTTCTCTTGATCCTGAATTTAAAAAAGAGATAAGTCATTTAGAGGATACCGTTATTTACAAGCTTCTTTATTCCTTCCAGCAAAAAGGAGTAATCAGCCTTATCAAAATGCTTCAAAAAAATAACGGCGCTATTCTGGCTGATGCAGTGGGATTAGGGAAAACATGGACTGCCCTGGCTGTTATGAAGTATTTTGAAATGAAAGGCTACAGGGTACTCCTGTTCTGCCCGAAGAAACTCGATGCTAACTGGAGACAATATCTCGAAGGACATCGCTCAAAATTTGAGAGGGACAGATTGAAGTATACGATTCGTTATCATACTGATCTTCAGGACGACAGATTAGAATCATACCAGGATGGTTACAAGATAAATACATTTTTTCAGGGTAATCCCAAAATGTTGATAGTAATTGATGAGAGCCATAACATGCGAAACGATAAGTCCTCCCGCTACAAATTTCTGGTTGATAATATTTTAAGGAAAAATAAAGATGTTAAGGTGTTACAGCTTTCAGCTACACCTGTAAACAACAAACTGATTGATGTAAGAAACCAGTTTAAATTGATCGTGAAAGGGCATGACAGCGGTTTTAAAGAAACAGCCCTGGAGATAGGCAGTTTAGAGAGCATATTCCGTACAGCTCAAAAAGATTTTAAATTATGGCAGCAGACAGAGAACAGAAAAATAAGCGACTTTATTCAGACACTTCCGCAGAAATTCTTTTCGCTTACTGATGCATTGATCGTTGCCAGAACCAGGAAGCTGATTGAAAGCGAATTCGGCGGCTTGTCCTTCCCAAAAAAAGAAGACCCTGAGAACGAATATATCAATCCTGAAAACATCGGCAACTTAAAGAGTTTTGAGGAATTACTGAAATCAATTGAATCCATTAACCTCATTGCTTATATGCCTCATAAATATACAGAAGAAATTAAGCCTGAGAGTGTGTTGGAAGATAAGGTTAAGCGTGAGGGCTTTCTGGTCAAGATGATGTACATTCTTTTAATGAAGCGTCTTGAATCAAGCTGGTTTTCATTTAAAAATACGGTTAACAACATTTATAACCATCACACTAACGCTTTGCAAAAGGTTAACAATTTTATTAATGCAAAAGAAGATACTGTTCTTGAGGATGAGATATCAAAGCAGAATGATTTTGAAGATGACCTCGAGGAAACCTCTGCCGAGTTTGCCGGCACTGACGATGAGACAGAACAGGCCGGCGAATTTACTCTTGGGAAAAAGAACCCCATTAAATTTTCGGACATGCGAAACATTGATTCGTTTAAGAGTCATCTGGAAAACGATATCAAAAATCTGGAAAAACTCAAAGCAAATCTTGAAATATTCAAGAGTGATCTGGAAGAGAAGAAAGCAAAGGATATTAAATTAGAGAGAGTGATTGATCATATTAAGAAAAAAAGGAGAGAACGCGAAAACCAAAAAGTGGTTGTTTTCACCGTATTCAAAGATACAGCCCAATATTTATACGAACAATTAAAGCGGAGAGGCTATACAGGATTAGCTTATGTATCAGGGTCTGTCTCTGAAACTGATGACGGTTATAGCGGGAAAAAGTTTGAGGAAATATTAGAGCGTTTTGCCCCGTATACCAAGCTCTACAAGGAGAAGGACTGGAGTTATCTGTATGAAGAAAAGGGCATTTTAGAGCCTGAGAGTTATGAAGATTGGGTGGAGATCATTAAAAAGCATGAGCCAGTTACTTTCAATAAATTAGAAAAACCCCTTGATATTCTGATTGCAACAGATTGTTTAAGTGAAGGTCAAAACCTGCAAGACTGTGATTGCGTGATTAATTACGATATACACTGGAACCCGGTCAGGATTATTCAGCGGATGGGGCGTATAGACCGTATTGGCTCGCCGAACAAATCCATAAAAGGAATAAACTTTTGGCCGGGTAAAAATTACGAGGACTACCTTCAGCTTAAAGCAAGAGTTGAGAACAGGATGGCAGCTATGTCACTTGTTGGAACGGAAATTGACGATAAAATGACGCCCGAGATTGAAGAGATGGTTAAAAACAACCCAATGATCTCAAGGCAGACTGAAAAAATGCTCAATCAATTACGGTTTACCTGGGAAGACGTTGAGACCAGTGATGAAAATCTTGGGCTGAACGACTTGTCCCTTGAGCAGTTCAGACAGGAATTGTTCGATATTTTTCAGAAGAATAAAGACTTTTTCGAAAGAATGCCCAATGGTATCTTCACAGGCTTTAAGGCAGAACCTGATAAAAAATACACTGAATTGCCTAAAGGTATAATTGCATTATTGGGTTATCCTCGGAAGCCTGATGACTCCGACACGCATAAGTATAATGAATTTCATCTGCTGTATTCTCATACAAAAGGTTTTTCTACTTACAATAACAACCAGGAAATCCTTGGAATATTAAGAAAACATAAAAACAAGATAAGAGTTGTTCCTGACGATGTTGAAAATGGCGATAAGGAAGCTCTGCAAGGGTTAAGCGACAAGATTAAAAAATGGATTGAGGGGCAGGTGCCTATAAAAGCTATTGATGAAATTCAGGGTATTTTTGCTGATGGTGTGCCAAAAAAAAGGTCTTTGGAAGAAAAGAAACTGGAAGATAAATTTAAACCGGACAACTTTGATTTAATCACATGGGTTGTCGTGTCGGAGTAATATAGATCATGAAAAAAAATTGGGTTAACTGTGAAATATAAAATATTTGTCAGCGGAGTTCAGAAGGAGTTTGCACAGCAGCGTTTGGACCTGAAGGCCTTTCTGCTTGGTGATGCCGTTTTGCGACGTTTTGTTTCCGAGGTTTTCCTGTTCGAGGAAATTCCGGCCAAAGACCGTCGCGCTGATCAAGTCTATCTGGAAGAAGTCGAACGCTGCGACATATACCTGGGCCTCTTTGGTTATGAATATGGAAACGAAGACTCGCAGGGCGTATCCGCTACGGAACGCGAATATAACCATGCCACCCGGCTTGGCAAGACCCGACTGATTTATGTCTGGGGAGCCGACGAAAAAAGGCGCGCTGCCAAGATGAAGAAGCTTGTCAGCGAGGCCGGCAGTGCCCTGATCCGCCGTCGCATTGAAGACGCGAGCGCCCTTACCGCCGAGGTCTACGCCAGCCTTGTGGACTATCTCGATACTAACGGAGCGCTGCGCGTCCCACCCTTTGATACCGCCGCTTGTCATAGAGCCGGACTAAAAGATATCTCCCGAAAACGCATCGACTGGTTCCTGGAGGCAGCCCGCCGTGAGCGCGGCTTCCCCCTGAAGTCCAACACCACAACGCAAGCATTACTCACTCACCTCAACCTTCTCGATGACGGGAAACCGACCAATGCCGCCATACTGCTGTTTGGTGCAAATCCTCAGCGCTTTCACCGTACAGCAGAAACCAAGTGCATCCACTGTCACGGCACTGAATACCGTCGTCCCTTTGCCTCAATGCAGGTGTATGGCGGAGACCTCTTTGAACAGGCTGACCAGACGCAGGATTTCATACTGGGCAAGATCAATCGCGCTATCGGTACGCGTGCCGCGAGCATCACTGCGCCTGCGACATACGAACTTCCCCCTGATGCCGTTGCGGAGGCCGTCATCAACGCTATTGCGCACCGCGATTATCACAGCAATGCATCTGTTGAAGTCCGCCTGTTTGCGGACCGCCTTGAAATCTGGAATCCAGGTACGCTACCCGGTACGCTGACGCTCGACGCTCTGCGTGATGATCATCCTTCTGTGCCGAACAATCCCTTGATTGCCGAGTCTCTTTACCTGACGCGCTACATCGAAAGGGTTGGTTCCGGTACTCAGACTATGATTGAGCTCTGCAGGGAAGCCGGTCTGCCGGAACCACAATTCGAGCAACGGAGCGGGTCGTTTGTCACTACCCTCTGGCGCGACTGGCTGACGCCGAAGGTACTGGCCGGGTACAAACTGAATGAGCGGCAGATGAAAGTTATTAATTACTTGAAAATCAATAAAGAAATTACAAACCGCGAATATCAGGAATTAACGGGGGCAATCAGTCAAACAGCCCTGCGGGACCTTAAGGATATGATGGCATTGGGTTTGGTAGATAAGGTTGGAACCACCGGTCGCAGTACCCGTTATAGGTTACGTCGTAAACCCGACATAAACCCGACAAAGCCGACATGAAAATGGCAGTGGACAAACCCGACATAAACCCGACAAACCCGACATCAGGGGGTAAGGCGGGAACCCGCCAAGCCAGCCATGAAAGGGATGACAATAAAGGGGCCATATATGGGCCAATTGGGCCACAAAGGGGCGAAAGGGGCAACTGAAATAGAACAATGATAAACCTGACCATATTCAACAACAGCCTCTTTGAAGCAGGCACTGAGTTTTTCAACCAATTAGGAATACAACTGAACAGCAATACTGCCTCTTCATTAGGGGCAAAAGAGCTTTTAAAAGATCACTATAAAGACAAAGGTATTTTTAAGGCCATTGACGAAGCATATTTTCTGGGTCTTGTAGATGATTCTGTTTTTGATGGGAATACACCTCTTCTGAATAAAGAGAAAATCTCTCTCAAAGAAGCTAAAGACAGACTCACTGCAGAATACAATGGATTAATGGTTTTTGCTGTGTGGCTTAAAGATTCTTATTCGCCCACAAGAGGTGAGATAGCTGATCTGACAAGGGCGTTTAACAGGGTAAGCAAAAGCGTTCCCGTTGTCCTGCTTCTGAAATACGGCGGCCTTCTTTCCTTTGCCGCATCTGAACGGACTAAATACAAACAGGCATGGAGAGAAGGCGAAAAGATAGGAAAGATTTCCCTTCTTAAAGACATCAAAGTTGCTGCACCCCATACCGGACATTTAAAGATCCTCGATGATTTGAAAGTTGTGCCTACTGTTACGGATTTTAACGCCCTTTATAAGCAATGGCAGGCAGTGTTTAATGTTCAACTGTTGAATAAGAAGTTTTATCAGGAGCTTGCCAACTGGTATTTCTGGGCGCTGAGAAATGTGGAATTCCCGGAGGATGCCGAGAAGAACAAGGATGTCCGCAATGCAATAAGCGTTATCCGCATGATCACCCGGCTGATCTTCATTTGGTTCGTGAAGGAGAAGGGATTAATCCCTGACGATCTTTTTAATCAGGCAAAGCTCAAAAGCCTCCTCGACTTCAAAGACAAGAACCAGAGCACTTACTACAAGGCGATCCTCCAGAACCTTTTCTTTGCCACCCTGAATACCGAGATGAACAAGGACAGACCCGGCAGCCGTAAGTTCAGGGGTAAGAACAAGGGCGACGGCAGAGACCAGCACTATATGATTCATAATGTCTTCAGGTATGAAGACTATTTTGCAAGCCCGCAAGACACACTGAAGAAGTATTTCGAGAATATCCCGTTTCTCAACGGCGGACTGTTTGAATGCCTTGATAAGATCATTGCCTCGACCGGCAAAGATAAGCTTATCCGCATCGACGGCTTTTCAGACCACCCGAAGAACGGCCTGAAGGTCCCTGATTATCTTTTCTTCTCACCGGAGCAGCCCTTAGACCTTAATGAAATATACGGGACAAAGAACAAGACCTATAAGGTCAGAGGTCTTATCGACATCCTTGATAGCTATAAATTCACGGTTGATGAGAATACCCCGATTGAAGAGGAAATAGCGCTTGATCCTGAATTATTAGGCAAGGTCTTTGAAAACCTATTGGCAAGCTATAACCCTGAAACACAGACAACAGCCCGCAAGCAGACCGGCTCTTTCTATACCCCCCGAGAGATCGTCAATTATATGGTGGATGAATCCATTATTGCGTATCTGACCACAGCACTTGAGCGTCATTCCCGCGAAGGCGGGAATCCAGAAAATCCCCCTTCATCCCCCTTTTCCAAAGGGGGAAATAATAACCCCACTTTAGCAAAGGGGGGCAAGGGGGGATTTGAAGAATCTTTTGAATTACGTCTTCGCCATCTCGTTGCATACAATGACGATCCGCACAAATTCACCTCCGCTGAAGTTGATATTCTTATCACCGCAATCAATGCACTAAAGGCCCTCGACCCTGCCTGTGGTTCCGGGGCTTTTCCTATGGGTATGCTTCATAAGCTTGTTTATATCCTCGGCAAACTCGATCCTGACAATTCAAAATGGCGAGAGCTACAAAAACAAAAGGCAATTAAGGAAACGGAAGAAGCCTATGGGATAGGTGATAAGGAAGAGAGAGAAAAAAGACTTCTGGATATCAGTGAGGTATTTGAAAACAATGCCTCGGATTACGGAAGGAAGCTCTATCTTATTGAGAACTGTATCTTCGGCGTTGACATTCAACCGATAGCCGTGCAGATCGCAAAGCTGAGGTTCTTCGTGTCGCTGATAGTTGACCAGAGGATTGACCCCAAAAAGGAAAACCTCGGCGTCAGGCCCTTGCCAAACCTTGAGACGAAGTTTGTCGCTGCGAATACTTTGATTGGGATAGAGAAGCCGGCGCAGATGATGTTTCGTAATCCTAAAATTGACAGGAAGGAAAAAGAACTCAAAGAAGTTCGCGAGCGTCACTTCACTGCGCGTACTCCACAGACAAAAGAGAAATACAGAAAGGCTGATGAAATACTGAGGGAAGAGATTTCAGAGTTGTTAAAGAAGGATGGCTTTCCAAGGGCGACGACAGAGAAGCTGGCAAGATGGAATCCTTATGACCAGAATGCCCATGCTGATTTTTTTGATTCGGAATGGATGTTCGGAATAACAGATGGTTTTGATGTGGTGATTGGGAATCCGCCGTATATAAGAGCGGAAGAATTGGGCGATTTTAAAACATATCTTAAGGCTACCTATTCTGTATTTGCCTCCAGCGGAGATATTTTTTCCTATTTTTATGAGAAGTCTTTTAATATCCTATCAACTCAAGGTGTCTTTTGCTTTATCAATAATGCGTTTGACAAGACAACCGCAGGGAAAGCTTTGCGGGAATACATTGCGGGTAATTGTTCACTCAAGAGGTATGTTGACTTTAAATCCGTTGGTGTTTTTGAGGGCACCACAACTTACCCAATAATTTTACTCGCAACAAAATCCAAACCTCAGGAGTCATTCGAATATCTTAAGATAACCGACGACCTGTTCAGCAACTTTAATGCTTGCCATGAACTTGATTATACGCTTCTTTCAATATCAGCGCTGAAACAACCTTCATGGAGCTTTGACCATCAGGGGCAGGCATCGCTGTCGGAGAAAATATCTATTCATAAAAAGTTGAGAGAGATATTTGGGAAGTGCTATCGTGGAATTATTACCGGAATAAATGATGCATTCATAACAGAAAAAGATTTGGGAAACAACGAATATCTAAAGCCTGTCTTTGAGGGTAAAGACATCAAGAAATGGTTAACACCAGCTATTGTCAAAAAGATGATAGTCTTTGAGAATAAATCAACACATGCAATCTTTAAAGGAAATGATGAAACAAAAGCATTTAAAGCCATGCAGGCGGCTTTCCCTGCAATTATGGGCCATCTTAAGCCCTTTGCTGAGGCGGCCAGAAAACGATATGACAAGGGGGAATTCTGGTGGGAACTTAGAAGCTGTGCTTATTATGACCTGTTTGCAAAACCGAAAATAATTTTCCCTAACCTGCAAAACGCTAATAAGTTCGCCTATGATATTAGCGGAACCCACCTTAATGCTCCGGCAGTTTTTCTGCCAACTGACGCAAAATGGCTGTTGGGGATTCTTAACTCAACAGTGGTCTGGTATTTTTTGAAAACAATTTGTGTTGAAAGAAGCGGTGGCTTCATTGAGGTTAAGCCTCAATATTTCGAGCAGATACCCATACCGCCTATCAAAGATACTGATAAGAAGAAATTAGACAATCTGGTCACCCAAATCCTCGCCGCCAAAAAGAAAGAACCCAGCGCCGACACCTCTGCCCTCGAAAAACAGATCGATGAAATGGTCTATGCCCTCTACGGCCTCACAGCGGAAGAGATTGCGATTGTGGAGGGGAAGGAGTAATATGAAGAAATTGAAGACTACAAAACCAATAGAATCAACCTATCAGACCATCAAGGAAGTCCTTGAGCAGGCCCGCGCTCAATCATATGGCAAATAATCCGGGACACACACCCTATTTCTTTCTCTGAGTGTCTTGGGCGAGGCTTGCTTAAGCTCTCATTCCCTGCAAGGCGAAGGGAAAATATCCGAGAAGCTACCTCATGTGTTTACAGGTATAACGATTACCGCTTGAAACACGCGGGATATGTCGATACCTCACGAGCGCAAATTACTGTGAGTAATCGGCAGTAGCAAGACACTCTTGTTTTTGCGACTTGCAGGTGAAGCCTTCACTTTTAGGAATATGTCTTTCACTTACGGTTTATTTTTTTAAACCTCTGCCTTGATAATTGCTCCAACAATTGCTCCGGCAACTATCATTTCAATAAGAGAACCTATAAACCATGTTACTGCAAGGGTTAAAGGCACTGGCATATATGAGTATGTTCCAAATCCCATGGGAAACCCAGTAGCGATGCCGAATAACAAGCCATACTTTAACCCTGCTGCCGCAGATTTTGGTGAAACTAAAATAGCATATAAACCTGCAAATGACGCAGCCACTACAAATGTAACTAAATACATCAAACCCATTTTTATCTGTCCCATAGGACGCCATAATTGAGCCGTTGCCTGATATGTGGACTGAAGAATTAATCCGTGAATAATAAAATCAAGGACAGACCAAGCAACAAAAACTGCAACTACCGCCAATATAAATCTCCGTATCATCGTCTTTCTCCTTTCCTTTCTGGATTTATTTTTATTTTATTCCTAACCCTGATTATACAAGCTTAGTTTTTACTGAGCATATGAGAAAATATAACACAAAAATAACAGTTTTTAGTGACAAAACATAGCAACAACCCTTCACTCTTTAGCCACCCACCCTTGCCCAGTTTAATGCCCATGCGCAGCTTCAACATGGATTTTCAAACCCAGCGCTCTAACTACCTTCAGCACTGTAGTGAACTCCGGATTGCCATCAGGAGAAAGCGCCTTGTAAAGGCTTTCTCGCCCAAGCCCTGTTTTGCGGGCAATCTTTGTCATGCCCTTGGCGCGGGAGATATTTCCTAATGCCGCAACTATTACCGCCGGATGTCCATCCTCAAGAGCAGCCTCCAGATAAACGGCCATGTCATTTTCGGTTTTGAGGTATCTCACCGGATTATAAGGGCGAGTTTCAATCTTTTTGTGTGCCATAACAACCTCCTATATGTTGCGCGCCAAATCCAGCGCGATTTTAATATCCTTCTCCTGTGTGCTTTTGTCGCCTCCAGCCAGCAGTATCACCATCTCATGTCCCCGATGCACAAAATACACCCTGTAGCCTGGGCCGTAATCAATACGCAGTTCCAAAACGCCCTCTCCGACAGGCTTGACATCTCCGAGAAGGCCGAGTTGCAAGCGGTCAAGACGCGTCTGGATACGGGCGCGCGCCTTGCGGTCACGCAGAGCGGTAAACCATCGGGAGTATATTTTAGTCTCTCGAATGGGTACCATAGTTACATTGTATCCTAAAGGATACAAAAAAGCAAAGAGAGAGATTCATTGCTGATATGTGCCACTTGGCTTTTTGCATAGGTGAAAACGATACTTTTAGGAATATGTCTTTCACTTACGATTTCTTTTTTTAGCCTCTGCCTTGATAATTGCCCTCAGTTCAGAAATATATGCCTGCGTAGCCTTCTCAACCGTTACATTATTCTTCTCCATAAAAAAAATAGCCCACTGCTGCATGGCAATCTTAGCCGCCTCTGCATCCTTCTGGCCTATCGGCGATCTATAAAATGCAATGATGCTGTCCAATTCATCTTCCGTAGCATGCAGGCCCTGAATCTTCGCAAGTTCCTTAAGCTTTGCTGCCTTTGACGCCTCATCCGCAAACGCATACGGCGCTGTCAGGAGCAGCAAAATAACAGCAAATCTAAAAACAATCATTTTACAATCCTCCTTCTTGAGCTGCAATAACATCAAAGGGTATTCAAAAACGCAACGATATTCTCCACATCTTCATCAAGGAGATATGAAAACGACGGCATATCTTTGTAAGGATTCCTTATCTGATTTGCAGCATTTTCAGGTATGGCAGGTTTTTTGCTCACCGGCAGAAGCGGATTTTTTAGAATGCCTTTATGTCCGGGCCCTACCTCCCTCTTGTTGCTGTAAGCATCATGACAGAAATAACATTTTGATTCGTAAAGCTCCTTCCCCTTATTGATACTCTCAGTATCTGTTTTCAGAGCAATCTTAACGACTTCTTTCATAGGTTCTTTTTTCAGCGCATCAGCCTCCATAAACGCCTTGTCTGTGCCGAATTTCGTAATAAGCAGATAATATCCTCCTGAAGTTGCAAACATAGCAAAGGTAAAAAGCGCTATCAAAAGCCCTATGATTTTTGCCTGTTCGTAAAATTGGGTGTATACCCTTAAAATAGAAAACTTCAATCCGAGAAGCAGAAGTATTGCAACTGCATATAAGGAATGTATCAGCGCCCGAGGTGAAAGCTCTGTCTTTGTGTTTACGATGAAGTCTATGCATAAATAGCTTATAAAGGCAAAAAATATAAAGTAAGCAATTCCGTTTGCCCTGTGGATTTTTTTCAGTTTCTCGATATTATATTTTTTTTCGCTCCGCCCGAATATCTCAAACATGGTGAACACTGCAATCAAAACTGAGACCAGCATACCAATGCCGAGCAGAGATTTGGAAAAAAATGAAGACATAAAATACCTCCTAAAGCAATAAAAAAGGGAGGGCATTATCAACCCTCCCTCAAAATGATTCTAATAACCGACAGTCTTCTGTTTTGCCTTACCCTTGAGAGACTTTATGTAGGCTACCATATCCTTCATCTGGTCTGATTTCGCGTCAATAGCCTTTCCCTCACTTGCATTTACAATGCAGAAATTAACAGCCTCTTCAATGCTCTTCTGCGTCTTGCCCATTATCTTGAATTCTTTCTTGTCAGCGGCTTTTTCCAAGCCCTTGCCGTTAGGGTGGCAGTCATTACATGCCTTTTTGCCGCTGAACGCCTTTTGGTCATTGAACAGGGCTTTCCCTCTTTCTTCGGGCAGGTGTTTTTTCGCGAGGGCAACTGAAAAGGTTAAACCGAGAATTATAAGAAGCAGCAGAGATACTTTCATGATTTTCATCCGTCTCACCTCCTCTCTATCCATAATTGTATAGAAGGAAAGGCAGTTTTGCAAATAAATTTCAGATGCGTGTAGCGAGCAAGTAAATGGTAATCTTGCCATCTTTCATAGGCATAGAAAGCTTGCATCCTATAATTCCAAGGGAAAGGTGGTCGTCATCTCTGACAAGAAAGCTGCCTAATATCTAAAGCTACAGACCGGACAGTTTATGTGCTCTATAACCGGACAATTCTATTTGTCGACAGCACAAATTTATTTTTCCGGTCGGGAATACATCGTCTTTAGAGGAAAACAAAGCGCTGAAAGAACTGAGCTCCCATTGCAGAGAAAGTGGTGATACATTTAAATGGTAGGCCCGGGCGGTCTCGAACCGCCGACCTCTTCCGTGTCAAGGAAGCGCTCTCCCCCTGAGCTACGAGCCTTAAAACCTAAAATATCAGACATTAATTAAACCTAAAAATATGGGTTATTGTCAAGGATACGAATTGCCTCATTAAGAAAATCTAAACGAAAAACTTACACGATAGTCTCTTAGAACTATTTTCTGGGAGGCGGAAATGGAATTAACGATGAAGGAAAGGCAAATGGAAAAAGGATAAGAGTCAGTCCTCCCATCTGCTGCAAAAACAATTTCTGAAAAACATGGCGTTATATAGGCTATAGAGTTATACAATTATATTGACGCAACATGCAGTTTATGATAATCTCTAACAAGAAAATGCGCTTAACGCCTTTAATTTATTGTGCCCTAAAGCGTTTCTCACAAGATAAAAATGATAGAGGTTTTTTCATAAAATGCCCTTAAGGATGCTTCCAGAAAAGGGTTTTTTCGGTAGAAAAGAAGATTTACAAAACCTGTACCGTATATCCCTTGCGGCAGAAAAGGATATCCCGCAAAGCGTTTTCCTTTCAGGATTTAGGGGCATCGGCAAAACAGAGTTTCTCAAACAGTTGTTCAACCATATATTCTGGGGGCAGGACAGGATAGTCCCTTTCTACTATTCTATAAACAATGCAATGCTGTCTGTACCAGACTTTTCAAGGGATTACCTAACTCGTTATCTCTGCCAGAGACTTGCCTTTGAAAATAAAGAATCATCTCTTATGTTGCTTGAGGGGTTACCAATTGAAGGTTTGACTTCTATATTAGAAGAGAAAAAAGCCTTCTGGGCACTGAAGATTTTGGATGCGTATATCAAATGCCATGAACCTATGGATTCCCTCCGTATCGCATTAAATGCGCCACATCTGTCAACCCTTGCTACGGGGCAGGCTGTAGTAGTAATGATAGATGAGTTCCAGCGGCTGGGGAATCTTCATGTTGGCGGCAATGCTGACCCGATGCTGGTATTCCTTTTTGAAACGCCGATGTCTTTCAGAAAAACATCATATTTTATCACAGGAAATCAGGCTGAGATTCGCGAGATGCCTATCACAAGCAGCCTTACAAGGATAGATTTGCGACCTCTACGATTAGAGGATGACACCTTGATGTTTTCCTCTTTACTTGCTGCGTATGATATTAAAATTAATTCAATACCGCATGCCCTCCTTAATCATCTTGGGGGCAACCCATTTTATATTAAGTGTGTAGCAAGGGCAATAGGCTTTAATAAAAAAGTAGGAGAGGAAGATTGCTGGAAGGCTTACATCAAAGATATCAGCAGCGGAAATATCCATCTCTACTGGTCATCACTTCTAAAAAGCTTTTTCTCTGGACTGGGTCTCAGGAAAAATGTTCTTGAAATAATTAACAAGATTTATCACGGAGGAGAATCTTTTACTCAAGAGCGGTTTTTGAAGATGCTTCCTTCGGACAGGGAACAAGCAGAGGTTATATCAAAAGCGCTCTACCTCTCAGGCATTGTAGATGGTGAGTTCGGTATTTTCAGAACACCCGGTGATAGGGTTCTGATTGACTTTATGGACTGTCTTTATATGAGGGAGGTTCGCGGAAAGTCTTATAAGGATATTGAAAGGGATTTGTTTGAAAAGGCATCAGGTACTAAGGGTAGAGGTGTTTCTTTTGAAATGACAATACCAAAGGTTAAGGAGGCAGAGCTTGTTGCAGCCCAGTGCCTTGAACAGATAGGCAAAAACCTGCATTTAAGTGAAGAGGCTATCGGTCAACTTCAGATGGCTCTTATTGAGGCGTGTATAAATGCTGTTGAGCACAGCAAGGGAGAAGATGACAAGATCTATCTGAATTTCGACCTTATTGGAGAGCGCATGGAGATATCCATTGAAAGCTCTGGTAGAGAATTTGTATCTCAGGAGACAGATGAGCCGTTTGTTGGCAGGACGCTCAAGGAGGATTCTGACAGGGGATGGGGCATAAAGCTCATGAGTAGATTTGCTGATTCAGTGGGGTTTGAAAAGACAGAAAGAGGAACAAAGGTGATTTTAGTGAAAAATATCTTGAAAAAATCTACGATTGCTAATAAGGACACAACAGCCAGTGAATAATTTTTCCATGTCGGTAAAACCTGTAAACAATATAGTTATCATAAACATACTGGTAAATGGCTTCATGGCTTATGCTAAGATAAGGATGCTCTATGTCTATCCTACCTGCTATCTGCTCAGGAGACCATCCCAGTTTCAGCTTACAATGAACATATCACATTCAAAAGTTTTGAACACAATATGCCTGTTTAACAGATAACTAAAACAGCATTACCTCTACAACCTCGCCCTGCTCCACTCCAAGCTTCCTGAGCGGAATAACAACAATCCCGTCAGCCTTAACAAGTGTAGTTATAAGTCCTGACTTTCCCAGAATAGGATTCGCCCAGATTTCATCGCCCCTCTCTTCAAGGGCAACCCTTATGTGGTCTTCCCTTCCTGAACTTGATGCGATATTCTTTGCCATCTTTGCAGTTACGATAAGTTTTCTGCCTCTGAAGCTGTTCTCAGAAATGCCTGTGAGTTTTTTCAGGACAGGCTCAATAAACTGTTCAAAACACACTGTGATAGCAGCAGGATGTCCGGGAAGTCCGAATACAGGCTTGTTGTTTATGATGCCTCCTATCAGGGGTTTGCCGGGCTTAATTGATACGCCGTGGAATAAAACTCCGGGGCTTCCGACATCATTTATAATCTTTGCTGTCATATCTTTTGTTCCGACAGAACTCCCGCCTGTTATAAGCACCATGGCGGAATCTTCAAGAGATCCTTCAACTATCTTTTTTATAACGCTGTATTCGTCGCTGAATATGCCGCGCTTTACAGGTTCGCCTCCTGCTTCTGATATAAGGCCTGCGAGATTAAACGAATTTATGTCCCTCACCTGCCCGGGTTTAACATCACTGTTTGCAGGAACAATCTCATTCCCTGTTGATATTATGGAAACCTTCGGTTTTTCATAAACATAAACCTCTGTTATTCCGAGCCCTGCAAGTGCGCCTGTATCCTGAGGCCTGAGTCTGTGCCCCGCCTTTAATACGAGAGCGCCTTTTTTTATATCCTCCCCTGCCTGTATCACATTTTCTCCGGGCGCTGCCGGCTTCATGACCTCTATCATCTTTTCATCTACCGCCTGTGCATGTTCTATCATAACGACTGCATCGGCGCCCTCTGGAAGCATCCCGCCTGTTGCTATCTTTGCTGTTATCCCTTTTTTAAGCTCAAAGTCAGGCATTGCGCCCATCAATACTTCACCGGCAATGTTAAGATATGCGGGAAGACCGTCCGAAGCGCCAAATGTATCAGACGAATTAGCTGCAAAGCCGTCAACCGTTGACCGTGCAAACTGGGGGAGGTTTTCAGGTGAGTATATATCCCGTGACAAAATTCTTCTGCATGAGTGTTCTATATTCAGTTTTATCTCAGGAGGAAATACCGCAGAAAGATTTTTAAGTATAAACTCCAGCGCCTTTTCAACAGTAATAACTTCTTCTCTGCCAAGCATGTCTCGCATACGCCCTTCTTCTTAGCCTAAGATTATTCGTTAAAAGCCGGTTCAGATTAGATAATTCTTGAAATGCTTTTTATGTATATGGCTGCCGAGCGGACTCTTCTTTAAAACTGCCGAATCAGCGCCATTCTGAAGAAGATCAACCATCCTGTCCAATGATTTTTCCTGAAGTCTCTTTATATTTTCCCTCTTATAAACAGGAGTAATGATAATATTCCTGTCAATAAAACTGCTTACTCTCTTCTGATGAAGCCCTGAGATTAACACTGCACTTTTAAGAATCCGCTTATTGGTTTTAAAAGAAAATATGGCGGTATCCAGAGACCCCTCAAGAAAAATGTCATTCCTTCGCTGAACTTTTTTATCTATTGTGACTGCCTGAATCCAGTATTTTTTGTCAACAATGCTGTCTGCCTTCAGTTCAAGGAATGTATGCCCGACATTCTTTTTCCCTGCTGTCAGCATCTCATGCGCAACAGTATCAGCGGCAAGATGGCTCATGTAACCATAAACAAAGGCCTTTTGCTGTTGTGTCTTGGCAGCCTCAAAAAGACCCAATGCCACATCCCAGCTGTGCGAGCTCTTCTCATCAGGCAGATACTTCTTGCCAAAAATAATATCCGCCATCAGATTGCCGTAAAGGAAGTCGCTTTTGTACTTATTTATAAGCGCATATATTCCGGCAGGAAGAAATGAACCGAGGTAATAGATCTCGCTGCCCAGATAGATATGTGTCAGAGGCCCCCACGCAAAGGCAGCGGAAGGCAAGGCTATAAATGAGATCACTAATAAAAATTTAAACATTATTTAATTCGGTCAGAATGATAAACTGCTGATTCCATACTCACTTATTCTACCAAATCACATAAAGAAATTGCCATTCATTTTTCTTCATTAAGCGAAAGGCAACTCCTGTCATCAGAAAAACTTCTATACTTTTTAAAGCAAGCTGGAAGGGGGCACAAAACTATTTAAGTTTCTTTATAAACTCTTCCACAGGGATTGCAGGCAGAGTGATAAGGTGAACAGAGCCCCTTGCGCCAAGTTCAACAGACATCCTCATTACAGTCTCATTATCAGGCGCCTCAACAATGTTCACAAAATCATAAGTCCCGAGCACGGCAAACTGCTGCTTTACCTTAACCCCCATTTTTTCAAGCTCCTTATTAACCTCAAGAATCCTGTTAGGTTTTTCCTTTATAGTCTTTCGCCCCTCATCGGTCAGAGTACTCATGATTATATAAGATGCCATGGCCTCCTCCTTTCTCTACGAGTCTCAGACTTCCCCCTTCCTAAGACCTTTATACTCCAAAGTTAAAGGTGATGTCAAATTAAAAAATTTGACTTTTTCAGTGTAACAGCAAAATGATAATGTCCTAAATGAGCAAAGTAGAAATGTCCTATTTGGGAGGTGCTAAACTGTCTCCGCTTAGAAGGAGGCAGGATGGCGGAAAGGGACATTATCATGATGAAACAGAAGGAGTTGAAGCAGTTGCATGTAATTCACAAAGTGCTTGAGGGGTCATTGACCCGGAGGCAGGCAGCAGAGGTTGTTTCGTTAAGCGAGAGGCAGATACGGCGGCTAATAAAGCGGATAAGAGCGGAGGGTGATAAGGGGATACAGCACCGATCTCGGGGCAAGGAATCCAACAGGAGGCTCCCTAAGAAGCTCGTAGCGAAAGTTGTGCAGCTGTACCATGAGAAGTATGAGGGCTTTGGACCTACGCTTACGGCGGAGAAGTTGCTTGAACTCGATGGGATAGAGGTAAGCAAGGAGACTGTTCGGATGTGGCTGATAGAGGCGGGGCAGTGGAAGAAAGGGCGCAAGCGCAGGGTATATCGTCAATGGCGGCCCAGGAAAGGGCATAGCGGGGAGATGGTACAGATGGACGGCTCACATCATGACTGGTTTGAAGGCAGGAGGCCTAAGTGTGTGCTCATGGCCTATATAGACGACGCAACAAACCGGGTCTACGGAAGGTTTTACGAGTATGAAGGAACCATACCTGCAATGGACAGCTTCAAGAGATACATCAGGAGATACGGCATACCCATGAGCATATATTTTGACAGGCATACAACCTACAAGTCTCCTTCTGAGCCGTCTATAGAGGACGAAATAAACGGCACTGAAGCCTTGAGCGAATTTGGCAGGGCATTAAAAGAACTTAATGTAGAACTCATCCATGCTTATTCGCCGCAGGCAAAGGGGAGAGTAGAAAGGCTGTTTGCAACACTACAGGACAGACTGGTAAAAGAGCTAAGACTCAGAGGCATCAGCGCAATAGAGGAAGCAAACAAGTTTCTGGATGGCAGCTATTGGACTGATTTCAACAAAAAGTTTATGGTAAAAGCTCAGGGCAAAGAAGATATTCACAGGCGTCTGCCCAAAGGATTAAACCTCGACAAGATATTATGCATACGGACAGAGCGCACAGTAAGAAACGACAATACGATTACACACAAAAGGAAACTATATCAGATAGAAGAACCGGTAAAAGGAGGCAAGGTAATAATAGAACAACACATTAACGGCAGGATGCGCCTTACATATGATGGGAATAACTTAAAGTTCAAAGAGATAGAAGTCAGGCCGGAAAAACAGCAAAAGCAAAAGATAAGGCCCAAGAGAAGGAAACCCTGTGTACCATCAGCAGCGCATCCATGGAAGAAGTTCAACATCAGGGGATTTATGAAACGCCATGAGCGACAGAAAAACGTCACGGAGGCCGCAGCATGAAAACCGGACATTTCTATTTTGCCGAAAACCGGACATTTCTATTTTGCCTTGACAAGG
>Ga0214473_10002429_pt1 | contig 22880 bp, 19 predicted proteins | sample RVTome_7_FD_203509 | JGI IMG/M metagenome (GOLD analysis project Ga0214473, IMG submission 203509) | Soil microbial communities from uranium-contaminated site in the Upper Colorado River Basin, Wyoming, United States - RVT98D197 | ecosystem: Environmental > Terrestrial > Soil > Contaminated >... | reverse complement strand
CGATCGTTGACTGACCTGTGCCATATCGATTATCGAAATAATGCTTCGTCTCCGCATCGTTCACGGCAAGGATGGGAAACTGCAGGACACCCTTCTGCTCCATCGAGCGGAGCCGGATCACCCCGGTGGTCGTCTCCTCGGTCCCGCCGATCACCCCACGAATCATCTCCTCCCTTTTCGGCTCAGAGAGGCCTTTGGCCCATTTTCGAACCGAAGGAGGAAGTTCTTCCCACTTCTCCAAGGCGATGAAGTGGAGTGAAGAGACAAGGTCCGCCCCGTCATCCATCGTCATGTTAGGAGAGAAGGCCAGGGTCTTCTGAATATGGGCATAATAGGTATCATTGTCCTCTCCCTTGATGGCAAAGACAGGAAGATTCAGCTCTTTGACCAAATAGGCTGCAACGTCATCCTGTGTGCTCAGAGGATTGGAGGCACACAGGGCCAGTTGCGCTCCCCCTGCCTGCAGAGTCCTCATCAATACCGCGGTTTCAGTTGTCACGTGGAGACAGGCGGAAAGGCGCACTCCCTTCAGCGGCTTCTCCCTGCCGAAACGGTCATGGATCAGCTTTAAAACAGGCATCGCCATCTCTGCCCACTCAACCCGAAGCCCCCCTTTCTCCGCCAATGAAATATCCTTGATGTCGTAGTCCATTTTCACCCCCAAATTTAGTTCGGAGTTATGAGTTCGGAGTTCGGAGTCAAATTCCTGATCGAGTTCGGAGCAATGAGTTCGCCCCTCGGGGTCTTTTTCTGAAACCCGAACTTTCATCATCATTTGCCCGGAGTCTTCTATTTTGAACTCCGAACTACGAACTCCGAACTTCGTTTAAAGTCCTGCTGCTTTCCTCAGTTCCTCAGCCCTATGGGTGCTCTCCCACGGGAATCCGGGCTCATTGCGGCCAAAGTGACCGTAACAGGCCGCTCTCTTGTAAATTGGCTTGAGCAAATCGAGGTACCGGATGATTCCCTTAGGCGTCATGTCAAAGTGATCCCAGACGAGCTTCGCAATCTGATCCGGAGGGATCTTCCAAGTGCCTGAGGTGTCGATCATCATTGAAACAGGGCAGGCAACACCGATCGTATAGGCAAGCTGAACTTCGCACTTCTTAGCGAGTCCGGCGGCAACGATGTTCTTTGCAATGTGCCTGGCCATATAGGAGGCAGATCGGTCCATCTTGGATGGATCTTTCCCGGAAAAACAGCCTCCTCCGTGGCTGCCAACGCCTCCGTAGGTATCGACGATGATCTTTCTTCCGGTCAGCCCGCAATCCCCCTTCGGGCCTCCGATCACAAATCGCCCCGATGTATTGACGAAATACGTCGTTTTCTTGTCGCGGAGTTCCTCGGGGATGACTTTCAAGATGACTTCCTCGATGATGGCCTCTCTCAATGTCTCATTGGAGACGTTTTCTGAATGCTGGGCCGCGATCACAACGGAATCTGCACGAACTGGATCCCCGTTGATATACTGGATGGTTACCTGGGATTTTCCGTCGGGTCTCAAAAAATCGAGGACTTTCTTCTTTCGGACTTCGGCCAGCCGCCGGGTCAACCGGTGGGCATAGATAATGGGCATGGGCATCAACTCCGGGGTCTCGTCACAGGCGTAGCCGAACATCAATCCCTGATCCCCGGCCCCTTGCTCATGCCCTTCTTTTTCATTCACGGCCTGCGTGATATCGGACGACTGCTCATCGATCGATGTGAGCACTGCGCAGGTCTCATAATCAAATCCCATGGCAGAATCAACATAGCCGATCTCCTTGATCGTCTCCCGGACGACGGTCGGCATGTGGACGTAACAGGAAGTGCTGATTTCTCCCGCGATAATGGCCATCCCTGTTGTCACCAGTGTCTCACAGGCAACCCGTCCATTAGGATCCTGACCGATGATCGCATCGAGGACGGCGTCGGAAATCTGGTCGGCCACCTTGTCGGGATGTCCCTCCGTGACCGATTCAGAGGTAAACAAAAAGTCCGTCATTCCCATTGAAGTCTCCTCCTTGTCTAAAAGAATTATTCGAATCAGCTTTAAGCTCTCAGTTCCTCTCCATAGCACTCGATGAAATCTTCAGGAAAACGCTCGGCCATCCAGCTCCTCACATAACATTCGATCTCCGATGCCGTAAAAAATCGGAAAAGCTGTTCCACGAGGGATTGGGTCTCCTCAAACCTCGACATTCGGAGGATTTTTTTCACTCTCGGAATGGATACCGGGTTCATGCTGAATTCATCAAGTCCCAAGCCCAAGAGGACAAGGACATAGGCGGGGTCTGCTGCCATCTCTCCGCAAATAGCCACCCCAATCCCGGCTTGATGTGCGGACTGGACCACCCCTCGAATGATCCTCAGGATGGCCGGATGAAGAGGCTCATACAGGTAGGAAACATGCTCATTGATCCGGTCGACGGCCAGGGCATATTGAATCAGGTCATTCGTTCCAATGCTGAAGAAATCCACCTCCCGGGCCAACATGTCCGCAGTGATCGAGGCTGAGGGAATTTCGATCATCGCTCCGATCTCGATCCTTTGATCGAAAGGAATTTTTGATTTAATCAAACCCTTCTTTACCTCTTCTAGAATTGCCTTGGCCCTTCGGATCTCTTCAATGCCTGAAATCAAAGGGAAAAGGATCTTCAGTTTTCCGTGGGCGCTCGCCCGCACAATCCCTCGCAACTGGGTCTTGAAAATGTCAACTTCCTTGATGCTGAATCGGATGGCCCTCAAGCCCATTGCCGGGTTCGTCTCGTTGCCTTTTGAATAGCCTGGAAGAAACTTGTCCCCCCCGATGTCCAGGGTACGGATTGTCGCGGAAGCGGGGTAAATGTTTTCAGCCAAACGGCGATAGGTCTGGTATTGTTCTTCTTCGCTCGGGAGATCCTTCCGGTTGAGATACATAATCTCCGTGCGGTAAAGACCGATCCCTTCGGCCCCGTGGGCTTTTGCAGACGGAATCTCCTCCGCCATCTCAATATTGGCTTGCAGCCGGACACGAACTCCATCGCGGGTCTCTGCGGACAGAGAAGCAAACTTCAGGATCTCCCGCTCCATCGATTTAATCCGTCGTCTCCGCTCTGCAAAGGACTGAGAGACTTCCTCAGTGGGGTTAATCACCACTTCTCCGGTCTCTCCATCAATGCTGAGAAGGTCCCCGCCGTTGATCAGAGAGGTTGCGATTTCCAGTCCCACCACTGCCGGGATGCCCAGGGACCGGGCAAGAATGGCCGTATGGGAAACCTTCCCGCCGATGTCAGTGATGAACGCCGCCACATGCTTCAGGTTCATCTGGAGGGTGTCAGCAGGGGAGAGGTCATGAGCCACGACAATCACCTTGCCTTTGATCTTGGTGATGTCGTCGTGCTTCTTTCCAAGAAGGTTTCGAAAGATCCTCGCGGCCACATGGTGAAGATCACTTTGCCGCTCTCTCAGGTATTCGTCTTCGATCGCCTTGAAGGCGGTGTCCCACCTCTCCAGGGTGAGATCCAGGGCCCATTCAGCATTCACCTTTCTCTTCCGGATGGTATCCATCGTGTCTCTGAGGAGCATCTGATCATTCAGGATCATCAGGTGAACATCGAGGATGAAAGAATGTTGCCGTACCTCTGCATCCAGGATCTTCTCCTTGATCGCTTCGATCTGGTCCCGGGACTCCTGGATTGCCTTGAGAAATCGACCGATCTCCGCTTCCACCTGCTCGGCCTCGATCCTTTTCTCTGGAAGACGAACTTTGGATCGTTCAACCAGATAAGCTTTTCCGATGATGATCCCCGGGGAGGCGCCGAAGCCTTTAAGGAACTTATTCACCTGTTGTTGAACCGCCATCGTCACTCCTCACCGAATTTATTCTCGATCAATTTTCCCAGAGCCTGCATCGCATGGGCTGCATCCTTGCCGTCGGCTTTCAATGTAATCTTCGTGCCTTTCGAAGCAGCAAGCATCAGGATGCCCATGATCGATTTCCCGTTGACCTCCACGCCATCCTTTTCCAGGGTTACCTCCGCGGAAAAACGATTTGCCGTCTTCACCAGGAGAGCGGCTGCACGGGCATGAAGTCCCAGTCGATTCCGAATCGTAAAGGTTTCAGTTTCCATCTCCTGCCTAACGAACGCAAAGCGCATAGCGCATGGAGCATAGCGAAGAACCCAATGGCCAATGACCAATGATCAATGGTCAATTTTCAATTCATCCTTTTCCAACCGCGCCCCTGAATCAGATTCACAGTCATAAAGAGATGTTCTTGGATCTTCACTCATAACTCATAACTCATAACTGATCGTTCTTAACTCTTCTTTTTGTCGACTCTCTTCTTCAAAACCTCGCTCGCCCGGTTGATATTTCTCTGACCATACTCGGTGATGAAAACTGCCAGCGCCTCTAGGTCCATGTCGTTCTGGTAAGTCGCTAATTTCAACAGCATGGGAAGATTCACCCCCGTGATGACCTCAATCCTCTTCTCCTCGAGAAAGGAAAGGCTGATATTAGAAGGGGTGCCACCGTACATATCCGTCAAGATCAACACTCCCTGACCTGCGTCCACCTTTCGGATCGCCGAGATGATCTTTTCCCGGATGTCCTCTGACCCTTCCGTTCGGTCGATGGAAACGGGCTGAAACTGCTTCAATTCCTCTCCCACAACCAACTCAGCCGCTGAGATCAACTCCTCTCCCAAGTGACAATGTGTGACCACCACAACGCCCACCATCTCTCTCATCCCTTCTCCACATCCCGGTGCCGCACAGACAGAAATGAACCTCTCTCTGCAAGCTCATCCCTGAGCACCTCCGCCAATCGATTCACGATCACGACGGACCGATGCCTTCCACCGGTGCATCCTACCGCAATGGTCAAATGAGTCTTTCTCTCCCTTTCATACAAAGGCAATAGAAACCGAATGAACTCATGAACCTTCTCCAGAAAAGCCTTCGACTCTTCCCATTGAAGGACGTATTCCGCCACTCTGGGGTCCACCCCCTTCAACCGTTTCATCTCCTCCACGAAGTGGGGATTGGGCAGGAAACGGACATCCAGCATGAGATCCGCTTCGTAAGGAATCCCGTAGCTGTATCCGAAAGAGAGAAAGGTGACGGTCATGTGGGATAAATTCGGCTTTTCCTGGACATATTGCTGAATCTTCTCCTTCAGCTGGTGAACGCTGAAATGGGATGTATCGATAACCTGATTGGCCATCTCCCTGATTCCCTGGAGTTTTCCCCTTTCCAGCCGGATCCCTTCCCAGATCGACCCCCCCACCGCCAAAGGATGCTGACGACGGGTCTCGCTGAAACGCCTCAACAGGATGGGGTCGGAGGACTCAAGAAAAAGAATCTCGATGGAATAGCCTTCCGCTTGAAGGCCCTGGATGATCTTCCTCGAATCCTCCAGATAATCTTCTCTTCCCAAATCCGGGTAAGATTCTGATCCTCGGATATCTTCCACGACCCCCACCCTGGAGATCTTTCCGCCCGACTGTTCACAAAGTTCCAAGAACTTGGGCAAAAGAAGAACGGGAAGGTTATCCACACAATAAAAACCCGCATCCTCAAGCGCTTTGATGGCCGTTGTCTTCCCGGAACCCGAAAGACCACTAATGAGAATCACCCGGATGTTCTTCACTCTACCTCATCCTCAGCCCCAAGTCTGCCCACCCCGCCCTCCTGGATCTTGCAAAGGAGCTTTTTTTCAAACTCCAACGCCGAATCATAGCCCATCACTTTCAGAAGGTGATTGCGGGCAGCCACTTCAATGATGGTCGTCAAATTTCTGGCGGGGGTGACCGGAATTCTCAACATGGGAAGTTCGACACCCAGGATCGAGTATTTCTCCTCTTCAAACCCCAAACGGTCATACTCCTCATGGGTATCCCATTCCCCCAGTTCCAGGACCAGTTCGATCTTCTTTCGTTCACGGATGGCCTCGACACCGAAGAGACTTCGGATGTTGATGATCCCCAGGCCGCGGATCTCCATGTGATGTTGAATCACTTCAAATCCGCTTCCGGTCACAGAAGAGGGCGACGTCTTCTGGATGTAAACCATATCGTCTGCCACCAACCGGTGACCCCTGAGAATAAGATCCAGGGCGCACTCGCTCTTCCCGATCCCGCTCTTTCCCAGGATCAGAACCCCAACCCCGAAAACGTCCATCAGCACCCCGTGGACGCTGGTGCTAAGAGCCAGTTTCTCTTCCATGAATTTCGTCACTCGTTCGATGAAATCAACGGTGCTGAGATTCGTGCGGAATAGAGGAATTCCTTTTTCCTCTGTCTCCCGGAGGAGCAATTCGGGAACCTCCAGGTTCCGGGTAATGACCAAACAGGACAAATCCAAACTGCAGATTTGGCGGATCACCTTCTCCTGAGATTCAGGGGAAAGGGTCCGAAAGTACGCTGTTTCCGTATTGCCGATGATTTGAAGCCGTTCGGGGTGAACGAACTTAACAAAACCCGTCAAGGCCAGACCCATCTTTTGAACCTGCGAGTGGGTAATCCTCTTTCCCATCCCTCTTCGCCCTGCTATCAGGGTCAACCCTAGGGGATGCTCTTTCTCTTTTTCCAGCTCTTGAACCAAAAATGAACTCATCGATCTATCCGTATCATTTAGCTCTATCGCGTGACCGGGGTATCAGGGTGCAAGATACCATAAATGAAGTTGGGAGATAGGGGGATAGGGCGATGGGGAGATAAATCTTTAACGATCTTTCCCCCAGGCTCCCGATCTCCCCATCCCCCCGGCATGGAAAAACCCTCTCCTGATCCTCACCCCCTGGCAACCGGATGACCTTGTTATGTATCCCTTAAAAAGAGACGGTCAGTATTTCTCGTCCGCTTCAGTAATGATCTGAAAAAGCTCCTTCCGAGATGCCGCTTCCATCAATCGTCTCTTGAAGGACGTATCTTTCAACAGGGTAACAATACGTCCAAGAAGTTTCAGATTGTTTACGGCCGAATTCTCCGGGGCCATGACCAGGAAGAAGATCCGGGTTGATTTACCGTCGATGGATTCGAAATCTACCCCCTTCATTGAGCGACCGAAGGAGATGCAAAAATCTTTCAACCTCTTTAACCGGCCATGGGGAATCGCAATCCCTTCTCCGATTCCGGTCGATCCCAGCTTCTCCCTTTCGAGAAGTACCTGTAACAGCTCCTCCGAAGAGCCCGCTTGACATGCATCCACCAGGACATCGGACAACTCCTTCAGAACCGATGGCTTGTCCGTTCCCCGAAGCTCCGGGATCACCCACGCTTCGTTCAAATAATCCAGTATCTTCATCCATCCCCCTCTTGCTCCCCGTAACAATTTAGGTTTTTGAAAAACCTGCATCTCCGGGGACCTCTGAATCTCTTGGAGGCTCAAAAATTCCAAATCCCAATTTCCAAATCTCAAATAAACACCAATGACGCAAACTCGAATTATTTTCGGTTAGGTCATTCGAAATTGGAGTTTGGATATTATTTGGAATTTGGTGCTTGTCATTTGGTGCTTGACGACCCCCTTCTGGTCTCAATTTGCAAATCTCTCGAACAACTAAACGGATACGTTGTCCTGTTATTTAAGGCGAGGCTCCACCCATTCGTAACCTCCGTCTTTAGAGCGGCAGAGGACGTTGATCTGTCCCGAATTCGAGTTAATGAATACGAAAAAATCCTCTTTCGAAAGATCCAGCTGGGCAACTGCCTCATCGAGCGTCATGGGTCTGGCAACGGTCCGTCTTCTCTGAATGACAGGAGGAATCTCCACCTCCTCTTCGCTTTCGAAGACCTCTGCAGGCTGAGGAGAAAGGCCCGTCTTCACGGAGCTTGATTTCTTTGGCCTTCCCTTCCCGCGTCTCTCCCGGATCTGGCGCTCGATCTTGTCCGCCATCTGATCGATCGCCGCATAGAGGTCACTATTTCTTCCCTCGCTATTGAGAGTCACGCCATCGCCGATAACCGTTATTTCTGCAATATGGCGAAATTTCTCTGCCGAGAGAACCACATGAGCCTCTCTCGCGTTCTCAATATACTTTTGCAGCTTCTGTACCTTCTCCCTTACATAATCCTTCACGCCTTCATCGCTTTCCATGTGTCGGAAAGTTACTGCAATCTGCATAGGTCGACTCCTTCCTTTGGGTGGGTCGCAGTCCCGCCTCGGGCGGGATTAAAAGGGTAGCCGCAACCTTCGGGTCGCGCGTTCGGGCGTTGAATTGCGGCTACCTATCATCCTCCCGTCCTCAAGCACCTCTCCGGGGACAGCCATGTTAACCGATGAATAGCACGGGGAAGGGGACGGAGGGATTTTCGTAAGCAGGGGATTGCCGCCTTAGAATATTTTCCTCCGCTCGTTGGAGGAAAGGATCTTCATCATCTCCCGGTACTTAGAAACTGTTCTCCTTGCGATGTGAATGTTCATCCCCTTCAGAATCTGGACCAGTTTCTCATCGCTGTACGGTTTCTTCGGATCCTCCTTGGCGATGATTTCCCGGACGAGATTCTTAACGCTTTGAGAGGCCACATCCTCTCCATACGTGGAGGAAATCCCCGCATTAAAGAAAAACTTCAACTCATAAATCCCCTGGGGGGTATGAACATACTTGTTGTGGGTAACCCGGCTGATTGTTGACTCGTGCATCTCAATGTCTTCAGCCACATCCCGGAGGACAAGGGGTTTGAGAAACTGAATCCCCTTATCCAGGAATTCCCTCTGGAACTTCACAATACTATTGGTCACCTTATAAATGGTCCTCTGGCGCTGATGGATGCTTCGAATGAGCCAGAGGGCTGACCTCATCTTTTCCTGTATATATTTCTTGTCTCCCTCAAGGGCATAGCGGCTCTCGGTGAGAATACTCCGGTAAAGGGGGTTGATATTCAGTCTCGGAATACCGTCGTCGTTCAGGTAGATCACGTACTCTCCCTCCACTTTGTAGACGTAGACATCAGGGACGATCTCCTGAACCACTTCCCCTCCGAAGGCCCTTCCCGGTTTTGGCTCCAGCCTCGAGATCACGCAGGCTGCCTGGTTGACCTTTTCTAGGGATACTCCCAGATGTTTGGCGATCGCTGGATAGTTTCGATTCTTCAACAGAGCGAGCTGTTCTGAGACGATCTTTTCCGCAACAGGGTCACGAACCTCCATCTGCTCCAGTTGAATGAGAAGGCACTCTTTCAGATCTCTAGCCGCGACCCCGACGGGATCGAACTGCTGTATCCTCCGGAGAACCCTCTCCACTTCATCAAGAGGAAGCCCAACTTCCAAACCGATATCTTCCAGGGAAATCTTCAGATATCCATCCTCATCCAGATTTCCGATGATCAATGTTCCTACCTTGGTTTCCTCATCGGTGAAGCGGGAAAGCTGGAGCTGCCAATAAAGGTGATCAGAGAGGGTTGTCCTTTTGGTGAGAAAATTCTCAAAGGAGGGTCTTTCATCGTCTCCCTGAGAGACCTGCCTCTCGAAGGGAATCAGGTTGCAGTTCTCGAGGTAGTTCTCCCAGTCGAATTCTTCTGTACCTTCCCCTTCCCCTTTCACCTCTTGGGTGTGCTCAGTCTCTGAGGAAACTTCCACCTTGCTCTCTTCGCTTCCGTGTTCCTCTTCCTCTTCACCCTCTTCGAGAAGCGGGTTCTCTTTCATCTCCTGGCTGATCATATCCACCAACTCCAAGCGGGTGAGTTGAAGAAGCCGAATCGCCTGTTGGAGCTGGGGAGTAATCACCAGTTGTTGAACAAGTTTTGGGGTCTGTTTAATCTCTAGGGCCATGTTCTTCCGAAAGCGCTATTTCGCCGTGAATTCCCTTCTCCACGATCTTCTCGTTTTTCTTGGTTCGCCGTCTTGTTTCCAGCCTGAACCCATCTCCCAGGTAAATCTTTTTCGCCTTGCGACTGCGCGCGATTTTCTCCGGAACTCCCTCCTCCAGAATCTTTCCCTCATTGAGGATATAGGCGCGGTCGCATACCCCCAGGGTTTCTCTAACATTATGATCCGTAATTATAATTCCGATCCCCTTTGATTTCAATTGACGAATAATCCATTGAATATCCAGTACTGCAATGGGATCAATCCCTGAAAAAGGCTCGTCCAGCAGGATAAACGAAGGTGAAAGCACAAGCGCCCGGGTAATCTCCACCCGCCGTCGCTCACCTCCCGAGAGGATGTAGGCTTTCTGCTTACGGAGCGAGGAGAGCCCCAACTCGTCCAGGAGAGCCTCTAACCGACTCTTCTTTTCCCCCTTGGAGAGGGGAAGGGTCTCCAAAATGGCCATCAGATTTTCTTCCACCGTCAGTTTCCTGAAAACCGAAGGCTCCTGAGGCAGATACCCAATTCCTTTCCTGGCCCTCAAGTACATAGGAAGGGAAGTAATCTCCTCGTTATTCAGATACATCCTTCCCCCATTGGGTCGAAGCAGTCCGACAATCATGTAAAAGATGGTCGTCTTTCCTGCGCCGTTGGGACCCAACAAACCCACCACTTCCCCCCCTCGGATCTCAACAGACACCTCATCCACGACCTTCTTTTGACGGAAAGATTTCGTCAGATTCTCACACCTCAAATGCTTGGGTCCACTTTGGAGTTCGGCAGAGATTCCCGCCTCGGCGGGAAAACCGTTCCCCACTGGAGTTGAGAGTCCAAAGTTCATGGTTTGAAGATCCTCTTTCGTCGCGTCGTCCCCTAATTAGAAAATAGAAGTCACGTTTAACGGTCGGGGCAACGATGCCCGTATCGTCCCCTTCGACTCGCCGTTCGTCCTGAGGTTCTCGAAGGATGAACGGCGGCTCAGGACAGGATTCGGTAACGTTTTTCGTCTAAAGAAGTTGACGTAACCATCAGACGCTAAACGAAACGGGCTTCGTAACCGTAACCCTAGCTTCTAACCCAAGAACTCTGATCATTTTCGTGGTCAGTAAGTGACACACGGTCCTGGGGCATTAATTTCAAATCTTCTTACTCATCGCTTTTCTCTTTTGCCTTCTGCTTACTGCCTTCTGCCCCTTGTTCTTTCTGAGACGGGGTGATCCTCGTGTTTACCCGCCCCCCTCTGGCTCCCTCCACCAGGCTTCGGTCCTCGTTCGCAAAGTAGGTCACCCGCTCCCCCCTGACTACATTGTCTCCTTCGCGAAGCACGGCATCTCCCTCCAGGACAATTTTATTCTCATTCTGGTAAAAGGTTGCCTTCTGGCTGGTTGCCCTTTTTTCCAATTGTACGACCTTCACATTGCCCGTCGCTACAATCTCTTTCACCTTCTTCGTCTCTGGGTCGTAATAAACTGTCATGACACTGGTATAGACAGTGACCTCCTCCTGTTTGGCCACCACGTTTCCTTTGAAAATAACGATGTTCTGTTTATTGTTCTGTTCGACAGTGTCCGAAGTAATATCGATAGGGGCACGGCTGGAAGCTAATCCGAATCCCCCGAATCCCCCTTCCGTGTCGGCCTTTTTGGGTTCAGCGCCGGTTTTTTTTGTCTCGGTGCTGGACTTTTTCGGCTCGCCTTTCAGGTTCTTCCTCTCTTGGGCTTCCCCTGGAATGAACGAGAAAAAAAGCCAGAACAATGTCAAGAGGAGAATCGTTCCTTGTCTTCTTCGTCCTTCGTCCCTCCTCCCGGGTCTCCCGTCCTTCGCCTGTCGTGCCTTCTCCCTTCTCATCCCCGCCCCCCCCTTTTCCACTGGGTCTTCACGCCGTTAAGAATCTTGAGCGTTTGGGCCTCCATATCCACCTGCATCCCTTTCCCGACAAGCCGCATCGAGTCCCCTTCGATCTCGACAAGATCTGGGGTCGTCACTTTCTTCTTCTCATGATCGTACCTTAGCGAGTTTGTCTTCAAGGTGTATCCATCGCTTGAGGTGAGCCTCACGTCACCCAACAACTCCATGTCCTTTGAATCCTGATGAACCTTCCCTTGCTTTGCCGTAACGATAAGGCTGCGGCCCTCCTCGGTGTAATAAGTGACTTTGGGCTCCTCCAATATCATAATATTCTGGTCATTGTTCTGCTGTGCGGCCTTCGCCTCCAGTTCCCATGTCTTTCGGCCATGTTTATCTTCAACTAACCGAATCTTTTCCAGCGCGATATCCGCACTCTCCCTTGAGCCCTTGGGAACTTCTTCCTTTTTTCCTGCACTCTTCTCATCTTTCAGATTTACCCAGAGCCTGATGAGGACGATCCCACCCACCACCACCATGACCAACAGGATAACCAGTTTCAATCGCTTCATTGAAGAACCTTTGGAATACTGGAATAATGGAATACTGGAGTACTGGGTAATGAAAAAGTCAAAACATCCTCCATCCTCAAACTTCATTCTATTTTTCTATAGACAGCGTCATGATTAACAAGGCGTGTCATTCCCGGGCTGCTCCTTTTCTCTTTTTCCCATTATTCCATCATTCCACTATTCCAATATTCCACGGGTTAGACGACTCCTGCCTTCAGCAGATCGTGGAGATGGATTATTCCCACAGGGACTTTGTCTCCAGGCTTATTGAAGACAAAGAGAGACGTAATGGAATACTCCTCCATCTTCTGAACGGCTTCTGCTGCAAGGGCTTCTTTCTCAATCCGTTTTGGGTTCCGAGTCATCACCTCCGCGGCTTCCCGCTGGAAAATGTCGACGAACTTCTCCAGGGCCCGTCGGAGGTCTCCGTCCGTAATCACGCCAACCAGATGACCTTCCTGATTACAGACCCCGGTTACACCTAACCGCTTCGAAGTGATTTCGAAGATCGCGTCCTTCATCAAAGCCTTCTCATTCACCACGGGGAGTGCCCCCCCTTTATGCATCAGATCTTCCACTTTAAGGAGAAGTCTCTTCCCGAGTGCTCCCCCGGGATGGAGAAGGGCAAAATCCTCTTTCTTGAACCCTCTCTTCTCCATCAGTGTCACGGCCAACGCATCTCCCATGGCAAGGGTTGCGGTCGTGCTTGCGGTGGGAGCCAACCCCAAAGGACAGGCTTCCTCCTTGACATGGATGTCAAGATATATATCGCCCGCCCGGGCCAGGGTCGATTTCAAATTCCCCGTAAGAGAGATCAACCGATTGCCATATCGTTTGATGAGGGGGAGAAGCTCCAGAAGCTCACGGGTCTCGCCGCTATTGGAGATGGCAATGACCACATCCTCCTTCGCCAACATCCCGAAGTCGCCATTCAACCCTTCTGCCGGATGAAGGAAAAGCGCTGGGGTCCCCGTACTGGCAAACGTGGAAGCGATCTTTCGTGCTACGAGACCGGACTTCCCCATCCCCATGAGGACGACCTTCCCCTTGCAATGATAAAGGAGATCCACGGCCCGGGAAAAATTCTCATCGATCCGTTCTGCCAGATCGAGGATGGAATGAGCCTCGACCCTTAAAACCCGTTTTGCCTCCTCTATGATATCCACTATGATATCCACCGGAACTCCCCATTAGGAATTGGGGATTAGCCCTAACCCCTTCTTTTTTTCGCTTTGACCTTTACCCCTTTGCCTTCTTCTTTACCTTTTGTCCCTTGTCCTTTAACCGAAGAGATGCCTTAATGAATTCCCTGAAAAGAGGATGGGGCTCCATCGGCTTCGATCTGAATTCCGGATGAAACTGGCATCCGAGAAACCAGGGATGATTTTTTAACTCCATAATCTCTACAAGCCCCTTATCGGGGGACACACCGCTGAATACGGCCCCCGCCTCTTTCAACGGTTCCAAATAGACATTATTAAATTCGTAGCGGTGCCGATGCCGTTCAGAGATCATCTTCTTGCCATAGGCTGAAAAGGCAAGGGACCCTTCTTCAATTCTGCACGGGTAGGATCCCAGCCGCATCGACCCGCCTTTGGCCGAATCGCAGCTTCTCTTTTGAGTCTGCTGATCCCGATCCATCCACTCCTCCAGCAGATAGATCACAGGATGGGGAGTGCGGGCATCGAACTCCTCACTGTTGGCCCCTTTCAAATTGGCACAATGCCTTGCGATCTCGATCACTCCACATTGCATCCCCAGGCAGATGCCGAAGAAAGGGACCTTTTTCTGCCTGGCGTATTGAATCGCCTTGATTTTCCCTTCGATCCCTCTCGTTCCGAACCCACCTGGGACGAGAATGCCATTCGCTCCCTGAAGCAAATGCTCGGGCCCTTCCTTATCCACCTGCTCGGAATCGACGTAATTCAGAACCACCCTGGCATCATTGGCGATTCCCCCGTGAATCAACGCCTCGGTCAGGCTCTTGTAAGATTCGACTAAACCCACATACTTCCCAACCACCGTTATGGTCGTCTCCAAACGGGGATGTTTTATCCTTCTGACGATTCTCTCCCATCCCTTCAAATCTGGCCGAGCCGTCCAGATATTCAATTTTTCGACGATCTTTTCGTCCAACCCTTCCTGGTGAAAGACGATGGGGACTTCATAGACACTCTCCACATTCTTTGCGGTAATGACGGCGTCCTTATCCACATTGCAAAAAAGCGCAATCTTCGACTTGATATCGGGCGAGAGGATCCGGTCTGTCCGGCAGAGGAGAATATCGGGTTGGATTCCTATCTCCCGAAGCGCCTTGACGCTATGCTGGGTCGGCTTTGTCTTCAGTTCCCCCGCGGTGTGAATGTAGGGCACAAGGGTGAGATGAATGTAGAGCGTATTCTCCCTACCCACATCACCTCGAATCTGGCGGATGGCCTCCAGGAACGGGAGGCTTTCAATGTCGCCCACTGTCCCACCGACCTCAATGATGACAATGTCCACATCCTGACCCAGGTCGAAAATCTTTGCTTTGATCTCATCCGTGATATGAGGGATCACCTGGACGGTGCTTCCCAGATAGTCTCCCTTTCTCTCCTTGGAGATGACGGAATCGTAAATCTGACCCGTGGTGAAGTTATTCTTCTTCGATGTCCTTACGTTCGTGTAGCGCTCGTAGTGGCCTAGATCGAGGTCCGCTTCTGCCCCGTCATCGGTCACATAAACCTCCCCGTGTTGGAAGGGGTTCATCGTTCCGGGGTCCACATTAATGTAAGGATCAAACTTGAGGAAACTGATCTTCAGCCCTCTCAGTTCAAGCAAGGCCCCCATGGATGAGGATGCCAGTCCCTTGCCAAGAGAGGAGACGACGCCTCCCGTAACGAAAATATATTTTGTCCTCGCATTCACCAATGAAATCTCTCCTTCTCCTCAGCCGTGGCCACAAGGGGTCAAGAACCTTTCGATCAGTTCGAATCCCCTTTCGATAAGAATGGTGCTCTTTCTTGCGGAGACTTCATCGAAGGCTTCACCATGGCCATTTAATCCGCTTCCATCGGAATAGATAACGTAGGGAACAGGATCACCCGCATGCGTTCTGAGAGAGATCGGCGTGGGATGGTCAGGAAGGACCAGGATCTTACAGCACTCGAACTCCTTCATCCCTTTTAAGATTGGACCCACGATCTTCTTATCAAACGCCTCGATGGCTTCGATCTTCAGTCGGCAGTCTCCCATGTGGCCGGCTTCATCAGGAGCCTCCACATGGACGTAGATGAAATCCTTCTCCCTCAGTCCTTTCAGCGCATATTGAGCCTTGCCGTCATAATTGGTATCGAAATAGCCTGTGGCACCGGGGACATCCAGAACCTCCAATCCTGCAAGGATCCCAATACCCTTCAGAAGGTTGACGGCCGAGATGACATAGCCTTCGATCCCGAAACGCTCCTTCAGTGTGATCATCCGGGGTGACCGGCCCTGACCCCAGAGCCAGATGGAGTTGGCAGGCCGGAGACCCCCTGCCTCACGACCAAGGTTGACCGGATGGCCCTTGAGAAAACGTTGGGATTCGGCCATTAACGCAAGGATCTTCTCCTCAACTTCTTCCTTTAGTCCGCTCGTTTTGGGAAGGTAAGGCGATACTTCCCTATCCGTTATATCATGAGGTGGGGTGAGTTCAAGGCTCTCCAGCCCGGGAAATCTGGCAGCTCCATCCTTCCAGACCATAAGGTGCCTGTAGCTCACACCAGGGTAAAATTGGATCTCATCGCTCCCCAACTCCTTATTCAAATCTACGACGATCTGCGTGGCCTCTTTGTCCGTGATGTGCCCTGCTGAAAAATCCTCCATCACCAGTCCGGTCTCCTGGGCTTGAAGAGTGACAAGGTTGCACCGGAAGGCAAGGTCATCGGGTCCCAGCGTGATATCCATGCTGGCCGCCTCCAGAGGCCCCCTTCCGGTGTAATAGCGATTGGGATCATACCCAAAGATCGAAAGGTTGGCGATTTCGCTCCCCGGACTGAAGCCATCAGGGACGGTCTTGACCCTTCCCAGTTCTCCCCGCTGCGTCATCCAGTCCAGGTGGGGGGTTCTGGCCGCCATTAACGGGGTCCTTCCTCCGAGTGCTTCCACAGGGTAATCCGCCATCCCATCCCCGACGATGATGACGTACTTCGGTTGTCGGTGCATTCTCTCCGGCTCCAAAAGACTAGATATACCAAAAAGTTAGAAAAGTCAAATGAAAAGCAGAAATTGAAAGCAAAAGATGTGCCAAACCTTCAGAAAATGCCGGGATATTGGAATACTGGAATACTGGAACATTGGGAAAAAGCAAAGATCGGAGGACGAAAAAATCAAATCATTCCAAGGTCTTTCTTTGGGGTTTTCCATTATTCCATCGTTCCATTATTCCAACATTCCAGCACATTAGGCTCCGACAATTGGAAAGACCGTTTTTTTGATATATTCCACTACCCGCTCCGTCTCTTTTCTGATTTCACTTCTCTCCCCGTGTCTGGCCCATCCCGGAACTTCCCTCAGTTTTGTTTCATGGGTTCCCCACTTCGCCGCCTTCTCCAGATACGCATCAGGGAGATCCTCCTTCAATTCGATTCCATTCATTACGGCCCAGGTCAGGGTCCAGGCTCGGGCAACATTGGAGATATCATATCCGCCTCCCCCCAGGGCTATCCATCGTTGGACCAGACTCTTCATTCGGCGAACAACTTTTTCATAGCCCAGAATGGTCAGGTGAAGATTCGTCAGTGGATCATTGAAAAACGTATCCACCCCTAATTGCGTAACCACGACATTCGCCTGGAAGGCACGGACGAGGGGAGGAACAATCTCTTCGAAGGCCCAAAGATAGATTTCGTCATCCGTGTAGGGAAGGAGAGGAACGTTGACGGAATATCCCTTGCCTTTCCCCTCTCCGATCTCATATTCGAAGCCGCTGCCCGGGAAAAGGGTACTTCCCGTCTCATGGAGTGAGATGGTCAGAACCTGGTCAGTTTCGTAAAAGGCGGTTTGCACTCCATCGCCGTGATGAGCGTCGATGTCGATGTAAACGACGCGCATCCCCCGGTTCAGAAGTTTCAGGATCCCGATCACAGGATCATTGACATAGCAGAATCCGGAAGCCCTCGATCTCATTGCATGGTGCAGGCCTCCTGCTATGGTGAAGGCGATCTCTCCTTCCCCATCGGCAACGAATTCAACCGCTTGAAGGGTTGCACCAGTAATCCAAAGAGACCAATCATAAAGTCCTGGGAAGATCGGATTATCCCCGGGACCCAAACCATATCTGTATGCATTACCACTGAAATGGCCTGTGTTGGCCTCCTTCAGGACATCGAGATAATCTTTGCTGTGGAAAAGGGCCAGGCTTTCTTCGTCGCCCTTCCGGGTGGGCGTGAATTGAGCCGAAGGCAGATCCAGAAGCCCGTAAGCGCGGACCAGTTCGTAACTCGCTTGAAGTCGGGCAATCCGGAGGGGATGGGTAGGACCATAATCGTAATCGAGATAAGCATCGGTGTAGATAAAAGCGGTTTTCATGGTGAAGAGAGATTTCCAAATCCGATTTCTAAAAGTTCATCTCGATCGGACACTCTTTCCAAGATGGCTAAGCTTCGAGGAAAACATGGGAAGGATATCAAAGCGCTTCCCAAACCCACATCCAGAAAAAAGTGTTGATCTTTTTATGCATTTCTGTAGTTACGCGATGCGCTATGCGCCATGCGCTTTTTACAGACGCAGGTACTCCAATACTGCTTTTTTATTGGCCGGCAGGGAGACGGGTTTCACGGAGGCTTTTATTGCAATATCCGGATCCTTTAAACCATGTCCTGTGATCGTCAGGACCAAAACATCTCCTTCAACGAAAAAACCTTTCCGATCAAGCTTCAATACCCCGGCCAAAGAGGCCGCGGAAGCGGGCTCGCAGAAGATCCCCTCCAGGCCAGCCATCATCCGGTAGGCCTCCAGGATCTCCTCGTCGGTCACCATGTCGATCAATCCCCCCGATTCATCCCGGGCCGATTCTGCCTGCTTCCAGCTCGCAGGGTTTCCGATGCGGATCGCTGTGGCAAGGGTCTCGGGATGTTCCACCACCTTCCCCCTGACAATGGGGGCTGCCCCCTCCGCCTGGAATCCCATCATCTTCGGAAGACTTTCGATCCTCCCCTTCTCCCAGTATTCTTTATAACCTTTCCAGTACGCGGTGATGTTCCCAGCATTCCCGACGGGAAGGATGTGGCAGGTAGGCCCAAACCCCAGATGGTCGATGATCTCAAAGGAGGCGGTCTTCTGGCCCTCTATCCGGTAGGGATTGAGAGAATTGACGAGGGTGACCGGTTCTGTCTCGGATATCTCCTTCACTACGTTGAGGGCCTCATCGAAGTTCCCCTCGATCTGGATCACCTGGGCACCGTGGGCCATGGCCTGGGAGAGCTTTCCGAGAGCAATCTTTCCTTCGGGAATCAGAACGTATGCCTTCATTCCCGCTCTGGCTGCATAGGCTGCTGCAGAAGCGGAGGTGTTTCCCGTGGAGGCGCAGATAACGGCCTTGGAACCCATCTCCTTCGCCATGGAGACGGCAACGGTCATTCCACGGTCTTTAAAAGAACCCGTAGGATTGAGGCCCTCATACTTGAAGTAGAGATCAACCTTCGATCCCATCTTTCTTCCGATCTGGGAGGATGGGATAAGGGGTGTATCCCCTTCGAGCAAAGTAACGATGCTCTCCTCCCGCTTGATCGGCAAAAAATCCCAGTACTCCCGAATGACCCCTCGCCACATACTTCCCCCCCCTATAAAGTTCGGAGTAATGAGTTCGTAGTTCGGTGTACAAAAACATTTGGGTCTCTCTCCGAACACCGAACTCCCAACTCAAAACTAATTATTCGAGCTCATTCTCCATCCGGATAACCACGGTTTTCCCAAGGATCACCCCGAGGCGGTCGATCTCTTTCAGGGCCCTGTGCACATTTTTCTCTTTGGCCTCATGGGTCATCATCACAATGGGAACGGCTCCGTTGACCTGCCTTCCTTTCTGGATAACCGAAGCAATACTGATCTCGTTCTTTCCCAAAATCCCCGAAATCTTAGAAAGCACTCTTAGCCGGTCCGATGCTGAACACCTCATGTAGAAAGGCATGACCACCTCTTCCATCTTTTTAAGGGGAATCCTTTCAATTGCGGAGTTCTGAAAAGAGAGGGGAGGAACCCGGCGGCCTGTCGCTCCAATCAATAAATTCCTTCCCAATTCTACCAGATCACTCACCACCGCACTTCCCGTAGGCATCTGACCCGCACCCTGGCCGTAGAAGAGCGTAGGGCCTACGGCATCCCCTTTGATGTAGATCGCATTGAACACACCATCCACCGTAGCCAGGAGATGGCCTTCCGGAATCATGGTGGGATGAACCCGGGCCTCGATCTTCCCCTGATCAATCTTAGCAATGGCTAACAGCTTGATCCGGTACCCGAATTCCCGGCTGAATTGGATGTCGATCGGTGCAATCCTCGAGATCCCTTCGGTGAAAATCTGCCTGAACTGGAAAGGCGTCCCGAAGGCCAGGCGGATGAGAATGGCAAGCTTATGGGCTGCATCGATCCCCTCGATGTCATAGGTCGGATCAGCCTCCGCATAGCCCTTCTCCTGGGCCTCTTTCAGGACCCTTTCGAAATCTCCCCCCTCATCGCTCATCTTTGACAGGATGTAGTTGGAAGTCCCGTTGAGGATGCCGAAGATCGACTCAATACGGTTGGCTACCAGACCTTCTTTGAGCGAACGGATCAAAGGGATACCGCCTCCGACGGATGCTTCAAAGTTCACATCTACGGCGAACCGGTGGGCTTCTTTGAAGATCTCATCTCCGTGCAGAGCAAGGAGGGCCTTGTTGGCCGTGACGATATGCTTTCTTTTCCGGATCGCCTTCAGGATAAGAGTCCTGGCCGGCTCAATCCCTCCCATTAACTCCATCACGATATCGATCCCTGGATCGTTGATTACCTCCTGTGCATTCCGGATAAGAACACCAGGCTTAAGCCTCACCCCCCGGTCCCTATCGATATCGATATCGGCAATCCGCTTCAGATGGATCCTGGCACCCATTCGTTTCTCGATCAGTCTGGAATTCTTCTGAAGGATCTTCGCAACGCCCGCCCCCACGGTTCCAAAACCGATCATACCAACCCTGATTTCCCTCATCTGTGCAACCTCAAAATACCGGAATAGTGGAATGGTGGAAACACCCAGTATTCATTATTCCTTTTTCTTCAAGGCTTTTCCTATCCCTTTGACTGCCTGCTTAATGCGCGACTCGTTCTCCACAAGGGCAAATCTGACGAATCCTTCTCCGCATTCGCCGAAACCAATACCCGGCGAGACCGCGACTTTCCCCTCTCTCAAGAGAAATTTCGAGAAATCGACAGACCCCACCTTTTTGAATGGTTCGGGGATCTCGGCCCAGACGAACATCGTCGCCTTCGGCTTCTCAATTTCCCAGCCCACCCGTTTCAGTCCGTTTACGAGAGTATCTCTTCGCTTCCGGTACTCCTCTGCAATCTCTCCAACACAGCTTTGATCCTCATTCAGGGCGATGATCGCCGCAATCTGGATGGGTTGGAAGATCCCATAATCAAAGTAACTCTTCAGCCTCGCAAGGGCGGCCAGCATCTCCGCATTTCCTACGGCGCATCCGACCCGCCACCCCGGCATATTGTAGCTCTTGGAAAGGGAGAAGAATTCCACACCGATGTCCTTCGCCCCCTTCACCTGGAGAAAGCTAGGGGCCCGATACCCGTCGAAAACGAGATCAGCGTAGGCCAGATCGTGGACAACCATCAGGCGGTGTTCCTTCGCAAACTCCACTAGATTCTCGAAGAAATTAAGGTCCACCACTTGGGTCGTTGGGTTATGAGGAAAACTGAGGATCAGCATCTTGGGATGAGGCCAGGTTTGTTTCGTTGCTGCCAAGAGGCGTTCAAAGAAGTCTCCTTTCCCAATCAAGGGAACCGAGCGGAGATCCCCTCCAGCAATCACAACCGAGTAGGCATGGATGGGATAGGTGGGATCAGGAACGAGAACGACATCGCCCGGCCCGAGGGTTGCCAGAGCCAGATGGCTGAGGCCTTCCTTAGCACCGATGGTGATAACGCTTTCCGTCTCCGGATCGAGTTCCACATCGTACCGCTTTCGGTACCAGTCGGTAACCGCCAGGCGAAGCTTGTAAATGCCTTTGGATGCAGAGTAACGGTGGTTTCTTGGGTTCTTAACGGCTTCGATTAATTTGTTGACAATGTGCTTAGGCGTCGGCAGATCGGGATTGCCCATACCCAGGTCGATAATATCTTCACCCCGCCGTCTCGCATCCATCTTCAACTGATTGACGATACCAAAGATATAGGGAGGAAGCCTCGTCATCCGGTGAAATCCGGCACTGTCAGGATGAAACATGTCCATACAAGACTCCTTGCCTGGCAAATGTATCTACACGACTAACATAATCTTATTCTGTTTTCAATCGCTAATAGTTTAGTCCTCCTTGCACTATTTTCTAGGCCACGGTGCCCAATTCCAACCTGCCTTTCCAGCGTTTCATCAACGCGGTTTTCAATCCGAAATGTGTCGGATGAACCAGTTCAGGATCCTCCTGGATGAGATGAAATGCCTCTTTTCTCGCCTCCAGAAGAATCGGCGTATCCCGGACGATATGGGCCACCCTGAAGTCTGGCAGCCCCGATTGTCGGACACCGAAGAACTCTCCTGGGCCTCGCAAAGCAAGATCTTCCTCAGCAATCTGAAATCCGTCGTTCGTCTTCTCCATCGCCCGGAGCCGGATTTTTGCCTCTTCGGAAGACCGGTATTGGGCCAGCAGGATGCACTTCGAAGGATAACGGCCCCGGCCGATCCTCCCTCTCAATTGATGAAGTTGAGAGAGTCCAAATCGTTCGGCATGTTCCACCAGCATGAGAGAAGCGTTTGGAACGTCAATCCCCACTTCGATGACCGTGGTGGCAACCAGAATCTGGATTCTTCCTTCCTTGAAGTCGGTCATGACCGTTTCTTTCTCGTCACTCTTCATCCGGCCGTGGAGAAGGCCGATGCGGAATTGTGGAAAGACCTCTTTTTGGAGATGTCCCGCCATTCGTGTCGCATCCCGGAGATCGAGCTTCTCGGATTCTTCCACGAGAGGATAGACAATGAAGGCTTGACGGCCTTTTTTCACTTCTTCATCCACCATCCGGTAGACCCTTTCTCTTGCGGGTTCGGGATAGACCTTGGTCTCTACCGGCACCCTGCCCGGCGGCATCTCGTCGATTAGGGAGACATTGAGATCTCCGTAAATCGTCATGGCGAGGGTTCGTGGGATGGGCGTTGCCGTCATCACCAGAACATCGGGGTTTCCCCCTTTCTTCTTCAAGAGTCCTCTCTGGACTACGCCGAATTTATGCTGTTCGTCAATGATGACAAGACCCAGACGTTGAAACTCAACCGCCTCCTGAATGACTGCGTGGGTTCCAATGACAATCTGGATATCGCCTTTTCGGACATGCTCGTAGAGGCGTTCTCTCTCCGCTCCCTTGGTGCTGCTCGTTAAAAGAACCGTCTCAATCCCGAGGGGTTCGACCAACCGGTGGATGTTAAAATAATGCTGCTCGGCCAGCACCTCAGTAGGCGCCATGATCGCAGCCT
>Ga0214473_10002428_pt1 | contig 22881 bp, 18 predicted proteins | sample RVTome_7_FD_203509 | JGI IMG/M metagenome (GOLD analysis project Ga0214473, IMG submission 203509) | Soil microbial communities from uranium-contaminated site in the Upper Colorado River Basin, Wyoming, United States - RVT98D197 | ecosystem: Environmental > Terrestrial > Soil > Contaminated >... | reverse complement strand
CGGCACTTTGGAACACGCAGGGACGAATATGAGAGGTTTGGAGAACTTCAAGCAGGGGATGGGTGAATGTCCGACATTGACAATAGCATCCACCATGTCGAACAGCGAGCTCGGGACATCACAAGCCCCGAAGCACGGTTCTGCGACAACCAGGACTTCCGCCCCGGACTTGTTCTCAAGGTCCTCAGCAAGCTGATAGGCGCGCTTCTTGATTCCTTCAGGCACCTGAAGAGCCACTATCCTCGCCTTCAACCGCTTGATTTCGGATATTGCGCTGGTGAGATCTATTTCGTACATTATCCAAAGGCCAACCCTGTGCTCCCTGGCATATTAGGTGTAACACCGTTCAGCCGGGCTATAGGAGTAAAGAGAACAACGATAAAAAACGTTGTGAGGCACCTGGGTATCCAAAGTCATCTCAAGCGGCGGTCGGGTGGCCGCGCTCGACCTCGATGTAGCACGGGGACGGCAACTTGATGGATGCCCTCTTCAGGGCCATCTTGGCGTCGGCGAAATAAGCCTGCGTAGTCTCGATGGAGATGATCTCTTGATTGTGGGCCACCCTGGCGGCAGTTCCGACGGCCTTACCGAATGCATGTCTTATGCCACTCGATATACGGTCTGCACCAGCGCCCGTGGCGATCTTGTTCTCCCTTATGACATTGTGCGGATAGACGCGGATCTTGAGATGATACGAGTTCTGAGGGATCTTCTTGGCTAGGTATCTATTGGCCGATATGCGCGCGGACTCTAGAGCGATGTGCCGGATCTGGCACTGCTCAACGACATGCAACGTCATGCGCACTGCGTAGTCCCCCTTCTGGCCGTGCTCGAATTGGGTAATCCGACTTGCAGGGACTCCACCCATGTACTCCCTTCGAGAGTAGGCCTGCCCCTTGATCTCCCTGTACATGCTTCCAGGTTTGCGGGACATATGAACACCAGAGGTATCTATCTCAGGTTTGCGGAGATAATTATGATTGTATTTAAACCTCACTGAGGAGCGCCAGGCGTTGGTTTCTGAGCTGGCCATGCACCAACCTCCCGCCAATCATTATCTACGCTCAGCATGATTAGGACAACGAATGGGACGAAGACACGTTGCCAAGCGAGATGCAAAGGACATCGCCCGCGAGCGAATCGATCGGTTGTTCGAGCTCGCGCAGCAGGAGACGGCCTCTGGAAAAGATGAGAGGGCCAAGAGATATGTATCACTCGCCCTGAGGATGGGAGAAAGGCACAAGGTCCGCACGGGTCACAAGCGCACTTACTGTCCGGCCTGCCACGTATTCTTCCTGCCGCCAAAGAATGTCCGAGTAAGGACGCGCTCTGGGAGGATAGCCATGACATGTCTCGGCTGTGGCAATGTCCTCAGGTACCCGTTGAGCCAGGGCGGGAGATGATGACGACGGATAAGAAGAGGATAATCGAGCTCCGAGGCAAGGCACAATCCTTGCCCTGCACGGTCCATATCGGAAAGGAGGGAGTCACCGACACGGTTCTGGAGGAACTGTCCATGCAGCTCAAGAAGAACAAGCTCGTGAAAGTGAGGCTGCTGCCGGCCGTGGAAGGTGACAGGAAGGATGCGGGTCGGGAGCTAGCAGAGGCCACATCCTCCACGATGGTGGAAGTGAGAGGCCGGACGGTCGTGCTCGCCAAGGAATGACCCCCTGGACATGCCGTGACCACACTTTAAATATCGACTAGATTATTGTCAAAACGAAGAGAGTGGTAGGGATTGCTCGACGCCAAGTTCATCCGGGACAATGAGGAGTTGGTACGACAGTCACTGAAGAACAGGAACTATGACCTCTCCATTCTCGAGAAGTTCTTGGAGCTTGATACGAAGTGGAGAGCCCTCACAGAGGAGGGGAACGCCCTCAGGAAGAAGCGCAACGAGGTATCCGAGCAGATCCCTAAGCTGAGCAAAGAGCAGAAGCAGACTGTAATAACCGAGATGAGGGCGATAGCGGATAGGATCAGAATCATCGAGAGTTTTGTAAAGACCTTGGAGACCGACAGGGACGACACGCTCCTCAACATGCCGAACATACCAGACCCGAGCGTCCCGGTCGGCACGAGCGCTGACGACAGTAAGATAGTCAAGACATGGGGGAACCTCAGGAAGTTCGATTTCAAACCGCTCTCCCACTGGGAGATAGGGGAGAAGCTGGACATCCTGGACTTCGAGAGAGGGGCCAAGGTCGCCGGCACTGGATTCTACTTTCTGAAGGGCGACGGTGCGAGGCTCGAGAGGGCGATGATACAGTTCATGCTCGATCTTCACCACGACCAAGGATACGAGGAACTCTTCCCGCCAATCGTGATCAACAGGAAGGCGTGCGTCGGCACGGGACAGCTGCCGAAGATGCACGACGACATGTACTGGATCGAGAGAGACGACATGTACCTCAACCCGACTGCAGAGGTCCCCGTCACGAACCTCTACGCGGACGAGATACTCAAGCGGGAGCAACTGCCTATCTACCACACCGCCTATCTGCCTTCGTTCAGGAGGGAGGCGGGGAAGCATATCGAGACGAAGGGCATCGCTCGTGTCCATCAGTTCAACAAGGTCGAGCTGGTCAAGTTCGTCCTCCCTGAGACGTCGCAGCAGGAACTGGAGACACTTCTCGCAGATGCTGAGGCCGTCGTACAAGGGCTGAAGTTGCCCTATAGGGTCAAGCTCCTGTGCACAGCAGACACAGGGTTCCACTCGTCGAAGACATACGACATCGAGGCGTACGCCCCTGCCATGGACCAATGGCTTGAAGTCTCTTCGTGCAGCGATTTCAAGGAGTTCCAGACACGGAGGGCGATGATCAAGTTCAGGAGGGAGCCGCATCTCAAGAGCGAGTTCGTGCACACGCTGAACGGCTCGGGGATCGCTCTCCCTAGGACTATGATAGCCGTCCTTGACAACTACCAGAACAAGGACGGCACGGTGACGATACCCGAGGTCCTCAGGCCGTACATGAAAGGACAACAGACCATCGGTTGATGTAGACCACGACCATGGTCGTTTTTCACTACTGAGAATCAGCCGTGATTGCCACCACTGACCCCTATATAACCTCTGCAAGAGGATAGTTACATTGTCGAAATGGTCAGTATGATGAAGAACAAGGATTTCGCAGTGCTCGTGGGCAGGGCGTTCCTGTACGAGACGAGCATCGGGAATAGAGATTCAGCGGTCGCGTTCGGCCGAGCTTTTCTACTGGCGCTAGGCGTGGACGGACCGGAGACGGAGAACGGGCAGAACCTTGCCAAGGGCAGACCCTACGGCGAGAGCTGTGCCACCGCAGAGAACTGATTTGGCTCCCTTCTATTCAATTGCCAATATCACGATGGAAGCAATGTGTGCCCTCCCCGCTCAAGAGATTTCCTGAGCAGGAACGGGGCGAACAGGGCGGTCAGTAGTCCCATGAAGACAACTACGGAATAGACGTCGGGTTCGATGATCCCGCTAGACAGCCCCACGTACGCAATTATGAATGCGATCTCGAGCCTGGGAGTCATTCCCACGCCGACCGCCATCGAGTCCCAGAACTTCATGCCCGTCAACCTGGCCGGAAGGCCACATCCAACGATCTTGGTGAACACGGCGACGACAGTGAGGACCACGCCGAACAATATAGCGTCCAGCATGCCGCTAATGTCCACCACGACCCCGAGCGAGACGAAGAATAGCGGCACGAAGAGCGCCTCGAGGTACTGCATTCCCTTCCTGAACCCGTCCCTGAGAACGGATCCTGAGAAGGCCGTCCCGGCCACGAACGCCCCAACGATCGCTGATATCTGGATGATCTCAGCGATGAAGGAATAGAGGAACGCGATCGAAAGGACGAGGACGAACCCACTCATCGGGAGCTTCCGACGATATCCCGAGACCTGGACTCTGAGCACGAGTTTTGTGAGGAACCTGGAGCCTATCCAGGAGCCCAACACTATGAACAGGATCGCGCCTCCGACCAACAGCAATATGCCCGAGGGATCGACAGAGTTCCCGGGATAATTCTTTGCAATTGAGAGTACGACCATGCCTAGCACGTCGTCCACCACTGCCGCCCCGATGATGGCGTAAGCCACTGGGGTGCCGATCATGCCAAGTTCAGAAGTCACGCCCGCGGTGACGGCAACGCTTGTGGCCACGAGTGCTGCGCCGATGAAGATAGCATCTGTTGTCGGGTATCCGAACAGGTCTGCGACGAGGAACCCAGCCAGCCAAGGAAGCGTGACACCGCCGACGGCAATCGCTATCGATCGCTTCGTGTACACCTCCTTCAGGTCGCACTCGAGCCCAATCATGAACAGCAGGATGATCGACCCGAGCAGGGCGAGCATCTGAATGACCTCGGGGAGGCCCGTGACCTCGCCCTCTGCGGGCGTTATTATGCCCAGAATGCTCGGCCCGATGATCACGCCCACAACGATGTATCCGATAACCTTGGGCTGGCCGAACCGTGCGAATATCAAGCTCGCGAACAGCGATACCACTAAGAGGAAGGTCAGCTCGAACCAGACATCTGATAGCAAGTTGTCCAATATCGATGCCAGGGGTATATCCATGGATGACCAGTCAGCGGATACATCTTGGACATTTATTTGTTTCGAGGGGTATCAGAGACCATACACTCTCCCTTTGAACAACCAGAAATCGATGTACTTCCCCGCCTCGATCACGAGGAACCCCATGGCGAACCCTGCGGGCACTCCTTCAAGGTAAGCTCCGAACTCGACGCTCCAGTTGCCCCAGTTTCTTCCCATCACCTTGCCCAAAGCGGGGATGTTGGGGGAGATCGAGACCGCCATCGTGAAATCGTGGCCCAAGTCCCCAACCGCGCCCAACACGCGGACCATCTTTGGCATGCCCACCGTGAACAGCACCTCGAAGGAGAGGAATAGCTCAGAGAAGAAGCTCTTCGGGAAGGTCGGATAGACAATCGGGTTGCTCGGCCTACCAAGGTTCACGATGAAGGTGGCGAACGTATGTATGAGCCATCGGAGCAGGTCCACGATGGCCTCGCCCGTGACGACAAAGGACTGCCGCATCCCGACCCCCGCTGTCCCCGAGGCGTCGCTCAGTACTATTTCGACATAGAAGATCACCGCGTGGATGATCTCCTTGACCAGGGAGAGCAGGTTCTCTATGAAGTTGTTCAGCACGCGCTTCGCGAACAGCAAGACGAAGTCTAGGGAGGCGGATACCTCCTGAAGCTGTGTCTGTATGAAGGCCTCCTTGAACGCTTCGAACAACGCCTTGACGATGAAGTCCTCGCTGGCTAGAAGGACGGGCACTCCGTTGGAGCCGCCCTTGCTCCCTTGCCTGAAGACCCACTTGGGGCCCCCGTCCCAACTGCGTTGGTTCGTCTTCTCGTCATTGCCCCCGTCTCTCAGCATCGGCGTTGAATCGACAGGCACCCCGGCTGGGTCCATGAGGACTATCGAGTCACCGTCGTTGAACGGATCCCCAGGTTCGCCGTTGTCCACCGATGTCTCGGGGAACGCGAAGGTCAGGAGCCCGTTTGGAGCTATAGTTCCCGATATCCTCATGGCGCTGTTCTTGCCGTGGACCGTGGAGACCATCCAGCCGTCGACGCATTTGGGCACCCCTAGAGGGTTGTAGAGCTCCACCCATTCCTTTCCTGAATCGTCCCCGTGCGGGTTCGACTCGAACTCGTTGATGACGACATCGGTCGGGAACGGAGGTGAGTACTTGAGTTCCATGCCAGCTTCGATGGATGCCGAGAGCCCAAGGATTGGAATAGGTATGTTGGAGAGGAAAGTCCCTACACCAGGGATCTGGGATGTGCTCACGCTCGCGAGATCATACGGCTCGACCTCCGGCATGACGATGTCCATGCCCCATGTCTTGGCGGTGCAATGTACCTCGACCAGGCGCCTCATTATGTGCATGAGCGGGTCGATGAGCACGTTGACCACGCCGTTCTTCAGCACCAGCGTGGCGTTCGCGAGTATGTCATAGCTACCGTCCGTGAGCCTCGCGATTCGCACGCCGAAAGCGATGCCTGGACCGAACCTATCAGTGCAGACGATTATCCTCAGCATGTCGTTCCCGTTCCTGTAGATCAGGTCCGGAAGGTTCGTCTGAACGATTATCAGGAAGCCGTACATGGAGAACCTGAACTCGACCCGTCCAGTGATGTCGATGAACCATCTGATGGCTTTTCCGAGCGCTGAGTCCGCCACTTTCTGTATGTACTCCTGGAGGTTCTCGATCAATGTCTGCATGGCCTCTGTGATGTACTTTATCACGCGATTTGCGAACCGCGCAAGGACATCGAACGCATCGGAGACGAACTTGTAGATCCTCTCCATGCCGTCCTTGACCCACCCAAGAACCGGCCCGAGCTTGTCCCAGAGGATATCGTAGCACACCCTCGCTGCAGCCAGCCCGTCAGAGAGCGCGGTGTTTGTGGGATTGTAGACCACACCCTGGAGAGGCCATGCGGAATGCACAACAACTGGGACGCACACTTCTATCCGAATGCTCCTCCTCGATTCCGTTCCTCCATCGGACATGATCGACTGCATAGCGGAGTTGTGCGTCGAAAGCGACAGGTCCAGGACTCCTAGGACGGAGACAGTCCACTGGGTCGAGTACGGTTTCAGAGTCGCATTGTCGGCCGATGTCAAATGGAGATTGGGATATGAGGCGATGCTTGAATCGAAGTCCCAAGGTCCCTTGACCTGGACCAGCATGTTGTCCGTAGGGAACAGGTTCTCCAGAGAATCGTATCCTGCGGAAACGTCGAACGGCACTGTTTGCATGGACGGCAGCCCGGACTGGACGGACACGTTCAACGACTCGTTCATGACCCGGGCATTTCCTGCGGCGGAGGCCTTGTCGCCCTCCCAGAACTCGAAGGTTCCGCCCACCCCTACCTGGACATGACGCTTGTACGCGGAAAACTCCTTCTGTTCCAGAACCTGCCGCGCGAAAGCGGAGAGCTGCATCTCCACCAGCTGCTCCAGGCCGGGGAGCGTGTCCGTGCCCCAGGCTATCATGTTTGCGACAGAATCCACCAATGGACCCATGAAGCCGTCATCAGCCTTCACGATGGACCTGTTGATAAGGGCCACAAGCCGCTCGAGATCCCTTGCAGAAATGCCATCCAGAAATGAGGCGGTCGCTGCGCCCACGCCCCAGCCCGCGTCCAGCTCGACGTCGTGCCTCACAATGTCCTCGATCTGCTGCTCGACTGGTACGACAAGATCGGGTATGTAGGCGTACCTTGCGGAGGCGGTCACGGAGGTTGCCAGGTCTGAATAGGTCGCTTGGAGCAGGCCTGTCCGGTTAACGAGCGAAAGGCCGTTCACATTCACGAACTGGCCGAACCTCGTGGCCAGCTGATAGTTCGACGAGAACATTGGGAGATTCTTCCCTCTTTTGGCTAGAGATGTCCGGTCCAACCTAAGGTCGACCTCTCCCGAACCGTGAACCAGCGACTCGAAAAGGTCTCGGCCGTCAGTGGGGTCGACGACGGTCTCATTCATGTCGAGCTGAGCGAGGTCGGCGATGTCGAACGCTAGTCTTGTGATGCCGTCCGCCAGCTGCGTTCTGAAACTCGCCTGGCATTCCTTGTAGGAAGCATAGAAGTCCTTCCATTTGGCCGAAGAAAGGAGATCGTACTGCGGGACGTTCACAGGGCACGACATGTTCCCGACCCAGACTGGATAAAGATTCCCAGAGGCGTCCTCCACGAAGTACTGCCTCTCCGGCACGACTACCGTGAAGTCCTCGGGCGAGGAGAACAACTCCGAGTACTCCCTTGGGTCTGCTCCAGTCACCTTCAGGGTCTTGCCTATCCATGACACGACGGCAATCCAGGATTTGTCGACGCCCGTTAGGAACGAGACGAACGAATCGATCGTACTGTGCATGGAGTCCAACAGGCCCTTTGCCAAGTCCAGTTGGCCGAGCCAGCCCATGTAGTCCATGACCCTTAGCGCGAGCGCATCGGACAAGCCGAAGACCGCTTGGGCGATGATCATCCGAGAATCGATCTGAGGCTGGGTGATTCCCAAGAACCACAGGAAGAGTTCGGCTGCGTCTAGCGTTCGCTCCTTGGGACTTAGGAAGGCGTCGATGCCTGGATATCCGCCTCCGCAGGCGTCCGCGACCTGGGCCGCGAACCCATGGTCCACAGTCCTGAAGACCCTAGCTTGCTCGAGGAGCAGACCGACGGCGACCGCACGGTACACATCGTCCTCCGTGAGCACCTGAGAGGTCTCCTTGCCAGAGTACATCGGCTGGCCATAGCCCTCGAGCACCCTCAGTTCGCAGAGTGTGCTCAGCATGTACCCGAGCAGTCGACCCAGATCGGAAAGCTCGCCATCGGATGCACCCTCGAACGCTCTAAGCTTAGACTCCAGAAACGGGAGGGCGGACACAATCGGTCTTTGGAACGAAGATTGCTTGACGAGCGCGACGTTCTTGACCGACACCCTGACTGAGAAGTTGCCAAGAGCCACATAGTACGGGTTCGCGGTCGTCTCGCCCATCATTTCTGCGGATGGCGATGGAAGTTGCTCGTAGTCCATCTTGACACCGTCGATCTCCAATTCCTCTATACCGTTGGCCTCCTGAGGGACGAGGTCCAGCGTCTTTCGTTCGATGAAGAATAGTCCCCCCGTCCAGTTGGAGACCGCGACCGCGAACTTCCCCTCGGACCGCGGATAGCTCGTGCCTATGTACATCGACACCTTGTCCGAGTAAGCGTCCGAGATATCGGACTCGTTCACCGGAAACCTGGTCCATGAAGAGACTGTCTCGTGGGCCTTTGATGCACCGCACAAGCTCAGCTCCTGGACGACGTCCCCAGCGGCGTCCTCCATGGCGTCCAGAAGCTTTTGTCGCCTCTCATCCTGGGCCCGATCCAGCTGGCTCTTTGCCATGTATGTTCCGGTGATCGCAGATGCGGTCAGCAGAACGACCGCGATGACAGCGAATGAGACCTGTCCCGCCCTGTCCCTGTTCATGCTTCTGAGCTTCGAAAGACTGCTTCCCAGCCCGACGGTCCTGACACTCATGGCCATACCGGCTTCACGACCGGACTTCGGTGGGTAAATGGTATCAGCTACATGCAGCGTACATCAGGAGCTTTGGCCAGGACAGGACGGTCGACTCACGATTAAATATGGAGGACGTGATTCAAGTGCTTGGATGGGATGCATTGGAGACTGAGAAGACCCTTCTCCTGATCTTTGTGGCTTTCCTTGCGGCTAAGCTCGGCGGAGAGGTCATGGAACGTATGAGGCTCCCTGCGGTCACGGGAGAGCTCATTGCTGGGATCATCCTCGGGCCCACGCTGCTTAGCATCATAACGTCTGAGGATAGATTCTTCGATGTACTGGCTCAGCTCGGGGCGACCTTCCTGCTCTTCTCAGTCGGTATGGAGACGAAGATCTCCGAGCTGAAGAAGGTTGGGATGATAGCTTCCTCTGTGGCTTTGCTCGGCGTGGTGACACCATTCGTTCTCGGCTACTATGTCTCAGTACTCATGTTCGCCTCGTCGGTCGAGGCGATGTTCATCGCGACCGCGCTCGTCGCCACAAGCGTGGGCATCACAGCACGGGTCCTCGATGACCTCGGGATGATCCATACGCAGGAGGCGAAGATAATCCTAGGTGCGGCCATCATTGACGACATCCTGGGCATGATCGTTCTCACGCTCGTGAGCGGAGTCGCCGTCGGGAGCATCACATATCTAAGCATCGCGATCGTGATCGCAGAGGCAATCTGCTTCGTCGCGATCGTGACCATCATCGGGACGAGAGTTGTGAAGTATGCCGTGGGCAAGCGAGACATCAGGTCGGACAAAACCGTGAACGGGGCATGGTCAATCCACTACACTACGAGGGCGTTCAAGAGGGATAGCTGGCTCGACAAACTGAAACAACGGCAGGCCCCGTTCGTGATAATACTGATAGTGATCTTCGGGCTCTCGGCCCTAGCGTCGTTCATAGGCCTCGCGGCCATCATCGGCGCGTTCTTCGCGGGGCTGATATTCTCGGACACCAAAGACACCTATGAGCTCGAGGAGAAGTTCGAACCGCTGAATGTTCTCCTTGTGCCGTTCTTCTTCGTTGTGATGGGGGCACGGGTTGACTTAGCCAGCTTCTCGAACGTCATCCCGTTCGCGATAGTCATCACAGTAGTGGCGATCCTGACGAAGCTCATCGGGTGCTCCCTTGGAGCTGCATCAAGGGGGGAGAGGACTGCCATGATAGTGGGAGCGGGCATGGTTCCCCGTGGAGAGGTCGGGATTGTAGTGGCGATGATCGGCCTTAGCATGGGCACCATAGGGCAGGCCACATACGCGGTGATAGTCCTGGTGTCGATCGTGACGACGCTGTACGCTCCTTTCCTCATCAAGACCGTGGTCAAGGCCGAATCAAAGAAGAAGCGCGGTCCAGACTGGTCTACTCGGGGTTTTCCCCCATGATCCTGAGGAAATCCTCCAGGTGCTTCGATAGGGCCTCGTTGTCGGTGTAACCACATGCTGATAGATCGGGCGCCGCCAAGAGCGCGGTCTTGCCGTCGCTGATCACGTCGGTCGCAATGAGCGCCTTCCTCCTAATCACGAGGACCCCTCCCGGAGCCTTCACGAAAGGCGATGTGATGATCGTGATGTTGACATTCCTCGAGACCGCGCTTCCGAGCTTCTTGCCTAGCTTGCTCCTTATGGCGGATAGAGACGGAGAAGACATGACGAACGTATGCTCGGACTTGTCCAACATCTCGCCGATCTTGTCAAGGACCCTCTCCTTGCCCATGATCGTGTAGACGAGTTGGGGGACCCCGCGCTCGGAGAGCAGGTCCTTCAGAGAGGACACCTTCGCAAATGAATCCTCGACCTCCTTGACGAACCTCTTGGACAACTCCGACGGGTCGACGGGCGCAAAGGACTTAGGGCGGCCTGGCAAACTCCTTACGAAGCCTCTGCCCTCGAGACTTCTCAAGGTCTTGTAGGTGGATGTACGCGGGATATGTGCAATTTCAGCTACAAAACTAGTCGAACCTGACCCAAGAGCTACGAGCGCGACATATGCCCTCGATTCGTACTCGGACAGCCCGAACATTCCGAGTGTGCTGGACACCTTCGCATATTCCTTCATCAGCTGATCCACATCACCGCCGAGGGCAGTTATGGCATTCTTTAGGTCCATTTGTAGCTGAATGAGCTACACAACATTTAAATGATTCCCTAGGGATTGTGATTTGGGATGCGGTCATATGCTGACCAGGAAGTCTGCCATACCATCCGGTCTACCAAAGACGACTGAGAGCCTGTGCCCTGAGTGCTTGAAGATCATACCAGCGACTTTGCGCGAAGTCAACGGCAAGGTCGTTATGGAGAAGTCCTGCCCGAAGCACGGGAAGTTCAAGGACACTGTGTGGTCCGATGCCGAGATGTACCTGAGGGTCGAGAGGTGGGCCAAAGACGGCGTTGGGGTCCAGAACCCGGCAATAAAGAAGGCGAAGCAGTGCCCGTTCGACTGCGGACTTTGCGACCTTCACCTAAGCCACACGGGTCTGGCCAACGTCGACCTGACCAACAGATGCAACCTGAAATGCCCGATCTGCTTCGCGAATGCGAATCAGGCTGGATATGTCTTCGAGCCGGACTATGAGACCGTAGTCAAGATGCTCAAGGTACTCAGGGAAGAACGACCCGTCCCGACCCCTGCGGTCCAGTTCTCCGGCGGTGAGCCGACGATCCATCCGAGGTTCATAGACATCATCAAGGCTGCTAAGGACCTCGGCTTCGCGCAGATCCAAGTCGCGACGAACGGCATCAAGTTCGCAGAGAGCATCGAGTTCTGCCAGAAGGCCAGCGACGCCGGGATGAATACGGTCTATCTTCAGTTCGACGGCCTCAGGAGCGACATATATGTGCGCGCCAGGGGCAAGGATCTGCTCGCAATCAAGAAGAAGGTCATAGAGAACTTCCGAAAGGTCGAGCACCACTCGTCGATAGTATTCGTGCCCACAATCGTCAAGGGAGTGAACGACGACCAGGTCTGGCCCATCTTGCACTATGCGCTCGAGAACATGGATGTGGTCAGGGGAGTGAACTTCCAACCTGTCGCGTTCACTGGCAGGATCACGCACGAAGAGCTTGAGAAGGGCAGATACACGCTTCCCGACCTCGCCAAGGACATGGAGAGGCAGTCGGGAGGGAAGATCAAGACCACGGACTGGTACCCTGTGCCTACAGTCGCTGCGGTCTCCGAGCTCTGGGGTGCGCTCTACGGCGACCCCAAGGTGACCCTCACCACGCACGTGCATTGCGGCATCGCGACGTACATGTTTGTGAAGAGTCCGGAGGACATCATCCCTGTCACTAGGTTCGTGGATGTGGAGAACCTGTTCGAGGATCTCTACGAGCTTGCCAAGAAGACCGAGGGCAAGAAAGTGAAGGCGTTCTCCAAGGTCAAGGCGTTCAACCTTCTCAGGAAGTACCTGAAGAAGGACGAGATGCCGGAGGGGATGAGCTCCACGCAGTTCCTTAGAGCTCTCAAGGGAGTCCTTTCAGAGGAGACCAAGAGCGAGCTCGCCAAGTTCAGCTGGCAGATGATGTACGTTGGCGCGATGCACTTCATGGACTCGTACAACTACGATATCGAGCGGGTCAAGAGGTGCATGATACACTACACAACGCCGGATGGGAAGATCATCCCGTTCTGCGCATACAACTCCGGCCCGGTCTACAGGACCGAGGTCGAGAAGAAGTTCTCGGTGCCGCTGGCCGAGTGGAGAAAGAAGCACGGCGAAGAGTACACATGAGTTGATAATCATGGACAAGGAATTGGACGAGTTCGATGTGGACATAGCCAGATGCATGCACTGCGGTGCGTGCGTGGGCTCGTGCCCAGTGAATGCCATATACCTGAACGAGGTCGTGCTGGAGTTCAACGACGACTGCACGATGTGCATGCGCTGCATCAAGGTCTGCCCTGTGGGCGCCATCAAGATCGCGGGGGAGAAGTAGATGCCAGACTACGATGTCGTTGTGGTCGGGGCGGGACCAGCCGGCTCGATGACCGCCAAGTGGGCGGCCAAGGGCGGCGCCCGCGTGCTCATGATAGAGAAGAGACAGGAGATCGGTTCTCCTGTGAGATGCGGAGAAGGCATATCCCGGCCCTGGCTCGACTCGGTAGGGATCAAGCTGGATTCCAAGAGCGTGGCCAGGGAAGTCAAGGGCGCGAAGATCGTGGCCCCGAACGGAACATCGTTCTACCTTTCCGAGAAGATGGCCGGGAACGAGGTTGGGATCGTGCTCGACCGCGTCTTCTTCGACAAGCTCTTGGCCCACGATGCCGCGAAGGCCGGCGCCGATTTGGTGCTGAAGACTTCTGCCATCAAGCTTCTCAAGTCCGGCAACAAAGTCACCGGCGTCAAGGTCAAATCCTTCGGCGAGACGAAGGACATCAAATGCGGATGCGTGGTCGGTGCTGACGGGTACGAGTCCCAGGTCGGAAGATGGGCAGGCATAAACACCAACCTCGCGCCGAGGGACATCACTACCTGCTTCCAGTACAGGCTAACCAACATCAACTACGATCCTGACTACTGCGAATTCGTTCTCGGGAGCAAAGCTCCGGGCGGGTACATCTGGATATTCCCAAAGAACGAGGACACGGCGAATGTCGGCATAGGCATGCAGCTGACGAAGCTCAAGGACCCGGCGGACGTCAAGAAACACCTGGACAGGTTCGTACTGGCGGATCCCAGGCTGAAGAAGGGCAAGCCTCTTGAGCTGGTGAGCGGGGCAGTGTCCATATGTGCCCCCATCGACCGGACCGTCGGGGACGGTGTCCTACTGGTAGGGGACGCTGCCAGGCAGATAGACCCCATCACCGGTGGAGGCATTTCTAACAGCTGCAAGGCTGGCAAGGTCGCGGGAGAGGTTTTGGCTAAGGCCACCACAGAGAAGAACTTCAGCGCTCAGTCGCTCCAGCGCTATGAGAAGGGCTGGAGAGACCTCCTGGAGAACAATCTTTACAGGAACTGGATGGCCAAAGAGAAACTCGTGACGCTGACGGACGACGCTTTCAACAAGATCATCATGACCCTCAACCAGGTGGGTGTGGAGAAGATGTCCACATTCGCAATACTCAAGGCCATCCAGACAAAGCACCCCGAATTGGTCAAGGAGTTCAAGGAATTCCTATGATTCTCCGGCAGAATCAATAAGCTCCGTCGCCGTTCCCGACTAGGGAGGCTGGACCCATGAAGCTGCTGGAGAACCTGACCACCGACAAGAGAAAGGTTCTCATTGCGGTGGTGCTGATTCTAGCCGCTTCGGCATTCCTTAGGTTCTACAACATCAGCTGGAGCTTCTCCAACAACGGTGTCGATGAAGGTATAATGCTTGAGAGGGCCAGGATGGTCAGCCAAGGGTACGGGCTCTACACGGAGCTCCCGTGCGACCAGGCACCCCTTGTGTTCCTTATCGGAGCCGCGTTCGACGGCGATGTTGTCGTCCTGCGCGCCCTGACAGCTGCGCTGAGTCTTTTGGCCATCGCTGCCTGCATGCTCGCATCGAAGAAGCAGCAGGGCAATGTTGCCATGCTCGTGACTGGCATTCTGCTTGCAATCGATTTCGCCCTGCTTCGTGAGTCGAGGCTCTTCTCGCTCGATGGCATCTCAACCTCCTTCCTCGCGCTCTCGCTGCCGATGTTCCTGCATTATCTGAGGAAAGGTTCCAGGGGTGCCCTCATCTTGGCCGGACTGCTTGTGGGACTGTCGACGGCCTCGAAGCTGTTCGGAGGCGTCGCCCTTCTAGGTATGCTTGTGTTCATGCTGCTTCAGCTCAGCCGGGTCAGAAGGGAGAACAAGAGTATCTCAAGGACGGTCATCGACCTAGTCGTTCTCTTGGCGGCCGCAGCGGCGCCACTGGCCGTGCTATTCGCTGCCTTAGGCCCCTCAGATATGTTGAACGGAATGCTGTTCGATCAGGGGCACCGGGGCTTAGACCTCGCGATGAAACTGTCGATACCGGCCTTCTTCGGGCTCAACCTCGCATACGCGCTCCCGCTCGTGTACCCCCGCAGGATGTGGGCACATTCGAAAGAGGCGAGGTTTCTGCTTATTCTGACCGTGGTGCTCCTGGCGGATTTCGTCCTGCAGCCTCTCGTATTCCTTCATCATATGGTGCTCATGAGCCCCGGGTTGACCATACTCTCCGGGATGTTCATAGCTCATGGATATCAAACTAAAAAAGGGCTGTTCGTAGAGAAGATTGAGATGACTGATAGGAAAAAGAGGATATCTGAATCCAAGGCCGTCATGGCCGTTCTGCTAGTTGGAATCCTCGTGTCCGCGGGGTTGGCGTCGTACGGTCTCGCGGCGCAAGAGAAGCCGGGTCAATTGGTTTACGGGGAGAAGATAGCAGGGTGGACCGCGCCCAACGATTGGATCATCAGCGGGGACCCGCTCATCACCTCTTACGCTGAGAGGCTCACGCCTCCGAGCATGGTCAATGTGGGCACGCGCGTGTATCCTGAGCTGACCGTCTCCGAGGTCGAGGCTGCCATCGTCGAGTACAATGTTTCCGTCTTCGTCCTCTGCTATCGTTTCTTCGAGAGCGACATGTTCGGCGTGGCGTTCTTCTTGGAGGAACACAACTATGGCAAGGCATCTGCTGCGTTGATGGGCAAGTGGTCCAGCTCGGCCGTAGAGACTTACGAGAACGACCAGGCGCCGATGGTGTTCGTCAGGAACGACATCATTGTGCTCTATGACATCCCCACGGAGGGCTGGATCATCTGAGCCTACGGGGACTTCCGGCTGCGCAAGATGTCATGTCTGAAGGTCCACGCCGAATTCGCCAGGAAATTGAATATGCTGACGACGAAGATGCAGAGCGCCTGCACGATCACCAGAAGTACGCTAGCCTTGTCCGTGGTGATGTTCAGTCCCGGGAAGAGGTCGTATACGATTACATCGAAGAGCAGCTCGTTGAGGGCAAGGCCGATGAAGCTCACGATGAGGAACTGAGGATACTGGAACTTTATCTGACTCTTCGATTTGAAGGTCCAGAGCCTGTTCCAGACGTAGTTGTTGGTGTCCGCGACGACGAATGCTATCGCGATGGCCCAGAACGGGATCACGAAGAAGATCTCAGTGGCCGTCCAGAATACCGCCAGGTTGATAATGGCGCCTATGCCGCCGATGAAGGCGAACTTGAGATACTTCCCGAGCCAGAACCTGCGATGCTCGTAGAGCATCGAGACATGGTCGATGTACCTCAGCATCTCCGAGCCTCCGAGCTTGCTACTCCCCGTTTTCCTGTTCGCGAAGTGTATCGGCAGCTCGACGACCTTGGAGTACTTGCCCTTGACCAGTATCTCGAGACCGATCTTGAAGCCTACAGGGTTGAGCTCCACGCCGCCCAGGACCTCCTTCTTTAGAGCGAAGAAGCCAGACATCGGGTCCTTGACCTTGGTGAGCCCTCTGGCGATTAACGTAGCGCCTTTGGAGATGACCCTCCGATAGAAGGGCCAGTTCTCGACACTGCCACCTTCGACGTATCGGCTGCCCACCACCATCTCCGCCTCTCCAGATTGAATCTTCTTGACCATATCCGGTATCTTCTCCGGCGGATGGCTCAGGTCAGCGTCCATTACGACGAAGATGGAGCCAGACGAGGCCCTGAACCCTTCTATGACGGCGGAGGACAGGCCCATCTTGCCAGTCCTGTGGATGACCTTCATCCTGTAGGTTTTGGCCAACTCCTCGGCGCGGTTCCCGGTCCCATCTGGGCTGTTGTCATCAACGATGACGATCTCGGGGTCGATGCCAGCGCCTGAGCAGGCATCGGTGATCCTCCGGACGAGGTCATCGAGATTGTCCTTTTCGTTGTATGTCGGGATCACTACGGAGATCGTGCTGGCTCACCCCTTGTCTTGCCTCGCCTCTTGTAGATGAACGATGCAATGAGGCTCGTCGTGATCACGATGACCACTATCCCAAGGGATATCCAGGGGGCGACCTCGTCCTTGAGGTTTCCGTAGCTCAGCCAGAAGATTATGGTATATGCCGAGAACTTCGCCAGTGCGCTCACGAAGAGATAGATGGCGGACTTCTTCACGTTCCAGTTGCACACCGCTATGAATGCTCCCGTATACGGGACCAGCGGGGCGAATCTGTTGAGGATCAACAGTCTCTCGTCCTTCAATATAAGGAAGTCAGTGTACTTCCTCATGCCCTTCTGGATCCAACTTGGGAGCCTTGCTACCTTCACCAGCGAGTACAGCGTGAAGTTGCCGGCGAGGCTGGCGATGGTGGCCACAATGACGAGGCTGAACCCCCACATGAAGGAATCAGGGTGCGCGCCGAAGATGAAGACCATCCAAGCCTCGGGCAATGTGGGAAATGCTGTGCCATCTACCCAGATGATCACCATCATGGCAAGGAGCATTCCCGCGTCGCCCAGGTCGGAGAACAGGTCGATGATGTCTCTTCCAACCGTCATCAGGTCGAACGTGCGGCTCCCCCTCCCGACGACAGCGACTCGTAGAGTCCCTTCAGCATCAGTGCCGTCTTCCTGATATCGTGCTCGCTCGCCAGCTGACCAGCTCCATCGACGAGCTTTCTGCGGAGACCGTCATCGTCGATGATGGTGTTGAGCTTCTTGGAGAAGTCCTCATCATCCTTGGCCTTCAGGCAGTGCTCGCCGTCACGGACCCATTCCTCGTAGACCGGGATGTCCCTGATCAGCAGTGGGCAGCCGCAGCTAGCAGCCTCGAGCATGGCGTTCCCGTAACTCTCTGCTCTGGTCGGGAACATGAACAAGTCCGCGGCCGAATACACTCCGACTATTTCCTCGAATGGCACATGGCCTGGGAACACCACATTTCCCGGCGAAGTCTGGTCAAGGGCGTCCTTGAGCAATGCCTCGGAGGCACCCACCCAGACGAACTTCACATCCTTCCTGGTCTTGAACTTGGAGGACACGTTCACGAAAGTGTCGACGCCTTTCCTCGGGATGCGGAGGCCGACGCTTAGCACTAGCTTGTCGGATTCTGAGAGGCCCCAGCGTTCCCTGAACTTCATGCGGAGCGGTTCGTTCCTCTTGAACACTTCCCTGTTGATCCCGTTGGGGATGATCCTGAACGGACCGCGCACGCCGTCCCTAGCCAGGGATTTCGCGACATACGGAGTCGCCCCAACCACGACGTCGCCAAGGTTGTAGAACTTCACCGAGTAGGAGCGAACGAAAGGATAGATCCATGAGCCACCCTTGAAACCGCCCTTTACAAGTTCTGGAAGATGCCGTCCATGGACGACGAGAGGCTTGCCCTCCTTCCTACGCCGCAACGCCCACAGGAACGAATCCGGCAAAGGGCTGTGGACATGCAGGACATCGTACTCGCCCTTCGGCTGGTTGAGCAGCACGCGAACGCCCACCTTCTCCAGCTCTCGCGCGACCATCGGCACATTGGTCCCCATGCCGCCAGGGTTCTTGAACGGGATGACGGCCCGGTACCTCTCGAGCTCCGTCAACATGCAAACCGAGACCATACAATCACGCGCCACAATGCCCGAATCCAGGCCTTGTTGAATGCCATCAAACGCTGGCGCGACCATGCGAATCCGCGCATATATATGTAACCCAGATGAAGGCTGAGGTTTGGTATGCCAGATGGTCACGAGAATCAACCAGACACGGGCTGGCATAGGCGCTGATGCGCTCGGTATCGTCCTGCCAAGCTTCTAGAAGGGCTGCTTCTCCCAGACCGTCTTGCCGTCCTTGAGGACGACGGAGCAGAGGTTCGTCCCGAACTGATAGGGGAGATGCCCGTGTGTGGGCACGTCCAAGACTATCAAGTCAGCGTGCTTCCCGCGTTCGATCGAGCCGACCTTCTTCTCCTGGCCGAGGGCGGCTGCCGCATTCATAGTTCCCGCGGTGATAGCCTCGGCCGGGGTCATGCGCATCTTGTGACATGCGAGGCTTATCGTGAATTGCATGGACACGTTCCAGCAGTTCGGGTTCAGGTCGCTTCCGAGGGCGACCGGGACCCCTAGGTCTATCAGCCGGCGTCCATCGGCGTACTCCTTGGACATCGATGAGTAAGGGGTTCCAGGAAGCAGGACGCCGACCACGTCCTTCCTAGCCATCGCCATTATCCCGTCATCGGTCGGCTTCGCAAGATGGTCTGCCGACAGCGCCCCCACCTCAGCTGCGAGCTCGGCCCCTCCGGATGAATGAATCTCGTCTGCGTGGACCTTGAGCTTCATTCCCGACGCCTTCGCGGCCATGAGCACCTTCCTGGATTGTTCGACGTCGAAGACTCCTTTCTCACAGAAAACATCGCAGAACTCGGCCAGCCTGCGCTTGGCCACCTCAGGGATGACCTCGTCTACCATGAATTCAACATACAGACCTGGATTATCCTTGAATTCTGGAGGAACTGCATGAGCCCCGAGATAGGTCGGGATCAGGGTCACAGGGTAATCGTTCCCGAGCTTCCTGATAGTCTCAAGCATCCTCAACTCGACCTTTTTGTCCAGGCCGTATCCGGACTTTGCCTCCACCGTAGTGGACCCGTGAGAGATCATGGATTCCAGACGGCGCGAGGATTCATGAAAGAGATCCTCCGAAGAGGCGGCTCGCGTGTCCTTCACAGTCCTCAGTATGCCACCTCCCGCCCCAAGTATCTCGAGGTAGCTCTTTCCCTTGGCCTTCAGCTCGATCTCGAACTCCCTAGAACCCGCGTAGACGAGGTGCGTGTGCGGGTCGACAAAACCAGGCATGACGACCTTGTCCGAGGCGTCGATCGTCTCGATGCCTGTAGCTTCGTGTTCCTTCAGGATCGATTCCGTCCTCCCAACATCCAGGATCACCCCGCCCGAGATGGCCACAGCGCCATCCCTGATGATTGCGAGGTCGGACATCTCGGCCTTGGCGCGCGCTCGCCTGGGCCCCTTCAGCGTGACAAGTTCTGAAGCGTGGAGTATCAGAAGGTCGTCTGTCATGATACCTCGACGCTGTAATCCGCCTTTGGGCTTATAACCGAATCGAGCCGGCTCAATGGCCGCGCTTCCCGAGCAGCTCGTTCACGACGTACTGGAATGTGTCCTGGGGGTTCAACAGGGACCTGAAGTATCGGTAGTCGGATGCCTCAAGCTCGCCAATCAGGTATGCAACGATTCCGTAGGTCACTGCTCCAACGATTGCGAGCACAATCAACTCTGGCCAATCGACCGCTGGGATGAAGAGCCAATCGATGGAGTAGACGACGCCGACCATGATGATCGCACTGATGAGGTGCTTGAACGATCCTGAGTTGGGCACAATTTTGGCAGTCCTCCATGCCATGTATCTGAGGACGAAGAAGTAGTATATCGATGATATGAGGAGGGCAAAGGCGGCGCCAAAACCCTTCAGGCCCAGCATCTTGACCCCAAGAAGTTGATCGGGCACAAGAACAAGCATCGTCCCGAGCTGGAGCAGTATCCCCCCGAGGCCCACAAAGAACAATGTCCTGTGCCTTCCAACTCCAGCTATGGCAGACCTCAGGGGGAGCACGAGGGCGATAATGGCGCTTCCTATCACAAGCACGTCCATCGTACTCACGCTCTTGGCGAACTCGGGTGTCAGGAAGACAGTGAGGATGTCAGACCCGAACGCGAGATAGAAGGCGGCAGTGGGCACAACGACCAGCGATACATACCTCTCAGCCTGGTTCACAACATCCCAGCTCGCAGCGATGTCCTTCCTCGTGAAGTATGTTGTAACGGACGGAAGGATTAGAGTCGCGACCGAAAGTGAGAACACGCCCACGAAGACGGCCATTTTCTGGACTCCAAAGTAGAGGCCAACCTCGGTCTCGCCCCAGAAGTAACCCACCAGTGCCTTGTCGAGATACACGTCGAGTATGATGATCATGGACACGACAAAGACTGGAGTCAGGGAATTGATGTATTTCATCAGGATCGCGCGGTCAGGTCTTGATATCTTGACCTGGCTCATGAGGATGGCCACCAGAAGAGCTGCGGCTATGATGCCGGCCGCGTACGACGCCGCGAGCAGCGCCGGGCCCTCAGGGGAATCCCTGAAGGAAGAGGTCGCCACATAGATGATGAACGAGACCCTGACGACCAGCTCGAGCAGAGTCGGTATCTGTGCCTTTGCTGCCGCCCCTTGCGCGTCGAAGGTGTGAGTTGCGATCTGACTTATCCCCAGCAATATGTAGTAGACGAGGAATACTTGCAGAGAGTCAATCAAGAAGTAGCTCTCTGGCATTGCTCCTCCGAGAATGCCGTTCCGCCAGAGCCCGATCAGGGCAAACGCCACTGCGGCGAAGATTGCGATCAGGACCAGCTTGATGGCAGCATAAGCACCGACGCACTTCGCAGGATCCTCCCCGCTCCTTATGTGATTTATGTGGACCGAGCCCACTCCGAAGTCTGAGAGGAAGCTCAGAATGCCGACGGTGGCCATCGCGTATCCGAGCACGCCCAGGACGGACGGACCCATGTTCTTCGCGATGAACACCAGAGCGGCCGTGCTCAGAATCGCGCCGACGACGCTGTTCACAACGGAGACCGCGGCCTTCGGGCTCATGAGCTTGTGGTTTCCGGAAGCTCCCCGAGAGCCCTCAACGGGCATAGTCCCTTATCATATAGCACGCAATATAAATCTGCTGGTCAGGACGAATCACAGCTGGGCTGCGACATCCTTCACGACGTCCAGACCTTCTGCGATGTTGTCCCTCGAATTCGCGTAGGAGAACCGCATGTGTCCCTCGCCGTGGGAGCCAAAAGACGAACCCGGGGCGCATATGACGCCTCTATCGAGTATCTTCAACGCGAACTTCTCCGAGCTGATTCTCTGGGAGAATCTGGGGAATGCATAGAACGCGCCATGCACGGGCGCTGTTGTGAAACTCGGGATCTCTGATAGCTTCTCCAAAGCGATCTCCCGTCTCTTCCTGAACTCTTGGAGGACGGTCTCCTGGAACCTGTCGAGGATCTTCAGACCCTCGAGGACACCGTACTGCGTGGCCGTCGGGGGACACGCGAGTGTGTAGTACTGGACCTTGGAGAGCTGCTGCACGATCTCCTTGGAGGTAGCGACATATCCGATCCTCCATCCCGTTACTGCTAGGGACTTCGAGAATGATTGAACGATTATTGTTTCGTTGTGGAAACGAGCAAACGATAGATGTTCGCCTTCGTAGACGTAGTTGTCGTAGACCTCATCTGAGAGTATGTACAACTTGTTGTCTTTTGCCAACTCGCTCAGCGCCTTCACTGTCTCTTTCGGGAAGACCGTCCCTAGCGGGTTGGACGGGCTGTTAACGATAATCGCCTTCGTGCGCGGCGTGATCAGCGACTTGATCTCCTCGATGTCCGGCAGATACCCGTTCCGCTGGAGGAGTGAATACTCGACTGGCTTCGCCCCAGCAAGCCGGACATCCGGACCGTATATGATGAACCCGGGGTTTGGAACCAAGGCTTCGTCGCCATCGCCTAGGATGGTCTCGCAGGCAATCCTCATGCCTTCGGTAGCTCCCGCAGTCACGATGATGTTCTCATATGATACATCCCGCCGGTACTGCCTAAGGTATGCCGCGATGGCTTCCCTGAGCTCCATTATCCCGGCGCTTGGACCGTACTTGTTGTATCCTTTGTGGAGTGCGTCGCAGAATGCCTTGACCATCTCGGTTGGGGGTTGTATGTCCGGTTCTCCAAGGCCCAAGTTAATCGAACCAGGTGGTGCTGCCTCGAACAGCTTCCGGATACCGGAGACCTTCAGAGAGGAGACGCGCTCTGGGAACATCAGCTGAGTAGATGTACATTTTCGTACATTAAGCGTTCGCCATTACATTTGTACCCGTCGA
>Ga0214473_10002427_pt1 | contig 22883 bp, 25 predicted proteins | sample RVTome_7_FD_203509 | JGI IMG/M metagenome (GOLD analysis project Ga0214473, IMG submission 203509) | Soil microbial communities from uranium-contaminated site in the Upper Colorado River Basin, Wyoming, United States - RVT98D197 | ecosystem: Environmental > Terrestrial > Soil > Contaminated >... | reverse complement strand
AAAGGGGATTTTTTTAAGCTTGAGGTTTGTGCCGACAGGGATGAACATGCCGTATCTTTCCCTCGAGGTGACGCTCTGTGTACCCTAGCATCGTTATCCGTGCCGGTCAATCATGCAGATCATTAACGGACTTAAGGCAGAAGGGAGGTTGGAATCAAAATAAAAACTTAGTTCCGACCTCGACCTTGTATCTCTTTTTTTCCGATTGGGTCAAATCTCACCCCCCATTCTTTGTCGGACGGTAAGCTCTATAGCTATCAGGTCGATGGCAATCCTCCTCATCTCAACGAGGTTGACTATTTTTTTCTTTTTGAGGAGGCTGAGCCCTTGGATAGTCTCCTGCCAATAGAACCGGATATCCGCATCATCAAAAAAGCGCAGGCCCTTGATCTCCCGCAGCACCTCCGGCGCGTATCCCCGGCGTATACAGTCGTATGTCTCTCGTCTCACAAAAACCTCCGCCTATGGCAAGCTCGCTTGCCCAGGTTCAAACAGGTGTAAGTTTTGAACAACGTCTCCCTCATTCCTTCAATCAAATGTTATAGGCCTTTTCTAGCAGCATAGTTAAAAGCGGCAAAATAGTTCTGAAAACTTTTGTCTGAAGCCTGATATGAATTTTCAAAAGCAAAATAATCAGCAAGCACTTCTCGAAGCCTTAAAAGCTCTTTGAGCCGCTTCTTGTTTTTTTCATCGGCTACGGTAAAATCCAAAAGCTCCAAGGCTCTTTCAAAGGCCATTTGGCTGTATTGAGCATTTCTTTTTTCTCTCCACTTTATTGCCCTCTCCGCTTCGCTCCCGACATTCGCCATTTGTTCAAAGAAAGAAAGCGAATTCCATCTCCCTGCAGCTAAATCTTTGTGTTGAACATTCATCTTTTTACCAATTATTTTCATAAATTTTTTTGTAATTGGATATCCTTAAATCAGCTTATCATAAAAAAGGCAAATATCAAAAACTTCGGCCAAAACCTTTAATAGCCGATTAATAATGGAAAGTATAAGTTTTCAACAACGTCCCCTTCATTCCTTTTGTAACAGCAAAGGCCATTTGATTAAAAGGGCCCTATTGTTCAAAAAATGGTTGACAGGGGTCGGGGAGCTAGTATACTTGGTGACTGGTAGTCATTATATGACCATTGGTTATTAAAATGGGGACTGAGGAGAGACGAGAAAGGGAAAAGGCAGCCAGGCAGGAGGCCATCATGGCGAGTGCTCGGGAGCTCTTCTTCACCAAGGGCTTCACCCCCGCCACCATGGATGAGATTGCCAGCAAGGCGGAGCTGAGCAAGGGGGCCCTCTATCTCTATTTCTCCAGCAAAGAGGACCTCTACGTCACCGTCTTACATGAGGGTCTCAAGATCCTCTTTGATCGGATAGAGGCGGTCTTCCAGCTGGACCTGCCCCCTGACCAGCTGATCAGGCGATTCGGGGAGGTGCGCTATCGCTACTATCTCGACTACCGGGAATACTATCGGATATTCTTCTTCCGGCAACACAGGGATGTCGATGTCGCACGGCAGCTCCTCTCCCACAGGTTGGTCCAGGAGAATCTGGAAAAGGGGATGCACAATTTTCAACGCTTCATAGGGGTTATCCAAAGGGGGATCGACCAGGGGATATTCGCTCCCATGGACCCCCGGAAGGCGGCGGTGGCCTTCTGGGGTGCTATCAACGGCGTCCTCTTTTTCTACGAGGAGGAGTTGAGCAGAGAGCTTATCGGCATAGATGTGGAAGAGTCGGTCTACTATACCATCGATCTTTTTATAGATGCCCTGAAAAAGAGATAGGGAGGATGATGCTTATGAAAACAAGGACCTATTTTTTGGCTGTCGTTTGCATCTTCGTGTTGCTTACTGCCTCCTTCGGAGGTGCGGCTATGCTGACCCCTCCTGCTGAAGGCGAGCAGGGGGCTACCCCTTCTGCTACCAGCCCGCAGGGGCAGGGTTCTTCTCCGGCTCCAAGTCAGGAGGAGGCTGCACCATCAGCTACTAATCCACAGGGTGCTCCTCCTGCCGCCGGTGAGCAGGGATCCGCCCCTGCTGTTACCAACCCGCAGGGGCAGGGTTCTCCGCCGGCTGCCGGCGAACAGAGTGCCTCTCCTCCTGCTACTGGGCAGGAAGCTACTAGCCCTCAAGGGACACCTCCTGCTGTTGGCGATCAGCAGCCCTCTCCTCCTGCTACAGAGCAGCAAGCCGTTAGTCCTCAGGGTTCTTCACCGGCCACTGGCGAGCAGAATGCTACTTCTCCTGCTACAGGGCAGCAGGCGACTAGTCCGCAAGGTGTTCCTCTGGCTAAAGAGCCACCTCCGGCTGTTGCTGCACAGGGGGAAACACCTTCTGTAGCGGGGTCGCAGGGCGCCTATTCTGATACAGGTGCTTCGCAAGGGACTTCTTCTCCAGCTGGCGAGGCAGGTGTGGCCTCGCTTAGCTTGAAGGAGAGCATCGGGATCGCCTTGCAGCAGAGCCCTACTATCCAGTCGGCACAAAGTGCGATCAAGGAGGCCCAATACCGGAGACTGGGCGCTGTCAGTGACTTCCTCCCGCAGGTGAATATGCAGTATTCCTATACCAGATTTGACAAGGCGCCATTTTCCCTTGTCCTTGGTATCCCGACAGGGACCAGGGACAACTATAACTGGTCGACCAGCGTCTCCCAACCCGTATTCACCGGCGGCGCCCTGACCAATAGCTACTTGTTGGCCAAGATCGGGGTTGATATAGCCAAGGTGGACTTGGAGAAAACCAAGCGCGACCTGGTCCTCGAAGTAAAGATCTCCTACTACGCGGTATTGACGGCTGAAAAAGGAGTAGAGGTAGCCCAACAGGCGGTGGCTCAGTTTGAATCCCATTACACGGTGGCCCAGGCCTTTTTTGAAGTGGGGATAACTGCCAAGAACGACGTCCTGCAAGTCGAGGTCGAACTGGCCCAAACGAGACAAAACCTCATTGCTGCCGAGCACAACCTGGAAGTCGCGCGCGCCGTCTTCAATACACTCCAGCGGCGCGATATCAACGAGCCAGTCAGACTGGCGGAGACCCTGGAGTACACCCCCCTGACCATCGACATGAATGCCTTGTATGGGGAGGCCTTGCGGGAGAGACCGGAGATCCGGTTGTCCGACCTCGGGATAGAGTCGGCAAAGAAAGAGGTGGGGATTGCTGCCAGTAAGCTCTTCCCCCAGCTGAGCATTGTCTATACGTACGAGCGTCTGGGGGATGACCCCACGGTCGAGGGGTCGCCGTTTACACGCATGCATGACTGGAACGTGATGGGCGTCGCCCAATGGACCGTCTGGGACTGGGGTAAGGCGTGGTGGGGGGTCGGAGAGAGCAAGGCCAGGGTATTCCAGGCGGAGTGTGATTTGCAACGGGTCAAGGACGGAGTGATCCTGGAAGTCCAGGCAGCCGCCCTCAAAGTAACGGAGGCAAGGAAGAACATCCAGGTGGCGGAGACGGCGGTGAGCCAGGCAGAGGAAGACGCCCGCATCAATGAGGAAAGATTCAAGGGGCAGGTGGGCACCACCACCGATGTACTGGATTCCCTGACCCGCCTGACCCAGGCCAGGACAAACTACTATAGCGCCCTGAGTGATTACAACGTTGCCAAGGCACGCCTGCAGAGGACTATCGGCAGCATGTAAGGGGGTTGTTTAGGGCGGAGGCGCAGGGGTGATCACCGTGATCCCAGCGTGACGATGGCCCTGGTTTTTTCTTCCTTGATTTGAGTTTCGAGGGGCAGGAAGTGCTTGATCACCCAGAGGTTGGTGCGCAGGTGATCGGTGATGCGGGCGATAGATACCGCCGATGCACCCCCTGCTACGGCGAGGAAGGGGAGGATCTGATCTCCCATCCATTCGTCGAGCGCAGCCCCGGAGTTAAGCTGCCTGATCAGGTCAGCGGCTGCCTCTGAGCCGACCTCCTCGGCCCTCTTGCCGCGCGCGCCCAGGGCGTTGGCGCCGAGGCGGGTATGATTTGCTACGGCCCAGAGGTCGATGCCCGAGCCAGGGGAGGCAGTCGGCCCATACTCCACCGCAATCTCGCAAGGCACGCCTAATTTCTTCAAACTGGCCATCGCACCTTCTTGTTGGCGCTCAGCCACCCTCCTCTGTTTCAACGCATCCGCGGCATGCGATCTTCCGCGAATCACCTTGATTTGCCCTGGTTCCAGGAGCTGCACAGGGGAGAGATCTGCCTTTTTTAATTCAACCGAAATCTCTCCACCGCCGCGGGGAAAGTAGCCGCGCCTGGTCAGCGCTATCTCTCCTGAATAGCCCATCCGTGATAAGACGGGCAGGGTCACCTCCTGGCAATAACCGATGGTCGGCGCCCAGGGGACATCGGTCCCACCTTGTATGGTGAGTAAGAGTGGGAAAAGGGCCTTGGTGGCCGGCAGCATGATGGTCTGCAAGATCAAGCCGACGGCGCCGGCTGTGCCTACATCGATACGGATGTTCCCTCCGGCAATCCTGCCTGGTTTGAAGGTTACCTCCGCGGAGCCCACGTTAAGACCAGCGACCTCGGCGTGGCAGAGCACGGCAAGAGCCTTAACCCCGGCTGCGTGCTGGGGACGTACCCCTGGGGTAGGTCTTCCCTTTCTAATATTCCGGATCCTGCAGGGGGTTTCCAGATAGGCGGCTAGGGCGACGGCGGTGCGCAGGATCTGCCCACCCCCTTCGCCGTATGCGCCGTCGATCTCAATCATTCATAGATCCAGCCTTGGGTGCGATGCCTCAGCATCTCCACGAAGCCCTCCAGGCGCAAGCGGGTGCGGGCATCGAGGGGTGCGGGCCTGTCCCCCTCGATGGTCAAGATGGGGAGCTTTATCTCCTGGCGCAGGATGATGTCCTGCACCTGGCGGAAGCAAAAGGACTGGACGTAGTGGATGAGCCCCGTAATCTCCCTGCGGCTGATCTCCTCCTTGATGTCCTGAAGCCGCGTGAAGAAGGAGTAGGGGTAGGTGTAGTGGAGGTACTGCTCCACGATGTCATCCGTGGCAAAGGGCATGCTGAACTGGCGCTGCAGCTCGTTGAAGACTACCCTCGCCCCGAGTTCTTCCAGGCAGTCGTAGAGATCGGTGAAGATGGGAGGGACCCCGAGATATCCCAGGCGGACGCCATCCCCCAAGGGGGGACGCGCCCTGGCCTCGGCAAGGAAGCGATCCACCTCCTGTTCGAAGCTTCGCCAGTCGCCGTTCATGTCGCTGGTGCTGACGAGAAAGAGGTGGTTTTCCAATCCGGTGACCACCCCCTCCTGCCAGGTGAGACGGTCTATCTCGTGGACCTTGCCCCTCACCCCATCCAGCTGCTCTTTAGCCTCCTGTACCTCGGCCTCACCCACGCCGAAGTGCTCCCTCATCCGCTCTATCTGCAGGGCCAAGAGGTAACGGTCCTGATCGTAGGGATAGGCAAAGGGGAAGATCCGCACCCCGACTGTCTGGAGCACCTCCATGAGGGCGTGGGTATTGCTGCAGTCCCCTTGGGTGACTGCCACCACCTCCTTGATCCCCTGATCAAGGGTAACCCCGTATATGCCCTTGATCCACCCGCAGGTGGTGCGCGGGAAGCCCAGGGCCTCGGCCTTGGCCAGGAACGCCTCTCTCCGGGGGCTGGTGATGAAACGGTTGTTGAGGTCTACAGGGATCCTGCCGGCGGCGAAGATGATCTCCACGGGGATGGTCGTGGTAAGGCCTATCCGCTGATCTGTCGTTACCTTCATGCCGCGGCCAGCCCCTTGTCCCTGCGCCAGAGGAGCATGTCGACGAAGGCCTCCAGCAGCGTCTGTATCCGGCTCTCCACGTCCTGTTCGTCGAGGGTCAGGGTGAGGACAGGTATGCGGTGGTCCTTGCTCACCTGCTTGAGGACGGCGGCGGCGGTGGTCTCAGGCATGCAGGCAAAGGGCATGAGGTGGACAACCCCGTCATAGCCCTGCCGAGCCCTGACGATGGTTTCACCGACCGAGCTGTTGCACTCCGCCCCCACATCATATCTGAGATATTCCTCGGCTGCCTGATAGAAGCTCTCCCGCTCTCGCTTATGCTCTCTGCCCACCCCGAGGCTGCGGTTGATATGGGTGCTGAACCAGGAGCTCCTCGTCACCGTCACCCCCAGCTCCCCGAGACGCTGTTCCACCCCGCCGTTGATCTCCGGGTCCATGACCGTATAGAGCTCACCCACTATGGCCACCCTGAGGGACTGGCGCGCCGCGTCCTGCTCGGTTTCGCTAATGATACGCCCCCCTTCTTGTACAGCCTCTTTGATGGTCTTGCCTCCCCTGGCCTCGTCGAGCATCCGCAATGCGCGCTGGAGATTGCGCTGGGTGCGTCCTTTAATTACCTCCCGCGCACGCACTTGCATGGCCAGTTTCTCGAGGTGTTCGGTGGCCAGCATCTTGCGCCACCCGATATAGAGGGCATAGGGAAAGGTGAGGTAGTTCCGGGGGGTGAGTTCCTTGCGCAGGGGCTTGGTTTCCTCGTAGTTTTTTATGAAAGTGTCCCACGTTAGGCGCGCAGGGATGGTGAGCCACCGATAGTGCAATCCCAGGTCCTTCAAGATCACCTGGTGCACCAGGTCATAAAGCCCGAGCCGGCAGGGGGGACCACTGCCCACCATGACGATGGTATCGGCGCCGTGCTGCAAGGCCTCGATGAAATTGCCCAGGATTACCTTGAAGGGCAGACAGATGCACTCATTGGAGTTCTTGACCCCCAGGGCAAGGGTCTTGCGACTGGTGATCGGAGGGACGAGGTAGGGGATTCCCGCGGTTTCGGCAATGGCCTTGCAGAAGATGTGCATGGTGCCGAGGCGGGGAAAGGTGACCCTCATTACGTCTATCCTGCGGCGGCCTTCCCCCTCTTGCTCTTGTTGAGCTGGAATTGCTCCCAGGCAGCGTCGGCCAGGGGCCTGAACTGGCGGGCGTATTCGTCCATCTGCTCCGCCAGCTCGGTAAAGAGCACCTCAGCGTCAGGATGGGTAAAACGGGCGGCATGGTTGAGGGCTATATCCCTCCCCTGCGCCGGCTCATCGATGAGCATACAGGGGCGGAAGGGGTTGTCGCTCAGGGGGTGGCGGGAGCGGATCTCCTTAAACAGGGGGGAGTTGAGTGTTTCCAGAAGGCTCTTTTCCTTGATGTTGTCCGAGGCGAAGTGGCAAAAGACGCACGGCTCGACATCGCCGCTCGCGGTGATGTGCAGATACTTCCTCCCGCCGGCGATGCAGCCGTTGGTCAGGTGGCCGTCGTTCCAGAAGTCCACGAAGAGCATGGGCTCGGTGGCGCGGAAGTGTTGAAACCGCTGCCTCATATAGTCGCGCTGTTCCGGGGTAGACATCAACTCCGTGTTCGGCGTCTTTCCGACCGGCACGTAGTGAAAGTTCCAGAGCAGGATGCATCCCTTGTCCACCAGAAAATCGATGAACTCGTCGCTTCCCAGTATCTCGGTATTCTCCCGGGTCTGGGTGGTGGAGACGGCAAAGAGGAGGCCGGCCTTGCGCAGCATATCCATCACCTGCACGGCGTGTTGAAAGTGCCCCTTGCCTCTCCTCTTATCGGTCTGCTCCTCGAAGCCTTCGAGGCTGATCGAGGGTATGGCGTTGCCCAGCGCCGCGAGCTTGTCAACGACCCCCTGATCGATCTGCCGGGCATTGGTGTAGATCTGAAAACAGACATCATTATGCTTCTCAAAGAGGGAGAAGAGGTCCTTGCGCAGAAAGGGCTCACCGCCGGTCAGGAGGATGAGGTAGATCCCCATCTCCTTGGCCTCGGTGATGACACGGTCGATGACCTCGAGCGGCAGGTCTTTATCACGGGGGTAGTATGCCGAGTAACAGCCGTAGCAGTTCAAGTCACAGCGCATCGTCGGGCTGATGAGCAGCGTATCAGGGGGATAGGTGCCGGTGCGCTCTTCGAACTCCTTGCGCTTGTTGGTGCCGACAAGGAGCTGGTTGATGATGAAGTTTTGGATGATCTTATGGCGATGGAGCGGATTTGTTCCTTTCGACACCCTTCTGGCTATCTGCAGACCGGGGTGCCCCTGGCGAAAGAGCTGCCGTATCCAGCGGATCTTCTCCTTGTACGTCCCTTTTTGGGGGATGACCTCCGCCAGATAGGTGATCTTGATGAACTGTTCATCGGATATACTCGCCAGCAGCATCAGGGCCGTCGAGGCAAACTTGACCAGCGTATAGTCCTTTATCTTATCGTAGGTTCCCATGGTCCCTCCAAAAAAACTCCTGCAGAAATGTGCGGCAGACCAACCACGTATCCCGGACCGGCCTAAAGTGGCTGGAATGCCTTCCATCAATATAATGCGTGGTAACTGGTATTTCTACCACAGGGTGCCCCCTTTTGCAAGCCTTAATGAGGACTTCCAGCTCTATGTCATATCCCGCGGCGCGCAGCGGCAGCCCCTGCAGGACCTCGGCCTTGATCAGACGATAACCGGACTGGGTGTCGGTGAGGGGGGTGCCGATCAGTTTGGATACGGCCTTGACGCCAAGCTGATTCCAAAACCTCCTGAGCCCGCTCATGGCATGGAACTCCCCTGCCCGGGAGCCGATGATGATATCACCTTTCCCCTTGTTATAGGCGTCTATGAACAGGGGGATATAGGAAGGGTCATGCTGACCATCGGCGTCCATGGTGATGATGGCCTGGCATCCCTGAAGCAAAAGGAACCAGAAGCCGGTGCGCAGCGCCACCCCCTTGCCCCTATTTATGTGGTGTCGCAATACCGGGACCCCGGCTGCCGAGGCGATCTCGGCCGTGGCGTCTGTTGAGCCGTCGTCTACCACCAGGATGGACGATACATAGTCCTTGATCCCCTCGATCACCCCCTGGAGGCTCTCCGCGGCGTTGTAGGCGGGGATGAGGACTGCTATTCGCGCTCGGGCATTCATCTCCTCTTGAGAAACCTCCGTAGATCTCTATCCCAGAGGAACGAACAGAGGGTGAGGAAAGACCCCACAATCGGCAACGGGTCGTCGCAGGAGAGGATGTCGTCGGGGGTTCCCCGGAACTGAAAGAAGCTTGGCTTAAGATAAAACCGCCGGGGATTCTGGAGAAAGTGGAGGAGGTCCCCTGGCAGGAGCCAGCGACATCGGACCCCCACGGCATAGTCTATGACAGGCACAAACTCCTCACCCATGGCCATCTGGTAGAGAAGGTAAGGGAAATCTACGCCGGCGTGGATGGCCAGGGCAAGGGAGCCCCAAAAGCGGGGGTTGAGCTCCATCAGCTTGGGCTCATTGTCCCGTGGATCCACCTTAAACTCCACCATGGCGACGCCATGCCACGTGAGCGACTGCAAGAGTCGGATGCCGAGCTCCTCGATACGGGGATGATGAACGCTCTCCCGCAGCGTGCTTGGGCCGCCAGTGATCGGATATTCTCGCAGCCGGCGGTGCACGAAGAGTGCCTTGACCTGACTGCCTTTGTCCAGGAGGGCGGAACAACCAAAGGCCTCCCCCTCGAGGGGGAGGCGTTCCTGAATCAGGGGGAAGGGGAATTGGCTGTGGACCTTGCGGTATGCCGCAGGAAGATCCGCCTCATGCTCCACGTAGGCGATGCCAAACGAGCCTGAGCTCACGCGCGGCTTGATGACCCACGGCGGGGGAATGGCCTCTTTAATGGTATGGAGCTCTGCGATGTCTTTTACCCACGCGGTCCTGGGAATGGGTATTCCTTGCTGGGCCGCGTGCTGCAAGAGCCACCCTTTATCCCGGACCTTAACAATTGTCTCATAGGGGGGGATGGGCAAGCGGGCCACAGAAGCAAACTCCTCTCGGTGTCGTGCAAGCAGCAAAAGGGTCTCTTCCTCCATCGGCATGACGAGGTCGTAGTTGCTCTCTTTCAGTTCTTCGCGGAGAAAGGCGAGAAAGGCCTCGGGGTGGCGGCGAACCGAGGGATAGATCACCCTGCGGCGGCAGTACTTAGAGAAGAGTGCAGTGGCCACGCGGGAGCTTTCTCCGACAGTCACCTCCACCCCCCTTTTACCGAGGGAGCGGACCGCTGCTAAGGTCTTTCTCCAATGGCCGTCCGTAACGAGGACCCTCGACACCACACCTCCTTCATGCGCATCATCGCAGTCCGTGCCGCATAGGTCAAGGCCCCCTTCCTTGACAACGGGGAACCGCCATTATATAAAGAGGCACAGAGATCTACAAATGAAAAAATTTATCCTCGGCGTTTTTATCGGGGTCCTCTTGATAATTCTTTTTACCTACCTGGGGGGAGGGGCCGCCTTAAAGATCGCCGGGAAGAAGGCCATAGAACTAGGAGAGCGGATCGAGGTCTATGAGAAGGCCCTCAAGGATGCCGCCGAGAGGCTGCTGAAGGAGAAAGGGAAGTAACAAGGGGGCGCAAAGAGAAGAAAGATCAGGAGCACGTCGTCTAATAGGTTATAGAAAATCCCTGCAGATCCCCCCGATACTCCTCCCCGTGCGTTGTCACTTTTTTTACCCGGGCCCCTGGGGGACCCTGATGGCACCAGCGGATAAGGGCTTCTACCTTATCCCGTTCCCCCTCCATGAGGGATTCCACGCTGCCGTCCGCGAGGTTGTGCACCCAGCCATTCACCCCCAACTCCTGGGCCTTCTGCCGAGTGGCATATCGGTAATTTACCCCCTGCACCAAACCCTCTATGCGCACTCTGGCCTTTATCTTGTCCATCAGCACTTCCCACGTGACGCCGCCGGAACCAGGGCATACGAGAAGAGGATGACTATTTCCTCTTCCACCTCAGCAGATAGGCTACATTGTCCAGGACAGCGGTGAAGAAGTAGTTCTTCACCTCAATTCCTTTGGGCATCTGAATCTGGGCGGGGGTGAAATTGAGAACCCCCCTGATCGTGGTCTGCGCAATCAGATCGGCGACCTTTTGGGCCTCGGAGGCAGGTGTCGTTATAATCGCGATATCTATCCGCCGGTCCTTGGCCACCTCTTTCAATTGATCGGGGTGCAGGATTTCCACCGGCTTGCCGGTCCTTTCCGACACCCTTCCCGCCACCTCCGCGGGGTTTATGTCAAAGGCTGCGACGATCTTATAGTTGTTCTTAAAAAACTCCTTATAGAGGAGGAGGGAGGCCCCCAAATTCCCGATACCGATGATGGCCACCCGCCACTCCCGATTGAGCCCTAAGATGGTTTTGATGTTGTCGGCGAGGTCCTTAATATAATAACCGACCCCCCGGATGCCGAATTCCCCAAAATAGGCGAGATCCTTGCGCACCTGGGCGGCATTCACCCCGCAGGCCTGCGCCAGATTGGCCGAGGAGACGACGACCTCACCATTTTGTTCCAATACCTCGAGGTGGTGGGCATAGGTGGAAAGTCTCCTGATGGTGGCTTCTGGAACCTTCGAGAACTTCAAGCTCTCATCCTCCTATGTGAAAAGTTTCTCTTTGTTTACTCTTTATAGAACGGATAGGGGAAAAAGGCAAGAGAAAAATGATTTTTTTTACCAAAAAATGGAGATAGTCAGTATTTTTCTATCCTGATTTCCTTTTTTATCCTCTCGACATCCCTCTTGTTGCAGAGCGCCGTGCCCGGGGTCATCACCGCCGCCGTTCCCGCCGCAGCCGCCAGGATTAGGCTCTTGCGGAAACTCTTCTTTTTGGTCAAGGCGTAGATGAAGCCGGCGAGCGCTGAATCTCCTGCCCCCACCTGACTGACAACCCGAACCTGAGGGGGAAACGCCCAATAGGCCTCATCCTTTGTTATCCCCAAGAGCCCCTTTGCCCCCATCGATATGATGACTATCTCGATCCCCCCTTCTGCGATGTGGCGTGCCCTTGGTAAGAGGTCATCGATTTCCATCGATTTAACCCCTGTGAGGCGCTGAAATTCATGGATGTTGGGCTTGATGATAAAGGGTTGCGCCTTACACGCCTGCCGCAGGAGTTTTCCGTCGGCGTCCAAAGCAACCCGTATCCCTTTGCCTTTGAGCGTGGTGATGATCTGGGCGTAGATGTTGTGGTTTACCCCTGGCGGGACGCTCCCGCTGACGACCACAAATTTGGCATCGCGCCCAAGGGAACGGATCCTTTGGAAGAAGAGGCCAATCTCCGCCGGGGTTATCCGCGGTCCGGCGGCGTTGAGCAGGATCTGCGTCTTTTCCCTCCGATTGGAGAGGATGATGTTGGTCCTTGTCTCCCCCCCGATCCGGTTGAAATCGCAGAGCACCCCTTCGTTGACCAATCTTCCCTCCAGCTCCAGGCCGTCGTATCCGCCGATAAACCCCAGGGCGGTGCTCTTTCCACCCAGCTCCTCGATTACCCGGGAACAATCAATCCCCTTGCCCCCCGCATACCTCTCCTCTCTGAGGATCCTGTTGGCGTCGTCGACGACGAGGCCATCCACCTCCATGGTCCTGTCCAGGGCCGGGTTTAACGTTATGGTATAGATCATTACCTCACCTCCTGGACCGTGCCCGCACTGCCGAAGAATTGCACCTTTTCCCTGACGATCTCCGTGATCATATCCCTGGCCGGCCCCAAGATCTCCTTGCCCGTTACCAGCCCCATGGGTTCCTCCCGCTTCAGATGCTCGGGAAAAGTATAGAGCAAAAACACCGCATCGCACAATAGCAATTGTGCCCTTGCCCCCTGTGGGAGGGTTTTATATACTCGGTTTATGAGATCCATCATCGCCATCGTCGGCAGGCCCAATGTGGGCAAGTCCACGCTATTCAACCGCCTCGTCGGCTTTCGCAAGGCGATTGTGGAGTCCATCCCCGGTGTGACCCGCGATCTCAACTACGCCGACGTCGATAGGTTTGCGAGGCCCCTCACCTTCATCGATACGGGGGGATTTGAGCCGGCTGCCCGGGATAAACTCCTGCTCCAGATGGCTGAACAGTGCCGTCTGGCTGTGGAGGAGGCGGATGGCATTATCTTTCTCTTGGATGGAAAGGAGGGCTTGACCCCATCGGATCACGAAATCGCCTCTCTCTTGCGCGAAAGCGGCAAAAAAGTTTTTTACGCGGTCAACAAGATCGATGGGCCCACGCATGAGGGGAGGATCTACGACTTCTATGGTCTGGGGGTTGAGACCCTCTATCCGATATCGGCCCAACACAACTACGGCATCGAGCCATTGATCGAGGCCGTGATCGAAATCCTTCCCTCACCCGCTCGTGAGGAGGAGCGTGAGCCAGGTGCCGTGAAGATCGCCGTGGTGGGCAGGCCCAATGTGGGCAAATCCTCCCTGATCAACCGTATCTTAGGGTATGGGCGTGTCATTGTCCATGAGGCCCCCGGCACTACGAGAGATGCCATCGACACGCCCTTCAGCATCGGTGAGAAAAACTACGTCATCGTGGACACGGCCGGGATCAGGCGCAAGAGCAGGATCAGCCTGGTGCTGGAGAAATACAGTGTGGTGGAGGCCATCAAGAGCATCGAACGGGCCGATGTGGCTGTACTCGTCCTCGATGCCCAGGAGGGGGCCTCTGACCAGGACGCCCGCATCGGCGGCTTGATCCACGAGAAGGGGAAGGGAGGGGTCATCGTGGCGAACAAGTGGGACCTCCTAGGGAAGGAAGTTTCCGCCACGGCATATACCGAGGGGGTGAGGGAAGAGCTCTGGTTTCTCGACTATGCACCCATCATTGTTACCTCAGCCACTACCGGTCAAGGGGTTGACCGTATCCTTCAGATTGCGGAGAAAGTGGTGGCTCAGCGGGAAACAAGGATACCGACCCCCGAGCTTAATTGCTGGCTTGAGGAGGTTACGGAATCTCATCCCCCGCCGCTCTGTCGCAAAAGGCAGGTAAAACTCTCCTATCTGACCCAGGTCTCCACCCACCCCCCTACCTTTGCCATCTTCACCAACCAGCCGGCGGGTGTCCGGTTCTCCTATCGCAGGTATCTGAGCAACCAGTTGAGGGAGCGGTTCGGTTTTTTCGGCAATCCCATCCGTCTGATCTTCAGGAGAAAATAGTCGGGGATGTCTTGGGGCTCACGGCAGGGACAGGATATCTGCCCCCTGCTCCGTGATGGCGATGGTGTGTTCAAAATGTGCGGAGAGGCTCCGGTCGGCGGTGACGACTGTCCAGCCGTCATCCAAGACCTTCACCTCCCAGGTGCCGACATTGATCATCGGCTCGATCGCCAGGACCATGCCGGGTCGCAGACGCGGCCCGGTATGGGGAGCGCCGAAGTTGGGCAACTGGGGATCCTCATGGAGGTTGCGGCCTATCCCATGCCCCACAAAGTCCCGCACCACGGAGAAACCGTGCGCTTCCGCCCATGACTGAATGGCATGCGAGATATCGAGGAGACGATTGCCGTCCGTTGCCTGCTCGATCCCCTTGGCAAGGGCCTGTTGCGATACCTCCAGGAGCCGAGCTGCCTCGTCGCTCGCCTGTCCCACGGGGACGGTAATGGCCGCATCCCCATAGTATTCGTTGAGAAAGACCCCTACATCCAGGCTGACGATCTCCCCTTGTTGTAATCGGCGGCGGTCGGGGATGCCATGGACCACCTGCTCGTTGATGGAGACGCACAGGCTGGCTGGGTACTTCCGGTATCCTTTAAAGGCAGGCGTGGCCCCTGCTGCCCTGATCAGGCGCTCCGCTAGGTGATCCAGCTCCTTGGTGGTGATGCCGGGTGTGATCGCCTCTTGCAGTTTTTTCAGGACCTGAGCTGCCAAGCGATTGCTCTGGCGCATGATCTCGATCTCCTTGGGTGTCCTGATGTGGATCATCTCTGAGTCCTATCTCCTGCTTCCTGTCTTCAATGAAAGATTCTCCGCTCCTCGTAGACTATAGACGAAAGGCATTTGACAAGTCAACGTCAGCCATCTTGCCGGGGACAAGAGTTGACTCCCTATCCCTTTTTCCTTATAGTTATAGTCCCCCCACAGAAAAGAGACCGATTGGCAGGGGAGGTCGATCATGAAGGTATTGCGAACACCGGAAGAGCGCTTTGACAACCTGCCCGGGTATTCCTTTTCTCCCCATTATATCGAGATCGCCGACGGTGAAGCAGGGAAACTGCGGGTGCATTATGTTGACGAGGGACCACAGGAGGCGGCTCCCGTCCTCCTGATGCACGGTGAGCCTTCCTGGTCGTATCTTTACCGGAAGATGATCCCCTTTATCGCCGAAGCCGGCAATCGGGTGATTGCGCCCGACCTCGTGGGCTTCGGCCGATCCGACAAACCAGCCGATCGGAATGATTACACGTACCAGCGGCATGTCGACTGGATGCAGCAGGTCATAGACAAGCTTTCGCTCAACCGGATTACCCTCGTATGCCAGGATTGGGGCGGCTTAATCGGTCTGCGGCTCGTGGTGGCGGCGCCGCAGCGGTTTGACCGGGTTGTGGTCGCCAATACGGGGCTTCCCACTGGCGATCAGAAAATGTCAGATGCCTTTCTGGAGTGGCAGCGGTTTTCCCGGGAAACCCCGGAATTTCCCGTGGGCACAATCGTCAGCAGCGGCTGTCACCAGCCGCTTTCCCAGGCAATTATTGCCGCCTATGACGCCCCCTTTCCGGATGAAACCTACAAGGAAGGTGCCCGGATATTTCCATCCCTGGTCCCCACGACGCCGGATGACCCGGCAGCTCCCGCCAATCGGGAGGCATGGAAGGTGCTGCAAGGCTTTAAAAAACCGTTCTTGACCGCCTTCAGCGACAAGGACCCGATCACCCGGGGCGGCGATAAGGTCTTTCAGAAGTTGATCCCGGGTGCCAAAAACCAGCCGCATACCACCATGCAAGGCGGCAGCCATTTTCTGCAGGAAGATTGCGGGCCCGCCTTTGCATCAGTTGTCATCGATTTCCTCGAATCAACAAAATAATACGACTCTTTTCCCGGCGAATGACAAAAATCGATTGATCCCACAAGCCATACTTTGCACGCATCCGTCTGCACAGGCGTTTGACCGTGAAAACTTTTTATCTACAACAAGATGGGAGGAGATGGCTGCCGATGTGCCGAAGGGTTGACTCCCTCTCCCTTTTTCCTTATAGTTAAAGTCCCTTCACAGGAAAGAGCCCATGAGGAGAAATCTCGTTGAGAAGATCATAGCATCCCACCTGAAGGCAGGGGATATGGAGCCGGGTCAGGAGATCGCCATCTCCATAGATCAGACCTTGACTCAGGATGCCACCGGTACCCTTGCATACTTGGAGCTGGAGGCCATGGGGATCGAGCGGGTTGCCACCGAGCTGTCCGTCAGCTACGTCGATCACAATACCCTGCAGACAGGTCACGAGAATGCCGACGATCATCTCTACCTGAGGACGATTGCCGCGCGGTACGGGATCTTTTTTTCCCCCCCTGGCAACGGCATTTGCCACCAGGTTCACCTGGAGCGGTTCGGGGTGCCGGGGAAGACGCTGCTCGGCTCCGATAGCCATACCCCCACGGCCGGCGGCCTGGGGATGCTGGCCATCGGGGCGGGTGGGCTCGACGTAGCCCTGGCCATGACGGGGAGACCCTTTTCCCTCTTCATGCCCGCGGTCGTCAGGATCGATCTGGGCGGCCACCTCGCGCCTTGGGTGTCGGCCAAAGATGTGATCCTGGAGGTCTTACGAAGGCTCTCTGTCAAGGGAGGGGTGGGGCAGGTCCTCGAATATGGAGGTTCAGGGGTGAAGGGTCTTAGCGTGCCCGCACGCAGCACCATCACCAATATGGGGGCGGAGCTTGGGGCGACCTCCTCCCTCTTCCCCAGTGACGAGGAGACCCGGCGGTTCCTCCAAGCACAGGGGCGTGCAAGGGATTGGGCGCCGCTGACAGCTGATAATGACGCCAGCTACGCAGGAGGACTCTCCATCGACCTCGCCCAGTTGGAACCCCTGCTGGCGCTGCCCCACAGCCCTGATCATGTCCGACCAGTCCGGGAAAACACGGGGGTTAAGGTCCACCAGGTTATCATCGGCAGTTGCACCAATTCTTCATATCAGGATCTCGCTCGCGTCGCCGAGGTCTTGAAGGGGAAACGGGTCCATCCGGAGGTAGACATGGTCATTGCGCCGGGCTCGCGCCAGGTGCTTCAGCTCTTGGCACAGAAAGGGGCGTTGAGCCACCTTATCGCCTCGGGGGCTCGTATCCTCGAATCCGCCTGTGGCCCCTGCATCGGCATGGGACAGGCGCCTCCCTCAGGAGGGGTGAGTATCCGCACCTTCAACCGAAACTTCCAGGGGCGGAGCGGGACCCCTGATGCCGAGGTCTATCTGTGCAGCCCGGAGACGGCGGTTGCCACTGCCTTAGCCGGCGAGATCGCCGACCCGCGCACCCTGGGGGAGGAGATCCGGGTTCCTCGTCCCAAGCGGCTTTTTGAGGGGGCGGATCTGATTGTCCCGCCTTCCCCGCACCCTGAAAAGATCCAGGTCATACGGGGCCCCAATATACGGCCGCTGCCTGTGTTCCCCGCCCTGCCCCGGCAGATAGCAGGTGAGGTACTCATCAAGGTGGGGGACGATGTTACCACCGACGCCATCCTGCCGGCAGGAGCGCGCATCCTGCCCTTGCGCTCCAATATCCCCGCCATTGCGGAGTTCACCTTTTGCGGGCTTGATCCTTCCTTCGCCGCCAGGGCCAAGGAGAAGGGTGGCGGTATCATCGTTGCCAAGGCCAACTATGGGCAGGGCTCCAGCCGTGAGCATGCGGCGCTGGCGCCGCGGTTCCTGGGGGTTGTGGCGGTGGTTGCCGTCAGCTTCGCCCGCATCCATCTGGCCAACCTGATCAACTTCGGGGTCGTCCCCCTCCTGTTTGCAAGCCCGGAGGATTACGCTCGTATCGATCAAGGGGATCAGGTCAGGATACAGTGGAACGATCTGGCCTGCGAGAGTCTCCTCCATGATGAGACCAAGGGGCAGGCCATCCCCCTTGCCCACCGGCTCCACCCCCGTGAGATCGCCATCCTGAGGGCAGGCGGCGTCCTCAACCTGGTCAAGGCTGAGGGGGCAACATCGCAGCGGCACCGCTAGAGCGCAAGAAGGTGTCTCACTCTGCTATCCGTTTGGGAATCAGCTCCTGACTGCTCGGGGAGCAGGTTCGCTGGGACGGCGGGCACAAACTGGATCGGTTTCTCACCGATACGGTGGGGCGGTTTGTCCACTATCGCCCGGTCTGTCCTGAGGTGGAGAGCGGGTTTGGCGTCCCCCGGGAGCCATTCCACCTGGTGGGTGATCCCCATGCCCCGCGCCTTGTCACCTCGCGCACCAAACAGGATCAAACGGAGCGCATGCTCCGGTGGGCGCGCAGCAGGGTGCGGGAGCTGGAAACGGAAGATCTGTGCGGCTTTATCTTTAAGGGGAAATCGCCGAGCTGCGGCATGGAGCCGGTCAAGGTTTACAACGCCAGGGGGGTATCGGCTTCCAAGGGGGTGGGCATCTTCGCTCAGGTCTTTATGGACCACTTCTCCCTCTTACCGATTGAGGATGACGGACATCTCCACGACCCCGTCCTACGCGACAACTTCATCGAGCGGTGCTTTGTGATGAAAGAATGGCGTTATGTCTTGCAGCAACAGCGGCGAAGTCGCGGCGAGCTGGTGCGGTTTCACTTCACGCACGAGCTATTAATTCTTTCCCATAGCCCCCGGCATCAGCGGCTCATGGGCAAGCTCGTGGCTCAGGCCCGGACCATGCCGATCGGCGCTCTCTATGACGAGTACCAGAGGCTGCTCGTGGAGGCGCTGCGCCTCATGGCTACGTCAGCGAAACATGGCAATGTCCTTCAGCACATCATGGGGTATTTCAAGAAACAGCTCTCCCCGGATGCGAAGAGGGAGTTGTTTGAAATCATCACCGCATGTCGCCAGGGACATATTCCCCGTATCGTCCCGATAACCCTCATCAATCACTACGTGCGCGTTTACGATCAACCGTCTCTCAAGGGGCAGTACTACCTACACCCCCATCCCCTGGAACTTAAGCTGCGCGACCTGCTCTGAGTCGCGGTTACCAGCTTGCCACCCCTTTTGCCGAGCTATTGACTCTCGCGCCCGGAGGGGATTGAGACAGACAGGTAAGGGCGCCGAATACACAAAAAAGAGACAAAAATTGTCACTTGCAGCCAACCGCCCCCTTTTTAAAAATAAAAATCATGTAATATTATATAGTTAAGATCTTGTCAACTTAGCACGCTTCTTGCACAATTTTTGGCATGGAGTTATGGAAGCTCATATTGATATACAACCGGTGGCGAGGATATGCCGCCATGATCCACAGAGAGGCATCCAAGGTCACTGCCTTGGCTCTCTACAGATTCTCCATAGTGGGGTTGATGGGCATATTCTATGGTTTCCTGGTTGTCTTGTTCTTCCTGTGAGAGGCCAATAACACTATTGTAGGAGGCCTTTTTGCAGCGTATGGGCATTCAGAAATAACGAACAACAAGGAGGTGCTGCCATGATACAGAGAGAAGTAGCTAAGATAACAGGCATGGATATCTACCGTGGTGCCATACTGGGATTGATGGGCATATTCTATCTGTTCTTGGTCTTTTTGATGTTCCTGTAAGGTGTGAGAATTGCTCGGAGGGGGATGCGGCGCGGCGGCATCGCCGTCACGAGAGGTTGTCCGCCGCATCACTCCCCCCATGGGGACCGGGCAAGCAGTAACTCCAGCATGAGTCACCTGCCTTTGTTCTAATCCGTATTCGGGACCATTTAAGACACTTGACAAGCAGCATCGAATTACTTACAATCGACTCCACACAAACGGCGGCGTCGCATGATGAGTTGTTTATCATGAAGGCGGATGCTGGAATATCAAGCAAAAAGACAGGAGGGCGCAAAGATGAAGAAGAGATGGAGTTTGGCGGCATTCATGATTCTGGGAGGGTTAGTAGCGGTGTCATTGGCATGTTCACCGTCGGCGGCGCTGGCGAAAGAGTTCAAATATGCGGGGCCACCTGCCTTCACCGTCACCTATCCGGGTATGTGGTCGCAGGAGCCCGCAAACCCCAAGAAGGAGATATTGCTAGAGACAAAACAGGAAGGCGGCCTCCCCACTATGGAGATTGGCTACTTTGCCCCCCCCGCGGGTACGACTCTGGCGAATCTTGCGGCTGTGCATAAAAGTAATATAGAAAGGGATTATAAGACGCAGGTTACCATCACCTCGGATAAGCCGGCAACCCTGAAGGACGGGACCCCGTGCAATGAAGCAATCTTGACATGGCTGTATCAGGGGTGGCTGACGCTGCAGACTAACATTGTGTCGACCATAAAGGACGGCAAGGTAGTATATGTGTCGGTCAGCCAAAACCCGGGCGCGCCCCTGTGGGATGCTGGCCGCAGCCTGACGCTTAAAAAATAAGGGATTAAGACGACCAACGGTATCATGGAGTCAGCCATTGAGGGCCTGTTGAAAAGCCTTTTTCAACAGGCCCTCAATGGTTTTCGTATGCAAGGAAAGGGGACACAGGTCCCCTTTTGTTTTGCGTAAAGCCCTGAGCATGAGGGTGCCCGCGAATTCTTTAACCCCCTGTAAGAAACAGGGGCTTGTTTTAATCCACAACCCGATACCATTTTAAAACGCTTGACAAAGACAATCGAATTGCGTACAATCTTTTTCACACAAACAGCGGCTTCTTATCATGAGGTTCTCATCATGAACGGGGACGCTGAAATACCATGAGAAAAGATAGGAGGGTACAAAGATGAAGAGATCGAGTATGGTGGCATTATTTGTTCTAGCAGGGGTATTGGCGCTGACAGTGGCACTTTCACCGTCGGCGGCGCTGGCGAAGGAGTATAAATTTGCTGGGCCACCGGCATTCACCGTCACCTATCCGGGTTTTTGGACTCAGGACTCCGAAAACCCCAACAAGGTATTGTTCCGGACAAAACAGGAGGGCACCCTCCCCATTTTCGAGGTTAACTGCATCGATCCCGTAGGTATTGACGGGACGACGAAGGTTACCCTGGCGAATGCAGCCAAGGAGTATGCAAAGAGGATAGAGAAGTCACAGCAGACGACGGTTACCATCGCCTCGGAAAAGCCGTTCACCACGAAGGACGGAACCCCGGCTGTTGAAGCGGTTATGACATTTCTGTATCAGGGGTTTCTGACTCTGCAGAGCAGCGTTGTTGCGACTGTAAAGGATGGCAAGTTTGTATATGTAGTGGTCCACCAGAACCCCGGCGCTCCTCTGTGGGATGCCCCCAAAAGCCTGACCTTTAAGAAATAAGCGAGCAAGACGACCCACGGTATAAGGGAGTCAGCCATTGAGGGCCTGCTGAAAAAAGCGCTTTTCAGCAGGCCCTCAATGTTTTTCGGATGTAAGGAAAGGGGCCGGGGGTCCCTTTCCTGTTTTGCGTAAAACCCCGAGCATGAGGAAAATGTCCGCGAATCTAGTACCGTAGTAACCTAGCGGGGGTGGGTGATGACGTGGGCCTATAAAGAAGAGTCCCGACGATGGCTCTTGCAGGCGCAGGATGAATTGGCCGATGCAGACGAGTTGAGGAGGCGCGGCCGGTTCTACCTGGCCCTGTTTCACTTTCAGCAGGCAGCGGAGAAGGCCTTAAAGGCTTATCTCTACCTGACGATGCGATCCAGGGAGGATGTCTTCACTACCCATTCCCTCGAAGACCTGCTGCAGAAGGTGCGGGCCCTGGACCGGGATTTTAGACAGGTCAAGGGGGCGAAGAAACTCGATGAATACGCCATCCGGGCGCGCTATCCCGACAGCCTGCCCGGCAAGATACCCTCTCGGTACTTTGATGATCCCGAGGAGGCTGAGGAGGCCATGCGCCATGCTAAAGGGGTGGTTGAGTTGGTTGAGCGGAAGATAGAGGAGATAGTCTCCTGACCAATAGGGAGGGTATCAACATCAGGAAAGGCAAAAATTTTCACTTACCCCGGATAAACATTGCTCTCTGCTACTAAAAAGCACACAATTCCAGAAGGTTCCTCAAACCAATTCCCCATCATCGTTGTTACCCCGTGGGACATTTCGGGTCCAAGGCTCGGCGACAAGGCTGAGGGTTTGCACCCTTTGATTCCTGGGCATCAGAGGGGTGTAGACGATTCCCGTGTAGCAACACGCAGCAGGGAGGATTGCCCATGGCCTTTACTTTTAGTAATAGATGACGTAAGATAATCCCCATCCAGTACAACTATTGCTGGGCGGGTGGCAATAAGAGAGGTTGGGAAGAGCAGTGATGTAAGCGGCCCGTAACAGCGCGGCCTTGAAAAGGGAACAGGGCATGAGGCTCAGGGGCGGGGAGGGGCATAGCGGCAACGTTTTTCCAGGGGCACAGGTGCCCCTTTTTATTTGGTGAAACAAGGCAATAACTCGACGTCGTCATATCGCATTCACAACGGAAATAGCACCAAGAAAGGTGATCGTCCATGGCGAGACATGGCCCCAAGAATCTCTTTCGCATGATAGCCGAGCGCGTCCAGCGGATCATCCATTTTTTTACCACTGATATCTGGAAGATCCAGCAGCGGGATTTCTCGCGGGCAACCTGGCTCTTAATCAGGCAGGTGCGGATACTCGTCGTGGCATTGCGCGGTCTAGGCGAGGACCAGATCCAGCTCCGGGCCTCTGCCCTGACCTTTAATGCTCTGCTTTCCGTAGTCCCGCTGGCTGCCGTGATCTTTGGCATTGCCAAGGGCTTCGGTCTTGACAAGGCGCTGGAACGATACCTCGTAGAGGACTTGCAGATGCATGGCGAGGTTGTCACGCGGATCATCGATTTTTCCCGCACCCTGCTGGAGACCACCAAGGGTGGCCTCATCGCCGGCATCGGCGTGATCTTGCTGTTTTGGACGATCATCAGGGTGCTCGCGAATATTGAACGCTCATTCAATGATATCTGGGGGATCAGCAAGGCCAGAACGCTCGTGAGGAAAATCAGCGACTACCTTTCATTCATGCTCGTCTGCCCCTTTCTATTCGTGATGTCAAGCACCGTTACCGTGGTGCT
>Ga0214473_10002426_pt1 | contig 22888 bp, 34 predicted proteins | sample RVTome_7_FD_203509 | JGI IMG/M metagenome (GOLD analysis project Ga0214473, IMG submission 203509) | Soil microbial communities from uranium-contaminated site in the Upper Colorado River Basin, Wyoming, United States - RVT98D197 | ecosystem: Environmental > Terrestrial > Soil > Contaminated >... | reverse complement strand
AAAATCTTTCAGAGGCGATGCTCAAAACCCTTGCGATGGTTTGGCAAGTTCCACCAGCTCGATATGGGGCAACGGAAGGCAAGGCCGGAGACCAAGCACTCGCAAATCAGGCTTACTACAGGAACATCGCGCATCAGCAGAGCAGATTGGAATTCGTATTGAATACCCAGCTCTGGAAGCCAAACTTCAAGTGCGAGATGAAATTCAATCGTTCCTACAAGGAAGATGAAATCAGGGAGGTTACAATAGAAAAGACCAGGACAGATATCGTTGAGCAGAGACTATCCCTTGGCCTAATAACTCATAAGGCAGCACAGGATTATCTCAGCATTCCTGAGGAGGAGAGGGCGGATGAGCCGAAACCCGTAATGAAAACAGGGAAACTCAATAATGGAAAGAAGCCTGAGATGTTGCCTGAAATGATGCAAGATGAAGGGGTTATGAGACAAAGGAAGAACAAGTCTCCAACAAAACTGAAATAATAAGTGATTATAGGGTTGTTGCATACATGATAGAAACATTTAAATACTACTAATAGTGAAATCCAATCATGCCAAAGGAATATGAAGAAATAAAAAGTTCTCTTCGCAAGAAATATCCTAATATGGCGGAGAGTGAATTGGAAACCCGCGCAGCCAAAATATTCGGCTCAATTTTCGGAACAAACCCCCAACACGCCCATAAACTCGAGGCAGAAGGGCAATGGGAGGCCTATAAGAAATCACACTCAACAAAGGAATTCGACGAGAATGAGATATTCAAACTTGATTTTCAGTCTCTCGAATTGAAAGAAGAGAACGGAGAATTTTATGTAGAGACTTTCGTTTCAACCCCTGACCTTGACTTCGGTAATGACATTATCGATGATACGGCTCAGGATGAAATCGTAGAACAGATGCTTGCATCCCCAAGTGCGAATAAAGTGAGCTTGTTCCACAAGAGGGAAGGAGAAGCGCCGATAGGTCGGGTTGTAGATGCTCGCAAAGTGCAACACGAGGGTAAAACAAAAACATGGGCTAAACTTATGCTCAACCGCGACCACCCACAGTTCAAAAGCGTAGTCAACATGATACGCAACGGCTTCATAGATGCTTCTTCCATAGAATACCAGGCCAAGTCATGGGTGCATAAATTGATAGGCAACACGATGGTTCGTGTTATCTCGAGTATAAACATGCTCGGTTTTGCACTCACAGGGCGACCAATGAACCCCAATGCAAGAATACAGAATTTCTATGTCAAATCATTTGATATGGATATCGATAAAAAAGCTTGGGCTGAGAAGATGCCAGAAAACAGAGAAGTAGAAACAGTAATCGAGGAAAACAAAGATGAGGTTGATATTATGAATACTGAAACAAAAGTTGAGGAAATTGTAGAAAAGAAAGAAGAGACACCCTCGAAAGAGGAAGTGTTCGCAAAAGAACTCGAGAAGAAGGAAATCGAACTCAAGGAAGTGAGGGAGAAACTCGATAAGCTCGAAGCAGAGAAGACACAACTGCAAGTAGAGACGAAAGAGGTTGAACTTCTCAAGAAAGAGATTGAAGCTCTCAAAGTGGAAGGCAAGGTCCTTGTAGAACAGAAAGAAAAGGCTGCCTCAGAACACAAAGCGATAGAGACGGAGATGAAGGAATACATAGAGAAACCTTCATGGGAAAAGGCGAGAGAACTCGCAAACAAACTGTTCTGAAGGACAGTAAGGAGGATGATTAACATGAATGGATATGAAGAAAAAGCACTCGGAACAACAACGAACACCCGTGCAGAGTTGAATGATATATTCGACCCAATCATTCAGAATACCTTGAACGACAAGGCTTATCTGTATGGAGTGATAGCGAAAGAAGCCAACGTGGGAGGAGACTACGTTAGGTTCAGGGCAAGGACAGGAAGGAACGCATCAGCAGTTTCCTATGGGGAATTTGACCCGCCAACTCTCGGAAACACAACGAGAATAAAGATAAGCACCCCGATAAAGCTCGCACAAGTCGGTTGGGAAGTAACCGGACTTATGCAGAAGGTTTCATCCCAGGTTGGGATAGGAGACATTCTTGCAGAGGAAATAAAGGATGCAACATTTGATTTCCAGGTAGCAATAAGCGCGATGCTCTACGGAGACGGAACAGGAAACACAGGGCTTGACCTTTCAGGACTTGAAGGACTGATTGATGACGGAACTGATTACCCGACATTCTACGGAATAACGAGGTCAGGAGCGCCGTGGACACAGAGCTTCTATCTCGACAAGACAAGCACGACCATTTCCCTTGCGGAACTTAGGAGTGTTTTCACAGCTGTCGAGAAGGCAGGAGCCAACAAGGCCAGCCTCATCGTGGTTACCACACATGAGATAAAAGATTTCATACTTGGTAAGCTCGAGGAGAACAAGCAGTTCATCGGAACCAGCGCAAGAGCAGGGTTCGAGGGATTGCTGACCTTTGACGGTGTGCCAATCTACCCAGACCACCAGTGCCCGACAGGCTACCTTTACGTAATAGACACATCAGTTATCACGCTGAAGGTAACACAGGCCCCGACACTTGAGGAACTCGCGCATCTGAAAGACAGCAGGAGCGGGTTTATCAAAATGTATGCTGAGCTTATCTGCAAGCAGCCAAATCACTGCGGAAAAGTGCTCGCAATCAGCGTGTAATTCGCTGAAACAAAGAGGGTAATGCTATGCTCGTGGAAGTAGATGTTAAGACGATGATGGAGATTGTAGGAGACTACACAAAACGTTTCGCCAATAAGCTCTACTATTACGAAGATAGCACTACCCTTTTTCTTCTTTTTCAGCCCGTTGATGATTTGCCTATCTGTTGCGAAGTGCCGATTAGCGAGGTAATTGAATTTGAGGCCATCAAGAAAGGAGTAACCGATGCTGAAAGGAATACAGCACAACTTTACGAGGACTTCAAGCTCGAATACCTCTTTGATGCGCGAAGAGCCAAGAGGCTAAGGAAAGATGTTGAGGTCGTTGTAAATGCAAAGTGATGACCTAAAAGACCAGGCATATTCGGAGCATCAGAAATCCGCAGATGCAAAAAGAGTATTGCTCGTTTTTTCAGATGGGGAGATAGTTTCAATAGCTAATCCCTTGCCAGTAACAGGTATAACATCTGTCGGTAAGAACACAACAAATCAATATGGAACTACAGGGAATATCCCTAAAAACATAGAAACAGACATAGTGAATTTGGTTGTTCCATCAGGAAAGATACTATACTTTGAGGCATACACTTCAGGAGGAACAGCAGACGGATTTTTCCAACTGAAGATAAATGCCGGAACCATGAACAGCATGAGGAATTCGGCAGCCATGAGAAGTGTAGTAGTTTCAATATGGAAAGATACCCCACTTAAAGTAACGGCAGGGGGTAGCGTAAGGTTGACTGTAACGCATACCCATAATAGTAGTCAGTCATTTGAAGGAAATATCCTTGGGTATTATGTGGATGAGTGATAGATATGGCAGATATAGACACGGCTGGAACAAAGAAGGTTAATCTAATGAGATTAGAATTCGGGCGCAGGCATGCGGAAAATCAAATTCTGTCCTATGAGATAAGGCAGGCAGAACTCGATGAGGAAAAAGATAGGCTCATAAGAGAGATAGAAAAGCAGAAAGAGATTATATCAGACTACGATACAAAAATCGAGGAATGTAGGAAATCAAGTTTGAGGTGAAACGACTATGGCAGATTATAACAGTAGTCTTCCTGTAAGAACGGAAGCAAATGGAGATATAGTGGCGAAACTATGCGACGGAACGACAAATACGCAGATACTTGCGATTGATGCAAACGGAAAGATTGGAATTTCCAGCATCGTTGGAATAACGTCAAAAGGACAGGCAACGATGGAGAATTCCTTCCCTGTTGTGTTGGCAAGCGACCAGAGTGTTCTGAACGTGAACGTGGTCGGTTCCACAGCAGCAGAGCCGATACAGGACTTCGATGAGGCAGATGCGATTGGCGCGGGAGACCCTGATACACACACATACACGGCATCAGGAGCCTTCAAGCTCCACAGGGTTTTTGCTTCAGCATCAGGAAAGATGAAGGTTGAAGTCAAGGTGGGTCCGACTGGTTCAACAGAACAGATGGCAATAGGCTTCAACTCGACAGCAAACCCGAATGTGGACTTGGTGTTCGAGAACGAAATCCCTGTAGATGACGGAGACCTTGTTGAAGTCATAAGGACCAACTTGGATAAAGCCAGTATGAATGTGTATTCATACATCAACGGCTACAACCAGCCAGCCTGAGCGTGAAATGAATGGATAGCAAAATGATAGATACGACGCTGATAATTCGTTCCATTACAGCAGAGGACGATGGGAGAAACGCAGCGATATCGCTTTGCATCCAGGACGACAAGGGTTTTATTGAGGTGGCACGCCTTCGCATAGGGATTGCAGCAACGCAGACTTTGTGCGTGGGAATGCCACTTCATTTTGTTTTGGAAAGGCCCGAGCAAGTGATAATACACAACGAAAAGCCAAAACCAAAGGAAGAGGAAGTCAAGGCAGCAGCTAATACGATAAACAAAACAATCATGAGGAAAGCTGGAAAATGGGGTAAAAAGAATGTCTGATATGATTTCAACCCAGGACTGCGCAATCTACGATGAAACTACAGGGAATAGTGCATCAGTAGGAATGCGAGACGGGAAAGGCATCCTTTATACAGACAGCACAGTAACTATTGAGGAGACCCTCGGTTTCGACAATTATGCAGACCAATGGATAGTCCTCACTTCTGCCGGAAGCGCAGGAGACACCATAAGGTTTCAAATTGAGCAGGGAACAAGCGGAGACGTAACGATAACAAGAACGGCAAGCGAGACAGACATCTACCTATTGGCAGCAAAGATAGGGGTTGCATTGAACGCGGACCCGACTTTCATAATAAGATGGAAAGCCAAGATATTCAACCAAGTTGTTTTCATAGTGTCAAGGGTTCTCGGAGAAAGGGGGGAAGCTCCTGATGCGGGAGATGTTATAGTTACAAAGACAGGAGGGATAACCTTCAACCAGGACACAGACCAAGACATAATCATAAGGAGGCCGAAGACAGCGCTCATTTCCCCTGACAGATACGACAACAGGGTAGGAATTCTCGGTGTCCAGGGCGAAGTCTCATCAGTCCTCAAATCAGACAATCCTATCCACATGAACATTCAGAAGAACCTTGCCACTACAGCGGAAACACTGTTCCTTGATGCAACAGTTCCAGCATTGAGGGATTGGTATATTTCTGAAGTCATAGGAGCAAGCGAACTCGACAGCAAGATAGTCATGTATAAAGGTATTGAAAGGGCGAGATATGTCACATGGACAGGAACGACAAGCAACGATAAGCAGCTCGCTTATGAGTGCATGCCTGACCCATTCCAAGGCTCGGGAGCAGGGTTGTATTGGCAAGCCAAGATAGACAACGTGGTTAATACAAATTGGACCATCATAGACGACCCGACAGACCATACAAAGAGCATCCTTCGTTTCACAGGAAGCAATGCCTTAATCAACGGACATGCAATATCAATTACTTATGATGCGGTTGATAGGGTCCTTGTCGCATTCATATCAAAGCCAGGAAGCGCAATAGTTCCTTTGGAAACACCATTGAAATTATCGCCTGCGCAATTTGTCATAGTTACTGAAAAGAACAGAAGCGCCAACGCAGGGGAAGCTTCCGTATCTTTAATAGGCTTCTACGAGGACTTATCATGACCACTATATTCATGAATTGGGCGGATTTGAAAGCAAAGAAGATAGAGGAAGGCATGACATTCTATTATCATGATTTCGGGAATAGAATACAGATATATTTGATTGATGATGGCAATGTTTTCATGATTTATTTGATGTCTCAGGAAAGTCTTAACGACCCGAATTCAGTAGGGGGTTCACAGGCAGACTTGGATGATTGGACAAATAATTACTTGGCATCAGCCATAGAGACAGAGGGGGTTTCCGAATGAAGTTCAAATACAAGGTGGCAGTCTTGACGGATGCGCAGTTAACCGGTCTTGAAACTGCACTCAACAACTACGGAAGCGAAGGATGGGAATTAGTCAATATAATCAGGATAGCAGCCAACAACAATATCGTGGTTGCTAAGAAGAGAGTGAGCTAACATGGCAATAATAACACCGAAGGACGTATGGTTGTATTTGGTCGGTTTCACGACTACATCGGAAACTCTTACAGTTACCACATCAACAGCAGTAGCTCAGGGATTTTCAAATCTCGGGCTATATCCAATCAAGGACACAGAGGCCATCTACAACAATGGAACCCTAATGACAAAGACGGCAAACTACCAAATCAATTACGATACAGGTTACATCACATACACGACAAAGCCTACAGGAACAGTCTCATGCACATATTGGACTGCAGAGCTTCCAAACTCGCAAGTCGAGGAATTGATAAGCCAAGTGGATGCTGAAATCAGGAGCTATGGGATATCCTTTGAGGCAACGACAGTATCAAGCGAAATGATGGATTATGACGCTTCAGGGCTACTTAAAGTGAGAAAGAAGCCCATAAATTCGATAAGCTCCCTTGAGCTCAACTACAATCCCTCGGACACAACTGCGAGCTGGCAGGCCTTGACAGCGGGATATGGAAAAGACTACATTCTGGATATGCTCAATGGCAAGATAAAATTCCTCAAGGACAAGGGATATGACGACATACAGAACGTCAGGGCATCATATATCTATGGTTTCACATCAGCCCTATGGCCCAATCAGTATGTTTTGGGAAAGAGGCTTGAAACAATCATGTGCGGAAGCAAGCTTCTCGCCATGAAAACTCTCGGAAATGACTTCTCTTCACAGGACAGCATCAGGATAGCAGAGATAGCGATTACAAAGGCAAACGCAAATGTGAGGGAAACCTTGAATATGAATGTCGATGAAATCAAGGACAGCCTGAAAAGGCTTGGTGTCTATGATGAGAGTGATAGGATATGAGCTTCGGAACGAGCGCTAAAAAGAAATTCGAGCTTGTGCTAAGCAAATTCGGAAACACTGCAACGCTTATTCCAATCACAGTTACCACAAACACAATGGGAGACAAGACGGAAACGGAAGGAACTTATAAAGTAATCAAGGCTGTCAGCGCAAACTACTTCCCCTATGTGAAGGAACTGCAGCCATATACCACTCTTAATGCAGGAGAAAGCGCATTACTGATACAGACAGGGTTAGTTACGGATGCGAACGCAAAACGGACAAAGGTCTTGTTCAACAACGCAAAATACAAGGTAGACAGGGTAAAAGAGATAGAGGCCCAGAACATAAAGATAGCGACACGACTGATAATAATGAGGGATATAAATGGTTAGCAAAGACACATTCAAGAAGGACGTTTGGGATGTCTTCTACGGCATAATCAGCACGGCTCAGCCAAGCTACACGATATCCGCCAAGTTTCCACAGGAAGACGAAAGCCCTCCAACATATCCGTATGTTGCCATAGAGATACCAGATAACGGAATAGTCAGGGTTGACTGGACAAACTACCACAAGAGGATGTCCATAAGGCTTATGATTTGGGTTTTTGACAAGACCAATTCAGGGATAGCAGAAAGCAGCAGTGCCGTCGTGGCAGCAATAGACTATGCTATTTCAACGCTTCCTGCAGAAGGCATTCAGCACACGCAGATAAGTTCTTCTCCCATTACCCAAACGAATATAAACAATCAGACAGTATATTCATGTGGGATATTGGTGTCCGCGGAAGTGATATTGAACGATGGGGATTAAGCATGGCAAACGAAATAAGGATTACAATTGATACGAAAGGGATAAGGGCCAGGCTTAAAAAACTTGCTGGACTTCCAGCAAAGATGAATAGCGAAATAAAAGACCTCGTTGATGAAGGACTTTCGATAGCAGTAGGACAAGCAGACTTTTCAAGAGATACAGGAGCTTTGATAGCTGGAATAGCTACAAGAGAAAAGAAAGAAGGGAGAACGACAGTAAGATACGATTTAATCAGCAGAACTCCAATTCCAATAAGGTCAGACAGGAAAGCAGGGGTTAAATATAATGCCATGATAAACTACAACAGTGTTTCTCAGGCATGGGGAACAAAAGGAACAAATCCCAATAACCCAAGAGCTCGTGATAGCATCGGCTTTATGGAGAGGACAAGAGAATACATTAGAGAAGGAGCAGTTAGAATAAGGAAAGATTATGCGAGCAAAATACAAAAAATATGAGGTGTATGAAAAATGACTGAAATATATTATCCGGAAAACAGCACAGTAAAGGTTTGGACCTATGTAGACAAAGAAATCACAAGCCCGGCTGTGAATGGAACGGCGAAAACGTTCGATGTGGCTAATGACATAGCAAACGTAACAGGATTGGACACAACTCCGCTTCCTGATTACGATGATGGAACCGACAATTGGGCGATAAGGGATATCGCAGTCTACTACAGGAAGAACGGTTCAGATACAAGGGTGCCGATGGCAGAGGTCTTCACGGTTGGAACTGACAGCATTTCCTTCACAACTGCGCCATCAACGGCATCAGCAGACAACGTTGTGATAAGCTATTCGCACACTCCAATAGACATTACCTTCATCCTGACGGACTATTCCGACAGCGGTGCAGAGAGGAGTGTTGAGCAGATAATCACATATGGAGGCCACTCCATAGACCAGGAGAAGCCACAGACACAGAAGGAGTTTGAGCTTACGACCATCAAGAATGGGCTGACACTTTCCGAGGCTGTGAATGGTGCAATGATAACCACCACAACTGAAGTAGCTGACATGACCATCGAGACAGTCGTGGGTGGAGCAACAAGGTTGCCAAGAACCATCAAGGTTGAGGCCATTGACCCGATTGTTACCACGAACAAGCTGATACTGCTGTTCAGGGGCATCAGGGGAGTGAGCAAGGGTATTTCTGCAGCTGCAGAGGACTACTATGAGGAGACAGTGTCCTTCTCGTGCAAGCCAGCGGAATACGGAGAAATCACTGTAAAAGAGACAGTGTAAAGATTGAGTTAGGGATGCCTGAGCAAGTGCGATGATGGCTGAAACCCTATCAAAATGAGGATGAGATAGATGACAGATGAAGAAAAAAAGATAGAAGTTGTGGAAGGAATACAAGTGAGGGAGAGAAACATTCAGCTCCGCAAAGTGGATATGCAGATAGCAGGCGTTGATTATGACGACTATGTTGCCTTTATCCATTACTGCCGTGAATTCTGCAAGGGAAGGTATGACCTTGGGATAAAGAACCTTCTTGAAGTCGCAAGGATGGACACGAAACGATGCCTGTTTGAATTCGACGAGAGGCTTAAGGCCATCGAATTGAAGATATCCGAGCCCAAGAAAGAGGAGATACCCGAGCCAAAGATAAAGACATTCGGGGCCAAAGGTGGTAAGAATGAGTAAATTATATGCAATATGCGGAGAAAAGAAAATGAAACAGGTTGATTTGGGAGATGGAGTTGTCCTTGAATTTGAGGAGCTTTATGTCCAAGACTTGGCCAAGTTCATATCAGATGGAGATAACAAGGGAGAGCAATTCGCAAAGCTTTCTAAATTGCTTGAGGAAAGGCTGAGAAAGGCTGCCCCTGATGATACGGATTACTCCAAACTGACAAAAGACCAGTCTGATAAGGCCAAGAAACAGTATGAGTATGAGATACAAACAACCCTAAAAAATAACCTAAACAAGATAGTGGCTGCAGTTATGGGGGATTTCCAAAAAACATTCGACGGCCTTGAATTGACCGAGGATGGCAAAAAAAAATTAGGACTGGCGACAAATCTGCTCTCTCCGAAAGAGACCGCATCCTCTCGCAATTTAAGTCCAAACGAAAGTCAGGAGTGAGGGATGCATGGGCAGATTTGATGTGCTTTGTAATCTCGGAGACGGGGTGGTCGATAGAAGTCCTGCGTAGGACCGAACTGTCGGCTTACCTTGTCATGGTGGATTACCTATACAGGAAAGGGAAGGAAACTGAAGCAAGCATGAAGAAAGGGAAGAGAGGAATGCCAGGGAAAAAGGTTGGGGAAAATGCCAGAAACAAATGAAATTCCGATAAATGTAAAGGCAACTGCAGACCTAAAGGGAATAGATGAAACAAATTTAGCCCTGGACAACCTAAAGAAAAATTTGAAATCATTTGGAGAAGCCTTCCAAATGGGAAAAATACTATATCAGATGGACCAGCTTGAGGAAAAATATAAAGCAATAGGACTTCAGGTTGAGGCTGCAACAGGACAAATTCGCAATTCAGCCGGAACACTCCTTTCAGTAGACCAGGCTGCAAAGCAAGTCGCAGACAGTATGAATAAGGCTGCTAATTCTTCTGTTGGTGTAGCACAGAAGATAAGGGAAATAAAGACAGAATTCTCAAGTTTTACCCAAGTTGAGAAATTCAAGAATGATATGGCCAGCGTTGGGATTATTGTAGATGAAGTCAAGAGCAAGGCAGGGATAGTTGAATTTCGCTTTACCACAAACACAGGAGACATTATCAGCGCCAGGGATGCCATGACTAAACTAAAGACTGCAACCGATACAGCAAGAATAGCACAGGACAAGCTTCTTGCATCACAAAAACAGATGAAACTGGTAATGAGTGGAATTAGCAGTATGTTCAGAGGCCTTCAAAATGTCGTTCTTGGACTTGGACTTTCCATGCTGTTCTTGGGAATGCAGATAAAGAGGACAAGCGAAAACATAGCGCGTGCAGTATTGGAAACCTATCAGAAGATAGTGGAAGGCGGAACTTACGCATCAAGGGGAATGCTGGCCCTTGGCGGAGCTTTCACATTCCTCAAATTCGTTATTGGAGATGCCATCGCAGAGGCACTTCTTCCATTCATACCAATCATAATAGACATTGTGGAAGCCGTTGCTGATTGGGTTGATGAGAACCCTGAGCTTGTGGCAGCGCTTGTTTTAGGTGCCATAGCACTCGGAACGTTCCTCTTTGTTGCAGGGCAGTTGATTACCCCATTGGCAACCTTGGTAGGATTGTTTGCCATATTGTCAAACCCTGCTTTAGCTGCAGGAATTGGACCAGCTTTAGCAGTTATTGAAGGAGCAATAGGAGGCATCGTAGCTGCTCTTCCTGCGATACTCCTAACTTTGGCCTGGATTACTATTGTTATCGCAGCAGTAGTTTATGCATGGGCCACAGATTTCAATGGTTTTAGGAATACTGTTGCTGGGATATGCAAGAGCATAGCCAAAACCTTTGCCGATTTAATGGATAATCTTTATGACGTTTTCAAGGATGCTTTTGCCACAAATATCCCTGCCCTTTTGAATAACTTTTTCAGTTTCTTCCAAAATGCTTGGGATGGTAATTTTGATGCTGCTTTGGCTAATGTAGGACTTTTCCTAGTTAATTACTCTATGTTATTCACTAAGGGATTTACCTTCGTTATTTATGCTGCTGCCAAAGTCATAGTCCTATTGTATGATGTTTTCCTTCAAGTCGCAGGCTGGATAATAGGAGTTATTATGAAACTTTCAACAAGAATAGCCGGACTTTTCCTTGCAGCTGTGGGGGCCCTAATGAGGGCAGCAGCGATGGTTGTAGGTCTATTTGGGGATGTTGTAGGCCTGGTAATTAAAGGAATTGCTGGAGTTGTTGAAATAGCCGTAAATCTAATACAGGATTTGTTCAACACGATAATTGAGGGATATAATGCAGTAGCTCGATTTTTTGGAAAAGAAGAAATATCTATTGATACAAGAGATTGGAAAATAGATACAACAGGACTGGATAAGTCAATAGCAGATTTTAAAAATACGTTCACTAATGCAGCAGAAAGTTTTGCGACAGCAATTACAATATCACCAGAGTTAATTGCGGAAACAGACCTTATGATTGATAAAAGTCTTGGGGGTTTGGTTGACCAATTAAGAACAGCTCCAACCGCGGTAGGTGATTTCATAGATAAAATCCTTGGAGCAGATGCGGTAAATGCATTCTTAAATCCTGTTACTGCATCTTTGGAAAAAATTGTAACGGATTTGACAGGAACAACAGATGAGGTAGTAACAACAGATTATTATACAGGTTCAATGATAGAGAAGGCAGCGACTACTCAATTAGACACAATCAAGGCTTTAAGGGATTATGCAAATGGTATAGATGATAATGTCCAAGCAGCAAAGAGCAGCACGGATGCAGTCAAGATTTTCACAGATGCCATGGCAAACCTTCCGCTTGATAGCATAAAGGCCTTGGTTAGTGCCCTAATGGATAATTCAAAAGCACAGGAAGAACAAACTTCTACTACCCTTACTATCACTGATGCCGAAACAGGGGAAAAGAGAACTGTTACTGCTTTGGTTGCCAATTCCAAAATAAATGAAGACCTTGGAAAAGTTAATCTTGATGCCGTAAATGCGACAAATGAGAATACAATAGTCATGGGCGAACTCCTAAAAGTTCTTAATACAATGAATACAGCAAATTACACTGCCCCTCTGACTTCTCCAACTCAAACAAATCAAACACAGACGGTAAATAATACTACAACTGTCCAAGTCGACATGAGTGGAATAACAGCAACAAACGGCTCGGTTGTTATACCACAGGCACAACTTATCAAACTAATACAAGATACAGTCAATAATTCTATGAAAGCATGGACAGAGAACTTCAAGCAAGGGATGAATTCATATGGGGTGTAACTAATGGTATCAACAGAATTTAACAAGGCAAATCCGCAGAAGGACCCGAGGTTCATGATTACCCTTCAGGATTTGAGAGGCATAATCAAGAACGTGGACAATGTTCCCACAAGGTATTTCGTAGCTCGTGAATGGATAAAAAACCCGGATTATCCTCCTACTCCACCAGAATATTTGCCACCCACAAAGGGCGTTCCTGTCAACCTTCTTGCAGAGAGTATCTCTTATGGATGGAAAAGGTTTGGGGATGTAAAGCAGGCCCCCAATAAAAGCCCTGACATATCATTCGACAACAAGAAAGCAGACAACACTATGGTAGGAATAGACAATCCCGACGTGGTAATCACTTGTGTCCTTGACTTGAGGGATGATACAGTAGGAACTACGATGCAGAATGAATTCATCAGGAAGATGGATTTCAAGACACTTTTTGACTTCCTGACTACCCCTAATGTCTATTATTTGAAAGACTGGTGGGGTATTCCGGCAGAAGGAAGAACGCCAATTCAAACTCTTATAAATTCACAGGACTTGTTTGAAAATGAGATATATGGACCAGAAGGGATGCCTGTCGTAATAGACCAAGCTCCAAACCTTTCTCGAGACCTATCGGAAGGTGGATTTCTGATAAGGTTTAATCTTCAACTTAAAGAGGATAAAAATGCTCCTACCCAGGTTTAAAGTTTTTCACTACAATAGAAGGACAGGAGTGAAAACCGATGTCAGCTCGGAGGTTATTGATTGCGACTTCAATACAAACATGATAGACAGCAACCAGACTTACCACGCAAATACAGGAAAAATCCGCATCAATAATCCTGAGATAATAAATGAAAATGGCTCTCGTTCCTACAAATATCCCGATGCTCCCAAGATGTTTGATGTGGAAGATAGGGTTCTCATTTTTGTATGGCAATCCATAGAGACAGTAAGCACAGGAAGCGACTATCCGGCCTTGGACATAAGGGAGCCTACTAATATAGATGATAAATTCGGCTTCGATGGACTTGTTTCTGAGGTAAAATATAATGTTGACCAGAACAGCAGAATTTGGACACTATCTCTTAATGATACAAGCCAAGTCCTACTCAGGAACTTTGTGCCTTGCGCCTATCAGCAGAAGGATGAATACAACAACTCTCCTGGCATCATCAGGGATATAATCAGGTTTGTGAACAACATCCACCAAGTAAGCACAGAAGGGCAAATAAGATGGTCTATTGAAAATGATGTTCCTTATATGCGTGAGGATGGAACATGCACTTTGGGTGGAACAGGAAGCTACAAGACGATGAAGGACATATCAAAATCATGGGATATAGACCAATGGGTAGACCACCACATTGTAGATAGCAGCGGAGACCTTTGGGGAATATTGAGCAACTCAAGCAATACCATAACCCTAAAAAATCCCTTGGCAGAGCCTACGGCAGGGGATTACTACATAGTTGATTACAGGAATTTCAAACCAGTAAATCTCTTTGGGGATTACAAGCCAGCCTGCCAATTTGTTCAGGCCTTATCTTCTCTTGAGTATGTTAACGACCCCGACAATCCAGCAAGCATCAAAAATCCATTCTATTTCTATATCAAGCCTGTCATATCAGGAGACGATGTAATAAATTATTTCGTATGGAAACAGATGAGTAAGGATGCTACGGAAGAGATGATTACCCAACTGTCAGAAGGCGTTGACTTCGAGAGTTATGATGCCACACATGGAGCTTTCGATGCCATAAATGCCATGATAATAAATGCAGGGCATTCCCCGACAGGGCATTCAATTCACACTTACAAGATGGATATTGCCAGCATAGGAAAGATAGAGGGCAAATGGAAATACAAGAATACCAAGGATGGGGATATCATCATGTCAGAGGAAAAGAAAAACAACTATGCCTCTTTCAATCAGGATGCAGATGATAATTTCCCCATAGATGCTGCTTTCACAACATCAGGAACCCTTGGAACAGGATATCAGACTTATTTCCGGGCCCAAGTCCAAGACACAAGCCAAGCTCCTGAATTCATCCTTGATGAAAATGTTCTGATAGCCAATAGGACAGAATACATCAGGGCAGTAAGGAAACAAGCAAAGGGAAAGGCAAAGTTGGAAGCAAACAAAGAGATGAAGGCAACAGGAAACCCGAGATGGAAGATGAATGTGCAACTTATCTATGGAACAACAAAGGTCAAGATAGGTCAAATCCTGAATATCATGTGCAGAAGCCTTAATTGGGTATGGGAAGATGATGTCGTTACCTACAAGAAACTTCGTGTCAAGAAGGTAAAGCATCAGATAAACAGGAATGGATGGGAGACAGGCCTTGAGCTTGAAGAGGATTACGAGAGCATAACTCAAATTGAAGGAATATTGGGTGTGTAAAATGACGGAAGTGTATGACATAGTTGGAGCTGGAATGAAATCCAAGGAGAACATGCGAGAGGAACTTTCGCCTTATGGAGATACGGCAGACTACTTCGTTATATTCAGAGATACACTTCGCGTCTTCATCACAGGCCAAAGGGCATATCTGAGGGAGAATAATGAGACATTCATCCCTGGAAGAGTTCTTCTTGGGGATGCTCACGAATTCACAATAGAATACCAATTCGATAGGGGAACTTTGACAGGAATAGAAAGCGTTCCTGATATGATTAGGCTCTACGCAGACCAATGAAACATTTATATATGAGATAAGGCATATAAATAGAGGGAAGGAAATGGCAGCAAGAATGTATGTGAATGTCGGAAGTGAAATAACTCCTGTTTGGGTAGAGCTTACTTCCTCTAAATCCCTATGGTTCGGCTCTGATGAAACAACGGAGACTGTATTCAAGCCAACCATCATAAACAATAATTCTTCTGAAGTTGTCAATCCAGCAGTCTGCTGGTTAGGAGATTTCCCTGTATATGGGAATGGGCAGAAGGTCGAAACTTATGTTCCTGTGAACTCTGCAACACAATACTCAAAAGTGATACGAGTAATATTCGATGAAGATACGACCACACCCCCCAAAATTACAGCATGGAAAGATGATACTAAGACAACAACAGACTGCGAGGCCCTCAATGGAACTTCCATGACAAGCCTCACTTCCCTGATAAAGATGATAGAGACGACATTAGGAGCTCCTGCGCAGAATTGGTGTGCAAATGATTATGCGATAGCATCCCCTTATGCGCAGATGAACGCGCTCCGAGGGAATGAGAACTTCCTGACTTGTGCAGATGTGAGTAGTGCTGGTGGAAACAAGGACTTTGCCATAGCAGTATGGCTTCCTGCGGACCTTAGCGTTCCCCTATTGAACAGCAGAAAGGACTTTACCTTTAACGTTCAATATACGGCAATGACATAGAAACATTTATAAACAAAGACAAAGAGATGATTGTATATGGTTGGTTTGAGAATTGCAGATGGAGAAATTCTTTATGATAATGACCTTGATGCCATAATATCTGGTGTGAAATCATCAGCTATAATACGAGGACTTCAAGTATTGGCGACCGGAACTCCCGATATGCAAGTCCATGTTCAAGTTGGACAATGCAGAACAGATGACGGAACAATCGTTACCAAGACATCCATTACCGATTTGACTGTGGGCGCGAACAGCTCAGGAAACCCAAGGAAGGATATTGTGGTCATGAACAATTCAGGAACGATATCCATTGTCCAGGGAACTCCGGCTCCCGAAGTGGGAAGCCCATCCCCGACACCATTTCCCCCAGACATTCCAGCCTCTTCAATTCTTCTCGCACAGATTTACGTTGCCAACGGAGCAACTTCTATTACCAACTCAAACATATCCGACAAGAGGGTATTCCAAAGATACATCATAAGCCAATTTGATACCCCTGTTGAAGAGACCTACCCTTCAACTGTAGCATATACCTATGACACAGGAACAGGCCTGATATCTACTGTCGTTGAGACATTCACTCTGACAGGGCAAGTCAATAGGGTTGAATTCACAAGGAATGGGGTAGGGCAGATAACAGGAGAAGTCCAAAGATACGACTTCGGAACTTCATATCAGAAGAACATAACATACGCATATACTTACTACTCTGATACAGACCTAAACACGTTATTGCGAGGAAAGGTCCAGAGTGTAACAAAGACAGTTAGTTGAGGTGTAAAACATGGGATTTCCGTTAATTGAAAATAGGGTTGTAAGTGCAGCAAACGAAATACAGAACGTCGCAAACGTAGTAGATATTGCTTATCCAAGGCAGGGTTTCTTGGCAAGAGGCTCTACTGCTAATTTTGCCTTGAAGGATATGAATGTATCTGGTGCCCGTTATAATAAGATTTTGGAATTCCCTACCGATGTTGCAGGAGACGACTACAATACCAGTGCAACTGTCGGACCTCACTTTAACGATGTTGGAATAGGAGGAGTTTCATCAGGAACGCTTCCGGCAAATATCACTGATGAAGATATTTATTTGGAAAGCAGCCGTTTCTTGAAGCCGACAATAGGAACAAATACTTCTGTAGGAGACTATTCCATTTCCCTTACTGATAACAGGCTTCATGTTATTGAGGTAAACGCAAAGGCTCAGACTGCAGGCGCTACTATCATAATAACAGACCAGGATGAAAGCTGGAAATGGAGTTGGTTCACTGCTGCTACAGGAGACCCAAATACATATTTGAATTACGACAAGGAAATCATACTGAAACCTCGAGATTATATAAGCACAGGAAGCAAATTCAATTCTTACAAGGTAAGGAAGATATGGTGCAGCACTCTTGGTATAAACAACACATTCACAAACACTTCAACCTCTGAAACAGCAATGTGTTATCAGTTCGCATCAAGGGTGGCAACAATAACTCCTAACATTCCTCAGCTCACAAAGATTAACTTGACATCTTCAACGCTATCCCCAACCTACGCAGCCAACGCGCTTAACGAGACTATGGATATACCAACTCCTTATGCCACAACGACTTCAACTTCCAACGTGGAGATATTCAGGATTGACTTGGCTTCTACTGCCACAATGGGAATAGAGTTTTGCTACAAACTCGGCATGAAGGTTTCTGCAACAGGAACAGACTACGTTACTTGGGAATTTTCTGGTGATGGCGGAAGCACATGGAGCGCAAGAAATGGAGCAGGCATAACGACTTCAGATTTCTCTACTGGTTCAACAACAGAAGTCATCAACTATGATAGAGTTATCCTTTTTGACAAGGTTACTAATATGAGATTGATGGAAAGGACAAGCGTTACCACAATCACTGGGAGCTGTAGGATATATCTTGCTAAAACATTTGACCTTGCTCCTGCAATATTTACACCAACTACTTACGCAGGCCCGGCATCCTCGGCATGTTTCGATAGAGACTTGACTACGGCATCTACGCAGATATCAACCCAACTGACAGATGCAACCGCAACAGGCTTCTTGCTTGCCTCTTGGGATATGGGAACAGGGCACTACAATAGGGGAGTAAATGAGAACGGATATATCAGTAAGCCTCTCATAAAAGCTTTGCATACTGCAACAGGCTCAGGAAGAATTTATTTTTGGGGTTCTCCTGATAACTCTACTTGGTATACTTGCGGAGTAACCAATTCCAATAATCAAATCAATTTTGATACTGGAACGAATATAATGTATCATGGAGGAGCATACAACTTCTCAAACTTTTATCAATATCCAGGGCAGATGCTTTACAGATATGGAAGATGCACACTATATAGCAGCTCGGGAACTGTTACCCAATACGTCAACGTATATGAGATAGGTTTCCTATTTTGAGGTAGATGAACATGGAATACGATGTAATAATCAACGATGCTGCGGAGGAGAGAATAATGGTAATCACTAATGGTAGCCTCCTCCATATTCGCATCAGCGTAAATGAAAGCGATTTCATAACTGCCATAGAGGCCTTTGACGTGATGCAACGCTTAGTCATCGAGTATGATGGAGATAGTGCAACAGAGAGCCTTGTATTCGGAGAGGACACACTTTCTATCACATACTCGCCAGTTGAGTGATATGAATGGTTCTATCAGGAGTTGTTGGAGGGCAACCGCCGATAAACAGTTTCATAGTCGGCGGCAAGGACATATCTGAATGGCCCACCTCTCGTGATTACTTCTATCAGGGAACGACAGAAGCCAATGCTTACGGCTATTGGGTTTCCCCTGAACTCATTATGAACCCCGTAGGAGACAAATTCCACATCTCCAAATTCGAGGATGCGACAGGAGAGTGGGAAGCCTACAATTCAGTATATACGACATCAACAGACAAGGCTTCAGGGAACTATGCAGGGAAGATGATTTTGAATTCGGGAAGCCCTGCGAATATCCACAAGTCCTTAAGATGGCAGGCGACCAGCGAAACCCCTAATGATTACGACGAAATCCACCTTTGGATAAAGCGTTCAGCAGAAGGAAACTTCAAAAAAACAAGGATAGTGTTCGGAGACAGCACTTTCACAAACTATTTCTATGCAGACTTAACCCTTACTACTTCATGGCAAGACATCATGCTTGTCAAGGCGGACTTCACACAGATTGGAACAATCTCCTGGGAGACAATTACCGATGTTAAATTCGAGGTTTTAGAATGATAAGCGGAATAGTTGGAGACAGCAGCCTTGCGAGTTTCATATTAGGTGGACAAACCTATTCGGGTCCTGTCCAATTCCATAATGATTTCTACCAGGGAACATTCATGGCAGAGATAAGACAGGGATATGTCCTTCTTGATAAGCTATTGTTCAAGACAAACAGGCCGAACACATGGAGAAGGTTCAGATTTGATGCAGACGTTCCTTCCGGAACAACCCTCAAGCTTTCTGTCCTCAAGGCAAACGATGATGTTCTTGTAGAGGATATCACAAACGATTATGACATCTGCAACGATGTAGGAGCATACACAGGAAACCTCAAGATAAAGGCGGAGTTCACAGGAACGAATGTTTCCCCGAAGCTCTATGATGTCTCCATAGGATTTAAGCCTGCAAGGCTCGGAGACTGGACAGGGGATAGGACAGCGGAATTCGTGGACAATACAAACAACATCTTTGTAGAGCCTATAAAGAATGATAAGTTCATCAGCATAATATCATCGGCAATGATAGACTACGCAACAAGCGAGGTGTCCTTGAAATGACTGAGCAATCAGAGTTTATCTCAGAGTTGATATACAAGGCAAACTACGCCGTTACTGCCGTCAAGATAGAAGTGGGAGCAGAGGACAAGCCAGCGAACAGCGACATCAAATATTATATCTCCAATGACAACGGCTCATCATGGCAAGAGGTAGTCCTTGGAGCCATGACACCGATAATAGGGCTTGGAACTTCATTGTTTTATAAGATAGTCTTCAGCAACACGGACAACGTAGCCAATCCAAAGATAGTGGGGCCCATCACAGTAACCTATGAGGTGTCAGGATGATAACGATAAAAGGATGCAACGAAATCAGGGATTACATAGGCTCATACTTCAACTATCTTGGCATAGGGAACAATAATGCCGGGGTTGCCGAAACGCAGAATACCCTTTATGGAGAGCTCATCAGGAAAGTTTCAGGCTCTTCAGAAGCCAACTTGGACAAGAAGGTAACCAAAGAATACGTCCTCAGCGCTGCCGATGCAAACGGAGAATTCCTGAAGGAGATAGGGATTTTCAAGACACCGCAGTTCACGCTTGAGGATTTCGAGGATGTTGGAGACTGGACAACTGTGGGAGATGGTGTCCTTACGTCTGATACTACATACACAAAGATAGGGGAATACTCTGGAAAGATGGCATTAACTTACTCTACAGGCATGGCTACAACGTCAAAAGTGGCTGTTGTTGGAGACATGACCGACTACACAAAGACACTACAAGGGGCTCCGGCAGAGGGTTGGATAAGCGTTTGGATATACACTCCTGACATAACAAAGCTCAATGCTACGGATGCCATCGAGTTCAGGATAGGAAGCAGCCCGACAAACTATGCAAAATACAAGCTGCAGGCCAGCTCCTTGACCGATAACTTATGGTATTACTGGAAAATTGCCATGAGCTCCGCGGAGATAGTTGGAAATCCTGACTGGTCCAGCGTAACCTACCAGGCAATAATCACAAGGGAGACAGCAACAACGGAAGTCTATTTCGATGAGCTGATGTTTTCAGGAAGGATGCTTTCTCGTTCGGTAATACCAACTATAGAGAAGACTGCAAACAAGGAGATAGTGTTCGAGATAGACATAACAGTAGATAATTCATGAGGTAATTGACATGGTTGAAACAGGATTGTTTGAGAATGGGGATGTGCTTTTCGCAAAGCAGGAAGCATGGAAATCAATAGGAGTTAAAGGCTTGACATTCGGCTTTGCAGGAGGCTCAGTCGTATGGACAAATGGAACCCTATATGTGAATGGAACTGCCTATGCCATATTGGTAGGCTCAAGCTCCTCTCCCCTGAACAAGCTGATAACTATTGTTCTCAACCCATCGAACTACACAGGGATAGTCTACTTCAGGACAAGCACTTACGTCATTCCAAGCAATCAAGAGATGCAGATAGGCTTCTGCGATGCATACGGAAACCTTGTCATGAGATACGGAATAACAGCCACTACAAGTGTTTCTGCTGGATTTGGTGGAGATGGAAGCGATGGGGTATTCAATTCAACAGGCCCGGCAACAATCACAGGGATAAAGAACTACACTTCCTTCAAGGTAAATAATGGACACACGATAACAGTCAACCCCTATGCGATAATCAAATGCTCAGGAAACTTTGAGATAGAGACAGGAGGTATTTTGAAGGCAGATGGCGTTATAACTGATAGTAAACAATATTCATCTGTAGGTATAGGAGTTTTATCAAATGCTCCAATTGGTTTAAGAGAGAGCACCAGAAGTAATGAGGGTATTATCCTGGACACTGGTGGTGGGGGAGGTTTAGGTAGAGGAGGAAATATGGGTATGGGTTATGCTGGAAACAGAGTTGTAGGCCTTGAAATCATCAAAAAACAAAGAGGTTGGTTTGCAGGGTCTCCTTCTTGTAGTGGAGAGAATGGCGGTGGAGCTATCCTAATAGAATGTTTGGGAACAGTTACTATCGCAGGAACAATTAGTGCAACTGGAGTAGATATGATTACTGGAGAAAATTCCGGTGGAGGTGGGGGTTGCATAGGAATACTTTCAGTAGGAAATGTGAATTGTGCAGGAGGAACTGTTAATGTGAAAGGCGGAGATGGAACACAAGAAATGCAAGACCACAGCGACCAAGGCGGAGGCGGTGGAGGAGCATTTCTTTTGGTTACAGAAGGACTTTATACTCCCGCTGCAACTGTTAATATTTCAGGTGGAACATGCTATTCAAGTTATGAAGATGGGGTAGAAGGAGGCTTCTCAATAACATATTACGCAACTCCGCAATTTTGCAGAATACCTTGGGTGTTAGGATGATAAAAAAATGGAAAGACGAAAAGGGAGAACACGAGGAAACAGTGTTTGAAGATACTGTAAAAGTTGAGCATGAAAACTTGGAAGAAACCCAGGACAAGGAACAGGACAAGGCCGACAAGAAAACGATAAAGGACAGTGAGCTTTCAAAGGATATTCAAGACATGCTAATCAGAAGGTTAGGATTGTGAGGTGGAAATGATGGGATTTATCAGCAAAATGATTGAGGGGATTAAGAGGGAAATATTCGGGCAGCCGAAACCGGAAGAGCCAAAGAAACTGACTGCTGTTTCATCGAAGCAGCTGAAGAGGATATTACGAAGATGAGGATATATGGTAATCGCTATGACTTCTGAAAACTATCGCCGTCTCGAGGATAAAATCGACAAGATATTCGACCAGCTCAGCCAAATACAGCAGAGTGTTGTGGAGCTGAGGACTGAGAAGGTGCAGACATGCAAGGAGCTGGACAACAATCGGACAGAGATACTTCAGATAAAGAACACTGTCGATGAGATAAAGGAAGACATGGAGAAGCTCAACATCAAGGTCGCAGTCATATCAGCAGGGATAACCCTTGCCGTTACAATCATCCTGGCAGTCGGGAATTGGCTGCTTGGAAAAAATTGAGGTGAAACACTATGGATGGAGTAGAAGGAATAATATACGGAGCTATCGGTGGTGCATTAGTCGCACTCTCGGGCTACTGGAAAAACAGCGTAGGAGAAGCGAAAGAGCCTTTCGATTACAA
>Ga0214473_10002425_pt1 | contig 22889 bp, 16 predicted proteins | sample RVTome_7_FD_203509 | JGI IMG/M metagenome (GOLD analysis project Ga0214473, IMG submission 203509) | Soil microbial communities from uranium-contaminated site in the Upper Colorado River Basin, Wyoming, United States - RVT98D197 | ecosystem: Environmental > Terrestrial > Soil > Contaminated >... | reverse complement strand
CGCGGAGGCGGTCGCTCGGGTGGAGCGGACCATCGCCGCCGACGCGGTGGCCCGCGATCCGGCGGTCGCGGAGGGCCTGGCCATGGCCGGCGTCCGAGCCGCGAGCCTGGTCGATGGAACAGGTATGGGAGCCGCAGACGGAATCGCGGTTTCCGATGCATCGTGCGTGCATCACGTTCAGGCTCCCCCGGGCCGCGAACGCGGCGGAGCCTTCGAGCTCGCCGCCTCCTCGGTTCAGCAGGCGACCGACCACTGCCTGGCGGCTCATCTGCTGAGCCGGCGGCTGGGGCGTGCCGGTCTCTGCTCCCTCGCCCCCTCCCTCGCAGAGGATCTGAACCTGGTCAGCCTGCCCGAGCCCGAGCTGATCGCCGATCTCCTGGCCGGCGAGCCCGGCGCCACGGAGCCCGACGCGAGCCCCGAGCGGATCGTGGCCCTGGCGCGGGAGGTCCTGAGAGCGGTGGGCGAGCGCACCGGGAGACCTGCGGATCTGGTCGACTACCAGGGAGAGGAGGGTGCAGAGGTGCTCCTGGTGGCGTCCGGCGCAGAGACAGCGCCGGCCCGGAAGGCCGCCCGAGCCCTCTCCCAGGCCGGAGTCGCGGCGGGTGCCCTCGCCGTCGCCCTGGTGCGGCCCTTCCCCGAGGAGGAAGTCCGAAAGGCCCTGAGAGGCCGCCAGCTCGTCTTCGTCGTGCATGCTCCGGGTGAGCCGAGCGCCCTTCTCGCCGCCGTCCGCGGGAGCGTCGATGAGAAGACCGAGGTGCAGCCGCTCTCTGGAGTGGACGTGGCCCAGATGATCGAGACGGTCCGCAAGCACCTGCCCGAACGCAGCCTGGAAGCGCAGGAGCCGGAGGCCGAGCGCGCTCCCTCCCGCCGCCTGGTGGTCGTTCCGGAGGGCCCTTGGGCCGAGGAGACGGCGCGCCGGGCTCTCTCCGCCCTTGGCCGACTCGTGCCGCTTCGCGTGGGCCGAGGCGCCGACAGCCAGCTTGGAGCGACGGTTCTGAGCTGGGAGAGCGAGCAAGTCCCGGAGGAAGGGACGGATCTGCTCCTGGCCTCCTATCCTGCCGCGCTCGAGTCGCAGGGTGTCCTCGCCCTGGTCCGGCCGCGAAGCGCGGTGGTGGTCCTCGCCAGCGCAGAGTCCGCTCGGGAGCTGACGCGGCTCCTCAGCCCGGGAGCCTGGGAGGCCCTTCGCGAGAAGGAGCTGCGCATTCACTGGCTGGTCCCTCCGAAGGCCTCGGGCGAGGCGTCTTCCGACGAGATGGACCGCGCAGCCTCGCTGGCTCTCGCCGGAGCCGCGTTCGCCGTGGTGCATCGGTCCGCCGATCCGAGCCGGATCGCGGCGGAGCTCTCGACCAGCGACGAGGAGGCTCGCTGGCTGCGCGAGGGGGCGACCGCGGTTCGCTCCGTCGACCTGGCGGCCCTCGATGCCTCGCTGGCATCCGAGGAGGTGAACTTCCGGTCGGCGCCGGAGCTGCCGCGGATGCCCGATCCGGTGGACGACCCCGTCGAGAGGCAGCGCCAGGCGCGCTGGATCCGGCGCTTCCACCGCCTCGGTGCACGGACCTTCGACCCGGCGCCGCGGCTGCCCGTCCGACCTGCCGTGCTCGAGAGCCTGGCCGCGACGCTGCGCGGCGCCTCGCCCGATCCGTTCGTCCTCATCCCCCGAGGAAACGCCGAGCGGCCCATCGCCGCCCGCGGGCTTCGAGAGCTGCTGGACGAGGAGCTCGACGCCATGGAGGCGGCCGGCTGGGATCCCGGCGCCCTTTCCCGGAACCTCGGGTCGCTGGCGGCCATCGCCACGCGCTTGCTGGCCGAGCGCGGACCAGAGAACGAGCTGGACGGCCTCCTCTCTGCGGCCGGCGAGGAGCTGGCGTCGAAGCTGGCGCTGCCAGAGCAGGATGAGCTCGCCTTGCAGAAGAGCCTCGACGAGCTGCGCCGCCGCCTTCCCGGGCGAGGCCGGGTGCTGAGTCTCGGAAGCGATACCCCCCTGCGTCTCTACCTGGAGGTGCTGGAAGCGGTTCGCGCGCCGCTGCGGCGGCGCTTCACGGCGCAGCTGGAGCGGCACCGGGAGCGGCTTCGCGACCTCCTCCAGCTCCACCGGATGAGCTCCGACGAAGGCCGAACACCCCAGGCGCTCACCGCCCAGCTCGGCACCACGGCGGTGGAGTTCATCGACCCGAACCTCCTCTCGCGCACCCTGTCCGCCGGCGTCGGTCCGGCGCACCTAGAGGACGCGCGGCGCCAGCGAATCGAAGAGGCCCTGGCGACCATCGAACGCCACCTCGAGCAGCAGGGCCGGCTCCCCAGGGTCGTGTTCCTCCGCCCGCCGGGCGTGGACATCCGGCTGCCCGGGCAGGAGCAGGAGGAGCACCCCGACCCGCTGGCGGCGGCGGTTGGATATTTCGACGGGACGGCGCGGCGCCTGGCGAGGGTGTTCCGAGCCGCGCGGATCGCGGGCCTGGAGGCGGCGGGAAGCTACCGCCCCGAGCTCCACGACGAGGCGCTGGCCGACCTCGACTGGGAGGCGTTCACGGCCGAGGAGCTGGCCTCGGTGCCGCTGGTGGCGGTGGTGACCAGCGGACGCAGCCTGCGGCAGCGGGGGCAGGGCTCCCTCTCGCGGCTGCTCCGGTCGAGCCGACCGGTTCACGTGATCGTCCAGGACGAGGTGGGAGCGCCCGACGAGGCGGAGGATCTCTCCGCGTTCCATCTCGACCTCGGCTACCTGGTGGTCGCGCACCGGGAGGCATTCGCGGTCGGCTCCACGCTCGCGCGCCCCGATCGCTTGACCGAGGGACTCGCGCGCATGGCGCGCGCACCGCGGCCGGGTGTGGCGCTGATCTACCTACCGGCGCGAGACCTGGCCCCGTGGCACGTGCTGCTCGCCGAAGCCGCGCTCCGCGGGAGAGCCTGCCCCTCCTTCCTCTACGACCCGGACGCCGGGTCGACCTGGGCGGACCGCTTCGACCTCCAGGGGAACCCCGAGCCGGAGCGCGCCTGGCCGGTGCAGAAGGTCGCGTATCTGGAAGGTGGAGAACGGAAGGATCTGGAGGTGGCGTTCACCTTCGCCGATGCGGTGGCCCTCGAGCCGGCCTACCTGCGCCACCTGCGCATCATCCCGCGAGCCGGCTGGGACGATGAGAGCCAGCAACCCCTGGCGGAGTACGTGGAGGCCCTCGACCTGGAGGACCGCCAGCCCTCCATTCCGTACCTATGGGTGGTCGACGAGAACGAAACCCTCCAGCGCGCCGTGGTGACTCGCGAGCTCGCCATGGTGTGCCGCGACCGGCTGCGCGGCTGGCGAATCCTCCAGGAGCTCGGCGGCTACGAGAACTCCTACGCCCGGCGCGCCGCGGCCGCGGCTCGGGAGCAGGTGCTGGCCGAAGCTGCCCGGGAGCGCGCCGAGCTCGAGCAGGCCCATGCCGAGGCGCTCGCGCAGGCGCGCGGCGAGGGAGCCCGCGAGTCGATGGAGCGCCTCGCCGCGGTCCTGATGAACCCGGCTGCGCTCTCCGTCGCCGCTCCCTTCGCAGCGGTTCCGGCGGCGCCCCCCGCGTTCGAGCCAGCGAAGGAGACCGCCGCAGCGCCCGCGGTGGAGGCGCTTCCCGAGGAGGAGGCGCTCGCCTTCGACGAGCCCTACATCGATTCGCCGCTCTGCACCACGTGCAACGAGTGCACCAAGATCAATCCCCGGCTCTTCCAGTACAACGCCAACAAGCAGGCCTTCATCGCCGATGCCGCGGCGGGGACGTTTGCCGAGCTCGTGAAGGCAGCCGAGCTCTGTCCGGCCCGATGCATCCACCCGGGCAAGCCGCGCAGCGGCGACTCCACCGCCACACCGGAAGTGGTCGGGCGGGCGTCCAAGTTCAACTAGGAGACTGATTCGAGATGGGCGGCGGAGTCACGCAGGAGCTCGCCACCGCGGTCACCGTGATGACGGGGATGGGGCTCTTCTTCGCCATCGTGCTGGCGGTCGCCTATCGCTTCCTGAAGGTCGAGGAGGACCCGCGGCTCGAGATCGTCGCGGGGCTCCTGCCCGGCAACAATTGCGGAGCCTGCGGCCAGCCGGGATGCGCGGGCTTCGCGGCGAAGGTGGTCAGCGGCGAGCTCCCTCCGGGCAAGTGCACGGTGGCGACCGCCGCCACCCGCGCGGAGATCGCGTTGTTCCTCGGCGTCGACGTCGGCACCGAGGAGAAGCGCATCGCCCGCCTCAAGTGCGCCGGCGGTCGGGGCAACGTGCGCAACCTGGCCGAGTACCAGGGGATGAGCTCGTGTCGAGCTGCGGCGGTGGTGGACGGCGGGGGCCTCGGCTGCGCCTGGGGCTGCATCGGGCTCGCCGACTGCGCGAAGGCCTGCACCTTCGACGCCATCCAGATGAACGCGGAAGGTCTTCCCGTCGTCGAGCCGGAGCTCTGTGTGGCATGCGGCGACTGCGTGGACGTCTGCCCGCTGGATCTCTTCGTGGTGCTGCCCGAGTCCCACAAGGTCTTCGTACAGTGCAGCTCGCCGCTCGCCGGTGAGGAGGCGGTGCGCCGCTGCCGCGTCGCCTGCGACGCTTGCGGCCGCTGTGCGCTGGATGCCCCCGAAGGCACCGTGGAGATGGTGAACGGGCTTCCCGTGGTCCACTACGACCGCGAGGTCAAGCCGACAGCGCGGGCCACCTGGCGCTGTCCGACCGGCGCGATCGTCTGGCTGGAGGGAAAGCAGTTCGAGGAGCCTGAGGAGAAGGACGCGCTGCCCCGGAGGACCTATGGCTGAGCGAAGCGGAGTCGCGTGGCTGCAGCGCCTGTGGCGGCGCACCAAGGAGCAGTCCGGGTCGCGCCCGGGAGCGGTGCTGGCGGTCGAGCAGGCGCTGGCTCTCCTCGAGGCGCAGCTCTGCGAGGGCGTGGTGCGCCGTGGGGGAGAGCCGCGCTGCGCCGCCCTCGCCGCGAGAGCCGAGCTTCCCGGCCCGCCCCCCCGCAACGCCTTCGGGCGACCCGTGCAGGAGGAGACCGCCGCAGGCGCAAGCGAGGCCGCCGTGGTGGCCACCGGCATGGCGCTCTCGGGGCTCCGTGCCACCGCGTTCTTGAGCGGCGGCGAGCTGATCTCCTGCCACCAGGCCTTGAGCGGATGCGCCGAGCGTCTGGCGCCGCTGGTGCTGCACATGAGCTGCGGTGAGGGCGGCCACGGCGACTACCACGCCGTCGCGGGAAGCGGACCGTTCCAGATGCTCGCGAGCTCGGGCCAGGAGGCCCTGGACCTGACTCTGGTGGCGCGGTGGGTCGCGGAGCGCGCGCTCCTCCCCGGCCTGGTCTGTACGGATGTCGAGGCCGTGGAGAGCCTGGATCTCCCCGACGAGGAGCTGATCCGGAGCTACCTGGGCGCGCCCGATCAGCCGATCACCTGCCCGAACGAGGCGCAGCGACTGCTCTTCGGACGCGAGCGCCCGCGCCTGCTGGCCTGGTTCGATCCGGACCAGCCGGTGGGGACGGGCGGAGCCCGCAGCGCCGAGGAGGCAGGGCTCGCCCGTCTCGGAAGCCGGATCTTCTTCTGGGAGTCGGTGGCCAAGCTCGCGGCAGAGGGGATGGAGGAGCTGAGCCGGCTGACGGGACGCCCTCTCTCCTTCGTGGAGCAGCACCGGCTCGACGACGCGGAGCTGGTGCTGGTGGCGCAAGGCAGGCTGGTGCAGACCGCCCGCGCCGCCGCAGATCACCTGCGCAGCAAGCGCGGCTGGAAGGTCGGCGTGCTGGGCATCACCTGGCTCCATCCCTTCCCCGCGGCGGTCGTGGCGAAGGCGCTCGAGGGGCGCCGCTCCGTCGCCGTGGTGGAGGCGCTCGGCGACTCGCCGGCGGCGGGTCCGCCTCTCTTCCGAGCGGTGGCCGAGGCGGCGGGTGGATCCGACGGCTGGGTCTCTGCGACCTGCGCCGGCTCCGGGGCGAGGCCCGGTGCGCTGGTCGGCCTCTGTGAGCTGATGCGACAGCCGGGTCGCCCGCGGCGCATCAGCCTGGAGCACACCGCCACCGCGGCGGTGACGGGATTCCCCAGGCGCGAGGCGCTCGCCCAGTCCGCTCGAAACGCCTACCCCGAGCTGCAGCAGGCGGCGCTCTCCGAGGGCGAGACGCCCGGCCCCGACCCGGAAGGTGGCCGTTCGGTGGCGCTGGTCGGCCGAGAGGCCGATCTCCCGGCGGACGCTCTCACCCTCCTCGCTCAGGCGATCGCCGCCGAGGCGGGGCCGGTGGTGCGTGGCACCGCGATCCGACCGGAGCCCGATCTCTGGGAGGCACGGGTGCGCGCCGCCCCGGCAGACTTCCCCGACCCCGGGCCGCGAGCACCCGCTTCCCTCCTGATGGTGGCGACCGGTGATCTTCGAAATCTGGGTCAGCCCCTGGCGTCCATCGCTCCCGGGAGCGACATCCTGGTGGCGGCGCAAGAGCCCTCTGAGCCGATCTGGGAGGCGCTGCCCACCGCCTGGCGCCGCGCGATTCGCGAGGGTGGTCTGCGGCTTCTCGCCTGCGACGGAGGCTTCGAGGCGGGGCTCGAGGCCCTTCGAGGCTGCCTGCGCGGCGAGCGGGCGACTCTTCTCGAGGCAGGGCGTCTGCGGGAGGTGGCCTGGCAGGATCTCGAGGCGCGCGAGAGCGGGGACCGCGATCTCCCCAGCCTGGTGGCCCGCATCCCCAAGGCGCGCCCTGCTCACGACAGCCTGCCGCGCTTCTGGGGTGAGGTCGTCCAGCCGCGCCAGGCGGGTGCCCGGGACAGGTTTCCCGACCCCCTGACAGCGAGCGGTGTCGTTCCCGCCGGGGCCTCGGCCCTGGAGCCGGAGGCGATGGCGCCCGTCCTGCCGGGTCTCGATCCGAGCGCCTGCACGGGATGCGGCCGCTGCTGGTCCGCCTGCCCGGACTCCGCGATCGGAGTGACGGCGCTCGGCCCCGAGGCGCTGCTCACCGCCGCGAGCCAGGTGGCCGGCACCGAGGGCGAGGTGGCCGAGGCGCTGCGCCGCGCGCACAAGCACCTGGCCGGCCGCCTGGCCGGAGAGCTCCCCAAGCGCCAGACCACCGCTCTCGAAGCGTGCCGGGAGGCATGGGCCTGGGCGGCGGGACGCCTGGGTCTCTCCGACGACCAGCGCCCCGATTACGACGCCACCTTCGAGGCGACCCTCGGGGTGGTCGATCTCCTCCAGCCGGTCGTCACCGGGCCCTTCTTGGTGGAGCCGGAGCGGGAGAAGAAGGGGACCGGGGAGCTTCTGGTCCTCGCCGTCGACCCCCGCGCGTGTCTCGGCTGCGAGCTCTGCATCTCCGTCTGTCCCGAGGAGGCGCTGCGACCGCTGGACCCCACCCCGGAGCGGACCCTCGAGTTCAAGCAGCGCTGGCAGGCATGGGAGGCGCTCCCCGACACCGCCGGAGAGACGCTGGCGCGAGCCGCAGCGCATCCCGACGTGGGGCCGCTCGCAGCGGTCCTCCTCTCGCGGCACTGCGGTCAGGCCCAGGTGGGAGGGGCGGGTGGCGAGCCTGGCTCCGGCGAGCGGCTGGCGAGCCGCCTGGTGGCGGCGCTGGTGGAGCACCACGCCCAGCGGCGAATGGCGGGACTGCTGAAGAAGATCGAGGAGGAGCGGGCGAAGCTCGAGCAGAAGGCCCGCGCACGACTCGCCGAGGGGCTCTCCGAGGCGGATCTGAAGACCCTGGAGGAGGCGCTCAGCACGCCGGGGCGCGGGCGCGCGGACCTCTCCGAGCTCGGCAAGCGGCTGGAGGCGCTCGGGAGCCCAGCCAGCTTCGACCGCCGCGCGGTGCTCCGGATGACGCGCGTCGCCGGCGTCCTGGACGACTACCGCCAGCGCATTTCCGAGGGGCGTGACGGGCTCGGGCGAGCCCGCTTCGGCGTGGTGATCGCGAGAGGCCGGGTGGCCGAGTGGGCGGCGCGGTTTCCCCGCCACCCCTACTTCGCGCCGCTCACCGTGGCGCCCACCGCAGAGGGAGTGGAGCTCGCTCGCGGCATCGCCCGGGGCCTGGTGGCCGACCATCTGGCGCTGGTGCGCAGCCTTCGCCGAGCCGTCCTGGAGGGGGATCCGCCTCCCGATCGCTCCGCCCGCGTGGAGGAGATCGAGAGCGTCACCTGGGAGGATCTCGAAGCCGAGGAGCGGGGGGCCTGCCCGCCGCTTCTGCTGATGGGAGACGATACCGCGCTCCTGGAGCAGGGCTTCGAGGCTCTCGCGCGGCTTCTGGATTCGGAGCTCCCGGTCAAGGTGATCCTCCTCGACGGTCGCGGACGCCTCGCCTCGGGTCTCGAGCCGGCGCTGGTCGCGATGGCGCACCGGAGGGCCTTCGTGCTCGCCGCATCGCTCGCCTACCCCGAGCAGCTGCGCCGCGGGCTCGAGGGTGCGCTGGCATCGCCGGGGCCGGCTCTCGTCCACCTCCACGCTCCGAGCCCGGGGCGCCACGGCTTCCCCGCCACGGCCACACTGGAGCGCGCCCGGCTGGCCGTGGAAGGCCGCGCCCACATCCTGCTGCGATACGATCCGGGCGCCCCGGGGCTCTTCGGACTGCGCGCCAGTCTGGACGGCAACCCGGGCCTCGATCAGGACTTCGGCGGCGTGAGCTTCGCCGAATGGGCCGCGGGCGAGGCGCGCTTCGCCCAGCACTTCGAGGAGCTCGAAGGCGAGGGCGCCCTGCCGCTCGCCGATTGGCTCTCCCTGGCTCCGAGCGAGCGCGGGAGCAAGCGGCCCTTCATCGAGATCGAGGGGCGCCGCCTGGCGGTGAGCAGCCGCATCGCCCAGGCGAGCTTCGAGCGCCTGGCGATCTGGAACACCCTGCGCGAGCTCACCGGCCAGTCGAGCCCCTTCACCGAGCGCATCCGGGAGGCGGTCGCCGCGGAGCTTCAGGCCGAGCGCAAGGCGGAGGTCGATGCCCTCAAGGCCGAGTACGAGGGCCGCATCACCGAGGTCTCGGCGGGCGCCGATCGCCAGGCGCTCGCGCGACTGACCGACCGGCTGCTGACCCTCTCCGGCGGGGGCGCGGCTCCGGCGCCCAAGGGCAACGGCGCATGAGCGCAGCTCCCGCCCTCGCCTCCCGCTCACGGACCTTCCGCGGAGGAGTCCATCCGCACGAGCAGAAGGAGAGCACCCACGCGCTTCCCATCGAGCGGATGCCCTTCGTCAGCGAATACGTGCTGCCCCTCTCCCAGCACATCGGCGCTCCCTCGAGGGCGGTCGTCGAGGTCGGGGAGAAGGTCCAGCGCGGCCAGATGATCGCCGCACCGGCGGGATTCGTCTCGGTCGCCCTACATGCCCCAGTGACGGGAAGGGTGACGGCGATCGGCCTTCGCCTCCACCCCAACGGCAGGATGATGCCGTCCATCGTGATCGCCACCGATCCACTCGACAGCCAACGCGTCCCCGAAGCCCAGCCGGTCGACCCGGCGAGGCTCACCGCCAAGGAGATGGTCGCGCTGGTCCAGAACGGAGGCCTGGTGGGACTCGGGGGCGCCGCCTTTCCGAGCCACGTGAAGTTCCAGGTGCCCGAGGGCAGGCAGATGCAGTCCGCGGTGATCAACGGCTGCGAGTGCGAGCCCTATCTGACTTGTGATCACCGACTGATGGTGGAGAGACCCGAGACGGTGGTGCGGGGCGCCGAGATCATCATGGCCCAGATCGGCGCCGAGCGCGGCTACATCGGCATCGAGGACAACAAGCCCGACGCCCTCGCCGCCTTGCGGGCCGTCGCTCCGGCGTCGATCGAGGTGGTGTCGCTGAAGGTCAAGTATCCCCAGGGCGCGGAGAAGCTCCTGATCGACGCCATCTTCCGCAAGGAGGTGCCGGCGGGCGGGCTGCCGCTCGACATCGCGATCCTGGTCAACAGCGTGGCCACCACCGCGGCGCTCGCCGATCTCGTCGATCGCGGCATTCCGCTGATCGAACGGATCGTGACCGTGACCGGGCCGGCGATCGCGCGCCCCCGCAACCTGATGGTGCCGCTCGGGACACCCCTCTCCGCGGTGATCGAGCACTGCGGGGGACTCCTTCCCGGCGCCCACCAGGTAGTGCTCGGCGGACCCATGATGGGGATGGCGCAGAAGAGCCTGGAGGTTCCCACCATCAAGGGCGCATCGGGAATCCTGTGCCTCGACCGCAAGTCCGCCGTGCCGCTTCGGGAGTACGCGTGCATCCGCTGCGGGCGCTGTCTCGAGGCCTGTCCGATGCGCCTCAACCCGACCCGCCTCGCGCACCTCGCGCGGGCCGAGTGGGTCGACGAGCTGGAGGCGCATCAGCTGATGAACTGCTTCGAGTGCGCCTCCTGCTCCTTCGTCTGCCCGTCGCGGATTCCCCTGGTCCAGTGGCTGCGGATGGGCAAGGCCATGCTTCGGAACCGAAAGGAATCGTCATGACCCGAGGGTTCCCGGCAGTCCGGCCGCCGTCGGCGAGCCGGCGGAGCCCCGCGTGAGCACCGCTTCACCCGATCTCGTCCTCTCGACCGCGCCCTTCGTGCGCGAGGGAGCCACCACCCCGCGCATCATGGCCGAGGTGCTGGGCGCGGCGCTCCTGGTGACGCTGGCGGCGTGCTGGAACTTCGGGATCGGTGCGCTCCTGACCGTCGCCTCCGCCACGGCCGGGGCCGCCGGGACCGAGTGGCTGTTCAGCCGCTCCGAGACCCCGAGCCGGCTGCGCGACTACAGCGCTCTCACCACCGGCGTGCTTCTCGGGCTCACGCTTCCCCCGTCGATGCCCCTCTGGATGGCCTTCGTGGGCGGGGCGGCCGGGATCGGCATCGGCAAGCTGATCTGGGGAGGTCTCGGCCAGAACCTCTTCAATCCCGCGCTGGTCGGGCGCGCCTTTCTCCAGGCCGCCTTTCCCACCGCGATCACCACCTGGTCGCCGCCGGTCGAGCCGGGGGGGATCTTCTCGCTGCCGAAGAGCCTCCTCGCGGCTCCTTTCTCGAGCGCCGCGGTCGACGCGGTCTCCACCGCCACACCGCTCGGACTCGCCAAGTTCGAGAGCCAGATCGCCGCGATCGGCCCGCTCTTCATCGGCAACATCTCCGGCTCGCTGGGCGAGACCAGCGCGGCGCTCCTGCTGCTCTGCGGGATCTGGCTCGGCGCGCGCCGGATCTTCGACTGGCGGCTGCCGGTGAGCACGCTGCTCTCGGTGGCGGTCCTGTCGGGAATCCTCCACTACCTGAGCCCGGAGTCCACTCCGCCACCGCTCTTCATGCTCTTCTCCGGCGGCCTCTTCTTCGGCGCGGTCTTCATGGTCACCGACCCGGTGACGACCCCGACCACGCCCCGCGGCGCCTGGCTGTTCGGGATCGGGGTGGGCGTGCTGGTGGTGCTGATCCGTCTCTACGGCGGTCTCCCGGAGGGGGTGATGTACGCGATCCTGCTGATGAACGCCGTCACTCCCCACCTCAACCGTCTCACCCAACGACGTCCCTTCGGAGTCTGACCTTGGCCGATCCTGGAGCCGGACCCCTGAGAATGATGGTCACACTGGGAATCTCCGGTCTCTTCTCGGGGCTCGCCATCGTCGGCATCTTCCTGATCACCCAGCCCATGATCGAGCGGAATCGGGCCGAGGCCCTGGAGGCCGCCATCTACCGGGTTCTCGAAGGCGCCCGCACTCGTGTCGCCTTCGTGATCCGGGAAGGAAAGCTCGCGCGCTTCGAGAGCCCCGACGGGAGCCTCCCCAAGGAGGAGGCGGTCTACGGCGGCTACGACGAGGCGGGCTCGCTGCTGGGGTTCGCAATCCCTGCCGAGGGTGCCGGGTTCCAGGACACCATCAAGCTCCTCTACGGCTACAACATCGAGAGGAAGCGCGTGGTGGGCATGGAGGTGCTGGCGAGCCTCGAGACCCCGGGCCTCGGCGACAAGATCATCAAGGACGCGAACTTCGTCGGCTCCTTCCGGGACCTCGCGGTGGAGCCGGACATCGTCGCGGTCAAGTCGGGGAAGAGCCGGGAGAACGAGATCGACGCCATCAGCGGGGCCACCATCTCCTCCAACGCGGTGGTCCGCATCATCAACCAGTCGAATTCGCGCTGGCTCGACCTCCTCGCCGAGGCGGGGGGCGCGGCCGGGAGCGCGCCGCCGTCCCAGGGCACCACGCCGCCGGACGGGGCCGGGAGTGAAGGGGTCGATTGATGGCGTCCCAGCAGGGGAACTACGAAGAGCTGGTCAAGGGTCTCTGGCGGGAGAACCCGATCTTCATCCAGCTGCTCGGCCTCTGTCCGTCGCTCGCCGTGACCAACTCCGTCATCAACGCAATCGCCATGGGCGCCGCCACCACCTTCGTGCTGGTGGGCTCGAGCCTGCTGGTCTCGGCGCTCCGCAACCTGATCCCCAAGCAGGTGCGGATCACCGCCTTCATCGTCGTGATCGCCACCTTCGTGACGGTGGCCGACTTCACCCTCCAGGCCCTGGCGCCCCTGGTGCACAAGGAGCTCGGCGCCTTCATCGCGCTGATCGTGGTCAACTGCATCATCCTGGGCCGCCAGGAGGCCTTCGCCGGGCGCAACCCGATCGGGGCGTCCGTGGCCGACGCGCTGGGCATGTCGGGGGGCTTCACTCTCGCCCTCCTCATGCTCGGGTCGATCCGCGAGATCCTCGGGAGCGGCTCCCTCCTCGGCATCCCTCTCTTCGGAGCCGGCTTCGAGCCTTGGGTGATCATGATCCTTCCGCCGGGAGGCTTCATCACCATCGGTCTCCTGCTCGCCGTCTTCGCCTTCGTGAAGCAGCGCCGCCTGCGGATGAGCCAGGAGCGCGGCGCTGCGGCGGTCGAGCGGAGGGCCGCCTGATGTTCGAGCTCGACTGGGGACAGCTCCTCTGGATCTTCACGGCCGCGAGCGTGGTGAACAACTTCACCCTCTCCTACTTCCTCGGCCTCTGCCCCTTCCTCGGCGTGAGCGGCCGCATCGACACCGCTCTGCGGATGGGGGCGGCCACCACCTTCGTCCAGGTGGTGACCTCCATCTGCGTCTGGCTCCTCAACACCTACATCCTGCCCCACGCCCCCTACCTGCGCCTGATCGCCTTCATCGTCGCGATCGCCAGCACCGTGCAGTTCGTGGAGATGCTGATCAAGAAGCTGAGCCCTGCGCTCTTCACGGCGCTCGGCATCTACCTGCCGCTCATCACCACCAACTGCCAGATCCTCGCGCTGGCGCTCTTCCAGACCAACCGCGAGTACAACTTCATCGAGGGCATCTTCTTCGCCCTCGGCGCGGGCGGCGGGTTCACGCTGACGCTGGTGCTGATGGCCGGCTTGCGCGAGGAGAACAACCTGGCGACGATTCCCGAGGCCTTGAAAGGGGCCGCGATGAGCTTCCTGATCGCCGGCATCCTGAGCATGGCGTTCATGGGCTTCGCCGGCCTCTTCAGCAGCACCTCCTGATGGATCGCGCCGCTCCCGGCGCGACGCCGAGGAGAGAGCCGTGTCTCACGTGATCGCGGTGCTCGCCCTCGCTGCTGCCTGCGTCCTCTGGTACCTGGTTCAGCGCTGGGCGAGACCCGAGGGGGACCCGCCTTCCGAGGCAGAGGATCCGCACTGCGAAGGCTGCGAGACCCGCGGGCCCGATTGCCCCTCGCTCAGCGCTCCGGACCCTGCCAACGCTCCCAGCCGGAAGACGCGCGCCTCTCGATGATCCCCCCCTCTCCGCGAACCATCAGCAGAGCCTCGAGCCAGGGGCGATCCTCCACCCAGGCCAGGCCCTCCTCGGTCCCGAGCACCATGAGCGCCGTTGCCACCGCGTCGGCCTCCATGCAGGTGGGAGCGACGACGCTGGCGGAGGCGACGTTCTGCTCCACCGGCCGTCCGATGCGCGGATCGATCACGTGGGTCAGGCGCCTTCCCTCGACCACCCGCACCTGGCGGTAGTCGCCGCTGGTCGCGAGTGCACCCTCGGTCAGGAGCACCACCTCCGAGAGCCGGGAACCGGGAGCGTCGGGATCGTCGATTCCCACCCGCCACGGTGCGCCTCCGGGCTTCGCGCCGAGCGCTCGCACCTCGCCACCCACCTCCACCAGCGCCCCGATCGGCCGATCGCGCGCAAGCTCGGCGACGACGGCGTCCACGGCATAGCCCTTGGCGATGGCCGAGAGGTCGAGCTGCACGCCCGGCACGCGCCGCATGAGCCGGCCGCCCTCCCCCCACTCGAGGTGCTTCCAGCCGACCAGGCGCCGGGCCGCCTCGAGCTCCGCCGCGGTCGGCGGAGTCTCGGCGGCGTGGGCTCCGAAGCCCCAGAGCGCCACCAGGGGCGCCACCGTCGGGTCGAAAGCGCCCCCCGTCTCTCGGGCCAGCTCGAGAGCCGTGGCGATGACCCAGCGCGTCTCCGGCGTGAAGAGGAACGAGCCGAGATCGGGCTGCCGGTTGAAGCGAGCCAGCTCCGCGTCCTCGCGCCAGGTCGACATTCCGCGGTCGACACGATCGAGCGTCGCGGCGATGCGCTCGCGGATCTCGGCAGTCGCTTCCCGCCCCGGCGCCTCCCGGACGACCAGCTCCACCGACCACGCCGTCCCCAGAGCCTCGCCCGTGAGCCGTAGCTCGTGAGCAAGGTCGGCGCCCCCGCAGCGAAAGGACGCGAGCAGGAGCGCGCAGCCGAGCACGGGACCCGCCGAGACCATCCCCCGCTTGGTCCATCCCCCCCAAATGGGGGGTTGTTGGGGCGCAGCGGAATCGCTACGCGGATGGGGCTGGGGCAGCCGCTTGAACACCTCCCCATTGTAGATCAGAGTCCCGCATCCAGGAGAGCCGGCGTTGCCTCCTCGCGAGGGTGCGGGGAGAGGACCAGTCACGGACGGGAGAAGATCTCGCGGCGGCCCGGGCGGGTCATGCGACAACCGGGAGGGACGTCTTGAACGTCGATGGCAGCATCGCCCTCGATCTGATCGACCGGATCTACCGCGCCGCTCTGGTGCGTGAGGAGTGGACGGGCTGCTGCTCCGCCCTTGCCGCCGCGGTCGGCGGCGCGGCCGTCGCCATCAACGTCGAGTACCCCAGGCCCGGCGAGAAGGGACTCGCCTTCAGCACCGGCTTCGATCCCGCCTACCGGGAGAGCTTCCGGCTCCACCACTTCGCGCTCGAGCCCTGGGAGGAGATGACCTCGCGTCTCCCCATTGGTGCCCTGGCCTTCGGAGCGCACCTGGTGCCCGACGAGGTCGTCCTCCGCAGCGAGTACTACGCCGACTGGATGAAGCCCCAGGGGTTCGCGGTCGGCCCCACTCTCGGAGGAGTGATCGGCGTTCATGGCAAGGTCCGCTCCTACCTCGGCATCTACCGGCCGGAGGGCGCGCGGGAATACGGAGGCAAGGAGTACGCGCTCTGTCGGCTGCTGATGCCCCACCTGCGCCGGGCCATCGAGTTCGATCGACATTTCCGCTCCCTCGAGGTGGAGCGGAGCATCGCCTTCGACGCGCTCGACCACCTGCACACGGGTCTGATCCTGTTCGACCGGCAGGGAAAGGTCCTCGCCTGCAACCGGATCGCCGAGGAGACCCTTGCCATGAACGACGGCCTCTGCATCGACAGGGAAGGGCTCGCGGCCGCGCTGCCCTCCGAGACGCGGAAGCTCCGCATCCTGATCCATCAGGCGGCGCGCCGCCAGGGCCTGCGGGGAGGCTCGCTCTCGCTGACCCGGCCCTCCGGAAAGCCGGACTTCGAGGTTCTGGTGACCTGCTTCTCGGGGGCGTCCGTGGAAGGTCTGGAGGGGCGCCACGTCGCGGCGGCGCTGATCGAGGTTCTGCTCGAGGGGGACGCCGCCCACCCCTGAGCGAGGGCGCCCGGCTCCGCGGCCCCGAGAGACCCGCCCCGGAAGGCGCGAGCTCCGCGGTATCCTATTGCAGGGCCGCGTCGCGGCCGCGAGGAGTCGGTCGAGTGGAGTATCGCTTCCTGGGATCCTCGGGACTCAAGATCTCCGAGCTCTCGCTCGGCGCCTGGGTGACCTACGGCGGTCAGGTCGGTGAGCCGGTGGCGTACGAGTGCATGACGGCTGCCTTTGAGGCGGGGGTCAACTTCTTCGACAATGCGGAGGCGTACGCCGGCGGAAACGCCGAGATGGTGATGGGAAACGTCGTCAAGAGGGCGGGGTGGAAGCGCTCCGACCTGGTGGTTTCGACCAAGATCTTCTGGGGCGGCCGTGGACCCAACGACCGCGGGCTCTCGCGCAAGCACATCCTCGAGGGCACCGACGCCTCGCTCCGCCGGCTGCAGATGGACTACCTCGACCTGATCTTCTGTCACCGGCCCGATCCCGATACTCCCATCGAGGAGACCGTGCGGGCGATGAACCATCTGATCGACCAGGGCAAGGCGCTCTACTGGGGAACCAGCGAGTGGAGCGCCCGAGAGATCATGGAGGCCCACGGCGTAGCGCGGCGCTACGGCTTGATCCCCCCGCAGATGGAGCAGCCCCAGTACAACATGTTTCATCGCGAGCGAGTCGAGAGAGAGTACGCCCACCTCTACCAGGAGATCGGGCTCGGGACGACGGTCTGGAGCCCGCTCGCGAGCGGCATGCTGACCGGCAAGTACAGCGACGGCGTTCCCGGGGGCACCCGCGCCACCCTCGAGGGCTACGACTGGCTCCGCCAGAGCTTCGAGAGCGAGAAAGGCCGGGCTCGCGTCGAGAAGACCCGGCGAATCGCGAAGATCGCCGGAGAGCTGGGGTGCACCACCGCCCAGCTCGCGCTCGCCTGGTGCCTCAAGAACCCGAACGTCAGCAGCGTCATCACCGGCGCCTCGCGCGTCTCCCAGGTGAAGGAGAACATGAAGGCGGCGGAGCTGGTGAGCCAGCTCGACGACGAGGTGATGGCGAGGCTGGAGGAGATCCTCGACAACCGGCCGCAGCCGGAGCCCTCGTTTCGCTAGCGCGTCGATCGATGACCACCACCTCGCCCGGAGGCCATCATGACGTTGACACAGCTCGAGTACGTCCTGGCGGTCAACAAGTTCCGTCACTTCGGGAAGGCCGCGAGGTCCTGCTTCGTGACCCAGCCGACCCTGAGCATGCAGCTGCAGAAGCTGGAAGACGAGCTCGGCCTGGTGATCTTCGACCGCTCCAAGAGCCCGATCCTCCCCACCCCCGAGGGAGAGCGGATCATCGATCAGGCGAGAGCCGTCGTCCGCGAAGCGAGTCGGCTGCTCGCTCTCGTTCAACAGTCGAAGGACGAGCTCGCCGGCGACTTCCGGCTCGCCGTGATCCCGACCCTCTCGACCTACATCCTTCCCCTCTTTCTGCAGCATTTCGTCGACAAGCACCCGAAGGTCCATCTCATCATCGAGGAAGCCAAGACCGACGCCATCGTCGAGATGCTGGCGGAAGACGAGATCGACGCGGGCCTGCTGGTCACGCCCCTGAATGACGACACGCTGATCGAGCGCGTGCTCTTCTACGAGCCCTTCTACCTGTTCGTCGCACCCGATCACCCCCTCGCCAGGAGGAAGAGGGTCCGGGAGGACGACCTGGATCTGGGAGAGATCTGGCTTCTCAACAAGGGCAATTGCTTCCGCGATCAGGTCATCAACATCTGCTCCGAGAGCAGGAAGGAGGAGGTCGGGGGCAACATTCGCTTCGAGAGCGGAAACCTGGAGACGCTGAAGAACATGGTTCTCGCGAGCTCCGGCTACACGATTCTTCCCCACCTCGCCGTGAGCCAGCTCTCCCCGCAGAGGCGGCGGCTGGTCCGGGAGTTTCATCCGCCCGTGCCCACGCGGGAGGTCTCCCTGGTGCACGCGCGAAGCGTGCTCAAGGAGCGCCTGATCGGCGCGCTCGAGCAGACCATCCTGGAGAAGCTGCCGAGGGAGCTCGAGGCCATCGACCCGAAGGACGTCGAGGTGGTCGAAATCGGGTAGCGGGGCGACCTGCCGGGGAGCCGGAGCCGATCGATCTCGTCGATGGGCGGATCGGAACTATCGATTTGCTGCTTCGAGGGACCGGGGCGACACTCCCGGTAGAGAAGCACCGGCCAGGTGGTGGCGAAGTGTCGGCCCGTCCCCCGCTGCGCTCCCGTCCGTGACCCAGTGCCAAGCATCGCCGCGGGCGGCGCCAAAGTCGCCCGCGGAGAGCCGCACATCCCCCTCCGGTACACGAGGGAGCAACGCGGGGGACGGGTCTGACTCCGGGACCATCGACCACCGGGATCCCCCCTGCCCTCGGATCGGTTCTCCACGCCCCGCTCGTCCCGGCCTCCCCGAGATGCCGGGCGAAGAGGGCCCACCCTCTCGGGAATTTGCGCCGGGCGCGGATTTCCGATCCAATCAGAGGCGTCGGAGATGCGAGCCTCCGGGCACGAGCCCGGGGCGAGCGCAGCGAATCGCCCGGGCCGGGTCCGGCAGGGCGCCGAGGTGGGGAGATGAAGATCAGCCTTCCGGAATTGCTCTGGTACGGAAACAGCACGCTCGAGCTGGCCCTGCCCGACGAGTGGGAGGTCGAGGTCTGCCGGATGCGGGGCGCGCGGCGTCCCGAGCTCGACGACCGCGCGATGGCGGCCGCGATCCGCGACCCGATCGCCTCCCCAGGAGTCCGCGAGCTCGCCGCGGGCAGGAAGAAGGCCGTCATCATCTTCGACGACATGACCCGCCCCACTCCCGTCGAGAGGATCGCTCCCATCGTCGTGGATGATCTCCTGAAGGGGGGGATCCAGGAGGAGAACATCAGCTTCGTCTGCGCTCTCGGCACCCACGGTGCGCTCACGCGGGTCGAGCTCAGGAAGAAGATCGGCCAGGAGATCCTCGAGCGCTTCCGCGTCTACAACCACAACTGCTACGAGAACTGCGAAGAGGTGGGAACGACGGCGCGGGGAACCCGGCTCGCGATCAATCGCGAGGTGATGTCCGCCGACCTGAAGATCGCGATCGGCTGCGTCACCGCCCACCCGAACGTCGGCTTCTCGGGCGGCGGAAAGATCGTGCTCCCCGGGGTGGCCCACATCGACAGCATCACCAACTACCACCTCGAGGTGCCCAAGGAGGCGCCGGAGAGCGTCGGCCTGGGGAGGTTCGACCGCAACGTGATGCGCTTCGACATCGAGGAGGCCGCACGCATGGCGGGGCTGGACTTCAAGATCGACGTGGTGGTGAACGAGAGGGGCGCGACGACGGGCGTGTTCGCCGGGGACTTCCTGGAGGCGCACCGCCAGGCGGTGGCGGAGGCGAAGGTCCTCTACGCGCTCGATCCCGTGCCCAGAGGGAAGCAGATCATGATCGCCAACGCGTTCGCCAAGCCCAACGAGATGCCGATCGCCGTGCTGGTCGGGGCGATCGGGCTCGAGGGCTTCCGGGGAACCGTGGTGGTGATCGCGAACGCCCCGGAAGGCCAGGTGACCCACTACCTGCTGGGCCGCTTCGGCCAGGATTACGGCGGGCGACAGTACCCGGTGAGCCCGATCCCGGGGAGCGTCCGCCTGATCATCCAGAGCCCTTACAGCGACAAGGCCGTCGCCGATTGGTTCTCCAATCCCGAGGTCGTGACCTATACGAAGGACTGGACCGAGACCCTCCGGCTGCTGCGCCCCGAGCATGATGCCGGGACCCGCGTCGGCGTCGTTCCAAGCGCCACCATGGTCTACTACGCCGGCTGAGGGGCAGGGTGCGGGCCACCCCGGAGAAGCTGCTCGAGCTGGTCAGCCGATCCCCCGCGGCGTCGCCTTCTTCGGGTTCAACCCGAAGACCAGGCGGATCAGGTCAGCGCGCTTCTTCTGGAACGTCTAGCTGCCCGCGAGCTCTGCGCGTCTCGCGAGGAGGACGTCGAAGAAGCCCTGATCCGAGCCGTCGGTTGGAAGCCAGCCGAGCCTTGCGGAGAGCCGGTCGATCGCCGGCAGCCGCTCGCCGAGCTCGTCGAGCCTCAGGATCGCGCCGTACGGGAAGCCGCGAAAGAGCTCGATCAGCTCCTCCGCGCTGTCACCCATCCGCCGCAGGCCCCAGGGCCAGAACTCGCAGATCAGATGATCGATGTGGGGAAGAGAGCGCTCGGCGCCGCGAAGCACCCGGAGCTCCGCGCCCTGGGTATCGATCTTGGCCACGATCGGGCGAGGGAGGTCTTCCACCCGCACCAGGTCGTCCAGGCGGGCCGCGGGCACCAGGGTCCGCGCGCGCTCGGCGCCCTCCTCCAGGGGCGCTGCGCCGCGCAGGCGATGATCGCCGTAATTGGAGGGCGAGAGCTCGAAGCAAAGCTGCGTCTCCTCGGAGTAGAGCGCCAGGTGGAAGGTGGTGAAGAGCGAGTCCACCTGGTGCAGGGCGATGTTCCGCTCCAGCCACTGGAAGTTGCGCGGCTCGGGCTCGAAGGCCAGGCAGCGCACCCGCCGCCGCTCCGCGAGCGGGATGCTCACCAGGCCGATATTGGCGCCGATGTCGAGGAAGGTGCCTCGCCCTTCGGAGAAGAGCCGGTCGGCGAGAAGGGCCTGGATCTCCGGCGACCAGGTCCCCTCCCTCCGGTAATGGCCGTGCACCACCTCGTCGTGAATCGACCCCTCGAAGACCCCGTAGGCGCCATCGCTGCGGATCGACTCGGACTCGGCATGGGAAGGCCGCATGGCTCGGATTCCTCGAACGCTCCGGATCTCAGCAAGCCTATGGGTTCGGCGCGCGAGCGACCAGTGGCGGAGCCCACCGTCCCGAGAGCGGCAGGAAGCTCCCCGATCCGGCGCCGGAGGATGTATGGTAGAAGAAACGCGCGCAGGGCCCCGCGGCGGGTGTCGCCGCTTGCCCCGCGGCGCAGGAGGTGCCCCATGGCCGATCGAGTTCGAAAGGTGAATTACTGCTACGCGAAGGTCAGCGCCCGACCCGGGCAGGGAGTAGCGGTTCTAAGCGAGCTCCAGAAAGCGGGCGTCAACCTGCTCGCGTTCTCGGGCTTTCCCACGACTGCCGGCAAGGCGCAGCTCGACCTGGTGGCCGAGGACATGGCCGCCATCCGCAGAGTGGCCCAAAAGAACGGGTGGCGGATCAGCAAGACCAAGAAGGCCTTCCTGATCCAGGGCGACGACCGGGTGGGGGCCTGTCACCGCCAGCTCAAGAAGCTCGCCGATCAGAAGATCAACGTGACCGCGGTGGACGCGGTGGTCGCCGGAAAGGGTCGCTACGCGGCGATCCTGTGGGTGAAGCCGCAGGCGTACGCGCGGGCGGCGAAGGCCCTGGGGGCGAAGTAGCTCACTCCCGGGCGACAGGGTTCCTTTCAATTCCCGAGAATCGAAGCTCGCCTGTCTCGGGGTCGCGGGTCTGCTTGCCCGGCGGCGGGAGCTGCGCGAGAGTGGTCCCGGTCGAGGAGGCACGCCCATGCTGGAGCAGGTTCGGGATCTGCGCGAGGAGGGAGACGAGCTCTACGAGCTGCTGAAGACTCTCGACGCGAGCGTCTGGGCGCAGTCCACCCCCTTCAAGAGCTGGACCGTCCAGGAGGTGGTCGAGCATCTGCATTTTTCGGACCGGCTCGCCGTGCTGTCGCTCGAGTCGGACCAGGAATTCCTGAACGCTGCACAGGCGATGGGCCGGGCGATCATGCAAGAGGGCCTCGACCTCAAGGCAATTGCCCGCCGCGAGATCGGGTCGCTCGCGCCGGGCGAGCTGCTGCGGCGCTGGCGCGACTGCTTCGTCGCGATGTGCGAGCTCCTGGGTGCGGCCGACCCCAAGGCCCGCCTCAAGTGGTTCGGCCCGGACATGGGCGTGCGGATGTTCGCCACCGCCAGGCAGATGGAGACCTGGGCGCACGGCCAGGACGTCTACGATCTCCTCCGGCGGCCGCGGGTCTACACCGACCGGCTCAAGAACATCGCGGTGATCGGCGTCAGGACCTTCGGCTGGACCTTCGCCAACCGCGGCCTCCCGGTTCCACCGGACATCCCCTATCTGCGCCTGATCGCACCTTCCGGCGAGATCTGGGAGTGGAACCCGCCGAGCGAGGACAACCGGGTGGAAGGTCTGGCCAGCGAGTTCTGCCACGTCGTGACACAGGGGCGCAACATCGCCGACACCAGGCTCCGGGTGGTGGGCGAGACCGCGACCCGGTGGATGGCGATCGCGCAGTGCTTCGCCGGCGGGCCGGAAGCCCCCCCCGAGCCGGGGCAGCGAACCGGAGGCCGGGTCCGACTCTGAGCGCACGAACCGGATGAACACGCGATCGCACTCGAGCGAGCCGCCCCGGATCGCCTCGGCGACGATGGTCCTCCTGGGCGTCGGATGGTTCGGAGCCCAGATCTTCTGGGCGTTTCACGCCGGCACCATGCCCCTCTTCCTCACCGGCTTCACGGACTCGAAGTTCACCATCTCGCTGGTGCTGAGCCTGGCCGGCGTCACCGGGCTGATCATTCCCCCCGCGGTCGGCTACCTGAGCGACCGGGCCTCGACGCGATGGGGCCGGCGCAGGCCCTACATCCTCGCCGGAGCGCTCGGGGTCCTGATCTGCATTCTCCTCCTCCCGGGAGTGGCGGCGTTCGGAGGGGTAGCCCTTCTCTCGGGATGCATGTACGCGCTCTTCCGGACCGCGGAGACCACCTATCTGGCCCTGCTTCCGGACGTGACGCCGGCGGCGCAGCGCGGCACCGCGGCGGGTGTGATGAACCTGATCGGCGCCGTCGGTCTGATCGGCTGCTTCGCGGTCAGCTCGGTCCTCTGGAATCACCACCGGCGCCTCGTCTTCGGCGTCGTCGCCTTCGGCTGCTTCCTCTTCCTGTCGATCGCCACCGCGCTGATCAAGGAGCCGGCGGCCCGGCAGGAGAGCGCGCCCAGCACGGCGGGTCCCCTGGCGTACCTGAAGAGCGTGGCGAAGGAAACCAACGTGCTCAGGTTCTTCGCCGCGCAGTTCTCCTGGTGGCTCGCCTTCTGGATGGTCTCGACCTTCGCCGTCCTCTTCGCAACCGAGGAGCTCCACGTGCCCGAGGGTCGATCGCTCCTGGTCCCGATGGTGTTCGCGATCGTGGCGGCCGTCTTCATGGTTCCCCTGGGAATGCTGGGCGATCGA
>Ga0214473_10002424_pt1 | contig 22892 bp, 28 predicted proteins | sample RVTome_7_FD_203509 | JGI IMG/M metagenome (GOLD analysis project Ga0214473, IMG submission 203509) | Soil microbial communities from uranium-contaminated site in the Upper Colorado River Basin, Wyoming, United States - RVT98D197 | ecosystem: Environmental > Terrestrial > Soil > Contaminated >... | reverse complement strand
TGGGCCACGATAAAGTGGGTATGGGCTCCGCTGGAATTACAAGAAGCCCCTTGAATAATAGAAGCAATTCTAGCCCCTTGGGAAACGTGGCCGGCTTGAGTTTCTTGACCCTTCCCCGCAATAATCGCCTGGATAGCCTCAAGTTCGCTCCTGGCTGCTGCAAGAAGCTGCTGATATTTCTTTTCGTCATTTTTAGTAATTTTCAAGAAATTGTCCTTAATGGCCTTTTGTGTAGCCAGATTTTGTTTTTGGGTTTCCAGCTCTTGCCGCAAGGCCTCCTGCTGGTCTTTTTCTTCAACATAAGTTGTCTGGGCCTTTTGAAGTCGGAAAAGCAGGTCTCTATCCGCCTCTTGAATTCTTTTAAGATAATGAAATCTGGAAACCACATCCGAAAGGTCCTGGGCGGATACTAAAAGAAGTACAGGGTCGCCCATTCTGGCCATAATGTAGGTTTCTTTGGCTCGGCCCGTAAATGCACTGGTTAAGGCTGTAAGCGAGCCTTCCAGCTGGTCGATTCTTCCCCCCAGAAGGGTGATTTTTTGCTCAACCTGGGTAATCTTTAAAGCTGTTAGCCTTATCTGGGCGTCGTATTGGGCTATTTGATTGCCAAGGGTATTGGCCTGGGCTTTAAGCCTATCTATCTCCCTTTGATACTGCTCAATTTCGCCGTTTAACCTTTGAAGTCTTTGTTCAGGAGTTTCCTGGGCAAAGGTGGGGTTTTGGAAAAAGCTCCCAAAAGAAAATATTACGCCAACCCAAACCAGAACGACAAAAATTATTCTGGATAATTTTTTCATCTTCCTGCCCGAACTCGGGAAACAGCAATCATGCTTCCCAAAAGCGCCAGGGCAAGACCGGCAAAAATCTCAAAACCTAAGATTATCCCAAAAAGCCCCAATATACCCCCCGTTGTTTTGGGAAGAATCGGAATTTCCCCGAAGTATGCCACCAAAGAAGGCGTGGCATAAAGAGTAAGAAGAAGCGTAACCAACCATCCGATAAAAACTCCTGCCAAGGCATAAAGGCAAGCCTCGATAATAATCGGACTTCTAATAAATCCCGGCGTTGCCCCAATAAGATCCAAAATTTCAACTTCGCCTCGCCGTGTGGTCATCCTCATTCCGATAATTACAACCAAAACCAAAAACGAAGTTCCGGCAAGTACAATTGCAAGCACGCCTCCTCCTACCCGAATATAAAAAGTGAGCTGTCTTAACCTTTCGACAACGTCTCCCAGGGAGTTTTCGGTCCCGAGACTCGCCGTAAATCCTACCGAATCTACAATTGCTTCCTTCTTGGTCTCATCAATTACCGCCTTAGCAAAACTCAGGTCGGATAAAGAAAACTCTAAACTTGCAGGAAAAATTGAAGGACTTACAAGCTCCGAAAGAAGTGGGTTGTCGGCTGTTGCCTCCTTATAAATTGCCAGGGCCTGTTCTTTGGTTACGTAATTCACATTTATGATGCGAGAATCATTGGAAAGTCGGCTTTGTAATACGGCAACTTGCTCGGGAGTCGACTCGTCTATAAGAAATGCAATTACCTGGGGCCTGGTTTCGAAATGTTTAAGGAGTTTCCCGGAAGAATAAACCAAAATCGAAAGAACGCTTATCACAAAAAATGTTATTGCAAGGACAAAAGTCGCGGCGAGGGCCTGAAAAGGGGTACGTCTTATATAATCGATGGCGGTTTTTACATGAATATTCATTGCTCCTCCGTCTTGGGCCTGGCCTTTAACATCTTCCCTTCTTTAAGTTCAATCACCCTATTTTTAATTTTATCAACAATCGCCCTATTGTGCGTTGCCATTATTACCGTTTTGCCTTCTTTATTTATTTTCTCAAATAGCTCAACTATCGCCTCCGCAGTATCCCAATCCAGATTTCCGGTAGGCTCGTCAGCTAATATCAATTTGGGATTAACAATTAAGGCTCTGGCCATGGCAACTCTCTGAAGCTCTCCTCCTGAAAGTTGGGAGGGAAACATTTCGGATCTTTTTTCAAGCCCAACCAGCTTAAGTATTGTGTCGACCCTTGCCGTCCATTCTGCCTGAGGGACATTAATTACCGCCAGCGGAACTTCTATATTTTCTCTGATAGTTCGCTCGGGTAAAAGTTTATAATCCTGAAATACAACCCCTATTTTTTGCCTTAAGCTCGGAATTTCCTTGTCACGAAGCTTGGTTATATCTACTTTGTCAAAGAATATCTGCCCCTTTTCGGGTTTAAACTCGCGAAGTAAAAGCCTTAAAAGCGTGGTTTTTCCTGCCCCGGAAGGCCCCATTACGAAAACAAATTCCCCTTCCTCAACCTCAAAAGTTACATCTTCCAAGGCAACCACCTCACCAAATCTTTTTGAAACAGAAACAACCTTAATCATCGGCAGAAATTTTGCTTTCTTAGCTTAGCAAATTATCTTAGGAAGAACAAACGAGGTTTTATTCTATTACTTTTATCTTGCCCACATCCATTAGCCAACCGGTCTTCTTGCCGGTAATTGTTTCCCCCCAAACCTGAACTTTTTTGCCAACAAAACTTTCAAGGTCAATTACGGTTGAGGTTAAATACACGTATTTATCCTCTCCAAGATCCCTATCAAGGTGGTGCGTGCCCTCTCCTGATATTCCTCCTTCAACTAAAGTTCCCTCCGCGCTATCCCTAAATGTTGCCTCATCCGCAATTCCAGCTTCGGTCTTTGAGGCCGTAGCTCCGGGGGCGGCCTCTTTTGAGCCTTTCGAGACTCCCGGCCGACCAGAAACCAGCCACCCGGTTGCAACTCCAGCCAAAACAACCAAAAAAGCTCCGCCAATCATTACGAGGCTTGCCTTTGATGGCCCCTTGGGAAAGGTCTTTAAAACCGGCTTTGCTGCGGGGGTTGGGCCTTGAGAAACACCAATTGGTTGTTCCATGTTTTTAAATATAGCAGAAGGACAAACTCTCTAACAAGAAACAAAATTAAAAGCCTTTAGTCCTTGCCTTTTAACTCTCCTTCTATGAATGCGTCCAGCTCGCCATCCAATATAGCCTCGGGATTGCCTGATTCAACTCCGGTCCGTAAGTCTTTAACCATTTTATAGGGGTGAAGCACATAGCTACGTATTTGTGTTCCCCAAGAGGCCGGACGATATTCCCCTTTTATTTCTTTCTTTTCCGAGGCCCGCTCTTCCTGGCTTTTTTGCCAAAGCTTAGCCCTCAAAAGTCCCAAGGCAATTTTTCTGTTTTGCTCTTGAAAACGTTCGGTCTGGGCGGTTATGACTATTCCCGACGGAATATGCCTAAGCCTGACGGCGGAAGAAACCTTCTGCACATTCTGGCCCCCTTGGGAGCTGGCCCGGAAAAACTGCCAGTCGAGGTCGCTGTCCTTAATAACAATATCGGGGGCATCTACCTCTTCTATTTGGGGAAGAACTTCCACCAAGGCAAAAGAGGTTTGCCGAAGTTTATCGGCATTAAAAGGAGATTGTCTGACCAGTCTGTGGGTTCCGCTCTCGGCTTTTAATAGGCCGTATGCATTTGGGCCTTCAACCCCAATCGTGGCTGTTTTAATTCCGGCCTCTTCGCCCTTACCATAATCGATAATTTCAGCCTTAAAACCCTTTCGCTCGGCATAGCGCATATACATGCGAAGGATGATCTCTGCCCAATCCATGGCCTCGGTCCCTCCCTGGCCGGGATGAATTGAGACCAATGCGTTTCGAGAATCATATGGCCCGGAAAAGAATGTTTTGAGCTCTAAGGCCTCAAGTGCCTTGGCCGCTTTTCTGGTTTCTGCCTCCAGGTTTTCCTTGGGATTTTCTTTCTCCAAAGAAGCCAATGCCGTTATTTCCTGGCCCAAAGACTCAATTTCCGAAATTTCATTTTTCAAGTTTCCGATCTTTCGCATTAAGGCGCTGGCCTCGGTTGGGTTTTCCCAAAGGCCGGGGGCGGATGATTTTTCGGTTAAAGCCGCAAGTTGGGCCTTTTTGGGGCCTAAGTCTAAAGCCTTTTCAATGGCCTTAAATTTTTCCAGAAGCCCGACCGCTGTAATTTTAGTTCCCTCCATATAGGTTACGAATTATACCGAAAGATCGGGAATATGTCACTGAGTACAGATCTGATAACGAACCGCCTGCTGCTCTTTGGGGGAGATGGATTGGTAAAGCTCGATAATCTTGCTGGGCGTAAGCCCGCTTGCTTGGGATTGTTTAATTTCATCACTTACGCCCAATACACTCACCATCTTATTTCTTCCTGCCTCTAAAACGTTAAGAATAGGCTTGGGGGCTGATTTCCAACCAAGTATTTCGGTAACCACTGTTTTGCCCCCTATTATCATAAATCCTTCGAATATAAGTGCCAGGAAAAATCCCAAAGCAATCCCGAAAATTCCACCTTTTATCGACCAATTAAGAAAATGTCTTCTTACCTGGGCCAAGGTCAGAACCAGAAGAAAAAGAAGAAGAACGATTATTCCTGCCTGCAAGAATGAGGGGGAAATAACCATTTTTCCCAAAGAAAGATCAAATGTTCGGGTCAAAAAGGGAGGCAGATTCATCCTACTTAAGATAATATCACAACTCGGAGGCTGAGGAGTCTAACTCGGAAAAATCCGAATCCGTGGAGTCAAGCTGGGTGGCGTCAATCTCCTTGCCCAAGGTGTCAGAATCAGCCGAATCGGAAACTTCTTCACCCATTTCCTTCTGAACCTGGGTGGTAGTAGGCGGGGTACTTACTCTAAGGCCTCCTGACATTTTAAGGAAATAATATCCTGCGGCCACAAGAGCGATTATCGCAACTGCCGCCAGAATGATTATTGGTGAAAATCCTTTTTGTTTCATATTTTAAATAGGCGTAATAGTCGGCGTCGGCGTTTCGGTAGGCGAGACAGTTGGAGACGCCCCTTCTTCATCTTGGCCCTCGGTACCTTCCGGCTCACCCGTCGCCTTTTTTAAGGCGGAAAAGGCTTCTACTACCTGATGCCTTGCGTCTCTTACCTTCTCCCAAACAGCCTTGATATCATCTTTAAAGTCTCCGATAACCCCGCTTACCTCTTTGCCCAAGGTAGTCTCGTCGGAAGGCTCAAGGTCATAAACCTGTGCGGCCTGGTTATTTACGGCATACTGTGCCTCGGCAATGGCAGTTTCAGCCTGGGTGATTTGTGTACCCACACCACTTGTATCGGTGCCTCCAGAAGCCAACTCCTCAGCCCTGGTTTTAACCTTTGCAAGAATTTGATTTAAGCGTGCAAGAACCTTGTTGAAATGGTTTATCCATTTCTCATTTAACGCATTTATCCTGTCGCCAATATGCTCAACAACCTTGGCTTTTCTTTGATCCTTAAGATCTTCGAGCTTTAACTTCAACTCTTCCCGAGCAGCCTCTCTTTTCTTTTTGGCCTCTTCCCAAATATTATTCCTTGCTTCCCTTGCCTCTTGCAGCGCCCTCAGTCTTTCTTCTTTGGCACTTCCTAACGCAGAAGGTGTGCTTTCATCCTCATCTCCCCGTATTAGGGCCATATTTGCCCGAGGCGCCAGACTTCCCAGAAGTATCGCCAATCCCATTACGATTGTGGCCAAAGTTTTCACTTAATATAGTTTAAAGGTCCTTGTCAAAAAAAGTCAAGCCTTCTACCCCGACCAGGCTTGACCCTGAGTGAAAATCGAACGGGTCAAGTTTTAAAGCCAATTCCTTTTGAGATTTACAAAATCGTTTTTGAGAACGGATTGTCTGATAATTTGCATTAACCTATTGATAAAAGAAACGTTATGGATACTTGCCAGCCTTAAGCCCAATAGTTCCCCGCTTACCAAAAGATGGTGGATATAGGCTCTTGAGAAATTCCGGCAGGCTTCACACTCACAAATTTTGCTAATGGGCTTTTTATCTGACTTAAAACTTTTTTTGTTTATATCGATTCTAAATTTGTTTGAAGATCTTCCTCCGTCTTCGGGGTATACAAACAAAAGTCCCGTTCTTGCCATTCTTGTAATACCGGTATTGTCGAAAATATCCACGCCTCTTTGAACCGCCTCAAAAATTCCTTCCGGGCCTCCTCCGAGACCCAAGGCATGAAGGGGTTTAGTATCGGGGAGCAGGTCGGAAACCGTATCCAATGTCCTGGCAGTAATTTCAGGATCTTTCCCAATAGACTCCCCGCCCATGGCAATACCGGGAAATCCCATTGAAAGGATAAAATTCAAAGACTGCCTTCTTAGGTCCTTGTCCAGACCTCCCTGAACTATCCCGAATAGGCTTTGTTTAGATTTAATCTTTTTCCAATGCCTTAGGCTTCTTTCTTCCCATTTTAAGGTTCGTCCAAAGGCTTCTTTGGTTAATACTTGCGAATAATCAGAACCCAAGGGCTGGTCAAACGCCATAATGATGTCTGCACCCAAGTCTTTTTGAATTTCCATCGATTTTTCGGGAGTAAGAAGATGCCTGGAGCCGTCTATATATGAAGAAAATACCGCCCCGTTGTCGGAAATTTTGACCAGCTTACCCCAAGATTCATTCTCTAAATCCTTTAGTCTTTTGGTCTTATCCCATAAAAAGGATACCTGATATCCTCCGCTGTCGGTTATTGTCGGACCCTTCCAGCCCATAAAAGGGCCTAAACCTCCGAATTTTTTAATAATCGTACCCCCCGGTCGCAAATATAAATGGTAGGTATTTCCCAAAACTACCTGTGACCCCGACTGCCTTAAATCTTCCGGAGAAAGAGTTTTAACCGAAGCTTTGGTAGCGACCGGGGCAAAAGCCGGAGTTTTTATTGTTCCGTGAGAAGTTTTGATAATACCGGCTCTGGCATTGGTTCTTTTGTCTCTCTTTTCTACTTTAAAGCTAAAGGGCATTTTAGGTACCTAATTCGGAGATAGAGATGTTTCTTAGATCGTAGTGAAATCCGGCCTTTTTGGCTCTTACCCTTAAAACCTCCAATTCCGGTCTAAAGCGATGTATCATGGCTCCGTACCAGGTAAACCAGTCCTCAAATTCTCGCCTGTCGGCTTCGTTCATTTCTATTGGCTCTATTTCAAAAGACCCGTCGGGTCTAAATCTTCTATATCCTACAAGTCCCGTTCTTTCAAGATGAGCCCTATTGGTGTGATCACCAGCCCAATAAAAAGCTTCCTGCCTTGCCTTTAAGTACCCACCTCCGCCTACCGAGTATTTACTCACGAATCTTTCCGCCGAGACTCTGGTCACTTGGGCTTGGCGTATTTCAATATCTTGTCTTAAACCCCGGTTCTGGGGTTTCTTGCCGGTTTTTAAATCTATCACTTGTGACTCAACCTTCTTTTTTATTTTTCCGAATCTGCTTATACTGTCTATTCTTGCAATAAATTGAAGTTTTGGACCTTGGTAATTCATACTGGTTAGTACCTCTCTTTGGGTAAAGGCGTCTTTGTCAAATTCCCAGGTAATCGGCTCGTAGGAAGTTACCTCCCTGGCCCAGGCTTTGGCAAGGGTTTTGCCTTTCTCAAAAACTTCGTCTCCATAAAAAATGTCCTCCTTGGCCTGAGGGTTTACGAATCCCCTCTCAAAAAGAGGTGTGTTTGAAACTCCCAAATGTCCCCTTTCGGTATGAAACGTTATCCAGGCGGAGGTCAATGCCTCTTCTATCTCATCCCTCCCGGCATTATTCGAAAGTACCCTTCCTTCCATTGCCGCCTGATAAATCGCAACTGCCTGGGTTTTGTGGCTGGGGAGAAAGTCGGGAACCTGCATGGGGTCTACCCTGTCACAAATTAAGTTAAAAAGAATATCCGCCCTATGTAATTTGTCACCGATTGTGGTAGCTGTATCGGCACTGTCAAAAATCCCCATTTCGGGAAGAGGAATCTTAATAAGCTCCAATTTCTGAAGAAGCCAGGGATAAAAAACCTCTATTTGGGAAACGTTTGTTTGAAACCCCTTGGTTTCGGGAATTTCGTGAATTATCCTAAGCCCCTCTTCAAATTTCGACTTTGTACCTTCAATCAAGGCCAGGGAGGTAAAAACAGGCTGCTCTATCCAACGTCCTTGAGTAAATTGCGTACTTTCCCTTGGGCCGAAAAATTTATCGAGTTCGCTTTCCTGTTCAATTGCCATACGACCGATAGTATACAAAACCTAAAAACATACCTCAAGGATGATATAATTTTTACCTGTTTTAGAATAAACATCCAAATATGACACCAGAAGTCGAAAAGAGTGCCTCCCACTCCCTCGAAGAAGGGTTTGACCAACTCGAAAGGCTGAGCTTATCACGGGGATATGTCTTAATTGACGAAATCCTCGAGGTTTTCCCCGACGCCCAGGACGAGGATATGGAGCATATTTATAATCGGCTCGAAGACAAACGAGGGATTGAAATCCGAGGTACCCCTTCAACGGATAATCCTCTAGGAGTTTCCAAAGAGGAAGACGAAATCCCGGATTTTGAAGTGCCCGACGATATTTATTTCAGGCAGTTGAACAGAACGAAACGTTTAACCGCCGGGCAGGAGGTTGACCTTTTCAAAAAGATCGAAAAAGGAAGGCATGCCGCAAAAAAAATGGCCGCCTCTTTCGGCAACAACAATTTAGGAAAACTTATTCCTGTTATAAACGATGGTATAAAGGCAAGAAACCACCTGGTCGAGGCGAATCAGGGATTGGTTGTTAGTTTTGCCAAGAAGTACCAAAATCGAGGAGTCTTATTTCTCGACCTTATTCAGGAAGGAAATGCGGGACTGATAAGAGGCATCCAAAAATTCGATTACAAAAGGGGTTGGAAATTCTCAACTTATGCCACCTGGTGGATAAGACAGGGGGTATCGCGGGCAATTGCCGATCAAGGTCGGACTATCCGGGTTCCTGTTCACGCCCAAGACCTACTCCGGAAAATGAAAAGGACTTCAACGGGTTTTGAACAGACCAACGGCCGGGAACCAAGCGTTTTGGAACTTTCCGAAATATTGAACGAAACTCCTAATAGGATAAAGGCTCTTACAAGGGACTCGCAACTTGCAATATCTTTAGAAACTCCAACAGGAGGCGAAAGTGAAGACGTTATCGGCGACTTTATTCCCGACGAAGATTCCCTTTCCCCTTCGGAAACCGTCGAGGGGAAACAGCTTAAAGAGGCAATTTCTCGTACCATCGATACTTTGTCTCCCAGAGAAGCCCGAATAATTGAGCTAAGATACGGCCTTTTGGACGGCCACCGCTACACTCTCCAAGAAGTCGGACAAAAATTCGGGGTGACCAGAGAAAGAATACGCCAGATAGAACATGCTGCTTTTGTCAAATTAAGACACCCCAGAAATAAAAGGCGTCTGAAAAACTATCTTTAAAAGAAGTATTTACTTTTTGTCGTATATTCCTTTTATATCCGAGGAGGGAGCGTCTTCGTAACTGGCGGGTGTTTTGGTCGATGAGACTTTATAGTTAATTTTTCCTGCAAGTTCCTCTTTCTTCCTGATAACCCTTATTTTTGCCGGTACGAAAAGTGGCTCGACCAAAACAATTGTTCCCGGCTTAATGTCATCGGTTTTGCCCTCGACACATTTATTAAAAAGGGCAACCCCGCCTTCCTTAAATATTGGCTCCATTGAGTTGTCAGGGACAGTCATAATCCTAGTGCATGAACTTTCGGCAAAGGGCGTTCCGGCACCACCACTTAAAAGTGAAGAAATTTTAATAGGAGAATAATTTTCAAGGATGAAAAAAATCGCAAATACTCCGACGCCAAATAAAATAAAGGTAAGAATCTTTCCCATCTGGGCAGTTAAGCTTCCTTAATTGATATTAACACACCCGGGGTTTTAAGTGTTATGCCTTCCTAAGGCTGGGGGATGCGTTGTATTTGAAGCCTTTCTGCTTCAACCAAATCTTCCGGTTTTAACTTTCGACCTTCCTCAAGGACACTAAGCCCTCCCACGACCCAAGGGTTGGGTTGGGAACCCAGTTTAGAAAGCCTGAGCCCGTCCTCGGGATCAGAAAAGCGCTTTTGTAAAATACTTACTTCTATTTCGGCTCTAGTTGCCATATTGTCCACAATTGTAACACCTTATATCAATATATTTAAATAAATGGGGTATAGTGCTAAAATCCGCCCAGTCAAAATATGGAGAGGGGGGTGCTTTGGGGCAACACAAAGAGTTGAATTAGAATCTTCCGAGAAGGCTTTTTTATAAAGACCCCGCTTTTGAGAAAGTTTCTGGGAAAGAGAAAGGATTTTTTGTTAAAGATACTTACGAATGGATCCAAGACTACCCCCATAACCAAACTCTTCTTTCGGAAAGCTTCAGGATCCACCTGGCGCAACTTGCATGAAAACTAAATAAAATTGCCTAGCGGAGTAAATTCTGATAAAAGACCTTGTTAAGGGAAAATATTACTGCTTATAGATTTCTCTTCTATGGCCGACCCTCAAAATTACGACCGTATTTTTATCCATGTCAAATACGATTCTATAGTTGCCTGCCCTGAATCGATAGGTCCCCATCTTGGAATTTGTAAGCCTTTTTGAATAGTAAAGCGGCTTCTTTGAAAAAGCCTCGATCTTTTTTTGAATCTTATTCTTGACAACCCTGTCAAGTTTTCCAATATCTTTGGCTGCAGTTTTGGTATAGAGGATACGATAGGCCATTAAATTTCACCGAAGACGTCTTCGTGGGAAAAAACCTGGCCTTTTTTATATTCATCCCGGGCCTTTTTAATGCCGGCCAGATACTTTTTATTGGAAAGGGCCAAAAGATCCTCAAAAAAGTCTATGTTAACAAGGGCCGACACAATCTTGCCCCTTTTTGCCACCAAAAGGTAGTCCTTGTTCTTATTGACTGTACGTACGGCCCCAGAAAGATTATTTCTTAAGACTGTAGCATTTACGGTTTGCATGTTGATTTAAATTGTACATTACAAATGTACATTGTCAAGTAATAAACTAGCTAGGCGGAGGTTGCGGGTAATGACACTTCTTCCGCATCAAGCGGCAAGCTGCTTACTTTTCCAATAATAAAGAGCCAGCAACAGGCCAGCGAAAACCAAGGGCATAATAAAGAATAAACGCAGGTTGGAGATAACCAAAAAAATCGTAGCAAAAACTACCATCCTTCCCAAGACTGTCGGAATTTCCCGAAGTATCACAAATTCTACTTCGTCGTCTCCCTTAATAGTTTTAAAAATTGTACTGAAATAGGAGACCAAAAAAAGAGTCATTACAAAAGAGGCAACCGACGCCACTATGTAGGCCGGAAGGGCTCTGGTAATAAACAGCCTCAAAATATAAAGTAGCATAAGTGCCATTGTGGCCAACGGAATCATTTTTTTTGCGTTCCTTTTGACAAACTTACCAACAAATAAAGTAAATATCACACCCCCCAGTTGTTGAAGGCTGCTGACAAATCCCGGGGTTGACAAAGAACCGATAAGTAAAAATACATAAATTCCCCAGAACCACTCCGATTCCTCTACTACGTTGTCTAGTCCTTCGAAAAGAAATAGAAGTTTTTGACGTTTTAACCTCTCCCAGGCTCCCGAAAAATTAAATCTTACAGATATTTCTTTATCGTCAACCCCCGCCAGGGGAAGATATGATAGAACCATACCAATTACCGCAACAGCAAAAAATGGCCAAAAACCGATTATTGGAATTAATAAAGCAGCTATTAAAGGCCCTGCAATACCAAATAGCTGGGGAAGAGCAAAAAAACGCGAGAGATTCTGGCTCATATCTTTAGACTCAGAATGGGTGATGAACAATACATTTATTGGCATCCAGTAGGCGTAGGTGGCTGCTCCACTAAAAAGGGCAACAAGTTCGGGAGGATAAAGTTTATATTTAAGAAAGTTTAAAAGAAGCAAACTGATAATTTGCAAAGGAAAGTAAAGCTTAACAGTATTGATCGTCCCCCACCTTTGAATCAGGGGCACAACTATAAAAAGGCCGAAGAATAACCCCCAGGCATGGTTGATAACATAAAAAAGAATTACTTTTGAAAGAGGGTAGCCCAAAGTAAGAAGGTACGCTGCAACGTAAACGCCGATAGAGGATAATGCTACAGAATTGATAATGTGGGACAGGTTGACTCGATTAATCGCTTTCATAACAGCTTCCTATCAATAGTCTTCACACTAATCAATAAAACTTCTATTATTATTATGCAGCTTTTAAGCTAACTATGAAAATAATGTTTCCGCAGCCAAAGGATGATAAGCGACACCGTCATTGTCAAAAATGTTTCTCCGAAAAAGTCCGGGACGTAGTATTAGAGGGAAAAACCCTCTACCACTGCGAGAGTTGCGGGGGTACGTATGATCGGCTTATAGATTTTAATCCGGACAGAATTTGGTGGGTGGATCCAAAAACTAAGGACTATTGGCACGAAAGTGTCGGAGTGCTCGTTTTTCGAGACGATGCAAAGATACTTCTTATTGAAAGAACTATTTTTCCATATGGATTAACAATTGCCGCGGGACACCTTGGTCCAAACGAGGACCCCATGGTTGGAGCAATTAGGGAACTTAAAGAGGAATCGGGAATTGATGCAACCAAAATCAATTTATTTACCGAGGAAGATTTGTTAAAAGACCCTTGTAGGGGTGGGGCTGATGCCCATAGATGGCACTTATATACTTACCAAGTACTAAATCCCTACCCCCCGATTAAACCAGATGAAGGAGAGGGTAAAAATCCCCAATGGCTAAGCGTAAACGAAGCTTTGTCTAAAGATGTTACCTATCCCACAAGGTATTTTCTAGAAAAATACGGGAACAACCTTTTAAAAACTAGGTATTAGGAGACAACTGAGGATAGTGACACTTCTTGAGTTGTTATACAAATAGGGTACCGCAAAGTTTATTCCAAGTTGTGCTATGTTACAAGACTTTCTTTGTTAATTTATGATACTTGTGGACTATTCCACCTTAAGAAGTTCTATTTCAAATATTAAAGTGGAATTTGGAGGAATTGCGCCTCCCGCTCCCCTTTCACCGTAGCCCAAGGATGACGGGATAGTAAGCTTTCTTTTACCGCCAACTTTCATTCCGGCAACTCCTTTATCCCATCCTTCAATAACTTCGCCCGCCCCCAAATTAAAACTAAAGGGTGTGCCACGGTCGTAGGAACTATCGAATTTTGTTCCGTCTTCCAAGGTACCCGCATAATTTACGGTTACTTTTTTACCGACGACGGCCTCGTCGCCTGTTCCGACCGTAATGTCCTCGATTTTTAACTCGCTTTGTTTTTCTTCCATAACATTTTCTTGGGAAACGGGTAGTTCGACAGTTTTTTCACTTTTTGGTGCTCTAACTTTAAAGACAGCGACTGCCGCTAAAGATATTAAAACCAAAATTCCAATAATTAAAAATCTTTTCTTTTCCGCTCCGTTTTCCACGAAAATACATATTACCAGCTTAACAATTTGATAGGTAGTATTAAAAAGTTAACTTGTTCCCGGATTGGGGTAGTGACACTTCTTAAATGGTATTTATTTATACGCACCCTGTCTATGGACAATTGATGTAATGTAAAGTGTTTTTTGCTCATGATTAATATAATAAAGAATTCTATATGGCCATGAGCGAAGTGAACGAAGTTGAGCCAATTCTCCTGAGAGTTTTTTACCTTCAAGGGGATTACTTTCAAGTAAGGATAATTTTTTCTTGATTTTTTCTTTTTCTTTCTGCGGTAAACGCTTAAAATCCTTTTGGGCGGACGGAGTAACAACTACCTGCATAGAATTACTTTAATTGAGCGAGTGGAATACCCTGTCCCCTTTTTGCTTGTGCAAGTCCCTTTTTGGCACTTTCTTTGGCTCCAGGAATTGCTAAAATTTCTGCTGTTTCTTCAAGAGACTCAAGCTCTTCCTCGCTTACAAGTACCGCTTTTGGCTGACCGTTAATGGTAATAACAACACGATCCAGATTTTTATTGACCCTATTAACAAGCTCCGGAAGATTTGCTCTTGCGTCTGAAATAGCAACTAAGTTTGTCATACATAAATATCGTACAACATCTTGTACAACCTGTCAACGGCTAGATTTCTTCCATCCTCAAAGCCGGCGGCGAACTCAATACCAAATCCCAAGCCTAGTCCCGATAATATTTTGTTTACAATAAAGAACCGCTATTCCGCCAGGATATATCTTAATAAGTTCTGCTGCTTTCTCTAAAATAGCTCCAATCCTCTCTCCGGGCCCTAACACTCGCCCGTCAATTTTGACAAATTGTCCCGGAGTAATGCACAATATTTCATCTCCTCGTCCAAATGCGCAAAAGTGCTCCCTCTCCTCTAAGGAAAAACCGCCAGAAGAGACAAAAACTTCCGTAATCCCTAGCTTAAACCCAGTTGGCAAGCCAACATTTTTTCTTATTTTCCCCCAAACTTCGCACAAAGGCATTTCGCTTAGCCACCTTTCGCCAAGACTTAAAGATGAAGGTGGAACAACATGTCTTTTAAGAGATGCCTGCCTCTGCTGCTCAAGTTTGCGGGCAATAAACTCCAAATTCTCCCCTATCCACTCACCAATCGGCCGTGGAATCTCTTGCCCCAACTCTACCCTAGACATAATTTTTTAAGGGGCAGGCTGGGGATAGTGACAGCGTTTCCACTTCTTCCCGCTTCCACACCAACAGGGATCATTACGACCAATTTTGTGTTTAGTATCCGGTGATTGGTTTCCGCCGGTTTGAGATTCGTCATTGGCTAAGCCGCTAGCCGGAGCCTTGGCAAAGGCCGGAGTACCAGACTTGGCTGCTTCCGCTACCCCCCCGGCAAGTCCCGTCATATCGGATTTGTCAATATTTTCTCGGGCACGTTCCAGTGGAATTTCTGGCTGGGGAACCCTTACCCCAATTCTGAAGATTCTATGTGAAAGTTCCTCATCAATTCTGTCGATTAGCCCCTCGAACATCTGATATGCCTCGTTTTTAAATTCAACCAAAGGATCCCTTTGCCCGTAAGCTCGTAGTCTTACTCCCTCCCTCAGCTCGTCAATTTTGTCGATATGGTCAATCCACAGGTGGTCAATGGAGCCTAAGTATGCATACTTTTCGACTTGTCGCATTAGGGTTTCGCCAACCTGATTTTCGCGAGAGGCATGAATATCCTGGATTATTTTTGTAAGAAATCCCTTAAGCTCTTCTTTATTCCTGTCTTTGGCAAGTTCTTTTTTAATCCTACTTTTTGATGCCTCATCAAAAGGGATAGTGTCCATAAGTCCCACTAGAATCATTTCAGCGTCTGGTTTTGTTTCCCCTTCGGGCCAAGAAAAAAGAAGAATTCTATCAATCTGGTTTTCCAACTTTCCCAAAACTTCATCTTTAACATTTTGGGACTCAAGAACCCTTCGTCTTAGCTTATAGACAATTTCCCTTTGCTGGTTGGCAACATCGTCAAATTCAACCAGGTTTTTTCTGATATCGAAGTTAAAACCCTCAACTTTTACTTGGGCTTGTTCTATTGCTCTTGAGATTAAGGGGTTTTCAATAGGCTGGTCTTCGGGAAGTTTAAGTCTGTCCATAAGATTACTTATCTGCTCACCTCCAAAAATTCTCATAAGGTCATCCTCCAACGAAAGATAAAATTGGGTGGAACCTGGGTCCCCCTGGCGACCGGAACGACCCCTGAGCTGATTGTCCACTCTTCTTGCCTCGTGGCGTTCGGTTCCTATTACATGAAGTCCCCCCGCCCTTATAACCTTCTGGTGCTCTTCCTGCCACTTCTTATAAGAGGGACTATTTTCGTGCTTGGCTCTATCCATTCCGGGTGGCATATCGGGAGGGGTCCCTCCCAAAATGATGTCTACCCCCCGGCCCGCCATGTTGGTTGCAACCGTTACCGCCCCGGGTTTACCGGCATCCGCAATAATCATTGCCTCCCCCTCGTGATTTTTGGCGTTAAGAACGTTATGGGGAACTCTTCTTCTTTTTAAGTATTCTGATATTATTTCGTTTTTTTCAATCGAAGTTGTTCCCACCAGGACCGGTTGCCCCGCTTTGTGTTTCTCTTCTATTTCTCCCACAATTGCCCCGTATTTTGCCCGAAGGGTCTTATAAACAACGTCCGAATTATCTTTCCTAATCATGTCCTTATGTGTTGGAACAACTACACAGTCGAGTTTGTAAATTTTCCTAAACTCCTCGGCCTCGGTTGCGGCTGTACCGGTCATTCCCGAAAGGTGCTCGTACATCCTGAAATAGTTTTGGAAAGAGATTGTGGCCAGGGTCTTTGACTCCTGCTGAATTTGTACGCCTTCTTTCGCCTCAACCGCCTGGTGTAGCCCGTCACTCCACCTTCTTCCAAACATAAGCCTACCCGTAAACTCATCGACTATAATCACCTGATTGTCTTTGATGATATATTCCTTATCCCGAAGATAAAGGGTCCTTGCACGCAGGGCATTTTCAATGTGGTGTATGGAATCGAAATCTTTTTCGTAAAGGTTCGTTACTCCCAGTATCTTTTCCACCTTGGTAATGCCGTGCTCTGTTAGAGTTGCGCTTCTTGATTTTTCATCGACTTTGAAATCTGTATCGCCGTTTAGCTTTTCTACAAGCTGGGAGAACTTGTAGTACTTGTCGGTGGGCTCGGTATCCGGGGCTGAAATAATAAGCGGGGTCCTGGCTTCGTCGATAAGAACCGAGTCAACCTCGTCAACTATGGCAAAATAGTGACTACGCTGGACCATTTCGGGGATTTGCGAAACCATATTATCCCTAAGGTAGTCAAATCCGAATTCGTTATTTGTCCCGTAAGTAATATCCGCTTGGTATGCCTCCTTGCGGCTTGCGGGTTTAAGGTGGGCAAGCCTCTCGTCCCCATGGCTGGTATCTTTATATTCCGGATCATAAACAAAGGACTTGCCTTCCTGAATTATCGAACCCGTTGAAAGACCCAGAAGTTGAAATATAGGCGCGTTCCACCCGGCGTCCCGTCTTGCAAGGTAGTCGTTGACCGTAACCAAATGCACTCCCTCTCCTTTGATGGCGCGTAAATAAAGGGCCGGAACGGCAGAAAGAGTTTTTCCTTCTCCGGTTTTTTGTTCTGCAACCTCACCTTCAAAAAGGGCAACCGAAGCCATTAGCTGCACGTCATAGGGCCTTAAGCCGATTGTTCTTTCGGAGGCTTCCCGGACAACCGCAAAGGCTTCCGGTAAAATACTCTCCAGGCTCTCTCCCTTTTTAATCCTTCCCTTAAATTCTTCCGTGGCTTTGACAAAATCCTTATCTTTAATTCCCTTGGCTTTTTGGGTAAAACCGTTTATCTCATCAACAATTTTTTTGAGCCTGCCGACTTCCTTTCGGTTGATATCAAGTAGTCTTGAGAATATGCCTAACATACGAAGCCATAATTATACTTCTTACGGCTACTCAATTGTAGCAGAGGAACATTACGTTTGCCTCGGGGTAGACACGCTCTACCTTTTTAAATACATTATCCAATTTTTCTCCGAATCTAACCGCCATGGCTCTCCTGTCTGCCATATAAAGCCGGTTAAAAACCGCAATACCGAAAGGTACAAGAGATTTTTTGACATTTTTCAAAAAGCTCTCACCTTCGAATTTTTTGGGGAATTCGTAGCCGATATATGTATCTATTAGAATAAGATCAAATTTCTTCTTTGACTTTTTAAGAAAATCAGCTGCGTCGGAAAATATTACTTTCAGGTCTTTTAAGCCCAAGTACTTTCTCCCCATCTTAACAATTAAAGGGTCTATATCAACTCCTACGACCTGAGCCCTTGGCCAATATTTTTTTATAAGCGTTGCTGCGCTTCCTCCTCCAAGCCCTAAAATCAAGCAATTCAAAACCTCCGGCTTACGTCTTTTGGCTTTAGAAAGCGTGCTTTTCCAAACCCCATATACTACTCCGCCGGACTGGGTCAGACCTTCAACTTGTATGTATGTACCCAAGGCCAAACTTTTTACAACGCGAACTTTGCCGTTAATGGCAGATGTTACCTCCTCTAATACTTTTTGTCCGGAAAGAAATCCCATACCCCCCGATTATAATTGAAATTTTTCCAACTTTAAGATTATAATTGCCGTTGATGATAGAAATTGGCAAAATTACTCCTCGATCTTTCGGTCCGGCCGTCGACAATCTTGACGACCAAAGAGTAAACACTTCAATGAGTTACGACAGAACCAGCCCGGAAGGAAAAAGAGTAATCGCAAAAAATCTCCATGTCGATTATGGCGATACCCAACTCCCATTGGCCGTCATGTATTTTCCCGAGGAAGAAATAGTCAGGATTGTCCAATTTCCTTATTCGGGTCCTTCATTTTTCTTATCAGAGAAACTCGTAGAGGAGCTCAATATCTGGACAGGCCGACAATCTCCCCGCACCGGCTTTCAGCTCTATCGAGATCCAAACGGGTATCTGGCTCTGGTTTTGGAAAAAGCCACGACCGAACGCTCAGGGTATGACCTTAAAGACTGGATAAGAGACGTAGTAAACTTCGGCCCTCTACTTGCCGCGAGAATCGACCAAGTCACTAAATAGCTTTCGGTTTTTGTTCGGTATATAATGGGGCGGAATGGAAACAGCCCCTCTTCCTGAGCTTTTAAGGCCCAGAGAAATTACCGAATTTGTAGGACAAAAGCACCTTACAGGGACAAATGGCATAGTTAGAAAACTTCTTATTTCTGCCAAAAGGTCGGGATTTTTCCCGTCTTTAATCTTCTGGGGACCGCCTGGTTCCGGCAAAACCACCCTGGCAAGAATTATTGCCAATGAACTTAAACGCCCCTACTATGAATTTTCGGCGGTAGCTGCCTCAATCAAAGACATAGAAAAAATAATGAAAAAGGGGGAGCTTTTCCCTCCCGTTGTCGTTATTGATGAAATTCATAGGTTTAATAAAGGCCAGCAGGCAAAGCTTCTTCCTTTCGTTGAACGCGGCGACATAACATTAATCGGGGCAACGACCGAAAATCCCTCATTCGAAATCATCGGGCCTCTTTTATCCCGCTCAAGGGTCCTAGTTCTTGAGCAGTTAGGAGGTAAAGAACTTAAAAAAATCCTGGAAAGGGGGCTAAAGGCAGTAAAAATTAAAATCCGGAAAGACGCGCTGGAATTTCTCATCGAATCTTCAAACGGGGACGCCCGCGTACTTCTCAATGTCCTTGAAATTGCCAAAAATATCACTAAGGACCAATCGTTATCCGTGAGTCATATCTCTCAAGCTTTACAGAAAGAACAACTTACTTTCGACAAAAGGGGGGAAGATTATTACAACGTAATTTCGGCGTACATTAAGTCTATGCGCGCAAGCGATGTTGACGCCGCCCTTTACTATCTTGCAAGGATGGTTGAGGCGGGACAAGACCCCTTATATATAGCAAGGCGCATGGTTGTCTTTGCATCCGAAGATATAGGCATGGCCCAACCAACCGCAGTTGTTATTGCAAACGAGGTTTTTAAGGCCTGCGATACTATTGGTTATCCAGAATGTGCCATAAACCTTGCCCACGGAACCGTCTACCTGGCTCTGGCCAAAAAAGATCGCTCGGCCTATGAGGCATATTTTCGCGCAGTCGAAGACGTCAGAAGGCTCGGAAACCTACCGGTCCCTTTAAAAATCAGAAATCCGGTTACCAAATTAATGAAAGGCGTGGGGTATGGCGAGGGATATGACAAGTATTCTAAGGAGAGTAACCTTCCGGAGAAATTAAAAGGAAAGAAGTATTATACTTAAGGAGGGTGATTATTTATGTTTGTGACCGCCAAAATTCAAAAAAAAGACGGGACTTTAGAAAATTACGATAGGACCAAACTACTTCTAAGTATGATTAGGGCCCAGGCCACACCCGACCAAGCGGAGCAGGCACTTTCCCAGGTTGAATCCTGGCTTACACGCCAAGAGGTAGAATTTATAACCACAGGGGACCTGCACAACAAGGTAGCCGAGGTTTTAAAAAGCATTGACCCACATGCCGCTCAGGGTTACGAGATATACAGAAAATCCAAAGCCGAGTCTCAACCCCGATGACTTACCAGGAAGTAATTGACTCCCTTAAGAAAAAGGCCAATCCCAAAAACGTTGCCGGAATGGCAAGATTTGGAATAAATTCCAAAAACACCTTGGGAATTTCAATCTATGAGCTTCGACCCCTTGCCAAAAAAATCGGCCAAGACCACAAACTAGCCCTTAGGCTCTGGAAATCAAAAATCCATGAGGCAAGAATACTTGCCTCCTACATAGACGATCCGGGTAAGGTGACTCAAAGCCAGATGGATGACTGGGTTTCCGACTTTGACTCCTGGGATACCTGTGACCAAGTGTGTGAACTTTTTGGAAAAACTCCTTTTGCTTATAAAAAAATAGTTGAATGGTCAAAACGAAAAGAGGAATTTGTCAAAAGAGCCGCTTTTGCCTTAATTGCCGAAATGTCCTGGCATGACAAAAAGGCAAACGATAATACATTTAGAAAGTTGTTCCCCATTATCAAAAAACAATCCATGGACGAACGAAACTTTGTCAGAAAGGCTGTAAATTGGGCCTTAAGAAATATCGGAAAGAGAAACAAGAATCTAAATAGAGAAGCACTTGCTGTTGCCAAAGAAATTCAGAAGATCGATTCAAAGGCAGCCAGATGGATTGCGGCCGACGCCATAAGGGAATTGAAGATTAAGAAAGAGCGCTTTGCTCAAGTTTAAACAGTTCCTCGGTAAACCCCGGATAGTATCTCTCAACAAAATCAGGGTCAATTCTTGCAGCCCTTTTTAAGAAATCTAAAGCAGTAGGCTCACCGCCTTCTAGCGCTTTGCCTATTTGGGTATTATAAAAATCGTCATCCATTTTTATTTTTACCCACTCCATCCACTGTTTGGCTAGCTCGTCTGTCATTGGAGGGTGATACCTTTCGGTCATTTTAGGCTTTGAGGGAAACGATTTTGTCTTTTCCCATCCACTTACGAAGAGGCTCGGGGACTATTACTGAACCGTCTTTTTCCTGGTAATTTTCCAAAATGGCAAGGGGGGTTCGAGATGTTGCAATTGCGGTTCCATTCAACATATGAACAAATTCATTTTTTCCGTTTTTGCGCCTAAACCTGACATTTAAATTGCGAGCCTGGTAATCTGTGCAATTGGAAGTTGAGGTTACCTCTCCATATTCGTTTCTTGTGGGCATCCAGGCCTCGACATCAAACTTCCGAGCGGCCATAGCCCCCAGGTCTCCCGTGCACATTTCAACTACTCGATAAGGAAGGCCCAATCCTTGATAAATCTTCTCCTCCATTTCCAAAATGTATTGATGAAATTTATCCGATTCTTCAGGAAGGCAGTATATAAACATTTCCGCCTTGGTAAACTGGTGTACCCTGTAAAGCCCTTTGGAATACTTCCCATAAGCCCCAGCTTCTTGTCTAAAGCAGTGCGAGTAGCCAATATATTTAATGGGGAGCTTCTGCTCGACAATTACCTCATCTGCGTGCTTCCCTGCCAAAGTCACCTCTGCGGTTGCAATAAGACCTAAATCTTGGTCTTTAATCTCGTAGGTTTGGGCCTCGGCCCCTTTCGGCAAATAACCCGTTCCGAGATAGTATCTCGATTTAGCCAAATCCGGAGTTATTACGGGTAAAAACCCTTCTTTTGTCAATAGCTCAAAAGCATATTGAACCAGCGCCAATTCCAAAAGGGCCCCGTCCCCATACCAAAAATAGAACTGTGAGCCGGTAACCTTTGCCCCGGTCTCAAAATCCAAAATTCCCAAAGATTTCCCAAGTTCGAGGTGGTCTTTGGGAGTGAAATCAAATTTCTTTGGCTCGCCCCACTTTCTGACCTCAATATTATCTTTTTCATTTTTTCCAACCGGAGCTTGAGGTGAGGGGATATTGGGTATTTGGTTTAGAACTTCGTTAAATTCTTTCTCGACCTTTGTTAACTCCGGTTCCCTTGCCTTGAGTTCTTCTTTTACTTTTTTCCCTTCCTCTATGTTTTTTTCGGAAGCAACTTTGTTTCTTTTTGCCCGAAGTTCCTCGACCTCAACAATCAATTTTCTTCTCTTTCCGTCAAGGTCAAGGACTTTATCAACCAGGGAAGAGTCGAACTGCTTGTCGACAACTCCTTTTTTAACTTTGTCCGTATTCTCGCGGATAAATTGGATATCTAGCATTACTTGTATTCTAACAAAAATTTCTCCAGTCTTCTTGCAACAGGTCTTTTGTGGCTTAGTCTAGCGTGTTCCTCCTCTGTTAACTCCGCATATGTTTTCCCAAGCTCGGGGATCAAGTGAATTGAACGAAAGGGATATCCGGGGGTAAGTATCGGGCCTGGTTTTTCAGTCACAAGCCCTTGAAAACTATTAGCCTCCACAAATATTATTTTTCCTTTAGGGTCGCTAAGGGCGGCGACAAAGGAAAGTTTGACCGTTCTTTTCTCAAGAGGAACCCCCCGCAGTCTCTCGAGGACATAATGGATAAGTTCCTGGTCCGTCCCGTCTTTTCCTCCCGGAAGAATCCTGCGGCTCTTTACACCCGGTTCGCCGTCTAATGCGTCGACCTCGTAGCCCCCGTCCTCACTAAAAACATATTCTCCAGTTAGTCTAGCGTAGTGTCTCGCTTTTATTCTTGCGTTTTCCTCAAATGTGGCACCCGTCTCTTGGGGTTCGGGGAAATTTCCAATCTCAGAAATACTAACAACCGGTAAAAGCTCGCCTAAAAATCCTGTCCATTCTTTGACTTTACCGGGGTTTGTTGAGCCGATAATCAACCTCTCAACCCTCATAATCCCAAATCGTCCGATATTCCCTGCATTGCCCCGAGTGCAATTTCAATAAATTCTCTTAGGGGAATTCCCAAGCGGCCCTCGCTCTCGGCTATTTGTTCTCTTTTGACCGCAGCTGCAAAACCCTTTTCATTCCATTTCTTCTGAACCGACTCAACGGATACGGATGAGAGCTTTTTGTCGGGGCGAACAAGGGTAACCGCAACGATAAAACC
>Ga0214473_10002423_pt1 | contig 22895 bp, 26 predicted proteins | sample RVTome_7_FD_203509 | JGI IMG/M metagenome (GOLD analysis project Ga0214473, IMG submission 203509) | Soil microbial communities from uranium-contaminated site in the Upper Colorado River Basin, Wyoming, United States - RVT98D197 | ecosystem: Environmental > Terrestrial > Soil > Contaminated >... | reverse complement strand
GATGGGCTGGCGCCGATCGTCGGCGGCCGCTCGCTGGGAGCGCGGGTCGCGTGCCGCACGGTCGCCGAGACGGGCGCGATCGCCGTCCTGTGCCTCGCCTTCCCGCTCCAACCGCGCCCGCGGAAGGGAAAGCCCCCGCCGCCGAGCCGGCTCGAGGAGCTCGACGCGCTCGAGGTCCCGACCCTGGTCGTCCAGGGCGAGAGCGACCAGTTCGGGATCCCGCCCCAGGGCCCGGGCCGCACCGTGACCACGGTCGCGGGCGACCACAGCCTGCGCACCGACCCCGACGCGGTGTCGGCCGCGGTCGGGGAGTGGCTCGGGGACGTCGCCGTGCCGGCGGCCGCCGCGAGCTAGAAGGACACCGTCGCCGAGGAGGCGCGGTGGTCCGACGGCCACGGGTCGACGACGACGTCCGTCGACGGCCCGCCCTCGCCGACGATCGCCGCGTCGTCGACGGTGAGGTCGTCGGCGCGGGCGAGGACGAAGTCGATCCGGTCGTGGTGGTCGTTGGGGTTCGAGGGCTTCGAGGTCGGGGTCCAGGTGAACGCGGGGTTCTCGACCGGGTCCGGGTTCGCGTCGCGGTAGGTGTCGACGAATCCCTCGTCCTCGAGCGCCAGCGTCGTCGGCCACGCGACCTCGACCGGCTGCTGACCGGCCTCGACCGCATCCGAGGTCCAGTCGTGCCCCGAGGGCTCGTTGAAGTCGCCGAAGACGAACGTCGCGTCGGCATCGTCGGCCTGCTTCAGCTCCTGCTTCAGTAGCTCGATCGCGGGCCCGCGGGTGTCACGCGCGAACCGCACCGCTTCCTTCTCGGTGTCGATGAACGGCGCCCCGCCATACGGGATGTCGACGAGCTGGTAGGGCTGGTACGGGGAGTCGTCGAGGTGGACGTTGAACGCAAACACCGATTGCCCGTCGACGTCGATCTCGGCGCCGAGGTCGTGCGCGGTCGGCCCCTCGATCGGGTACTTGCTCAGGATCGCGTTAGCCCACAGTGCCTGCTGCGCGAACGGCTCGTCCTCGTCGTAGGGCTGCTCGTAGTGCTCGTAGCCGAGCTCCTTCGCGATCTTGCCGGCGACGCTCGGCCCCGCGGGCGGGCAGCTCTTCGCCGTACACGGGGTGCCCTCGAGGCGGGTCTCCTGGATTCCGACGATGTCGGGGTCCACCGTCTCGATCGCGGCCACCGTCTCGTCGATCGGCTTGTCCTCGTTCGCCCCGCCCCCGTACACGTTGAAGCTCATCACGGTCAGGGTCGTCTCGTCGTCCGAGCAGCCGCCGATGACCACGCCCAGTCCGATTGCCAGGACCGCGCCGACCGCCGCCACGGGCGTCCATGCTCGCCTCCGCATGCCCCGACCCTAATCGACCGGGGGTGATCCGTGCGTCAGGAGCGGCGACCTATTCCCCGTCCGCGTACCGGACGATCCCGGTGATCACGCCGACGTAGGCGGTGCCGTCGGGGCCGATCGTGACCGGGGCGTAGTGGTTGTTGTGATTGAACCCGCGGCCGGCCTGGGACTGCCACACGGTGTCGCCGGTGCGGTAGTCGAGCGCAGTCAGGTACCACGGGGCGCTGGTCGCGCCGGCGGGCTTCGTGTACGTGTAGACGAGCCCGTTGGGGAGCGAAAGCTTCGGGACCACCGAGGGGGCGCGGACGTCGCTCTCCCACTTGATCGAGCACCCGCGCCCGTCGCGGTCGATGTCCACGCGGGCGAAGCCGGGCTCGGTCGTGCCTCCGACCAGGGTCGATGCCGGACCGCTGTACCCGTAGTTGTTCTCGACCAGGAACGAGCGCCCGGCGGCGATCAGGGAGTTCTCGGTCGCGCTCCGCCCGCGTTCGAACACGGGCTGCCGGCATACCTGCCGGTTGCCCTCGAATCCCTCGCGGCGGTCGTACACGACGACGCTCATCTGGTCGCCGTTGTCGGCGATCCCCACCCACTTGCTGCCGAGCAGGGTCGGGGTGGTGCCCGACGCGTCGTCGCTCTGGCCGGGCTTCTGGATCCCCGAGTTCGGGTAGGTCTCGCGCCAGCTCACCTCGGGGCGCCCGCCGCGCCCGGCCTCGAACCGGTACATCGCAGCATCGGAGACGATGTAGACGCCGCCGGTCTCGTCGACCGCGAACGAGTTCTCGATGCTCTCCCCGAGGTCGCGCACGCGCACGTCGCCGCCCCCGCGCGGAATCGCGCCCACCACCCCCTCGGTGGAGACGAACCACAGGTTGCCCTCCCAGTCTGGGAGCACCGAGGTGAGCGTGTCCCCTTCGTCGAGCACCTCGCTCAGATCGACGTCGCGCACGAGCCGGAACCCGGGCTCGGCGGTTTGGGCGACTACGTATACGTGCTCATTCGTGGTCGGCACCACGGCCCGGTCGCGGTTGTCGAGGAAGAAGTACCCGCCCCCGGAGAAGTCGGTCAGCGCCTCGCCCGTGAGCACCGAGCCGAGGCCGCCATCGCGGTCGGGGAGCGAGAACGTCGCGATCCGGTCGAGCGTGTCCGGCTCCAGCATGACCAGGAACCGGCCCACCGGGCGCACGCACAGGGAGATGATCCGGCCCTCGCTGTCGAAGCTCACGGTCACGCACTCGCCGACCTGGTAGGTCGAGTTCGCACCGATGTCGCTTCCGAGCGGGCCCGCCCACCGGTTCGCGTCGCTCATGTACGCGTCGACGTGGATCGAGGAGCGCTGGTTCGGGGCCATGAACGGGTTCTGCGGCACTCGCTTCGCGCTCACGGGTCGCGGCTGGGCCGGCCCGCCGGTGTACTTGGGGGGAGGGTTGATCGCGGGCAGCGCCGGGATCTCGAACGACGGACCGATCGTGATCAGCAAGTTCCAACCGATGAACGCGAGCACGATCAGCGTCACCGGGATCGCGACGATGATCCCCGCCACCTTGGCGACCCGGCGCATGCGCTACTCGGCCATGAACCGATCGAGGATGCGGTTGAAGCGCACCGGCCGCTCCGCCATCGGCACGTGCCCGCAGCGGCCGAGGACGACAAGCCGCGAGTCGCTCAGGTGGCGCTCGAACTCGAGCGCGTCGGCGGCCGGGATAACCCGATCGTTTCGCCCCCACACGACCAGCGTCGGGACCGTGACCGCCTCCAGCCGATCGACGTGGTCGTATCCGAGCAGCGCGGTGAGCGCCGGCATGAAGGCGGGCGCCCCGGTCGCTCCGTGAGAGAACTCCCACAGCAGCTCCGGGCGCAGCTCGTGCGGCGCGTAGAACACGTTCTTGAACAGCGCGTACCGCAGCCGCCACCGTCTCAGTGCCCGTTCCCGGAGCGCGGTCGACAGCGGGCCCATCGCGGCCAGCAGCCGCCCCATCGCCTCGGCAGGCTCGCGGCGAACGTACACCGAGCTGATCCCGGCCGCCGACACGAGCACCAGCCGGTCGACCCACTCGGGCTGCGCGATCGACACCTCGGCGGAGATGAAGCCGCCCATCGAGTTCCCGACCAGGACGCAGCTGTGCAGGTTCAGTCGTCGGCAGAACTCGTCCACGAGCTTGCCGTAGTTCGAGATCGATACGTCCCACGGCGGCATCGGGCTGTCGCCGAACCCCGGCAGGTCGAGGGCGATGACGCGGTTCTCGCGAGCAAAGCGGGGGATGTTCTCGAGCCAGTTCTCCCAGCACCCGCCGAGGCCGTGGACGAACACGATCGGGGTCCCGCCCTCACCGATCTCGCAGTAGTTCACCGTCGCGTCCATCACCTCGATCCGCTTCAGATGCCGGCGCCAGTCGATCCGCAGCCACTCCGGGTCCGGGTCGCCGTAGGGGTCGGGACCGTCCGACGGAGTGGGCGGCGGGGGATCGCGGAACGCCGCCAGCTGTAGCCGCGGCCGCGCACCCGTGTCGACTTTCCTCGGTCCCCGCTCGCGGGTGCGTACGGCGCTCACGCGTACCCCATCCGCTCCAGGGTCGGCACCTCGCGAATCTGCGGCGGCTGCAGGTGGTCCCACAGGATCCCGCGCGGGCGATCGTACGCTCGCTCGACGTCGATCACGGCGCGCGGAGTCGCAATCACGTCAACGGGAAGGTCGTGGGCGGTGACCATCAGATGCTCGCGCAGGATCTGGATCGGGTGCACGGTCGTCGCCACCACCGTGTGCTCGTCGATCCTCCCGGCCTCGACCAGGAGCGCGTACTCGAGATCGGAGAAGCCGCCGCCCTTGCCGACCCGGGCGCCGCTCAGGTTCACCGCCACCGAGCCGCACAGCCAGAAGTCGATCTCGGGCAGCTCGTCGTCGGCGACAACCCGCCCGTGTCGCAGCGCTCCCTTGATCGTCGCCGCCTCGCGGATCTGCTTCTTCGTCAGCCGCTTCGGGTCGAGGAGCCGGAAGGGGTGGATCTCGCGCAGCCTCGGGACGGCCATCACGACGACCTTGCCCTCCTCGAGCGCGATCCTGCGGGCGTGGGTCTGCGGGGAGTCCGGGTTCGCCTTCACGACGCGCGCCCGCCGCCACAGCCTGTGGCCGGCGAGTCGCTGAGCGGCGAGCTTCGCCCCGGCGAAGTTCGGGATTCGCTCCTCGGCGCCCGGAAATCGAGACACGCCCTCGCGGTCCATCGCCTTCCACACCTCCCTGCGGACCTGGTCCTTCGATCGCATCTAGCGTGCTGCTCGGTTCACGCGTCGCTCACGAGGCCATCCTAGTCGGGCGCAACGCACGTATCCCTCGCAAGGGGGATCGGCCCTGGCGGCGAATGGAGACTTGCATCTATGCCTCCCTACACTTTGAGTACTGCGATTGAGCCCATGCGGACGTAGGGGTCCGCTGAATGGGAGACGACGATGCCGGGGATCGAGCCAGTGAAGAATCGCGCCAAGCACCTGGGGGGCGGCTTCCAGGTCGCGCTCGTGATCGCGCTCGGCGTGCTGCTCGTCGCGGCCGTCGGCGCGTACGCGCTCGACCGCAGCCAAAGCGACGAGATCGCCGAGGGCGTCTCGATCGGCGGCATCGACGTCGGCGGGCACAGCGCCGACGACGCCGAGTCCAGGGTGCGCAAGGACCTCGTCTCGCCGCTGAAGGAGCGGATCGAGGTCAAGTCCGACGACGAGACGTTCACGCTCACGCCCGAGGAGCTGAAGGTGCGGGCGGACATCGACGGGATGGTCGAGGAGGCGGTCGACGAGAGCCGCGAGGGCGGCTTCTTCGAGCGCACGTGGCGCAGCGTGGCCGGGGACGAGCTGAACGCCGACGTCGCGCCGCGGATCAACTACTCGAGCGAGGCCCTGAACGGCTTCCTTGCCGGGGTGTCCGAGAACGTCGACCGCGACCCTGTCGACGCTACGGTCGAGCCGACCCCCACCGACCTGACGCCCGTTCCGGAGCAGAAGGGGATCACGGTGCGCGCGGACGAGCTGCGCCAGCGCGTCGAGGCGGCGCTGCAGTCTCCGAACTCGCGCGTCGTCGAGGCGCCGGTGGACGAGGTCGACCCCGAGGTGACGACCGACGAGGTCGCGGGCCAGTACCCGACCTACATCACGATTGATCGCGACACGTTCACGCTGCGTTTGTTCAACAACCTGAAGCTGGCGAAGGAGTACACGATCGCGGTCGGCGCGATCGGTTACGACACGCCGTCCGGGCTGTACGGCATCCAGGACAAGCAGGTGAACCCGACATGGAACGTCCCCAACTCGGACTGGGCCGGCAAGCTCGCGGGGCAGTCGATCCCGCCCGGACCCCAGAACCCGCTGAAGGCGCGGTGGATGGGCCTGATCAACGGCGCCGGGATCCACGGCACCGACGACATCGGCTCGCTCGGCACCGCCGCCTCCCACGGCTGCATCCGGATGGCGGTCCCCGACGTGACCGACCTGTTCGATCGCGTCGACGTCGGCACGCCGACGTACATCTTCTAGCCCGCCCCGCGAGCAGCGGCAGGCTCGGCCGCCTCGACGGCGAACCCGTCTCCATGACCGGTGCGCCGCAGCGAGCCGCGGAGCTGAGCCCGGGATGGCGTGCGGCGCTGGAGGGGTTCGACCGCGCGCAGCAGGCGCGCGGCGCCTCCCCGAATACCCAGCGCGCTTACCGGACAGACCTCGATCAGTTCGCGAGCTGGGCGTCCGAGCGAGGGCTCGAGCCCGACGCGATCGCCTACCGCGAGCTGCGCGGGTACGCCGCGGCGCTGTCGGAGCGCGGGCTGTCGCGTGCGAGCGTGGCGCGAAAGCTGGCCGCGATCCGCAGCCTGTACGCGCACCTCGTCGCCGTCGGCGAGGCGTCCGGCAACCCGGCGGAGCTGCTGCCGAGCCCGAAGCGCGACTCACGCCTGCCGCGGGTCCTTGGGCGCGACGAGATGGAGACGCTGCTGAGCCGGATACCCGCGGGCTCCCCGCTGGAGCTTCGCGACCGGGCGATGTTCGAGCTCGCCTACTCGTGCGGGCTGCGGTGCGCGGAGCTGATCTCCCTCGACGTCGACGATGTCGAGTTCGACTCCGAGACGGTGCGGGTGACCGGGAAGGGGGGGAAGATGCGCGTGGTCCCGGTCGGCGAGCCCGCCCAGCGCGCCGTGCAGCGCTACGTGACGGCGGCGCGCCCGGCGCTCGAGTCGGGCGAGGCGAACGGGTCCGGGCGGGCGCTGTTCCTGTCCCGCCGCGGGCGCAGGCTGTCGCCCTCGGACGTCCGCCGCCGCCTCGCGCGCTGGGTGCGCGAGGCAGCCGTCGCGGGCGGGGTCTCACCGCACGCGCTTCGGCACTCCTTCGCCACCCATCTGCTCGAGGGCGGCGCCGATCTGCGCTCGATCCAGGAGCTCCTCGGCCACGCGAGCGTGTCGACGACCCAGATCTACACGCGCGTCGAACCCTCGCGGCTGCGCAGCGAGTACGCCCGTGCGCACCCACGCGCATAGCGCAAAGGGTTAACGTGTAACGGTCCACCAGGATTGAGTGGAATAGGGGTCATGGAGACGAACGTCACGGCAGTGGAGCTGAAGGAGCTGTGGCGCCGCTGGAAGGATGACGGCGACGAGCGGGCGCGGGAGCGACTCGTCGTCGCGTACTCGCCGCTTGTCAAGTACGTCGCCGGGCGAACGTCGTCGGGCCTTCCCGCGCACGTCGAGGAGGCCGACCTGATCTCGTACGGGCTGCTCGGCCTGATCGGCGCGATCGAGCGCTTCGACCCTGATCGGGAGATCAAGTTCGAGACCTTCGCGGTGGCGCGGATCCGCGGCGCGATCATTGACGAGCTGCGCTCGCTGGATTGGGTTCCGCGCTCGGTCCGCGCCCGGGCGCGGGAGATCGAGCGGATGCACGCGAAGCTCGAGCACGACCTCCAGCGAAGTCCCAGCGAGGAGGAGGTGGCCACCCGTCTCGACATGAGCGTCGAGGAGTTCCGGGAGGCGCTGCTCGAGATCGCGAATTCCTCGGTTCTCGCCCTCGACGACCTGTGGACGGTGACCGATCCGGGCGGGGGGCAGGTGTCGCTGCTCGACACGATCCGCGACCCCGGCGCGGTCGACCCGCAGGAGGAGATCGACGCCACCGAGCTCAAGGACAGGATCGCGGTCGCGATCGAGTCGCTGCCGGACCGGGAGCGGCTCGTGATCGCGCTGTACTACTACGAGAGCCTCACCCTGCGCGAGATCGGCGAGGTCCTGGGGGTGACCGAGTCCCGGGTCTCCCAGCTCCACACGAAGGCGGTTCTGGGGCTGCGCTCGCACCTGCAAAGCCCCGCCTAGGGGACATATAGTCCGCAGATGGCGTTTCAGCCCCCGGACCGGATCCGGAACGTGGCCCTCATCGGCCACCGGGGAACTGGGAAGACGAGCCTCAACGAGGCGATCCTGTTCGAGGCGGGGATCGTCAAGCGGCTCGGGCGCGTGCAGGACGGAAGCACCGTGTCGGACTCCGAGCCCGACGAGCAGGAGCGGGAGATGTCGATCGGGGCCAGCGTTGCCTCGTTCGAGCACGGCGGGCGCAAGATCAACCTGATCGACACGCCCGGCGAGTCGAGCTTCGTCGCCGACACCCTCGCCAGCCTCCGGGTCGTGGACGCCGCCGTCGTGGTCATCAACGCGGTAATGGGCGTCGAGGTGCAGACCGAGCGGCTGTGGAACCGCGCCCACGACGAGGGGCTGGCGCGGCTCGTGTTCGTGAACATGCTCGACCGCGAGCGGGCGGACTTCTTCCGCACGCTGGACTCGCTCAAGGACGCGTTCGGCCCGCACGTCGTCGCGACCGAGATCCCGATCGGGATAGAGCACGAGGTCCGCGGGCTCGTCGACCTGATCGACATGAAGGCGTTCGAGTACGAGGGCGACGGCCGCGGCAACTCGAAGGAGATCCCGGTCCCCGACGAGCTCGCCGAGCAGGCCGAGGAGTACCGCGAGAAGCTGATGGACGAGGTCGCCGAGAACTCCGACGAGCTGATGGAGCGCTACCTGGAGGGCGAGGAGATCTCGCACGAGGAGATCGTCTCGGTGCTGAAGCAGGGCGTCACCGGAGGGAAGCTGTTCCCCGTCACCTGCGGGGTCGCGACCCAGAACCTGGGCACCAACCGGCTGCTCGAGGCGCTGGTGGAGGACGTGCCGTCGCCGGAGATGCGGGGGGCGATCCAGGCGGTCGGGCCCGAGGGCGAGGAGATCGAGTTGGAGCCTGATCCGGACGGCGAGCTGGTCGCGTACGTGTTCAAGACCCTCGCGGACCCGTACGCGGGGAGGATCAACCTGCTCCGAGTGTGCTCGGGCGTTCTGAAGAGCGATTCCCACGCGATGAACGTGACGCGGCGGGCGAAGGAGCGGATCGGTCAGCTCTCGGCGCCGCACGGCAAGGACATGGACCCAGTCGACGAGCTCGGGCCCGGCGACATCGGCGCGGTCGCGAAGCTGAAGCAGACCCGCGCGGGCGACGTGCTGGCGACCAAGGACGCGGGGATCTCGTTCCCGCCGCTCGACCTCCCGGCGCCGGTGATGGCGTTCGCCTACGAGCCGAAGTCGAAGGGCGACGAGGAGAAGGCGGCGCAGGCGATCCGGCGGCTGGAGGAGGAGGACCCGACGCTGGACGTCCACCGCGACCCCCAGACCGGCGAGCAGATCATTGCCGGGCTGACGCAGGTCCACGTCGAGGTGATCACCGACCGGATAAAGCGCCGGTTCGGCGCCGAGATCGAGCTGCACCCGCCGCAGGTCCCGTACATCGAGACGATTCGCCGCTCGGCGAAGGCACACGGCCGGTACAAGAAGCAGACCGGGGGCCGGGGACAGTTCGGGGACTGCCACATCGAGATCTCGCCCGCTGGATCGGGCGCGGGGTTCGAGTTCGAGAACAAGATCAAGGGCGGTGTGATCCCCACGGGGTTCATCCCCGCGGTGGAGAAGGGGATCGAGGAGGCGATGGCGGGCGGCGTGATCGCCGGGTACCCGGTGAAGGACGTCCACGTGCGGCTGTTCGACGGCCAGCACCACACGGTCGACTCCTCTGAGATGGCGTTCAAGATCGCCGGCTCGATGGCCTTCAAGCAGGCGGCGGCGGAGGCGGACCCGATCCTGCTCGAGCCGATCATGCAGATGACGATCTCGGTCCCCGAGGACGCCGTCGGCGACGTGATCGGGGATCTCAACTCGCGCCGCGGGCGGCCGCTGGGGATGGAGCCGAAGGGGGCGTCCACGGAGGTCAAGGCGGAGGTGCCGATGGCCGAGGTACTCGACTACGCGCCCGATCTGCGCGCGATCACGGGCGGGCGCGGGGACTTCTCGATGGAGTTCGAGCGCTACGAGGAGGTCCCCGGCCACCTCGCCCAGAAGGTGATCGACGCCGCGACGAACGAGCAGGGGGACGCGGTAAAGGCGTAGCGCGTCGAGTCAGCAGGAACCCCGCGGCGCGCGGACGCGAAGCGGAGCACGCCGCGGGCCTGATCTTGGCTAGTTTCCGGCCGTGGACGCGGAGGCCCTCGATACCCAGACCTGCGAGGTATGCGGCAGGCACATGCTGTACGGGGAGCGGACGCAGGAGTACGCGACCCCGGACGGCGAGCGGCGAGCGGTGTGCGATCTGTGCCGGGCGAAGGCACAGCGTGCCGGGTGGGTGCGAGCGGACCGCGCGGCTCGCGGCGCGAAGGTGCCGCGTGAGCCCGAGCAGCCGCCGCGTCCGCGAGCCCGCGAGCGGATCGTCCGCTCGATCGACAAGGTGCGGCCGCGGGAAGCGACCCAGGTCGCGCAAGCAGACGAGGCTCCCCGCCGCCCCCGGTCCTCGGAAAGCCCCGAGCGGCGGATCCGTCGCGCGATCGAGCGCTTCAACGACTCCGAGCACCGTCGTACCGTCGCCGGGCTCAGCCGCTCGCTCGGCCGGCCGCGGGTGGCTGCCGTCACGCCCGCCGAGGCGCCCGAGCAGGTGCGGCTGACCGTCGCCTGGGACCTGTCCTGGTACCAGTGGAAGGTCGAGTTCTCCGACAAGGGGCCCGCCGTGCGCGCGTTCCGCAACGGCAAGGAGGTGTCGGAGCTTGGTCCCGCCGATCGCGCCTGGAACGCGCACGCGGGCGATGACGGTCGGCTGCAGCTTCGCCTCGGGGCGAGGGAGCGCGAGACACCGGCGCCGGGCGCGGCGGAGTGAGCCCGACCCGGCTCGTCGTCAACGTCGACGGCGGCGCCCGCGGCAACCCGGGCCCGGCCGCGATCGCCGCGGTCCTCGCCACACCCGAGGGCGAGATCGTCGACGAGGTGGGTCAGGCGATCGGACCGGCGACCAACAACGTCGCCGAGTACCGCGCCCTGCTGCTCGGAATCGAGCGCGCGCGTGCACTCGGCGCGAGCGAGGTGGAGTTGATCGGCGACTCGGAGCTCGTCGTGCGCCAGGTGCGCGGCGAGTACAAGGTCAAGGACGCGGAGCTGCGAAAGCTCTACGCGCGGGCGGTCAGGGAGCTGGCCGAGCTCGAGGCGTGGTCGATCCGCCACGTCCGCCGCGAGGACAACGCCGCCGCCGACGCGCTCGTCAACGCGACGCTCGATGGCGACGACCGCGGCTAGAATGGCGCTGCAGCGCGGCTGTAGCTCAGTTGGCTAGAGCGTCTGCTTGCCATGCAGAAGGTCGTGGGTTCGAATCCCATCAGCCGCTTTCGTGGATACGGGAACGAGAAGTCGGGGGAGGATGATCGCCGGGGCGGGCGGGGTGCTGCTGTTCATCTTCCTGTTCCTGCCCTGGTTCGGGGCCGGAGCGGCCGAGCTCAGCGGCTGGGAGGGCCAGTCGTCCACCGACATCTACCTCCTGATCACGGCCGCGGTCGCAATCGTCACCGCACTCACCGCCGGGGCGGTCGTCCTGCCGGGTTCAACGATGAACGGCGCCACGGCGCTGCTCGGCGCGGTGGGGACGATCCTGCTGCTGTGGCTGACCGTGTTCGACTTCCCCGAGGGCGAGGATCGCAAGATCGGCCTCTACCTGAGTCTGATCGCCGTCGCGGCGATCGCCTACGGGGGGTACTCGGCGGCCCGGGACGAGGCCGCGAGGTAGCTGTCCGTCAACCCGAGAACCCGACAGGAGGGTGAGCAGATGTCCGTGATCATGACCATGAAGCTGCAGGGCGACCCGGCGAAGATGGAGCAGGTCGCAAAGGACGATCCCGACCGGTTGGCCGGGCTCGTCGCGGCGGCGCAGGAGCACGGGGTGATCGCTCACCGGTTCTACGGCTCCGACGACGGGCAGATCATGGTCATCGACGAGTGGCCCGACGCGGACAGCTTCCAGGCCTTCTTCGGCGCCCACGAGGCGGAGATCGGTCCGCTCATGGAGGCGGTCGGGGTGACATCCGATCCCGAGATCACCTTCTGGCGCAAGCTCGACACCGGCGACGACATCGGCTGGGGCGCCTAGGAACTACACCTAGGGCGCGAGTCGCTCGATCCGCCACCCGTCGCCGTCGCGGGTGTAGCGGAAGCGGTCGTGCAGGCGGGCCTCCTGGCCCTGCCACAGCTCGACCTCGTCGGGGCGCAGCAGGTACCCGCCCCATGTGGACGGGCGCTCGGGCTCGGCGCCCGCCAGGAGCTGCTCGACTTCCGCCACGCGCCGCTCGAGCTCCTCGCGCGAGCCGATCGGCTCGCTCTGCGGAGACGCCATCGCGCCAACCCTCGCGTCGTGCGGACGTGACGCGAAGTACGCGTCCGACTCCGCCGCAGGCAGCCGTTCCACCGTGCCCCGCGCACGCACCTGCCGGTCGAGCTCGCGCCAGTACAGAATCACGGCGGCCGCCGGCGTGGCCGCGAGCTGGTGTCCCTTGGCCGAGTCGTAGTGGGTGAAGAACCGGAACCCGCGCTCGTCGATGCCCTTCAGCAGCACCATCCGGGCGTCGGGACGGCCGCGCTCGTCGAGCGTTGCGAGGGCCATCGCCTCCGCCAGCGGCGCCTCTGCCAACGCGCGCTCGAGCCACGCCGCGACCTGACGGATCGGGTCGTCGTCGAGGTCCTCGCGGCGCAGCGGCGCGATGTCCGGACGGCGTGGGCTCAAGCAGTGGACGCTATCCGGCTGCGTCGAGAAAGCCGAGCACCTCGCGGCGGCACGCCTCGGGATCGTCGGCGAACACGAAGTGCCCGGCGTCCTCGACCACGACCACCTCGGTGCCCGGGACCTCCTTTCGGAACCGGAACGCGCTCGCGGGCGGCGCGAACACGTCCTCGGCGCCCCACAGGGCCAGCACCGGCACGTCCAGCGCGGCCAGCTTGCCGCGGTAGGGCTCGAGCTTGTCGAAGTCGCCGGAGCGATACAGCTCCAGCACCGACTGGCGGCCGTCATCGGTCTCGAAGGTCTTGAACGACTCCGCGATCTCGCGATCGCTGAACCGCCCCGTGGCGCTCAGCATCGACGCCATCCCGGGCCGATCGATCTCGGACACCAGCCGCTCTCCCTCGCCGGGGGTCCGCAGCATGCTCGCGAGGCCGTGCCACTTCCCGTCGGCGAAGAAGCCCGTCCCGGACGCGACGATCGCGGTCGCGACCCCGGGGTTGTCGCACGCCCACCGCAGCCCGATCAGCCCGCCCCAGTCGTGGACCACCAGCGCGACCCGCTCCAGCCCGACCGCCTCGCGGAACCGCTCCATCGCGTCCACGTGCCGCTCCCAGGTCGACGGCCGGTCCGGAGGCGAGTCCCCGAACCCGGCGAGGTCGGGGGCGATCGCGCGGCGACCGGCCCCCGCCAGGTCCTGCATCAGCGTGGTCCACATGTACGAGCTCCCGGGGAAGCCGTGCACGAGCAGCACCGGGTCACCGCGCTCTTGGGTCGGCGCAGCCTCGCGGTACGCGATCTCGCCCTCCCGCTTCAGCTCCACGTCACCCACGAATCCAGCCTATCCCGGCCGGTACGCTTGCCCCGCGGCGCCTTGGCGGAGTGGTTACGCAGCGGCCTGCAAAGCCGTTTACACCGGTTCGATTCCGGTAGGCGCCTTACGCGTGGAGAGGCCACGGACCGCATTAGGAAGCCAAGCTCGGGGGACTGAGAGAGCTGCTGTCGGACCTCTTGCCCCTGCACGGGTCCTTCGGCGCCACCACTACCGAGCTGGCGGGGGAACTCGGGAAGCCTCCTGCTTCGTTGGGGTGTCGTGGACCTGGCCGAAGGGAGGATCGAAGCGACGCAGGTCGAGCGGGACGAGGCCCGAGCGCGCGAGGCTGCGCTCGAGCCATCAAGCCGTCTGTCCTAGAGTTCGAGCAGGCGATGACGTCACCGGAGGAGTTGGTCGCCGCGCTGACGGACGCCCTCGCGGCGGAGCCGGGGGTGTTGCTCGCAGTGCTGTTCGGGTCGCGGGCGAGGGGGGAGACGGAGCCGGCCGACGTGGATCTACTGCTGGAGCTGAACCCGCCCGGCGACGAGGTGGTGCAGGGCATCTACGACCGACTGACCGCCCGATTCAAGCTGCCGTTCGACGTGTCGACGACGCGATCAGCAGCCCACTCCAAGCGATTCTGGACGAAGGCGATCCGGGAGGGTCAGGTACTGGCGGATCGGAAGCGACGGTGGCCCTCCATCAAGGCCGATCCAGAAGGCGCGAGACGCGGAGTGTGGCGCCCCGTCGGGGAGTTGGCCAGCGGTGAGCGACGGGCGGTGGTCGAGTACTTCAACAAGCTCAACGAGGAGGACGAGATCGCCGCCAACGTCGCGGCCCAGCAACGCCTGGACTCGTGACCGGCGCCCGGACTGGGCGCACCGCAGCGCCAGGCTGGGAGCACCCCTTCCTGGCAGCTGCGGCTCGCAGCGGGTTTGAATCCAGCTAGGAGGCGTCCACGCGACCGGCGTCCCTAACCGCCCGGCTTCAGTTGGCCGCGGATCGCCCCGCCCGGAAAGTCCGGCGTGTGCAGGTTCACATACCAGCCGTTCGGATCGTTCTGGATCTTCTTGATCAGCTTCTTCTTCGCCTTCACGGTGCCCGATACGGGTGACGGCACGCCCGCCTGATTCTCGAACAGCGTCACCTTGATCGGGCCGGCGACCTTCTTCGTGCCCTTATGGATGTGGCCAGCGACCGGGTTCTGGATTCCCTCGAAGCTGATGTTGAAGGAGATCTTCTTTTTCTTCTTCTTCAGGTTCAGAGCCGCCTCACCGGAGCCGTCGTCGTCTCCCGGCCCAGGCACCTCGTCCTTGCCGGTGAGCTTGGCGCTCACCGAGTTGTCCGCGGCGGCGAGTGCGCCGCCCACGGCACCAACCACGAGCGCAATCGAGATCACACCGACGATCGCCACGACCAGTCCCCTGCGTCTATGCATGTCTCCACCTCTCTGCTGCCTGATCCATTGCGTAAGTGGTAGCACGTTGCTTTCGCCCGGGTACGTTGCCGGCCAATGGCATCGAGGCCCGGCGCGCGCGGCGCTGCTGACTGGCCACGGACTGGCGCACCGCGGAACGGGCCACGCCGGGCGCACGCCTGACGACGCCGAGCCGTGAGCGGCCTGCAAAGCCGTTTACACCGGTTCGATTCCGGTATAGGCGCCTCTCGTCCATTCACTGCTGAGCTGGCTATCCTTACAGGTAACTGAGAGTAAGGAGCAGTGAATGGACGAGAGAGCGCGGCTCACCTCCAAGGGCCAGGTCACGATCCCGAAGAGCGTTCGCGACGCCCTCGACCTGCAAGAGGGGGACGAGGTGCTCTTTCGCGTCAGCCGTCAGAACGCGGTCGTGGCGAAGACGCCTGACTTCCTCGAGCTCGCGGGTTCGGTCCCGGTACCGCCGGCCAAGCGCGGGACGCCTTGGGATCAGGTGCTGGCGAGCACGCATCGCGCCCGCGCTGAGCGTCGGCGCTGACCGCCTTCGTCGACACCAACGTCCTCATCCGCCACCTGACCGGCGACCCTCCAGAGCTCGCGGAGCGCGCAACCGCCGCGCTTCGGAGTGGCGAGCGACTTCTGCTCGCGGACCTGGTCCTCGCCGAGTGCGTTTACGTGCTCGAGTCGTTCTACGAGGTGGAGCGGGAACGTGTCGCCGAGCTCATGCGCGCCGCTATGGCGCTGCCCTCGATCGCCACGATTGACGACGGCCTGCTCTTGCGAGCGCTGGAGGTCTACGAGCTCGATCGCCTCGACTTCGCCGAGGGCTATCTGGCCGCCCAGGCGGAGACGACCGGGGTTGGAGCGGTCCTCTCCTTCGATCGCAGCATCGATCGAATCGCGAGCGTCGAGCGCCGCGAGCCCTGAAGACGGATGCGCGCCACCAATCTGCCCCGGCCGTGACGGGGGCCGACGCGCTGGGAATAGGATCATCTCCACGGATGGGGAGCACGAACGGCGGGCGGATCGAGGCGCGCCCGTACGAGCCACACGACGGTGAAGCCTGGGATGCGCTGGCCGCCCGGGCGCCGATGGCGAGCTTTCTTCACACCCGCCGCTTTCTCGGGTACCACGGCGATCGGTTCGACGACGCCTCGCTCGTGCTCACCGATCGCGGCGGGATGATCGCGGTGCTTCCGGCTGCGCTGGATCCGGACGATCCCTCCCGCGTGGTGAGCCATCCCGGAGCGACGTTCGGCGGTCTCGTCCACGACGGCTCGCTGACGGGGGAGCGCGCGCTCGCGGCGATCCGGGCGGCGGCAAGCGCGTACGCGGAGCGTGGCCTACAGACCCTCGCCTACAAGCCGGTGCCGTGGATCTATCACCGCGTTCCCTCCGATGACGACCTGTACGCGCTGTTCCGGCTGGGCACCGCCCGCACGCGGGTGGAGCTCTCGTGCGCGATCGAGCTCTCGCGCCGCCGCGAGCCGCGACCGCGCCGCCGCCGCGGCCTCCGGAAGGCAGTCTCGCGCGGCCTGCAGCTGAGCGAGGCGCTCGAGCTCGTGCCCGAGTTCTGGCGCGTGCTGGAGCGCAACCTCGCGCTTCGCCACGACGCCCGACCCGTCCACACCGTCGAGGAGATCCTCCGGATCCAGGAGCTGTTCCCGGAGGGTGTCCGATTCGTGATCGGGATCGTCGACGGGACGGTGGTGGCGGGGACGGTGCTGTTCACCACCCAGCCCGTGGTCCACGCGCAGTACATGGCGTGCGACGAGCGCGGCCGGGAGATCTGCGCCCTGGACGGCGTCCTCGAGCACTGCATCGACGAGGCCGAGATGCAGGGGCACCGCTTCTTCGATTTCGGGATCAGCACCGAGAATGGCGGCTCCGCGCTGAATGCCGGCCTGTATACGTTCAAGCGCGAGTTCGGCGGCGGCGGGGTGCGGTACGAGACCTACGAGCATTCACTTCGATGCTGATCGTCCTGGCGCTGATCGGGCTGCTCTTCCTGCCGACGCCGTGGGGCGTGATCGCGCTCGTCGCGGCGGCGCTGGTCGAGGTGCTCGAGGTGGTGTTCTGGCTCCGCTTCCTGCGCCGCTACCGGATCCGGACCGGGGCGGAGGCGATGGTCGGTAAGCGAGCGGAGGTTGTTGAGGCATGCGACCCCGACGGCCGGGTGCGGATGGACGGCGAGCTGTGGAACGCGCGCTGCGACACGACGGCCGGGCGCGGCCAGCTCGTGCGGATCGGGGAGGTGGACGGCCTCACGTTGGTGGTCGAGCCGGTGGCGGACACGGAAAGGGCCCCGTGAGGGGCCCTTGGTTCCGTAAGGACGTGCCACCAGAAGCTCCCGCCTCTGGCCCGTCGGTCCTCAAGTCTGTTGCCGCGCTCTCGCCGCGGCTTGCACTAACTTAACACTTCGAGTGGGCAGAAGTTTCACCCGTTGCACAAATTGGGCGGTGAATCCCGGATTTCGCCCTCAAGCGCAGAAAGTGCGCAATTTGCGGTTGCACCCGTGATCCGGGGCCAAATAGCGGACCTGACGCCCGCGATTCATCTGTAAGCGAACGCTCGCAGACGGGGCCCAGCCTCCGATCTCGACCCCTCCGCGCCGTGCCCAGCGATTAGGATGCGCTCAATGAAGTACGTGATCACGGGCGGCTCCGGGTACATCGGCACCCGGCTGACGGAGCTCCTGGTCGGCCGCGACGAGACCGACCGGATCGTGAACGTCGACGTTCGCCCGCCCGCCGTTCCGTGGCCGCAGACCGAGTACGTGCGCGGCGACGTCCGCGACCGCGCCGCGATGCGAGAGCTGCTCGAGCGCGAGCGCCCGAACGCTCTGATCCACCTCGCGTTCCTTCTCAACCCGATCCGCGACGAGGCGCTGATGTACGACATCGACGTCAACGGCACCGAGGCGGTGCTCGAGGCCGCGTCGCTGGCCGGCACCGAGCAGGTGCTCGTCACGTCGTCCGGGACCGCGTACGGCGCCTTCCCCGACAACCCGGTCCCGATTGCGGAGGATCACCCCGTCCGCGGTCAGCCCGACTTCTCCTACGCTCGCGACAAGGCCGACGCCGACCGCGTGTGCCAGCTGTGGGCCGCGGACCATCCCGACCGCGTGATGACGATCGTCCGCCCCTCGATCGTGTTCGGCCCGAACGTCGACAACTACATCTCCCGTGCGTGGTCGGACGGCGCGTTCTTCCCGGTCATGGACGGCGTCGAGGGGGAGTTTCAGCTCGTCCACGAGGACGACGTGGTGACCGCGATCACCGGCCTGCTGGACGCGCGCGAGGGCGGGGCGTTCAACGTCGCCGGCGACGGGCTGATGACATGGCGCGAGTCCGCGGAGCTGATCGGCCAGCGCGTGCAGGAGATGAAGTTCAAGACCGCGTATCGGATCTCGTCCGCGATGTGGAAGCTGCATGCGCCGAAGGTCGAGGCCCCGCCGGGCAACCTCAACTTCGTTCGCTACCCGTGGATCATGTCGAACGAGAAGCTGAAGGCATCGGTCGGATGGGAGCCGACGTACGACACCCGTGAGACCTTCGAGCTCACGATTCGGGCCAAGGGGATGGTCGAGAGCGCCCCGGAACCCGCTGCTACGCTCCGCCCGACGGGCGCTTAGCTCAGTTGGGAGAGCGCCGGCTCGACAAGCCGGAGGTCACTGGTTCGAGCCCAGTAGCGCCCATCTCGTCGCGCGCCGTTCTGACCCTCGCCGCGCTCGTGCTCGCAATGCTCGCCCTCGCCGCGCGCGCCGACGCCGCCGTGTACTGGGCGAACATCAACGCCGGCACGATCGGGCGCGCGAACCTCGACGGCTCGGGCGTCACACAGGCCTTGATCTCCGGCGCCGACCAGCCCGTCGGGCTCGCGGTCGACGATGCCCACGTGTACTGGGCGAACTTCGGCGACAACACGATCGGTCGCGCCAACCTCGACGGCTCCGGCGTCGACCAGAGCTTCATCACCAGCCCCGCCGTGAGCCGGGGGTTGGCGGTCGACGACGAGCACGTGTACTGGACGACGCCGTTCGCGAATCGGATCGCGCGCGCGAGCCTCGACGGGTCGGAAGTGAACCCGAGCTTCATCGTCGGCGCCAACGGCCCCGCCGACGTCACGGTCGACGAGGCGCACGTGTACTGGTCGAACCTCGACACGAAGACGATCGGCCGCGTCAACCTCGACGGCTCCGGCGCCAACCAGAGCTTCATCACCGGGGTCGGCGAGCCGGTAGGGATGGCGGTCGACGGCGCTCACGCCTACTGGACGCAGACGATGGCGAACCGGATCGGCCGCGCCAACCTCGACGGCTCCGGCGTCGACCAGAGCTTCATCGCTGGAGCCGACGAGCCCGTCCAGATCGCGGTCTCCGGCCACGTCTACTGGACGAACTTCGGCGCCAACACGGTCGCCCGTGCCGAGCTCGACGGCTCGCGCGCCAACCAGAGCTTTATCGAGGGCGCCAACGGCCCCAGCGGGGTGGCGGTCGACGGCCTCCCGGGCACGGTCACCGCGAAGCGAGGCCAGAGACAGCGGGGCAACCGGATTCAGGTTCGAGTGCAGGTGAGCGCCGATGACGACCTCACCGCCCGGCTCCGCGGCACGGTCCGCGTCAACCCCACCTACAGGCTGAAGGGCAAGACCCGCAAGATCCGGGGAGGCAAGACCAAGGCGTTGAAGCTGACGCCGAAGCGCAAGCCCACGAAGAGAATCGCGGGCGCCCTGAGGCAGGGCGCCAAGCCGGTGTCGAGGGTGAACGTGAAGCTCACCGACGTGAACGGCAACGATGCATCCGAGAAGCTGAAGGTGAAGCTGAAGCGCTGAGAACGCCGCTCTACACTGACCCCCCTAGCCGCACGTTGGTCAACCCCCAGGGGGTCTTTCGATGGAACCGCTCGTAGCAGCGCTCGCCGGTGGCGCGGTCGGAGCCGCGCTCGCCGGGCTCGCGCGCGTCCCGTTCCAGGTCCGGGCGAACAACCGTCTCGTCGAGGAGTACGACGACGAGCTCGGTGTCTGGGTAGCGGATGAGTCCGTGCGCCTGGAGCGCGAGCTGAAGCGGGCCAGCCGCCGCTACAAGGAGTCGGGCAAGCAGGGCCAGCCCGGCCATGCACGCGCGCTGGCGCAGGTGAAGGAGGAGTCGCTGCGGGCGTACCGCGACTCCGAGCTCGCGGCCCGCCACCGCCGCGCCGCGCTGCGCGACGGCGAGGGGTGGCAGCACGACGTGTGGCGTTGGGTGACGGCGCGGGGGCAGCTCCCGGAGCTTCGGGTTCCGCGCAAGGTGAAGCCGATCGTCGACACCTGGCGCGAGCCGGTCAGCTTCGGCGAGGTGATGGCGCGGGTCAGCGACCCGACCAGCCGCGACCTCGACGGGATCCTCGCGGAGCTCGCCAGCCGCAAGGCCGGCGAGGAGGAGCCGCCGCCCGAGCGCGATCGGTCTCAGCGGCGGAGTGCCGACGTGCCGCGCGAGGGCTCGGGGGACGCGGAGCCGGCGCGCGAGCGGAAGTGAGACGCCGGTGGCCGTCGCGGGAGGGAAGGGGAGGGTGCTACCCTGTCGCACAATGGAGGTTGGTGTTCGGGCACTGCGCAATCGCACGGCTGACGTGATCGCCGCCGTCGAGTCCGGCGAGCGGGTGACCCTCACCGTGCGCGGGGAGCCGATCGCCGACATCGTGCCGCACGGTCGCAGGGCCCGGTGGCTCTCCGGCGAGCGCCTTGCGCACGAGCTCCTGCAGCGCTCAGCCGATCCCGCGCTGCGGGAGGATCTCGCCGTGATCGCCGGCGAGACGCTCGACGATCTGTGAGCCGCGCTCCCGCCGGGCTGCTCGACACCTCGATCTTCATCGCCCGCGAGAGCGGCCGGCCTGTGGGAGAGCTGCCTGAGCGCGTCGCGGTCTCGGTCGTCACGATCGGCGAGCTGGAGCTTGGCGTGCTCAGCGCCGCAGATGCCGAGCGGCGGGCGCGCCGCGCGGACACGCTTGCGCTGGCCCGAACCGCGGACCCGATCCCGGTCAGCGAAGCGGTCATGGTCGCGTGGGCACAGCTCGTCGCCGATTGCCGTGGCGCCGGCGTACATCGTGCCGTCAAGCTGACCGATTCGCTGATCGCGGCGACCGCCGCGGCGCACGGACTGCCCGTGGTCACCCAGGACAGCGACTTCGATTCGATCGCCCGGGCACACCGGCGGCTGAACGTCGCGCGCGTGTAGCGGACGGCCCGCGCCGAAAGCTCTCCCGCCTCGCGGCGTAACAGCATGCCGCCCCGTCCCAGGGGGCCAACATATGCTCCGGCGGTGATCGGGACGTATGCGTCGGCGCTGATCGTCTGCGGGACCGCGCTGCTCGCCGGCCAGGCGATCCTGGTCGCCTGCGGCCAGCGACGGGCCTCCGTGCTCGCGCCCGTGATCGGACTTGGCCCCGTGCTCGCGATCTCGTGGGGCGCGGTGCAGCTTCCCGGCGAGGGAGCGACGGCGCTCGCCGTGGTGCTCGCGGTGGCACTGCTGTCGGCGATCGTCGCCGGCGCGGGGCGAGTGCAGGGCGCGGGCGCCGCGGCTCGGGAGGCGCTCCCAGCGGCGGCATTGACCCTTCTCGCCGCCTCGATCCCGTTCGCGGTGGAGGGGCGGTTCGGGGTCCTGGGGACGGGCTTCAACGTCGACATGTCGCAGCACCTGTTCGTCGCCGACTGGCTCGCGGACCCGAGCGGCGTCGTGCCCGGTCTCGTGGACCAGGGGTATCCGCTCGGGCCGCACTCGCTCGCGGTCGTCGCGGCCCAGCTCGACGGCGGCAACGTCGTGTACGGGTTCGACGGGCTGACGATCGCGATCCCGGTGGTCGCCGCCGTGTCCTCGCTGGTGGTGCTCAAGCACCTGCCGCCCATGCGCCGCGCGTTTGCCGCGACCCTCGTCGGGCTCCCGTACCTGTTCGCCTCCTACCTCGCCCAGGGTCAGTTCAAGGAGCTGTTGCAGGGGCTGTTCGTGCTCGGCTTCGCGCTCGCCCTGTACGAGATCAGCGCCGGCAAGCGCTCCGGGCGGCGGTTGCTCGCGGCCGTGCCGCTCGCGGCGATCGCGATCGGGTCGCTGTACGCGTACAGCGCTCCGGGGCTCGCATGGCTGGCGGGCGCCGCCGCCCTGTTCGCGCTCGCGGAGCTGTACAGGCGCCGGGCGGGGGGCGCCACGGCGGTGATCCGGAGCGTCGCGGCACCCGTGGCGGTGGGACTCGCGGTGGTGCTGGTGGCCGCCGCCCCCGAGCTCGGCCGGATCGCGGACTTCCGCAGCAACGCGACGAACGTCGCAGGCGGGAGCGCCAACTCGGCACCCGCGGCGAAGAGCAGCTCGGGGGAGGCGGGGCAGCGCGGCGACGGCGGCGGGCGCGAGCCGCACGACAACGACCTCGGCAACCTCTTCGACCAGATCTCCCCGGCGGAGGTCTTCGGGATCTGGCCGAGCGGCGACTTCCGCGTCGACCCCGGGGGCGGCGGGGTCCCCGCGGCGGTCTTCTATCTCGGCGTCCTGCTGGGAGCTGTCGCGTTCGGGCTCGCGCTCCTGCGCTGGCTGCGGCGCGGCGAGCCTGCGGTGCCCGCGGCCCTCGTTGCAGCGGTGGCGATCTACCTCGCCGCGCTCGCGCTCGCGACCCCGTACACGGCCGCGAAGGCGCTGATGATGGTCGCGCCGCTGTTGATGCTGGTCACGGTCCGCGGGATGCTCGCCACGGATGCGCTCGCGCTCGCTCCTCGTACGCCGCGGGCGGCGGTGCTCGCCCTGGTTGCGGCTGCCTTCGCCGTCGCGGCCGCCGGATCGAGCCTGCTCGTGCTCGCGAAGGCGCCGGTCGGACCGACCGAGTACGCGCCCGGGCTGGCCGAGATGCGCCCGATCTTCAAGCGCGAGCCAACGCTGGTGCTCGCCGACCCGACCGCGCTCGCGAACGAGCACGGGCGCGAGTTCCTCGACTGGGAGGCGCGGGGCGGGGACCCAGTGTGCATCGAGCCCACGCCATCGGCGAGCGGAGGTCCGCCGCCCGCGGGGATCCGGTTCGTCGTCACGACGCAGGGCGACCTCGAGCCGCCGTTCAGCGGACTGAGCGAGGTCGAGGTCGACGAGCCGTATGCGCTGTGGGAGCGGCGAGGCGGCCTCGGCGGACGGCCGCCCTCAGGCGAGCCGGGCGCTCCGAGCGAGTGCGGGCTGGCGATCGGCGGCTGACGCGGCCGCCGGATT
>Ga0214473_10002422_pt1 | contig 22908 bp, 11 predicted proteins | sample RVTome_7_FD_203509 | JGI IMG/M metagenome (GOLD analysis project Ga0214473, IMG submission 203509) | Soil microbial communities from uranium-contaminated site in the Upper Colorado River Basin, Wyoming, United States - RVT98D197 | ecosystem: Environmental > Terrestrial > Soil > Contaminated >... | reverse complement strand
ACCCCGATGCGAATGCGTAGCGGTCTGCTGGCCCCAAACTTCCGCCAGGTTACGTCCAGATCGGCAACACGTTCACTCATCTCCAGCGCCATCCGGACGGCTCGATGCGCTTGGTCACGGTCATCTGTGGCGGTCGGAGCACCGAAAAAGCAGATCACAGCATCACCGACAAACTTGTCGATGGTAGCCCCGTATTTCTCTGCAATCGTCGCCATCTCGGCGAGGTACTCGTTTAGCAACAACGATAGGTCTTCAGGTTCGAGTTCGTCCGCTGTGTCGCTAAACCCAACGATATCAGAGAAGACCATTGTCAGGCGGCGGCGGCTGGGCAAAGCCGCGTCGTCGTGTTGGCCTTCTCGAACCTTTTGGACGAGCTGCTCGGCTACGTACCGGCTAATAATCTCGTTGGCTTGTGAAAGCTGATCAGCCATCACAACGATTTTTTCCTGGTGGCGCTTCCAGTTGTCGATGATAAAATCAATGAGGGCGAGTACAAAGAGGAGCAGAATCCCAGAGGGTATACCGATCGTGACTAGAAACCAACCCGAAAAGCGGCCCGACTCAAATGGGGCGGAAGTCAGCAACGGGCCGTAGGGGATCCAGCCCAGCTGGTCTGCCAGCGTTGTACCCCCAATAATGCATAAGAACGTAATCCCAGCGAGAATGACCGGCCTGCGCTCGAACAGGACAAGACCAAACGTCCACGCGGCGACGGCCACGACGCCCGCATAAAGACTTGTAAAGCTACCAAAGAAGTAGGAAAATATCCCGACCCCGATCGCGTAGTGAAGGCAGGTTGCGAGCACCAGGGTGCGGTTTTTCGGCGAGCGGCGCCTCAGGTAGAGAGCCGCCGCCACGATGACCACCCATCCCAAAATAAACAAGACCTCTAACTGATAGAGGAGTTGGGCTGCCGGAAGGTTTACATAGTCGGCGATTTCGGGGTGTGCGAAGTAATATAGTGACGCGGCATTGTATAAGAGGAGGAACGCAAGATTGATGAGAGCAGTAAGTAGGCATCGATCTGCGGGACACCACTCGAAAAAATTTCCGGTGCGTCGTAACAGCCAATTCATCATTTGGCATCCTCCTCTGACCCAGTCAGGTCAGCAAAGTGAACTGACATGATGTTACAGTCGCCGCTGATACATCATTATTTCCTGTTGACCGTCCTTTTTCCCTGTCCTTATTTCCCAGAGAGATTCAATACTATCCCCAAAATTCATCTTTCAGGAATTATCTTGTTCCATTTGATCTGTTTCTCGATTCTGCCGCTGCATTTTCACCCCTTCTAACCCTCGGCCACCCCTCCCTTACCAAGGGGGAGGATTAATGGTGGGGCTCGATTAAAACTCATACTCCTTGTTTTTCGGATCAAAATCTTGGTCTGTTAAACCCACGTTCAACTTGATATGGGTGTATTCATATTTCTCGAGCAGTTCATTGTTCCATCCATAGATTTCAACAGCAACTGGAAACTTGTACTCTTTATCCGCATAGATATAGTTGACCCCACCGTAAAAGCGTCTGTCATCCGGGAATAATGCTTTGATACAGATCACGGCTCTGCCGCCGATCATTTTTTCTCCGCACTGTTCAAATGTCCCAACACTGAGATGCTTTGCAAGCCTGTGGTTTTTGTCGCAAATGTCAATGATTTTGCCGATGTGCGCGTCAAGCACTGTGTGGCGGTTGTTTTTCATGGCAATAGAACCATCTGGATCAAGATTGAGCGTCAACCATTTGAGAAGCCCGCCGGCGTGTGCCGTCAATTTGTTGTTGTTTCTTCCTTCAACATAGATCACCTCTGTTCCTTTTTTGTCCCCTTCGGTCCATTTGAGATAAAATGAGGAGGGCTTCCGATGCTTGAGGATGATGTTTTTTTGCTCGATATACTCATCCTTGACAAGTTCTCTTTTATAAAAGAGGCAGGTGTAGTCCTTGACCTGGTCATAGGATCTTATGGCGTCAGAAATGATTTGACCTGGGTCGAAAGCATGCACTTGGGTACTTACTAAAGTAATAAATAGAATAATATTGATAAACTTCATAGTAAAATTTCTATCGGTGGAGTTTTCTTACATATCTCCGTTGCCAAAAAGTCTTCCAACAAAAAAGTGTAACAATTCTAAAACACCATCATTCGCCCTTATGCTGCCTGTCCGAGTGACAATATAGTGATGATGAGACTTAACTCCAACCAAAACATTAAGAAATTTCAACTTATATCCCGATTTGATAAGAACTCCCTTTTAGGCGAATTAAATATATAAAAAAACTAAGTTGGATGTCAATGCAAGAAGATCACCGATGATGATTGATTGAAATCGATCAGGTTTGACCAAAAGTGTAGATTGTGGACCACAGGAAGGAGTCCTCGAAAAGGGGAGTGCAAATACCACCTCCTACAAGTCTACAATTTTAAGTAAAATAAAATGGTACGGTTACTCGTAGAAATATTTGAGGTTTGATGCCGTCCGTAACCTTTGGTTATCGTTTTAAGTGAAGCTCATAGAATTAAAGGTCCTTCACCTAAACGAAAATTCCAAGGATCCAAGTCGATCGAAGGATACTTTAACTTTATATCCTCTTTGAACCATCAGGAAATGAGTGACCGATCCGGTCATGATAATATCCCCTGGATTGAGGGACATCCCGAATTCAGCAAGTTTGTTGGCCAACCAGACAACCACATTAACCGGATTACCCAAAACATTTTTTCCTTCTCCGAGAGCGGCGGTTTGGTCATTAATCCTTTAGAAATCAGGGTTCCTATTCGCTAATTACTAAGGAGTCCATAATTGAGAAGACATAGCGTCATTCCCGCGAAGGCGGGAATCCAGGAGAAAAGACTGGATTCCTGGTCAAGCCAGGAATGACAAAGCAAGGCGAGTGTCTATACAATTACGGACTGACCAGTAAATGCGGAATACAAGCCTGTCCCTGATTATTTGATTCTTAAATCGGTCTGTTTACGAAATATCGTTAACTAACGACATTTAGACCAAGGCGAGAAAAGTCTTCGTCAAAACTGAGGCAGACAATATCCTTAAGAAGTGTCTTCACCACCACATAAGAGACCGCATCGCAGAAAGAAAGCTTCTTATCCTTGGCCTTTGATCTCAGATGACAATCTTTGTCTGAGACGGATCAGTCTCTTTGCTGCCTGACCTGGTTGAACCATGGTCATAGGAAATTTGGGTTTAAAAATCGCTCCAAGAAACTCCAGGATGAACATGACGGCGGCGGATTGGGTTAAACCTATTGCATCGAGGAAAGGGTTCACCTCCACCAGATCAAACCCCACCACCTTACTTCGAGAAGCAATGCCTATCAGAAGGTTCCTGATTTCCTTGTAAGTCATTCCATCGAATTCCGGAGAAGATGTTCCCGGGGCGATGGAGGGATCTAATACATCGATATCAATCGTGACATAAAGATTCCCCCCTTTGGGAATCTTACGAATCACTCCATCAATTCCTTGGCGCCGAAGATCGGCGATTGTAATTATCTTATTTCCCCTGGATAAAGAATCCTTGTAGGCATCCTCTCTGGCTCGGATTCCTCTCACCCCGATCTGAATAATCTCACCGATGAAATCGAATTCAGAGACCCTCTTGATCGGACTCCCATTCGCCAGCAAAACACCTTCAATCGAATCATTGTAGTCCAGATGCGCATCGAGGTGAACAATGTGTAAAGGTTTGTATTTTCGAAAGGCGCGAACGACCGGAATGGTGATGGAATGGTCTCCACCCAGGACAACAGGGAATGCCTTTGCAGAAAGTATTTTTCCCATGGAATCTGTAATCGCTGAGAAGGTTTCCTCCACCTTTAAGTAGAGGATGTCTTGATCACCACAGTCCTTCAGCCGGATATTTTCTAAATATCTCTTCTTATTCTCAATATCCCAGTAACCTCTTTTTTTAACCCCTCTCTCATGGAAGGCGAACCTCGTGGAATATTCCCTTATGGATCTTGGTCCAAATCTTGCGCCCGGGCGGTATCCAACGCCCTCATCCCACGGAACGCCGAAAATGGCCACATCGGCGGAAAGCGTTTCAAGATCCGTATGAATCGGGAATTTACAGAATGAAGCAATGCCGGTGAAAGGAAGGTTGACTGGACCATAGGGTTTCATAATGCACCTCCGGTGGTAGAAGGATTGCTTTTATTCTATCACAGACTCTATTTCACAGTGGGAAAATTTATCAATACCATGTGAAACTTTTCTTCTTGACAGATTATTTTGGTAGTGGTATTTGATGCACGAACTTCCTAAAATTCATTCAACTCTGGTCACTTTTTAGCCCTGAGAAGAGTCATCCTTCTTAACAAGGGGGGAGGGTGGAGAAAATCTCAAAAAGCCTGGCATTTCGGATAGAGGTGCTGGGCTTTAATTTTTTCAAGGCCTATAATTTTATGGAAATCCATGCCATTCTTTGCGCTCCGTTGCCTAAACCGTAAAGTTCCATCGGGATGAAAAGGAGGTTTTAGAAAGTTATGAAAAAGCTTCTAATTTCTTCTATTTTGCTATCAATTCTTCTGACCGGTTTGCCGGTAGGGGCTGCATTCTTTCTTCACGGCACTGGCCCGGATGCCAACCCTCCCACTCTGTTTCTCGACAACACCAATCCCAACGCCGCAACTGAAAAATATAGGGATTCGATCAGTGTTAATTTTTCTGGCGGAAACGTGTGGAAAGAGATTGGAACCTGGACGATTACGGCCACAGGTACCTTAACCGAATTGAATAACCTTCATGTGTGGCTGGGTTTAAAGAACAGTGACGATATCGGCACTCGATTCGATCTAAGAGCCGAGGTTTACAGAAATGGGCAATTCCTGATTACGTTAGGAGAACTGTATTGCATTCAAAATATTACAAGAAATCCTGACCTGGCGAAAGAGGTGGTTGTATATTTTGGCTCCTTCTCTCCCGTAGACTTTTCCGACACAGACACGCTTTCCCTTAAAATCCTCACAAGGATCGGAACGAATGGGGCTGGTAGCTTCTGCGGAGGCCACAGCAATGCTGTGGGTTTGAGGCTCTATTTTGATGCAACCAGTCGTCCTTCGAGGTTCGACGCAACCATCACAGAAAACTCAGCTCCTGTGGCCAATGCAGGCCAAGACCTCCAGGTAAGAGTTGGAAATCTCCTCACACTCGATGGTCGAAACAGCTACGATCCTGATGGAGACCTGATCACTTACAACTGGACGATCACAAGTGCTCCATCGGGAAGCAGCGCTGTGCTCAGTAATTCGGCTTCTGTCATGCCCACCTTTACCCCGGATAGAGCAGGGGACTACGTCATTCTTCTCACTGTAAATGACGGCCAAGTAAATAGCAGTCCAGATGATGTCATTGTCATCGCAGCGCAACCCAATGTGGCACCAACAGCCATTGCCGGACCTGACCAGAGTGTGGTGACAGGAAACCAGGTCTTCCTCGATGGTCGGGGGAGTTTCGATCCGGATGGCGACCCTTTGACTTATCAATGGCAGATGATTTCTCTCCCTGCAGAGAGCACAGCCTTTTTGGATAATCCTGCATCCCCAACACCAAGGTTTTTAGCTGATAAAAATGGGCAATATATTATCGTTTTAACTGTAAATGATGGGGAATTAGACAGTCTTCCCGATGATGTGGTCGTCATATCCGCGACCCCCAATGCGCCTCCTGTTGCCTTTGCGGGCGATGACCAAATCGTATCCCGAAACAACATGATCAGTTTGAATGGAACAGCGAGTTATGATCCCGACAATAATCCCCTTGCTTATATTTGGAGTATCGTTTCGAGACCAGAAGGAAGTACAAGCCAACTCGATGACCCCAGTTCCCCAACTCCAAAAATACTTGCTGATAAACAAGGAGATTACGTCTTCCGCCTTGTGGTATACGATGGCCAGCTTTACAGCGATCCTGATACGGTCGTAATCCAAGCAGTCAATGATCCGCCCATTGCTAATGCAGGGCCAGATACGGAGGGTGTAGTAGGTGTTTCTGTAAGTCTGAATGGAAGTGGGAGCAGCGATCCAAATGGTGATCCCCTCACTTATCAATGGAGCACTGTATCCGCTCCGAGTGGGAGCACGGCAACGATCAGTAACCCGACCTCGGTGACCCCTTCTTTTACTCCTGACCTTCCAGGGACCTATACGATTCAGTTGATAGTCAATGATGGCCAGGTTAACAGCAATCCGGATATGGTAAATATTTCCGCTGTGATGGCTAATCGCGATCCGATTGCCAATCCAGGAGGTCCATATTCAGGCTTTGTTGGCGTGCCCGTGCAATTCAATGGCTCAGGCTCAAGTGATCCGGATGGTGACCCCTTAACCTTCAGTTGGCAGTTTGGAGATGGCGGCAGTGGTTCTGGGGTCAGTCCAACTCACACTTATTCCAACCCAGGGACCAACACAATAACCCTAAGGGTTGAAGATGGTAAAGGAGGAAGCAATACTGCCCAGACCACAGCCAACATCACTATCCCCGGCCCATCGATTACGGGCTTTAATCCCACCGAGGGTTCGGTTGGGACTACCGTGACCATCAGCGGGAGCAGGTTTAATGTGGGTGGGCTGAGGGTCAACCTCGGTGGTGCTCCTGGCATAATATCGAGATTTACTGACTCCTCAATTACTACCACCGTGCCTCTGGGAGCAACCACCGGACCCATCACGGTGACCACAGGTGAAGGAACTGCCACATCCGTTCTAAACTTTACGGTCAAATCACCCTATGACTTTAACCTTTCAGTAACCCCTCAGAACGGCAAGGCTGCCCCCGGAGGCCAGATTACCTATACGGTTTCGGTAACCGGTAGCGAAGGATTTAGCAATCTGGTTGGTCTCACCATTCAGAGTTTACCTCAAGGATTTTCAGCCTATTTCAGTCCAAACACCATCACAGCAGGTCAGACATCAACGCTGTTTATCACTGTCTGTGACTGCTCCATCAGCCCTCTAAATCTTACCATTACCGGTTCATCCACCATTGAAGGTAGAACCGTTACAAGGTCTGCTTCGATTAGTTTAGAAGTCCTGACTCCAGGAATCACTACCCTGGTTGGAAGAGTACTTGATACGGATAAATGGCCAATCAAGAATGGCACTATAAGAGTTGGAGATTCCTCAACAACCACTGATGAGAGTGGAAACTTTGTCCTTGAGAATCCACCCACAGGCGACCAGGTTGTATTGATCGACGGATCTACCGCCTCCACAGAAAGCGCCAAATACCCGACCATTCCGATCACGATGAACATCGCTCCAAATCAGACGAACAGCCTTCCTTACGTTCCTCATCTTCACGCCCAGAAGAATTACAACTTTACTCCCATAAACCCGGCAGTTGAGACGATAGCAGAAGATCCCGACATTCCCGGTTTTCAACTGCGAATACCCGCTGGCGTCGATATTATTGGTTGGGATGGAAATCCTAACACAAAGGTTTCCATTCGTAAGGTTCCGATCGATGCCCTCCCAGTTCCTCCGCCTCCACCTGGGGTGCAGGGCAGAACCGTATATATGTTCTATTTCGGAAAGATAGGCGGCGGTGTTCCGGCTATTCCGATACCAGTTACTGTTCCCAACGACCTGGGGCTTCAGCCAGGGGAGAAGGCAGAGCTTTGGTATTTTAACGAGTCTCCAAATATAAATGAAGCACCGAACGAATGGAGCATGGCAGGTCTTGGAACCGTGAGCGAAGATGGCAAAACAATTTCCACCGATCCAGGAGTGGGCATTCCGAGATTCTGTTGTGGGGCAATATTATGGTCACCAAGAGGGCAAACAGGAACCAATGTACGTCCGGATGGGGTTAAAGGTGGTGAACCTGTTGATCTGGCTACAGGCGTGTTTGTCCATAGTGAAACAGATTTGGCAATTCCGGGAAGGATTCCAATCATAATAAAACGGGATTACCGGACACTGGATGCCTTCCGCGGCCCATATGGTATAGGCACCTATTTCAGCTATGACTGGTACTTGCTTCGCTCCGGGAATATGGCAACCCTGGTTATTCCACCTGGCACCAGAGTTTCTTTTAGTCGCCAGCCTGACGGAAGTTTTATTAATAATGATGAACCGATGTACCGAGGAACCCGAGTAACTTTTAATCCCGATGGGACGAGCACGCTGCGGATGAAGGATGGGATGACCTACAAGTTTGATGCAAATGGCCTCCTCGTCGAGCAAAAGGATAGAAACGGAAATAAAATCAGTTTCTTAAGGCAATATGAAGGAAATGTGACCAGGATTATTGGACCAGACGGACGAACCATGGTGACGTTTAGCCTCTATATTCTGGACCGCGATGTCATTACACAAGTGACAGATATAATAGGCCGAACTGTGACCTATACTTATGATATTTCATATTACCAGGGGACTCGGACCGGTCTTCTGAAGTCAGTTACCAATCCTGAAGGTGGGATCACCCAATATCAATACGATAGTCAGGGAAGGATGACGGCCATTATTGATCCCAGAGGTAATACTACTGTTAGAAATATCTATGATTTGAACAGTCGAATTTGCCGACAAGAACAGGCCGATGGCGGCATCTGGAAATTCTATTATATCACTGCTGATCGGGCCACCACTCCGGAGAATCTAAAGCTTCTTTCAGAAGCCGAATCAGGCGGCCCTATAACCCAAACCGACTGCTCTGCCCGGCTTTCGAATTCCCCCGTTGTTGCCACCATCGTGGTTGATCCCAGGGGAAATCCCACCACATACCGGTTTAACGGCAAAGGGTCCATGGTAAGCGCTACTAACGCACTGGGTCAAACTACAAGATTTAAAAGAGACGAAACGACCGACCTGCTCATTTCTCAAACTGATACCCTTGGTCGAAAAACGAAATACACTTATGACGATCGGGGCAACATCACCTCAATCACTGACGATGCTCAGAATGCCATTCGCTTCGAATATGAACCCACGTACAATGGGTTGACGAAGATTACTGACCCCATCGGGAGACTCATCCGCTTTGAATACGACTCCATGGGCAATATGACCAAAATCACCGACCCAATGGGGCATGACACCACCATAGCCTACGACGGGTATGGTCAACCCATTTCCGTTACGAACCCATTGGGCAAAATCGCCCGCCTCGAATATGATGAACATGGTAATCTCTCAACCATTGTGGACCCTCTCGGCAATAAACTCACTGCAAAGTATGATGCCATTTCCCGCCTGATTTCTATTAGTAATCCACTGGGAAGGACAGCCACATATACCTACGATGCCGTCGGCAATATCAAAGAGATTCTTGACGCGGTGAACAGTGTTACTAAAATTGAATATGATTCAAATGGCAATGTGACAAAAGTGACAGATGCCAACAATCATGATACGGTCTTCAACCATGATCCCATGGATGAATTGAGCAGAAGAATTGACCAGTCGGGAAACCCCGAGGACTTCGTTTATGATTATCTCGGTAATCTCATTCGAATTACTGACAGGAACGGCCAGAGCACAAGCTACACGTACAACTCAATAAATAAAATCACCCGATCCGATTATGCTGATGGCAACTACACCATCTTCGATTACGATGTCGGTGGCAGGTTGATCAGAATCTATGATTCTGTTTCCGGCCCTATAGAGTATGAATATGACGAGATATCAGGTTGCGTGAGCTGTGAAGGCCCGTTCAGAGATCGGGTTAAGCGTGAGACAACACCACAGGGAACGATTGAGTACCAATATGATGCTGGTGGGCGAAAAATATCCATGAGGGCTTTCGGTCAGGAGCGAATCGAATACAAATATAATTATAATAATCAGTTAGCGCAATTGTTCCATCCAACCCTTGGCACCTTCCTGATCGATTATGACGAGGCGGGCCAGAGGAAGTCCCTAATATTCCCCAATGGCATTACCGCCAACCATACCTATGATGATGCAAGCCGGCTTCTGGCAATTAATTACGATAAAGGCTCGACTCCTATAAAAAATGTATCTTACAAGTACGATGCAAATTACAACAGGATAACTTTCGATGGCGGAAATTCGCAGACTTTTCTCCCAGATGCCATGACTGCCACCTACAATGCCGCCAACCAGATGCTGACCTTTAAAGATAAATCCCTTACCTATGATAAGAATGGAAACCTTACATCCGTGACCGACAGTACAGGCACGACCTTCTACACCTGGGATGCCAGGGATAGGCTTGTTGCCATCGAAGGGCCTACCACAACAGCAAGATTCAGATACGATGCTCGCAACAGGAGGATAGAAAAAACAATCAACGGTAAAACCATCCAGTACCTATACGATGGCGTAAGCATCGTAGCCGAAGTAGAGAATGGCTTAACCACAACGACCTATGTCAGAGGTTTGAATATCGATGAAGCCTTTGCGAGGATCGATGGGAGTGGCGTTAGATACTATCTTCTCGATTCATTACGAAGCACACTTGCTTTAGCCGATGAGGCTGGCGGAATAACGACAAGTTACACTTACGATTCATTTGGCAATACTTCTCTGACTGGTAGCCCGGACGACAACCCCTTCCAATTCACGGGAAGAGAGAATGATGCAACGGGCTTATATTATTATCGGGCAAGGTACTACAGTCCGGAGTTGCAGAGATTCCTTGGTGAGGATCCCGTAGGACTGTTCGGGGGGATCAATCTATATGTGTATGTCGGCAACAATCCAGTGAACTGGATGGATCCCTGGGGATTATGGGATCCAAAAGCGGCTGCCGACTATCTTAAGAATAACTGGAAGTATACTTACTCCCAAGGACGGTGTGCTGCAGCTGTCCGTAGGGCAATCAATGCAGGAGGTGTACCTACGCCCAACAATCCTGTCCCGGCAAAGGACTACAAAGACTACCTTCCGAGAATAGACTTCCAACTTGTGGACCAGAAAAATTATAGACCTCAAGTTGGAGACATTGCTGTCTTTCCAGAAATAGCAGGTAATCCTTCCGGCCACATTGAAATGTATGTAGGAGGCGGCTGGCAATCGGACTATGTTCAGCCAGCAACGCCAAATGACGGCACCTACGGCAATGGTTTTGTTGCTAATCAGGCTTGGGCCAAAAAACCATTTGCTATATTTCGATATGGAGGGTCCAAATGAGAATGAGATATTTGCTGTGTACCATATCCATATTTGTAGCCATAACTCTGATCTCAACTGCATCGATTTCTCTGGCAGATAGTCCTAAGCCTCCAAGGGCGACGATACGGACCGACACATTGAGGGATCCCCTATTTGGCATTGAGTATCATCCAAGCGAAGTTCACTTCGAAAGCGCTCCCGATTCTATTAACAAGTGTAAGAGCCTCCATTCAGATCGAAGAATTCTTTTCCTGTTTGGAAAAGTGGTGAAGGGAAATACCACGTTCTATCTGGTCGACGGGTGGCAAGAAGTGAGCCTAAATGGTCACGATGAGGGTACTAGATATTTTGAAGCCCAGAGCGATCAAGGCATAATTGTAGTCGTTTCACCCGACGGCTGTCACGACATCGGTGCCGGATATGCATGGAGCCCCGAGGAAAGGGAACGTCGAATGGCTGAGAAATATGGAATAACAGAAGATGTTGTGTCATCGCTCATAGATGATGCAATCAAGACAGAAGTACAAGCTTTCGGCGGAAAGAAAGAGTTGCTTCAGAGGATCGACGGAGCCATCAGAGATGGATTGGTGCTTCCACCGTTGATACAGAGGAGACTGGGTGTCTTACGGAAATGAGCAAAATAGGTGGGAGTCAGATTGGGTACGGTTCTCACATATGCAAATTATTTCAATCGATTACAAGATAATTAATAGGCTTTTGGGAAGAGATAGATTTCGTGGAGTACCATTTTAGGAGAGAGCTAAAAATGCCAAGGACCGCAAGAGTCCTCTTTCCATCAATGCCTTATCACATCATCAGTAGAGGAAATAATCGAGAGCCAGTCTTTGAGGAGAAAGAGGACTTTGAAAAATACTTGGAGATATGCAGGCGGTATAAAGACCAGTATGAATTCAAACTCTACCATTGGGTATTGATGAACAACCACGTTCACCTGCTTATGGAGACAAAAGCAAATAGTTCTCTGTCGAAGGTCATGCAGGGAATCAACCTGGCTTATACCATTTGGTTTAACAGGAATAAGGGTAAAGTGGGCCATCTATGGCAAGATCGATACAAAAGTGCGGTGGTAGAGAAAGACAATTATCTTCTTGAGTGTGGGAGATACATAGAGAGGAACCCTTTGAGGGCAGGAATAGTGAAGGAGCCTAGGGAATATCCATGGAGTAGTTACAGAGTCTATGGATATGGAAAGGGAGATGGACTGACCGATAGACATAGTCTTTATGAGGTTATGGGGAGAGATCCTTCTCAAAGGCAGAAGGCGTACAGAGAATATGTTCGTTCGGACAGGGATAAAGAAGAGCAGGAGATAAGGGAGAAGATGGCCGGGGGAATAATTGGGACGGCAGGGTTTCAGGAACAGATGGATAGGAAGGTAATTGAGATTAGGCGACCGAGAAGGGGAAGGCCAAGAAAATAGTTTGTATCTATTTGATATCGCAAAATAATATGAGAACCGTCCCCAAATTTCCAGGCGGCTTTTTTGTGACCTCTCCCAATGAGCCAGACCCGGGCTATTTCGGCATCTTCGGAGGGATTGGCAAGGGGCCGCCTGGCCTCGGTTTTACCAAGACTGTGTATCACCGAATGTTCCCGGATTAGCGACTGTAGAGGTGAACTTGAACACAAGCGAAGTCATCTTTATATGGTTCGGACTGGCGATCCTCGTGGAAGTTGCCAGTAGTGTTGTACTCCTGCTGTGGCTCCGTCGGCGTGGCGTAAAGGTTTTGTTTGGCCTAACGGGTATACCTGGATACCTAGAACGTGCCTATCTTAAATGGTGCCGCAGTCAGGGGCACTCCGGCAAACGTGTGCTTCTCTTACGTGCACTATCAATCATCAATGTTATTATTGCAGCCTTGGTAGCAATACCGCTTCTGGTATCCAGGTAAAGGGTTATTAAGGCTTTTAGCTTTTGTAAATGAGATGGGAGATGGTCCTCCCAATTGAGGGGACCAGATGCTCACCTTAAGGACAAATCCTTTACCTATGATAAGAATGGAAACCTAACATCCATGACCAACAGTACAGGCACAACCCTCTATGCCTGGGATGCCAGGGATAAGCTTATTGCCATCGAAGGGCCTACCACAACAGCAAGATTCAGATACGATGCTCGCAACAGGAGGATAGAAAAAACAATCAACGGTAGGACCATTCAGTACCTATACGATGGCATAAACATTGCTGCCGAAATAGAGAATGGCTCAGTTACAACAACCTACGCCAGAAGTCTGAACATTGACGAAGTCTTTGCCAGGGGCGATGGCAATGGCGTGAGGTACTACCTTCATGATGGGTTGCGAAGCACACTTGCCCTAGCTGATGAGACAGGTGCAATAACGACGAGCTACATCTACGATCCTTTTGGAAACGTCACCGTTTCTGGGGAGCCAAGCGATAATCCATTTCGATATACCGGAAGGGAGAATGATGGAGCTGGGCTATATTATTATAGGGCAAGGTATTATAACTCGGAGGCCCAAAGATTTATAAGCGAAGATCCAATTGGTTTCAGCGGTGGCTTAAACTTATACCGTTATACTGGGAATAATCCTGTCAATTGGATCGATCCCTGGGGATTGTGGCGGTGGCCGGACTCAAGTGGTGTTGCAATCCACGGTGAGACGATCAATCCCTTCACATCTGGGGGTGGTGGAATTTGGGGTCTTAATTATCAAAATAATGAACTTTATACTTATTCGGGGAGTGGGATCGGCCTCGATATTGGCGGCGGAATTGAGTCTGTTTGGGCATGGGGGTCCGGGCCGTGGACAGATGAATTCCGGTCAGTAAATTTGGGTATTTTATGGTTTACAGGATCTGTATTTTGGACTCCGGGGGAAGGTGGTTGGTTTGGATTTTCATTTGGATTATCGCCAAAAAGTCCAATTCCAACTGTTGCATATGAGGTAACAAACTACAAATGCTACAAATAAACAGGATCAAAGCCATGTCCGTGAATAACCGCGCGGGGTAGGTGCCTTATGAAGGAAATACATTTTAGGCTAAATTCTAAGCTGTCTAAGGGCGATACAATAAGACGAATGGGAGATTTGCTCGCCTATGAACATGTAAGTTTCCACGCCGATCCGGATTCAATTAAATCAACACATGTACCATTTCCAATAGTAAGCCTAGACAAAAGGATGTTTTCGAGAAAAAATTGGGTGGGCATCAATCCTTTTATTTATATCAGCAGCATAGAAATGTTCTTCGCAGAATTAAACACAAAGGAAACGCAGATTCATGTAAATGTTGGTCAGCAAAGGGCGATTGCACTGTATTTATGCTGTTTATGCCTTATACTTTTTGTTGCCCTTGCTATACCAATCTTGTGGGTTGGAATCGCCTTCTTTTTTTCCATAGCTATTTTAACAAGACTTTTTATTTTTAACCTTTGCATAAAGAAATTAATTAAGTCCGAGGTATTAAATGAAATAACAGAGCGAAGCTAGAATGAAGAATAAGGTTGTCAGAGAAATGTTGGTTGGGGGATTCTTTCACTTGTAAGATACTGGACACCCATCGATATTTCTGATGGCTAGTGTAGCCGTGCTGTCGGGTTTTTGAACACAACCAGTTATGAGTGGAGGGATCGATCATCATTCTTTAGTTTTTTTACTCGAAAATAGAAAGCACGGTTTTTTGACTAAGCAATTTTTAGGGACAATGGATTGGTAAACAAAGAAGGATGGTTCAAAACGAAATCTAGGCATCAAATGGAGAAAGGCCATGAAGATGAGACGCTGGTCAAAATCGGGAATAGTTTTTCTTTTATCAATTAGTCTGCTTTTATGCAGTTCTTTTAAAGCTCAAGCCGGGGAAGCAAAATACATCTATGATGACCTTGGCCGGCTCTATCAGGTGGTTGATCAGCAGGGGAATGTAGCTACCTACAATTACGATGCGGTAGGAAATCTGCTTTCTATTATTCGGAGCACAGGTGGGCGGCCAGCCCCAGAAATTACAGGGGTCTCTCCGAATTTGGCCAATCCCGGAGATACCGTCCAAGTTATCATTTCGGGAAACCATTTTCTAAATACAGGAGTGAGTACTAACAATCCAGGTATCAATATAAGTAACCTTCAAATAGCCGAAACATCCATAACAGCCACATTTAGCATCTCATTTTTTTCTCCCATTGGTTTGACCACGGTCACTGTCAGCAATGCCCTGGGGTCAGCTAACATTGGTTTTACTGTCAATCCTCAACCAATCATAAACGCTCTTTCGCCATCTTACGGACCGGTCAGCCGATTGGTGACCATAAGTGGCACCGGGTTCAGTGCTGTTCCATCTGAAAACCTGGTCCTTTTCAGTGGCGTCTCAGCTCCTATCTATTCTTGTACACCCTTTAGTATCTTGACTTCTGTGCCAACAGGAGCAACGAGTGGTGCAGTCACGGTTACGACAAAAGGGATCGTATCCAATTGGAAGGGATTCACCGTTATCTCTGCGGGACCGCCTCCCATTATTGATTCCATCATTCCCAATGTGGGTTCAGAAGAAGGCGGCGATACAGTTACGATCAGCGGGAGTGGATTCACTTCGGATACGAGCGTCTATATCAGTAAAAAACCTGTCGCGAGCATTACCGTGATCGACGCTTCAACCTTGAGGATCGTTACTGCACCTGGTGCAGTTGGGAGTTGGGAAGTTTTGGTCACTAACCGAAATGGGGATGCTGTCTTACCAGGAGGATTCACCTTTATTTCAGGACCGCCGCAGAGAATTGTCAGTGTGAATCCCGCCATGGGACAGACCAATATCCCTACTAACACTCTTATAACGGTGCTGTTCGCCAGGCCGGTGGATCGTGTGACGGTCAGTAGTTCCACTTTTTCGCTGGTCGAAACAGGTACAGCCATTCAGGTATCCGGACTGTTCTCCTTCGGATTCGATGACAGGATTCTTATTTTTCAGCCTACTGTTGCTCTTAAACCCAACACTTCCTACACACTTAATATCACCACGGGTATTAAGAGCAGTGATGGAATTCAACTGGATCAGCCTTTTAGTTCCTCATTTACGACCGCCGGATTTTCTGATAACGCCTCTCCTATAGTTACCATGAGCCCGAATAGCGGGGCTACAGGCGTACCTATAAATACCCTCATCGTTCTTATTTTTTCTGAGCCAATCAATCCGACAAGCATCAATTATTCTACATTCGTAGTAACGAATAATGGAATGCCTGTCTCAGGGAACACAGCATTTAGCAACCAAAATACAGTCCTGGCTTTCGCGCCCTTCTCCAACCTCTTACCAAGCTCATTCGTTAACGTGGCCCTCTCTCCGGGAGTAACAGATGTGGCTGGAAACCCTATTGTGGGGAGCGGTGGCGTGGGAACCTATTTCGTCGGTAGCTTCACCACTGCCGACACATTTGATACCGTAGCGCCTTCGATTGCGGTTGATCCACCTAACAATGCGACAGGCATAGACACCAATGCCTCTGTCTCTGTGACTTTCAGCGAGCCTATCAATCCTTCAACGCTGAGCCCGGGAACTTTTACCATGTCTGTAGAGGGAAGCCAGTGCCCAGGGAGGATATCCTTGTCCGGTCTGAACAGCAAAGCGACCTTTATTCCAGACCAACCATTCCCTTACCTGTCGCTGGTCACTGTGAACGTTGCAGCCGGGATAAGCGATGTGGCTGGCAATGCTATGACTACTTCGTTTACCAGCACATTCACCACCGAGCAAGAATCAATATTGACGCTCGCATATTCGGGGCCGACCACCCTTGCAATTGGGGAGACAATCAGTGTAGATGTAGCCAATACGGGTGATAAGGATACTTCGCTAACACACGAAGTGAGCCTAAGTGGCAGAGGTACTGTCATCTATCAAACGTCTCTCACGGATGCGATCGCGGCAGGGGCCACCAAGAGCTATGGTTTTCAGATACCCGCTCATGTAGCAAGTGGAGATTATACTCTTAATGCGGAGGTAACCAATAATAAGGGTAAAAAGACGACGGAAGTCTTTTTTATAAATATTTTAGGCTTGAATGCTACCCTCACGACAAGGACTGACAAAGACTTTTATCTTGCCACAGAGCCAATTACAGCCGTCAGCACCATTCAGAACGGTTCATTTAGGATTGAAGGGGGAAGTTTAAGAGTTGCAGTGAGCAGGGTGGGTTCTCTACCTACAGACGCATTTTTTGAAGACCCCATTGGAGTAGCGGCAGCACCCGATGGTTCTTTTTATGTGGCAGATGCTGGAAATTTCAGTATTGCAAGGTTTAACAGCACTGGAAAATTCTTCAAGCTGTGGGGGAGTTATGGAGGTGGGAATGGACAGTTTGAGACAATTATTTGTATCGCCGTAGGACCCGATGGGTCGGTTTATGTGGGTGATACGTCAAACTGGATACTTCGTGTTCAAAAATTTGACGGAAACGGGAGGTTCATTACTAAATGGAATTGGGATGGCGGTGGTTACCTTGACCATCCCTTTGGTATTGCTGTGGGACCTGATGGCTCAGTTTATGTGGCTGATCAGGGAAACAATCGTATTCGGAAGTTAGGGGACGATGGAAACTTCGTTTCCGCATGGGGAAATTATGGCTCAGGAGACGGCCAATTCTTCCTTCCAACCGGCATTGCAGTGGGGTCTGATGGTTTTGTCTACGTGGCCGATACAAATAATAATCGCATCCAGAAGTTTGACAGCGATGGAAATTTCATTGCCAAATGGGGAAATTATGGCGAAGGTGATGGGCAGTTTAATAGTCCCTTTAGCATTGCCGTAGGACCTGACGGCTCGATCTATGTGGTTGATGGAGAATGGTATTATGGTGAGCATCGCCTTCAGAAGTTCGACAGCAATGGGAACTTCATAGCTAAATGGCTGGATTATGGTAGCGGAGATGGATCTTCCAACATCGCTGTGGCACTGAGTGGCTCTGTCTACGTAACAGACACCTATTATAACCAGATTAATGTGTTTGATAACAATGGGAACTTTGTTTACAACATCCAGGAACTGGTACCGGAAATGCTTTTTGAGACAACCACTCCTATTAATCAGCCAGGGAACACCACCCAGGACCACACTGCAAATATAGAAACATTAAGCGTTGCTGGTCCGCTCTATCTTCAGACAACACTTTTTAACAGTCTCGGCCAGATAATTGGTCAGGCCAGTTACCCTTTTTTCCGAGGCGAACCTCTAAGTGTTGTCAGCGTCATTCCTAACATGGGGCTGACCAATGTTTCAGTCAATACTGCGATCACAGTCCAGTTTTCCAAACCGGTGGACCTGACAACAGTCAATAGCATAAGTCTTTCGTTGACGGAAATAGTTTCAGGGATTCCAGTGTCGGGCACTCTCTCATCCGAATTCGGCGATAGATTGGTTATCTTCAGGCCCAATAGCAATCTCATACCCAACACTACCTACTCCCTTTCTATCACCACCGCAATCAAAAGTGCAGATGGGATTCCTCTGGATCAAGCTTTCAGTGGGTCCTTTACGACAGCAGGATTGGCAGACACTGTGCCTCCAGGGGTTACTGTGGTTCCCCAAAATGGTTCAACTGGAGTTCCTGTTAATGCACGGGTCGTCTTTGGCTTCTCAGAACCGATGAACCCACTCACCATCAATTCTTCTGCGGTTACAATTACCAACAATGGGGTGTCAGTTTCAGGGAATATCACGCTAAACGAGCAAAATAGCGTCGCAACATTTAGCCCTGGCTCAAGCTTCTTACCTAACTCCGTGGTTAACGTGACTCTTTCACACAAGGTAACAGATTTAGCCGGAAATCCTATTGTGGGAAGCAGTGGTCCAGGGACGGATTTTATGAGCAGCTTTAGCACTGCTAACGCGGCTGATAGCCTGCCGCCCCAGGTCTTGAGTATCAATCCACCCAATGGGGCAACAGGGATTGATATCAATGCCACTATCTCTGTAACCTTCAGTGAGCCCGTCAACCCAATAACGGTGAATAATGCATCTTTTGTCGTTTCTGTCGCTGGAACCCCATATACAGGCTTGATATCTTTTTCAGGACAAAATACTGTAGTAACCTTCACACCGGATCAAACGCTGCCGACCAGTTCTGTTGTTACAGTAACTCTATCGGCTGGAATCAGTGATGTGGCCGGGAACGGAATGGCTTCACCTTTCGCCAGCACCTTCACGACTTACCAGAAAGGGCCGATATTGACAATCGGGTATTCAGGGGCAACGACTCTTACAGTTGGAGAGACTATAAATGTAGAGGTAGCAAACACAGGGGATGCGGATACCACGTCCACATATTCGGTGAAAATGAGTGATTCCAATGGGCTGGGCATCTATCAAAATACGATCCTCGACACGATTGGGGCAGGGGCTTCAAGAAATTATGACTTCCAGCTACCTGGACAGGCAGTGGACGGTGATTATACCCTTTACGCAGAGGTGACTGACAATAAAGGCAAAAAAACGACCGCTTCCTTTAGCCTGAAAATCATCGGTCTAACCGCTATTATCAATACAAGGACGGACAAAGAAACTTACGGTGGATCGGAGTCCATAACAGGCATCTCCAGTATTATAAATGGGTCCTTTGGAATAGAAGGCGGGAGTCTGAGAGTTTCAGTGAATGGAATAGGGCTTACTACCACAGGTGGGTTTAAAAATTTCCTCCCAAAAAACTGGATAGCACATGGTTTTAGCCGACCGATTGGCATCGCCATAGGGTCTGATGGGTCTGTCTATGTTGTAAATAGCGGTAACCACGAGATCCAGAAGTTTGACGGCAACGGAAACTTCATAACCAAGTGGGGAACTTATGGTGATGAAGACGGACAGTTTATTTGGCCTTCCTATGTAGCTGCTGGATCGGATGGCTCGGTTTATGTGACCGATAGCGGAAATAACAGAATCCAGAAATTCGACGGAAACGGGAATTTTATCACGAAGTGGGGAAGCGAAGGAAATGGAGATGGGCAATTTACCTGGCCCTATGGGATTGCTGTGGGAGTGGACGGTTCGGTTTATGTTGGCGATGCCAATGATCGCATCCAAAAATTCAACTCGGACGGGACTTTTATCACGAAATGGGGAAGCCAAGGATGGGCGGAGGGACAATTCTACGGGCCTTCGGGTATTGCGGTAGATTCCGCAAATTATGTGTATGTAGGTGATGGCGTGCAGCGTATTCAGAAGTTGAACTAAACCGCTTCGCGGTAGTTTAAACATTTTGCTCTTTGACAACTGAATAGGATCTGGTGATGGCCTGTAGTATGGAGGCGGATCATATCCATTGATTCATCTGTCAATTCCAGGGTCCTCATCCTTTCTGTTAAAAAGTGGAGGTTACTAAATCCACTATTAAAGAAAGGAGATAGGTCATGGGAAGATTGCACGATCAGATGAAGAGGGATTTGGAGTTAAAGAATTACAGTCCAAAGACACGGGCTTGTTATCTGGCCTCTGTGAAGAGCGTTGCGCTTTACTTTCGTCGATCTCCGGAGCAGTTATCGGATCAGGAGATCCGGGAGTATCTTCACTACCTCATCCAGGAAAAGAAGGCCTCTCAGTCAGTCATCAGTCAGGCGTATAGCGCTCTGAAGTTTCTCTATGAGACGACCCTCAAAAGAGATTGGAATGGATTTAGAATTCCCCGGGCCAAGACGGGAAGGAAACTTCCCGTGGTTCTTTCTTTGCAGGAGATTGAAGCGATTCTTTCAGCCACCCAGAATCTGAAGCATCGAGCGCTTCTGATGACTATTTATTCGGCTGGCCTCCGAGTCAGTGAGGTGGTCCATTTGAAGGTTTCAGACATTGACAGCCAGCGGATGGTGATTCGGGTTCAGCAAGGCAAAGGAGAGAAAGATCGGTACACCTTATTGGCCAAGCGAACGTTGGAGGTTCTACGTGACTACTGGAGAGCGTATCGGCCTGAGGAGTGGCTGTTTCCCGGACAACCAGCCAAGGGGTCTCTTTCCGTTTCGGCAGTCCAGAGGATTTTTGGAAAGGTCCTTGATCAAGCCGGGATCAAGAAACACGCCACGGTCCATACCCTGCGGCATAGTTTTGCGACCCACCTTCTGGAAGCCGGGACCGATCTTTACCATATTCAGCGTCTGCTGGGGCATACGACTCCAAAGACCACAGCGATCTATCTTCATCTGAGCCGGAAGGATCTGGGAGGCGTGAGCAGCCCCATAGATCTTTTGGAGATAACCGGGAAGCCCACCTCATAGGAGGGAGGCTTCCCATGAGACAGTCTTTAGAGGTGGCCGATATCTTTCGGGCTTTTGGGCCTGCCTATCGAGAGGCTTATGGTCAGGAGATGCCCGTTCGTCATCTACGAGCCATGCGGGCGATCGAGATTTGCCGTACGGCAGAGTTGGGTGGCCATGTCGATCAGTGCGATCACTGTGGGGCTTCAAGAATCTCTTATAACTCCTGCCGTAACAGGCATTGTCCCAGGTGCCAATCTCTTGAGAAGGAGCGATGGCTGGAAGCGAGAGAGAAGGATTTACTACCGACTTCCTACTTTCATCTGGTCTTTACCCTCCCTGAAGGACTGAGGCCCTTGGCATTGAGGAATCAGAAGGTCGTCTACAACCTTCTATTCAAATCCGCCTCTGAAACACTCATCGAACTGACCAAGGATTCAAGACATCTGGGTGCAGAGATAGGATTTATGGCACTGTTGCATACCTGGTCACAAACCTTGATCGACCATCCTCATCTGCACTGCCTGGTTCCCGGAGGGGGATTATCTCTGGATGGGAAGCGATGGGTTTCTTCGAGGCAGGACTTCTTCATTGCGGTCAAGGCGCTTTCCTCATTGTTTCGAGGGAAATTCCTGCATGGGCTGAAGAAGGCCTACGAGGCTGGGGAACTTAAGTTTCCCGGCCAGATCGAAGAGCTCAAAGAAGCCTCAGCCTTTAGACGATTTTTGAGCGTTCTTTATGATCAAGAGTGGGTGGTTTACTGTAAGCCCCCATTGAAAGATCCCCAGAAGGTGATGGACTATCTGGGTCGTTACACCCATCGGGTAGCCTTGTCCAATGATCGGTTGGTCAAGAGGGAAGGCAACCAGGTGACCTTTCGGTGGAGGGACTCGGCAGACGATAACAAGATCAAGTGGATTACTTTGGAGGTCTTTGAATTCATTCGCCGCTTTCTGCTCCATGTTCTACCGGATCAGTTTGTGAAGATCAGGTATTATGGGATATTGAGTCATCGGAACAGAAAGGGAAAACTGTTACGGTGCAAGAGGATTCTGGGTGGGTTGACGGATAAGGAGCCTAAGGAGGTCCTGAAAGAAACGTGGGAAGACCTGTTGGCTCGGATTACAGGGGTTGATCCCAGAATTTGTCCTCACTGTGGGAAAGGGAGAATGATCCAGAGGGAAATCCTGTCTGCCCTTCGACAAGCTCAGGACGGTGAGCAGAGTCCAACCGCTTGTTCCGTAAGCCTGGCAGATAGGATGCCACCGTACGGTGGGTGCCCTCCGTGAAAATATATGCTTTTGGCAGAAAGTTTTGTGAATTGGAAATGGACCATCAGAGGAGATGCAGATTTTTGTCCTTTTCCTGGTGAAGAGAGGTTTATTTCTTTGTGGACGCTGTCGAGTTGCTATGTCCGGATCAAAGAAACCTACAGAATAGAGGCCAGACTCCTATTCAATTGCCAAAGAACGAGATTTATCAGACATTGGAAACAACGAAGCTGCTTGATTGAATCCCCATAGCTCACGTACCGCGGCTTCGTTCAACCGATTGTATCCGGAATTCGTTTCACTTCACTCCGTATACAATCTTTATCGTT
>Ga0214473_10002421_pt1 | contig 22910 bp, 19 predicted proteins | sample RVTome_7_FD_203509 | JGI IMG/M metagenome (GOLD analysis project Ga0214473, IMG submission 203509) | Soil microbial communities from uranium-contaminated site in the Upper Colorado River Basin, Wyoming, United States - RVT98D197 | ecosystem: Environmental > Terrestrial > Soil > Contaminated >... | reverse complement strand
CCGGGCAGGGCAGCAGTTGCGGCTGGCCTCCCTGCCGGGCGGACCGTGGAAGACGCTCGAGTACGATATCGACGAAATGCGCTTTCTCGTCGTCCGCAACGACGAGGACGGGATCAAGGCGGAGGTAAAGTACGTGCCCTTCGAGGTCAGGCCGGCCTTCGCCTGGGGCGTCATCGAGGACAGCCTGATCGGGGCCCTGAACAAGGCCGGCGAAGAGGACAGCCTGGCCCTCGACCTCGTCGAACGCTGTTTCGGCTGGGACATCGATTTCAACACCGATCTGCGCAAGGGGGACTCCTTCCGCATCTACGTCGAGAAAAAATACCTCGACGGCCGCTTCGCCGGGTACCGCGACATCCTGGCCGCCGAGTTCACGAACGATGGGAATATCTACCAGGCCTTCCGCTTCATCTACCCCGACACCAAGGCCTCGGACTATTTCGACGAGAACGGCGGATCGCGGCGGAAGGATTTCCTCCGCTCGCCCATCAAGTTCATGACGCCCCGGATCACCTCGCGCTTCTCGGCCAGCCGGCTCCATCCCATCTACAAGATCTACCGGCCGCATTACGGCGTCGACTACGCGGCCCGCATCGGGACGCCGGTCCAGGCGACGGCCGACGGGGAAGTGACCTACGCCGGCCGGGACGGCGCGGCGGGCAACTCGGTCAAGATCCGGCACAAGAATTCCTACGAGACGATGTACCTCCACTTGAGCGGCTTCGGCCGGGGGGTTCGCAAGGGCGCCCTGCTCAAAGGCGGAGACATCGTCGGGTATGTCGGTTCATCGGGGGATTCGACGGGGCCTCATCTCGACTACCGGATCTACTATCACAGCCGCCCCGTCAACCCGCTGGGGCACAAGTTCAAGCCGGCCGACCCTCTTCGCAAGGAATTCCTGGAAGTCTACAAAAAGGAAGTTGAGAGGTTCCGCATCGCCCTCGAGGTGCCCCGGCTTTCCCGGGCCTTATTCCCCTTGATCAGTTTTTGATCGTCCCACTCTCTTTTCCCTCGCCGCCCTTGTCGTTCGAGCCGGAAGAGGAACGGCCGGAGATGCTCCCGGCCCCGGAAGAGACTGCGGCGCCGGACGAACCGGACGAACCTGAACCGACGGAACCGGATGAGCCGGCCGGCCCATAGCTGATGCCTTGAGATGTCAGGTGCGGGACGATGCCCGAACCGCGCTCCCTGTCCTGGGAGGAGATCCTCAGTTCGGGGCAGCGGACTTCGTTCCCCTGGCTGGAATATTCGATGTGGACGCCCAGCTCGCGGGCGATCTTGACGTCGGGGTTCCAGTCTCGGAACCGGACGGCTGGACTTGCGTTCCGTCCGGCCGGGCCTTGCCCGGTCCTGACGCCGGCACCCGGTTCGCCGATGTCCCTTTTGGCCCGGGACCCGTCATCCCGCCGGGCCGGCGCCGCCGGGCGCTCGGGAGCCAGGGGAACAGCGACGAAGTTCTTGCCTTCAATCGGCTTGGCGGCTGGGTCCTCCCGCCTTTGCGGGCGCACGGCCGGCGTTTCGCCGCTACGGAAAATCCTGGCGGCCTCTCGCTGAGGGTCGGCGGGACGGCGCAGGACCCCAGACGCCTTGGCCGGAGGTGCGCCGGTCTTCGGAATCTCCTGCCAGGTCAGCGCTTTTTCATTGACCGCGCGGACTTTGAGGTCGCCCTTGGCGACGAAGACGAGATGCCCGGGGACGGCGCTCGCCGAATCCCGGATCCGGGCGTCGCCCTGTTTGTAGGCGGCGGTCACTTTCTTGAGGGCCCCCTTGACTTCCGAGGGAATGGGCAAAGGCGGCGCGACCGGCTGCTTGAGCTGGTCTTTCCGGATGACGTTCAAGGCTGGCCTCCAGGGTGTCCCCGGGCCGCCGTCCGTATAGGGCCAGTTGTAGTCCCAAGCCCCGTCGAGATAGTTGAAGCCGGAGCCGTAATAGGCGTAGGGGTAGCCCATCCAATCGTACAGGCCCCAAGGTCTCCAGCAGGCGTACCCGAAATAGAAATCCCAGGTCGCCCAGGCCGGCGCGAACATCGAGCCGGGGAGCCAGACCCAGCCGTGCTTCTTGTCCCACTGCCAGATGCCGAGGTGATACGGGATCCAGCCCCAGGGCTCCTGGGGCACCCAGAACATCTGACCTCCGGTCATGGCCCATTGACCGTAGTAATAGGGTTGCCAGCCCCAGGGATACATTCCGTTGTTGACGAAGGGGCGCCAGATGTAGCCGTACATGTCATCCCAGAGCCATTCTCCGTACCTGCTGCCGTAGGTCTGGGCGAAGTAGAAGACGGCGCCGGGGAGTTTCTGGACGGGCTTGGGCAACGTGGTCAGGCCTTCGTGGAGGTCCTCGAAATGGGCGTTGACCTCTTTGTTCCAGAGGTCGAAGGCTGTGTCCGCGATGGCCGGGGCAAGCTGGAACTGGTTGTCCTTTTGGACGATCAGCCGCTCGCCCTTCCTGACCGTCTGGTCCTCGAGGAGTCTCTCGCTCGCGCCGAAGCGCATCTGGGTCTTGCCGTACTTCACCTGGGCCTCGGTCGAGCCGTCCTCAGCCGCGGTTATGAGGACGACCGAGTTGTGTTTCATCTTGACGGCCGCGTTGGGGGTCAGCACCTGGAATATCTCGCGGCGGTCGTACTCCCTGTACATGACGTAGATCCGGCCCTTGTCGAGGGCCAGGTTGGAGATCTGCTCGAGGCTGCTCAGGCTGCGGGCCAGGATCGTCTCGACCCGGACTACGGTGTTGAAGTCGAGGCGGACGACCGTCCCCGTGTCGAACTGGATCTCGCAGCGCCGGTCGGCCGAGGTTTTGATCGTGTCACCGGGGCCGATGGGAAGGTTGAGGACGGCCTGTTCGGGAACCGATTGCCCCTCGCGCAGGACGACCGGGTCCGTCCCTTCCTGGGTGGCCTCGACATAGCTGATATGCCCGAAATAGAAATCCTTCGGGCCATTGACGACCTTGTAATGCTCGGCCGCCCACAGGCCGGAAGACGCAACCAGAAAAACGATGCCTAAAATGACTTTTCGAAAACCCCCTCTTTTCATGGCCATCTCCTCGAATTCAGGCGTTTCACATCTTCTATAATAGCATTTTTCGTGCCAATCGCAGTGCCTTGACAACCCGTCCACTTCGGCCACCGTTGTCCCTTCCTGGGGACACCCTCCCTTGGGAGGAGTCCTAATTGGGGACGGAATGGGGACAGTTCCCAATTAGGGCAGTCCCACCTTGTGGGCAGTCCTAATTGGGGGCGATAGTCCCCAATTAGGGCAGTCCCACCTTGTGGGCAGTCCTAATTGAGGACGATAGTCCCCAATTAGGGCAGTCCCTCTTTGGCTTCCCGTGCGTGGAACCGTGGCGATTGACAAGCGCGGAGGGGAGCCCCTACAATGGGCGCGGCAGGCCAGAACACAGGTCAGGAGTGAGAATGCCGCGCCCGAAGTTCCGCAACCCCGTGCCCACCGTTGACATCATCATCGAAGTCGTGGACCGCCGGAAAACTCGGGGCGTCGTCCTTATCAAGCGCAAGAATCCGCCGCCAGGCTGGGCCCTTCCCGGCGGCTTCGTCGACTACGGCGAGACGCTCGAGGCGGCCGCGGTCCGGGAAGCCCGCGAGGAGACGTCGCTCGATGTCGAGCTCCTCGGCCAGTTCCACGCCTACTCCGACCCCGCGAGGGACCCGCGTCTTCACACCATTTCGACAGTGTTCATCGCCCGGGCTAAGGGCGAGCCGAAGGCCGCCGACGACGCGCGGGCCGCGGTCGTGGTCAATCCCCGGGACCGGAGCTTGCTTTTGGCCTTCGACCATCGGAAGATCCTCGACGACTATCTCGATTCCAAGAAAGGGCGATCCCCATGTCCGAGCCCGACGAAAAGAACAAGCCGCGGGACGATAACGCCGCCCTTGCCGAAGCCGCGCGGGTCTTCGGCCCGTTCGAAGCGGACCTGATCAAGAACTTCCTCGAAAGCCACGGCATCGCCTCGATCATCCGCGGCCGGACGGCGCCCTTCGTCTATCCGTTCACGGTCGACGGGCTGGCCGAGTTCAAGGTCATGGTCCAGGAAAAGGACCTGGAAAAAGCCAAGGACCTGCTGGCCGCCGAGCCCGCCGCGGACGAGAAAAACGGCTCGGGAAATGCCGGCTGACCGCGTCCCCCAACCGACCCCCCAACTCCTAGCCCTCTCCTCCTGATTTTGGGCCTTATTTAGGGCCCCCATTTTTTAGTCCCTTTTTTGGGTTTTTATTGCTTGACTTTTGCTATTTTCTCTCATATATTTGGGAGGAAACGGGACAAATCGGGACGCACATAGATGGCCAATGTTTTGATCGGCAGCTACACCGCGCGGCTGGATACCTCCGGACGCATCAAAATTCCAGAGAAATTCCGCGAGGTTATCGAGCAGGTTTACGGCAAGGACCTCTTCGTCACCTCGCTGTCCGACGATTCGATCAAGATCTATCCCCTGTCCGTTTGGCTCTCGATGACGGACCTCACGGCCGAGGGCGCCGTCCATCTTCGTCCCGACGTCCGCAAGTTCATGCTTCGCGTCAACAGGCATGGCTCGCGGCACGAGCTCGATTCCAAGGGACGGGTCCTGATCAGCCAGGCCCTAAGGGAAAAAGCCAAGCTCCGGGACGAGGTCGAAGTCCTGGGTCTGTCAAATCATCTGGAGATCTGGAACAAGGACGTTCTCGACGGAACTCTCGAGGAGAAACCGCTCTCGGACGAGGATTTCGAGAGCATCGCCCGCCTCATCCCTCGAGGAAAGCCGGAATGACGGAGATAGGACACTGCTCGGTCCTGCCGACGGAAGTCCTTGAGTTCCTCGACGCGGGGCGGGAAGGAACTTATGTCGACTGCACGCTGGGCATGGCGGGGCATGCCGTCGCGATCCTGGAGAGGAATCCCCGTTCCAAACTGATCGGCCTGGACCGCGATGGCCAGTCTCTGGAGAGGGCCCGGGAAAGGCTCGCGGATTACGCCGGGAGGGTCAAGCTCTTCCACGCGGATTTCAAGTGTCTCCCCGAGCTCGGCATCTCCTTCAAAAAAGTCCGGGGGGTCCTCGTCGACCTGGGCATTTCGTCTTTCCAGCTGGATTCGCCGGAACGCGGTTTCAGCCACACTCATGAAGGACCTTTGGACATGCGCATGGACCTGAGAAACAAGACGACGGCCGGGAAGATCCTCCACACCTACCCGGAGCATAAGCTGGCCGAGATCTTCGCCAAATATGGCGAGCTCGCCCAGACCCGGCGTCTGGCCCGGGAGATCGTTCACCTGCGCAAACTCGGCCGGCTCGAAACGACGGGCGACCTCAGGGTTCTCACCGAAGAGGTTTACCGTTGGCGCCCCCAGAGAGGACGTATCCACCCGGCGGCCAAGGCCTTCCAGGCGCTCCGCATCGAAGTCAACCAGGAGCTCGAAGGGCTCGGCCTGTTCATCGAAGCGACCGTCCGGCTCTCAAGCTCCGGGACGCGTTTCGTCGTCATTTCCTTCCATTCGCTTGAGGACCGGATCGTCAAGCACACGTTCGCCGGTCTGGCCTCCTCGTCCGACCGCGCTCCCCTTCTTTCGATCCTGACCCGGAAACCGGTGATGGCCGGCGAGGGAGAGGTCGCCGCCAATTCCCGGTCCCGCTCGGCCAAGCTGCGGGCCGCGGAGAGGGTCTGAATGGTCCGCCGGAAATGGAGCCCGCGGGGGATCGTCCTGGGCGCCGCCCTTCTCGTCGCTGTCATCGGCACCCTGACCTTCTACGTCTGGTACCAGACGGAATCGGTCAGGCTCGGCATCGACATCGGCGGGAACGAGGACAAGATCCGGGAGCTCGAGCAGGCCGTCGAAACGCTCAAGATGCGCAAGGCCGCCCTCCTCGACCCGGCGCGGGTCGAGAAGATCGCCCGGGAATCCCTGGGACTCGTCGACCCCAAGGACGACGAGGTCATCTACGAGAAACGGGACACGCCCCGTTGAAGCGCCGCCGATGAGGACATTCTACGAAAGCGACATCCGGAAGCGGACCCTGGTCCTGAGCTTCATCCTGGCCGCCTGGGCGGTGGTCGTGGCCCTCCGGCTCGTCCAGATCCAGGTCTTCGGCCACGCCCGGGCCAGGTCGGCCGTCCTCGACCAGAACCGGGACAAGATCACGATGGAGCCCCAGCGGGGGAGGATCCTCGACCGTCACGGTGAGATCCTGGCCTGCAGTCTCCCCGCCGTTTCGGTCAATATCCGGCCGGTCGAGAAAGAAACGCCGGCCGCAGAACGGAAAAAGGTCCGCTCCCTCCAAGGCCTTCTCGGCCTGTCCGAGAAAGAAGTCGCCTACATCCTGGGCCGCCTGAAAGACAAGAGCAACTTTACCTACGTGAAAAAGAAGATCTCCGAGGAGGAAGCGGCCCGGGTCATGGCCCTAAAGCTGCCGGGCGTCGAATTCGAGCCGGCGACGAGGAGGCATTATCCCCTGCGGAGCGTGGCCGCGCACGTTCTCGGCGGACTCAGTCTGACCGAAGACAGCAAGGCCGGGGTCGAGGCCCGCTACGACGATATCCTGAAGGGGGAAGAGGGCGTGAAGGTCGTCTTCAAGGTCAGCGGCGGCCGCGACTACCAGACCCAGGTCATCAAATCGCCCGTCCCGGGCCGGGACCTCATCCTGACGATCGACGCGACGATACAGTACTACGCCGAGAAGGAACTCGCCCGGGCCATGGCCGAACACGGAGCGGCGTGGGGCACGGTCATCGTCATGGAGCCGTTTTCGGGAGAGATCCTGGCCATGGCCAGCCTGCCCAACTACGACGTCAACGACTATCCCGGCCCGAAGAACGCTTGGATGAACCGGGCCGTGCAGCTGAGCTACGAGCCCGGCTCGACGTTCAAGATCGTCACCGCGGCGGCTGTGCGGGAGAGGAACCGCGTCGGCTTCTCCGATGTCTTCGACTGCAGCGCCGGTTCCATCACCATCGGCGGCCTGACCATCCGCGACCACGAGCGCGTCGACGTCCTGAGCTTCCCGAACGTCCTTATCCATTCTTCCAACGTCGGCACGGTGCTCTTCGCCCAGCGGATCAGCAACGAAGAATTCCACGAGACGATCAAGGCCTTCCGTTTCGGGACGAAGACCGGCGTCGACCTGCCGCGCGAGGACTCCGGGATCGTCTATCCCCCCAAGGACTGGAACAAGAGAACGTCCCTGCCCCACATCGCCATCGGCTACGAGGTCATGGCTACGCCGCTCCAGATCCTCCAGGCCATGAACGTCTACGCCACCGGCGGACTTCTCGTCCGGCCCCGGGTCGTCCGGCAGGGGCCGGAAGCGGCGGAAGACGGCGATGGGCCGGTCCGGGTCATCAGCGAGAAAACGGCCGCCGAACTGGTCGGGCGCGTCTTCGAAGGCGTCGTCGAAGAGGGCACGGCCAAGCTCGGCCGGCTCGACGGCTTCCGGATCGCCGGGAAGACCGGGACGGCTAAGAAGTTCGACCGCGCCACGAACACCTACAACTCGGGCAAATACACGGCCTCGTTCGTCGGCTTCGTCCCCGTCGGCCGGCCCCGGCTGGCCATGATCGTCGTCCTCGACGAACCCAAGGAGGGCTTCTACGGCGGCCAGAACTGCGCCCCGGTGTTCCGGGACATCGCCCGCCAGGTCCTGCGCTATCTCCGCGTCCCTCCGGAACGGCCGCTGCCCGCCCGCATCCTGACCGCGGGTATAACGAAAGGCGAGAAGCCATGAAGCTCCGGGACGTCGTCCAGAACATCGACATCCTCGCCGGAGGCAAGCCAGGGAACGAAGAAATCTTCGGGATCACCTACGACTCCAAGTCCGTCGGGCCCGGATTCCTTTTCGCGGCCCTGCGCGGCGCGGCCCGCAACGGCATGGACTTCGTGGCCGAAGCCGAGGCGAAAGGCGCGGCAGCCGTGCTCTCGACGTGGCCCAAGCCCCCGGCGAGCACGACGCCGTGGCTCCAGGTCGCCGACGCGCGCGGAGCGCTGGCCCTGGCCGCGGCCAATTTCTACGGGCACCCTTCCGACCGGATGAAGGTTGTCGGCGTCACCGGGACCAAGGGCAAGACGACGACAACCTATCTCCTCGAAGAGATCCTGCGTGCGGCCGGCGCCGTGCCCGGAGTCATCGGCACGATCGAATACCGGCGGCCGGGGTGGAAGGTTCCGGCGCCGCGGACCACCCCCGAGGCCCCCGACCTGCAGGCCCTGCTCAAGGACATGCTCGACGCCGGCGTCACCTATTGCATCATGGAAGTCTCCTCCCACGCCCTGGAACAGAAGAGGGTCTGGGGCGTGAACTACGACGTCGCCGTCTTCACCAACCTCAGCGGGGAGCACCAGGACTATCATCCGTCCATGGAGGCCTACTTCGAGGCCAAGAAAAAGCTCTTCTATCTCAACCACAAGAGAAGCGCCTCCGTCGTCAACATGGACGACCCCTGGGGCCGAAAGCTCATCGCCGAACTGTCCATGAAGACCGTCACCTTCGGTCTCGAGCCCGCAGCCATCGTCCGGGCCCTAAAATACGCCATGTCCGAGGACGGCATCGACGCCCAGGTCTCCTACCCCGGCGGCGTGATGAGGGTCCAGTCGGCCCTCGTCGGCCGGCACAACCTCTACAACATCCTGGCCGCAGCGGCCGCGGCCCTGGCGCTCAACGTCGCCCCGGACGTCATCGTCAAGGGCATCGCCGGGCTCAAGGGCGTCCCGGGCCGTTTCGAGCGGGTCCCGAACGGCCGCGGCCTCCGGGTCGTCGTCGATTACGCCCACACGGACAACGCCCTCGAGCACATCCTCACGACGGCCCGCGAGTTCAAGCCGCGCCGGGTCATCCTCGTCTTCGGGGCCGGCGGCAACCGGGACAAGGAGAAGCGGGAGCGGATGGGCCGGGTGGCCGCCCGCCTGGCGGACTGGACGATCCTGACCTCGGACAACCCGCGCTCCGAAGAGCCGATGGACATCATCACCGCCATCGAAAAGGGCTTCGAGAAAGAAGCCGTCAAGACCTACGAGGTCGAGCCGGACCGCCGAAAGGCCATCATCCTGGCCCTGGCCACGGCGAACAAGGGCGACATCGTCCTCATCGCCGGAAAGGGGCATGAGGATTACCAGATCTTCAAGGACCGGACCGTTCACTTCAGCGATATCGAAGCCGTCGAAGAGACACTCCGGGCGATGGAGGCCGTCTGATCATGGCCAGGCTAAGGCTCGACGAGATCGCCCGGATTGCCGGCGGGACCATTCTGCAGGGCTTCCCCGGGCTGATCTTCGAAAGCTACGGCATCGACTCCAGGCTAGCCGCCGCGGGCGGGCTCTTCTTCGCCGTCATCGGAAAGAGAGACGGGCACGACTTCGTCGGCGCCGCGGCGGCCAGGGGCGCGGCGGGCGCCGTCGTCGCCCGTCCGGTCCCCCTCCCCGTCAAGGATTTCGGCCTCATCCAGGTCGAGGATACGGTGGCCGCCCTCCAGGCGCTCGCCCGCGACGTCCTCGCCCATTGGCCGGTCAAGGTCGTGGGCATCACCGGGAGCGTCGGCAAGACGACGACCAAGGAGTTCACGGCGGCCCTTCTCGCCGGCCGCTTCCGCGTCCTCAAGTCCGAGGGGAACTTCAACAACCACCTGGGACTGGCCCTCTCGCTCCTCCGGCTCCGGCCGGACGACGAAGCGGCCGTCCTCGAGATGGGCATGAGCGCCGCCGGAGAGCTGCGGACCCTGACCCGGATCGCCCCGCCCGACGTCGCCGTGATCACCAACGTCAGCCCGGTCCACCTCCAGTTCTTCAAGGGGTTGGACGACATCGCCCTGGCGAAGAAGGAGATCCTCGACGGGGCCAGGCCGGGCGCGACGGCCGTCCTCAACGGCGACGACCCTCTGGTCATAAAGATCGCCTCGGGCTTCGCCGGCCGGAGAGTGACCTTCGGCCGGACGCGGGGGTGCGACGTCCGGGCCGAGGACGTCGAGTCCAAGGGTTATTCGGGTTTCGAGTTCCTCCTGCGCTATGGACAGGAATCCGCCCGTATCGCCTTTCCGTTCGTCAACGACACCGCCGTTTCGAACCTCCTCGCAGCTTCGGCCGTCTGCCTCGCCCTCGGCCTTCGGCTCGAGGAGATCCGGCCGGCCATTCTCGCTCTTCAACCCTTCTCCGGGCGCGGTGCGCTGGTCGAGACGGGCGGCGGCATCCGGGTCTGCGATGACTCCTACAACTCCAATCCCCGCGCCCTCGAGGCCGCCCTGAGAAGCCTGGTCGCCCTCCCGGCCGCGCGGAAGGTCGCCGTCCTTGCCGACATGCTCGAGCTCGGTGAGGGCGAAAAGGAGTTCCACCGGCGGGCGGGCGAGGTCGCGGCCCGCGCGGGCTGGGACGTCCTCATCGCCATCGGCCCGCTCGCCGCCCTGATCGCCGAGGGCGCGGCCGGGACGGGCATGAGCGCCGCCGCCATTCATCGTTTCACCGACGCCGCGGCCGCCGCCGAACACATCGCGGCGATCGTCCGTGACGGCGACCTCGTGCTGGTCAAGGGCTCGCGGGGGATGAGAACCGAGACGATCGTCGACAAGCTCAAGGCGAGAGGAAAGGAGTAGACCGTGCTGTACTGGCTCCTCGTCCCCTTGCGCGACGATTTTTTCTTCTTCAACATCTTCCGCTACATCACCGTGCGCACGGCCCTGGCCGGAATCACAGCTCTCGTCCTGAGCTTCCTCCTCGGCCCCCGGCTGATCCGGCTCCTCCAAAGGCGTCAGATCGGACAGGAGATCAGGCCCGAAGGGCCCCAGTCCCATTATGCCAAGAAAGGGACGCCGTCCATGGGCGGCCTCCTGATCATCATCTGCACGCTCGTCCCGACGCTAGTCTGGGGAAAATTGGACAACCTCTACGTCTGGGTCGCCGTCCTGTCCATGGTCCTCTTCGGCCTCGTCGGCCTCATCGACGACGTCCTCAAGGTCCGCAGGAAACAATCCCTGGGCCTCAGGACCGGCCAGAAGCTCCTCCTCCAGACGCTCCTCGCGGCGGCAATCGGCCTCGTCTTCATCTGGATGGGCTCGCGCGGCGACTTCGACCTGAGCCTGAGCTTCCCCTTCCTCAAGCAGTGGGTCCCGTTCCTCGGCTGGTTCTACCTGCCCTGGATCGTCTTCATCCTGGTCGGCTCGTCCAACGCCGTCAACCTCGCCGACGGGCTGGATGGCCTGGCCATCGGCCTGACCCTGATCAGCGCCACGGCCCTGACCGCCCTGACCTACGTGGCCGGACACGCCCTCTGGTCCCAGTACCTCAACATCGCCCGGGTGCCGCTCGCCGCTGAGTTGACGGTCTTCGTCGGCGCTTTCGCCAGCGCCTGCCTCGGCTTTCTCTGGTTCAACTGCCACCCGGCCCAGGTCTTCATGGGCGACGTCGGCGCCCTGTCTCTGGGCGGAACGATGGCCGTCATCGCCCTGCTCATCAAGCAGGAATTCCTGCTCTTCACGGTCGCCGGCGTGTTCATCCTGGAGGCGGCCTCGGTCCTCCTCCAAGTCTCTTACTTCAAGCTGAGCAAGGGCAAGCGCATCTTTAAGATGGCCCCACTCCATCACCACTTCGAGCTCTCCGGCTGGCCCGAGGGCCGGGTGGTCATCCGGTTCTGGATCCTGGGCATCATCTTCGCCCTGTTCAGCCTGGCGACGTTGAAATTGAGATAGATATGGAACTCAGGGATAAGAACGTCCTCATTGTTGGCTTCGAGCGGACGGGAGAGGCCCTCTGCAGCTTCCTCCTCGACCGCGGGGCGCGGATCCGCGTCACCGAGAAAAAGGCCGCGGACGCTTTCGGCGACAAGGTCGGGACTTGGACGGACCGGGGGGTCGTCTTCGAGACCGGGGGCCACCGCCCGGAATCCTTCCTCGGCGCCGACCTCATCATCCCCAGCCCGGGCGTCCCGCCCCTCGCCGAGATCCTGGCCGCCCGCGAAAAAGGCGTCCCGGTCATCTCCGAGATCGAGCTGGCCTACCTTTTCCTGCGGGGCAAGATCGTCGGCATCACCGGCTCGAACGGCAAGTCGACGACGACGACCCTCGTCTACAACATCCTTCGGGATGCCGGGCTCAAGGCCCGCCTGGCCGGAAATATCGGCCCCCCGCTCGTCTCCTTCGTCGACAAGAGCCGCGACGATCACATCTACGTGACCGAGATCTCGAGCTTCCAGCTCGAATACACCGAGAGGTTCACGCCGGCCGTCGCGGCCATCCTCAACGTCTCCGAGAACCACATCGATTGGCACAAGACCTTCGACAACTATTTCGGGGCCAAGAAAAAGCTCGTCCTCCGGCAGGGCCGGGAGGGCAAGGCCGTCCTCAACCGCGACAACCCGCTCGTCTGGAGCCTGGCCGGGGAAGCGGCGTCCGATGTCTACGGCTTCAGCCGCAAGCATCGCCTCCGCCGCGGCGCGTTCGTCCAAGATGGCTGGGTCGTCGTCCGCGATGGGAAGCCGGAGAGGATCCTGCCAACCTCACGGATCACGCTTCCGGGCGCCCACAACCAGGAGAACGTCCTGGCCGCCGCGCTCATCGGTCATCTCCTGGGCGTTCCGGCGCCGGCGCTTCGCCGCTCGATCCTTTCCTTCCGCGGGCTCGAGCATCGGCTCGAGGACGTCCTCCGGGTCGGGGGGGTGCGCTTCGTCAACGATTCCAAAGCGACGACCGTGGACGCGACCCTCAAGGCCCTTGCCAGCTTCGACCGTCCGGTCGTCCTCATCCTGGGCGGGCGCGGCAAGGGCGGAGACTTCTCGCCCCTCCGCGGCGGGGTCCGCAAGAGAGTGCGGTCGGTCGTCCTCGTCGGAGAGGCGGCGGACAAGATCGAGACCGCGCTCGGCGGCGTCGTGCCCGTCGACCGGGTTTCGAATTATCGCGACGTCGTCCGCAAGGCCTTCGAACGGGCCGTTCGCGGCGACGTCGTCCTCCTGGCCCCGGCCTGCACGAGCTGGGACATGTTCAAGAACTTCGAGGAGCGCGGCCGGACCTTCAAACGCGAAGTGCGCCTCCTCGCCGCGGGCCTGCGGAAGAAAGGGGCCCGAACATGATCGGCCGCAGCCGGTTTGGCTTCGACGTGCCCCTGTTCGTGATCACCCTCTTCCTCGTGGCGATCGGCATCTTCTTCGTCTTCAGTTCGTCGAGCTTCATGGCCAGGGACAAGTACAACCAGTCCTTCCATTTCATGGCCCAGCAGATCGTGGGGGCCGTGGTCGGGCTGGTCATCGTCGCCTTCCTCGTCTCGGTCAAAAAGCCCTTTTTCCTCCAACCCGCTTTTGCCTACGGGCTCCTCGCCCTGACGATCTTCTTGCTAATGTTCTGCCTGGTCATGCCGACCGTGGCCAGGACCAACCGCTGGGTCATCCTCATGGGCTTCCGCTTCCAGCCGTCGGAGCTGGCCAAGATCAGCCTCATCCTCTTCCTGGCCACGTACATCGAAAGTAAAAAGGACAAGCTCAACGAGAAGAAGACCCTGGCCATACCCCTGGCCGTACTCGTCGTCACGGTCGTCCTCGTCCTTCTCCAACCCGATTTCGGCACCGCGGTCTTGATCGCGGTGCTGGCAGCGATGATGCTCTACATCGGCGGAGTCAAGGGCCGCTATTTCATCATCGCCGGGAGTCTTTTCGCCGCCCTGTTCGCCTTCTACCTCTTCCAGGCCGACTACCGGGTCGAGCGGCTCCAGGGTTTCTTCTCCTCGCAAAAGGACGTCCTCGGCTCGGGCTACCAGGTCGACCAATCCAAACTGGCCTTGGGCTCGGGCGGGCTCGTCGGCGCCGGCCTCGGCCAGAGCACCCAGAAGCTCTACTTCCTGCCCTTCGCCCACACCGATTTCATCTTCGCCATCCTGGGCGAGGAGACAGGGCTCCTGGGGACGTTCGTCACTCTCGCCCTGTACCTTCTCTTCCTCTGGAGGGGCCTGAAGATCGCCACGGCGGCGCCCAACCCGACGTACAAGATGATCGCCGCGGGCGTCACCTTCGCCATCGTCGTCCAGGCCTTGATGAACATCTCGATCGTGCTCGGGCTCGGCCCGGCCAAGGGGACCCCCCTCCCCCTGCTCTCCTACGGCCGGTCCTCTCTCATCTGCACCCTGGCCGCGATCGGCCTGCTGCTCCATATCAGCCAGAAAAAAGGGGACAGCGGGACCAAAGTGAGGATATGAAGAAGTGGTGCGTCGTCATCAGCGGCGGAGGCACGGGGGGCCACCTCTACCCTGCCCTCGTCGTCGGCCGGAGGCTTTTGGCCATGGAGCCCAACCTCGACCTGACCTACGTCGGGACGCGTCGCGACATCGAACAGAAGATCATGGCCGAGCACGGCGTCAAGTTCATCCCCATGCGCATCGAAGGGCTCAAGGGCCGCGGCCTGAAGAGCCTGCGGGCCCTCATCATCCTTCCGCTCGCCTTCGTCCATTCGCTGGCCATCCTCATCCGGACCCGGGCCGGCCTGGTCATCGGCGTCGGCGGCTACAGCTCGGGCCCGATCGTCCTCCTGGCTTCGTGGTTCCGCGTCCCGACCGTCATCCTCGAACAGAACGCCCGGCCCGGCTTCACCAACCGCCTGCTCGCCCGCTGGGTCAGCCGGGCCGTCGTCGCCTTCCCCTCGACGCTCCCGGTTTTCAAGGGCAAGGGCGTCGTCCTCGGCAACCCCGTCCGGGAGGAGTTCTACGCTCTTCCAGCGAAAAAGCGGACGGGGACGCTCGACGTCCTCGTCTTCGGCGGCAGTCAGGGCTCGCGCTTCCTCAACGACCGGATCACGGCCGCCCTGCCTCTTCTCTCCGCCGCCAAGGACCGGCTCCGGATGACGCACCAGACCGGAACGAACGACCTGGAGCGCGTCCGCGCCGCCTATCGGGCCAACGGACTTGACGGGGCCGAAGTTGCCGCCTACTTCCCCGGCATGGCCGCTTACTTCGGCCGGGCCGACCTCATCGTCAGCCGGGCCGGGGCGACGACCCTTGCCGAGATCATCGCCGCGAGACGGGCCGCCCTGCTCATCCCCTTCGCCGGAGCTTCGGAAGACCACCAATCCGCGAACGCCCGCGAACTCGAGACCGCCGGCGCGGCCGAGGTCCTGCCCGAAGACAAGGCCACGCCCGAAACCCTGGCCGCCCGCATCCTTCACTGCCTCGACCACCTCGAAGAGCTCGACGCGATGGAGCGCAACGTCGCCCGGCTCCAGGCCGACGATCCGGCCGGGCGGATCGCCGGCCTCTGCCTGTCCCTGATGAAGCGCGCGCCGAAGGAGATCCCCTCGTGACCAAGAAAGGCTACCGCAAGCTCAACCACATCCACATGGTCGGCATCGGCGGGACGGGCATGAACGGCATCGCCGAGGTCCTGCTCAACCTGGGTTACAAGGTCTCCGGCTCCGACATCCAGGAGAACGACGCCACCCGCCGGCTGACCAAGCTCGGTGCCGATGTCGCCATCGGCCACCGGGCCGAGAACCTTAAGGACGCCGACGTCGTCGTCATCTCCTCGGCCGTCCGCGAGGATAACGTCGAGGTCCGGAAGGCCCGGGCCCGCCTCATCCCGGTCATCCCCCGGGCCGAGATGCTGGCCGAGCTGATGCGGATGAAGTACGGCATCGCCGTGGCCGGCTCGCACGGCAAGACGACGACGACGTCCATGACCGCCGTCGTCCTCGAGGCCGGGGGATTCGACCCGACGATCATCGTCGGCGGACGCCTGAACACGATCGGGGCCAACGCCAAGCTCGGCGCCGGAGACTTCATCGTGGCCGAGGCCGACGAGAGCGACCGCTCCTTCCTCTGCCTCTCCCCCTTCATCGCCGTCCTGACTAACATCGACGAGGAGCACCTCGACCAATACCAGAGCCTCGACGACCTCAAGAGGACCTTCGTCAACTTCGCCAACAAAGTGCCGTTCTACTGCCCGGTCATCCTTTGCCTCGACGACCCCAACCTCCAGAGCATCATCCCCGAGATCGAGCGCCGGGTCATCACCTACGGCTTTTCCGCCCAATCCGACCTTTTCGCCCGCGACTTCGCCTTCGACGGTTTCCGCAGCGCGTCGGTCCTCTTCGCCAAGGGCAAGAAGCTCGGAGCGCTGAAGCTCCAGGTCCCCGGCATGCACAACATTCTCAACGCCATGGCCGCGGCGGCCGTGGGCCTCGACCTGGACATGCCCGCCCGGACGATCCTCGAGGCCCTGGAGAGTTACACCGGGACGGGCCGCCGCTTCGAGCTGCGCAAGACCGTCGGGGGGGTCATGGTCGTCGAGGACTACGCCCATCACCCGACCGAGATCAAGGCGACGCTCGAGGCCGCAAAAAGGGGCTGGCCGCGCCGCATCGTGGCCGTCTTCCAGCCCCACCGCTACACCCGGCTCGCCAAGCTCATGACGGCGTTCGCGACCTCCTTCAACCAGGCCGACGTCCTCGTCCTGACCGAGATCTACCCGGCCGGAGAAGACCCCATCCCCGGCGTCACGGGATGGGCGCTCTGCGAGGAGGTCCGTCAGTTCGGCCACAAGCAGGTCTTCTTCGAGCCCGACCTGAAGAAGGTTGCGGCCGTCCTCGAAACGATCCTGGCCCCCGGCGACATCGTCCTCGTCCTCGGGGCGGGGAACATCAACCGGACGATCCCGGACATCATCGCCGGATTGGAGGCGAGAGGCTGACATGGCGACCTTCATCGGCGAGTTGGGACGGGAGAAGAAGGGATCCCTCTTCGCCCGCCGCCCGTTCCTCCGGCCGGGGGAGCGGGATCTCCCTCTCCAGAAGAACAGGCGCCCCCGGGCCCTGCGACTCAAGCACGTCCTGCTTCTGCTTGGGCTCCAGGCCGGGATCTTCCTGACCGTCCGCGGGGCCTACCTCTTTCTCATCACCTGGGACCAGCTCACGATCCGTAAAGTCGATGTCGTCTGCGCCAAGGACAATCTGCGGCAGACCCTGCAGGACCACTTCGCCGTGCCGCGCCTGGGAAACATCCTCCTCTGCGACATCCAGGCCCTGCGCAACGACATCCGGCGCCTGGCCTGGGTCAAGGACGTCAGTATCCAGAAGGTCTTCCCCTCGCAGCTGCGGATCGCGGTCGTCGAGAGGACGCCCTTCGCCGTCCTCGAACGGGGCGGACTCCTCCTGGTGGACGAGGGAGGGCGGGTCCTCGAAAGGGTCTATTCCCTCGAGGAGTACCGCCTGCCCGTCATCTCCGACGAGAACGGATTCGCTTCGGACTTCCTCGAGAAATGGGAAGCGGCCGGCCGCTGCCTCGAGACCCTGCCGCGCGCCGAACGGGACCGCCTCTCCGGCGTCCGGTGCGGGAACTACGGGTCGCTCGAGCTTCTCTTCAAGGACGACCCCGTCCGGGTCGTCGTGGACCACGAATCGCCGGCCGACGGCCTGGCCCTGTTCCGGCGCCGGCGGCCGGAGTGGGAACGCCTTTTCGGCCCCCTGGCCGCCGTCAACCTGTGCTATGACGGCCGGGTCTACCTGAGGGCCAACCTGACAAAGGAGACTGAGTAATGCCCAAGAACAACTACATCGTTGGGTTCGACATCGGGACGCGGAAGGTCGTCGCCGTCATCGGCGAGGTCACCGAGGAGCGCAAGGTCGAGATCATCGGCATCGGCACGGCCGATTCGCGCGGCCTGCGCAAAGGCGTCGTCGTCGACCTCGACGCGACGACCACGGCCATCAAGAAGGCTCAGGAAGAAGCCGAGCTCATGGCCGGCGTCGAGATCGACTCGGCCTTCTTCGGCATCTCCGGCTCCCACATCAAGAGCTTCAACAGCCGCGGCGTCGTCGCCGTCTCGGGGAAGAACCGGGTCATCACCCGCGAGGACGTGAAACGGGTTATCGACCAGTCCAAGGCCATCCCCATCCCCCCGGACCGGGACATCATCCACATCATTCCCCAGGAGTTCATCGTCGACGACCAGGATGGGATCAAAGACCCGGCCGGGATGAGCGGCATCAAGCTCGAGGTCAACGTCCACATCATCACGGCCGCCCTGACCTCGCTCCAGAACCTGAGGAGCTGCGTCGGGCGGGCCGGGATCGGCGTCGAGGAGATCGTCCTCAACCAGATCGCCACGGCCCAGTCCGTCCTGACCCAGGACGAGCGGGAGCTCGGCGTCGGGCAGATCGACATCGGCGCGGGCACGACCGAGGTGGCTATCTACGAGCGCGGCAGCCTGTGGTACACCTCGACCATCCCCATCGGCGGCGACAACTTCACCAACGACATCGCCGTCGGCCTGCGGACGCCCATCCCCGAGGCCGAGCGGATCAAGAAGAAGTTCGGCTGCATCGCCGGACCCCCGGTCGAGGACCAGGAGACGATCGAGGTCCCCTCGGTCGGCAAGGGCCGCAAGCCGCGGGTCCTGTCGCGCCAGCTTCTGGCCGACATCATCCAGCCTCGAGCCGAGGAGATCTTCCGGCTGGTCGACTCCGACATCAAGCGCATGGGCTACGACAAGTCGCTGAACTCGGGCATCGTCCTGACCGGCGGCACGGCCCTTCTCGAAGGTCTGGAGGAGGTCGCCGAGGAGATCTTCGACCTCCCCGTCCGGCGCGGCGACCCGGGCGGCGTCGGCGGTCTCGTCGACCGCGTTTCGACCCCGGACTTCTCCACATCGGTAGGACTCATCCTCTACGGTTTTCATATCTGGCAGGACAGGGGTCTCGCAAGAGACAGGAAAAAAGGCGGTTGGGCCAAATTCAAAGATTGGTTCAAGGAAGGATAAGGAGAGAACACATGAGCGACGAATCGAGCCGGCTGAAATTCCATCTCGTCGAGGAGCACCTCGGGGCCAAGATCAAGGTCATCGGCCTCGGCGGCGGCGGCGGCAACGCCGTCAACCGGATGATCGAGCACGGCGTCCAGGGCGTCGAGTTCATCGCCGTCAACACCGACCTTCAGGCCCTCAACAGCAACCGGGCCCGGACGAAGATCCAGATCGGGAGCCAGCTGACTAAAGGGCTGGGTTCCGGCGGCCGCCCGGAGGTGGGCAAGCAGGCGGCCATGGAGGACACGGAGCGGCTCCTCGAGATCCTCGAGGGCGCCGACATGGTCTTCCTGACCACAGGCTTGGGCGGCGGGACAGGGACGGGCGCGACCCCGATCATCGCCAACATCGCCGCCGAGCTCGACATCCTGGTCATTGCCATCGTCACCCTGCCCTTCGCGTTCGAGGGCCGGGTGCGGGCCAAGCAGGCCGAGGAAGGCCTCAAGGAGCTCAAGTCGGCCGTGGACACGGTCATCGCCATCCCCAACGAGAGGCTCCTCCAGACGGTCAACCTGAACACGTCCATCCAGGACGCTTTCCGCCTCGCCGACGACATTCTGCGGCAGGCGGCCCAGGGCATCTCCGACCTCATCACCAAGCCCGGGCTGATCAACCTGGATTTCGCCGACGTCAAGTCGGTCATGAAGGGCATGGGCATGGCCTTCATGGGGACGGGCCTGGCCTCGGGCGAGAACCGGGCCCTGGAGGCCGCCGAGAAGGCCATCTCCAGCCCGCTCCTCATCGACACCTCCATCGAGGGTGCGCACGGCGTCCTCATCAACATCACCGGCGGCAAGACCATGACACTCCATGAGGTCTCCAAGGCCTCCCAGCTCATCCACAGCCTGGCCGACCCGGACGCAAACATCATTTTCGGCACGGTCATCGACGAGAGCATGAAGGACACGGTCAAGGTGACCGTCATCGCCACCGGCTTCGACCGGAATCCGGCCCAGACGCTGGCCCCGGCCGAGGAAGCGCCGCGGCAGGCCGCCCGGAAACCCCCCCAGCCTTTCCCCGTGTTCCAGGAAACGCCGGCCTATGTCTTCGAGAGCAAGGGTGGAGCGCCGGCCTGGGAGCCTCCGGTTTCCGACAAGCAGTGGGAATCCTACGAAACGCCCTCGTTCATCCGCAGGATGAAACACTCCTCCCTGAGGAAAACGTCGCATGATATCAGCTGATTGCATCGTCGCCGGCTGCCGGGAGCTCCTGACCTGCGCCGGCCCCCTGCCCAAGCGCGGCCGGGCCCTGCGGCAGGTCGGCGTCATCGAAAACGGCTGGGCGGCTTCGTCCAAAGGCGTCATCGTCTTCGTCGGGACCGAAGACGAATTCCTGGCCCAGGTCTCGCCCGAGCCGGGCGCGGTCACGGTCGACGGACAGGACATGATCGCTCTGCCCGGTTTCGTCGACGCCCACACGCATCTCCCCTTCGCCGGGGACCGGGCCCGGGAATTCGGTCTGAGGATCCAGGGCTGGACCTACCAGCAGCTGGCCGAACGGGGCATGGGCATCCAGACGACGGTCAAGGCGACGCGCGCGGCCAGCCTGGACGATCTCCTCGCCCTTTGCCTCCGCCGGCTCGACCGGATGCTCCTCACGGGCACGACGACCGTCGAGGCCAAGAGCGGCTACGGCCTCAACCTCGAGGACGAGGTGAAGCAGCTCGAGGTCCTGCGCGACCTTGCCGCCCTCCACCCCGTGGACATCGTCCCGACCTTCATGGGGGCCCACGACGTCCCGCCGGAATACCGCGACCGGCGGGAAGAGTACGTCCGCTTGCTCATCGACACATTGATCCCCGAGGTCGGCAAGCTGGGCTTGGCCGAGTTCTTCGACATCTTCTGCGAACCCGGTGTTTTCTCGGTCGAGGAGACGCGGGCGCTTATTCAGGCGGCCCAGGCCGCCGGCTTCAAGATCAAGGTCCACGCCGACGAGTTCGTCACCCAGGGCGGAGCCGAACTCGCCGCGGAGATCGGGGCCGCGTCGGCCGAGCACCTCATCGCCGTTTCCGACGAGGGGATCACCCGGCTTGCGGCGAGCGACACGGCGGCCATCCTCCTCCCCGGCGTTTCTTTCTTCCTGATGCTCGACAAGCGCGCCCCGGCCCGGCGGCTCATCGACGCCGGCGCGGCCGTGGCCCTGGCCACGGACTTCAATCCCGGGAGCTCGCACCTGAGCTCGATGCCGTTCGTCCTCCAGCTCGGTGTCTTCACCCTGGGGATGACGGTTGAAGAGGCCATCAACGCATGTACGGGGAACGCCGCCTTCGCCGTCGGCCGGCACGGAACGGTCGGCAGCCTCGAGCCGGGGAAAAAGATGGACCTTCTTCTCTGCGATATCCCGGATCACGTGTCGCTGGCTTACGACGCCGGCCGAAATCCGGTCCGGACCGTGATTAAGAACGGGCGGGTCGTGGTCAAGGACGGCCGGATGGTCGCCGCCCGCTGATGTCTCCCCGCATCAATCCACGCTATTACGTCCTTCGCCGCCCTTTTTCAGCTTGCCCCGCCAGTAGAGGTAGGCGGGAATGCCCAGGCAGATGATGCCCAACCCGAACATGGCGTTCCGGAAGGAGCTGAGCAAAGAGCCGACGGCGACGTAGAGGGCGGCCAGGACGAAAATCACCGGCGTGACTGGGTAGCCCCAAGTTTTGTAGGGACGCTCGAGATCCGGTCGTTTCTTGCGCAGGACCATGACTGCGGCGACGGTCAGTCCGAAGAAGATCCACTCGCCGAAGATAACATAGGTGAAGAGTTGCTCGAACGTCCCCGTCAGCGTGAGCAGGATGCTCCAGACGCTGATGGCGACGATCGAGACGTGCGGCGTCAGGAACCGGGGATGGCACTCGGCGACCCTCTTGAAGAACAGGCCGTCCCTGGCCATGGCGAAATAGACGCGGGGCGAGCAGAGAATGGTCTGGTTGGCCGCGCCCAGGATCGAAAAGAGGATGAGGAAGGCGATGAGCGAGGCCCCGAACGGCCCAGTGACGAGTTCCATGGCTTCTAGGGCGACTCGGCCTTCGGACGAGGCGATCTTGCCGACCGGCAGGACGTAGAGGTAAGCCAGGTTGGCCACGATGTAGAGGACGATGACGACGACCGTGCCGATGAGGATGCCGAGCGGGAGGTTCCGCCGGGGGTTCTTGATTTCGCCCGCACTATAGGTCGCTGACTCCCAGCCCTTATAGGCCCAGAGGGAAGCGACCAGGCCGACGCCGAAGGCCCCCAGCAGCCCGAAGTTGAGTGGGCCGGGGGCCGGTTCGACGAAGTTCGCGGCATGGCCGTGGCCCTTGGTGAAAAAGAAAACGGCGACGACGACAATGCCGATAGCGGCCGTCTTGATGTAGGTCAGGAGGTTCTGGAGCCGGGAGCCCCAGCGCACGCCGACATAGTTGACGGCGCCCAGGAAGGCGACGAAGCCGGCGGCGATAAGCTTCTTCGTGAGCGGCGTCATGTCGACGAACCGGGGCAGCATGTTGTGGGAGAAGGCGACGGCCAGGGTGGCGATGGAGCCCGAGTCGATGACCAGGAAGAGGGTCCAGCCGAAGAGGAAGGACAAGAGCGGGCCGTAGGCTTCCCGCAGGTAGACGTAGATGCCGCCGGCCTCGGGCAGGGCCGCGCCGAGCTCGGCGAAGGCGACGGCGCCGAAGAAGCTGAACATGCCGCCGACGACCCAGACGGCCAGCATGAGAAGCGGTGCGGGGACCGCAGTGGCGATCACGGAGGGCGAGAGGAATATCCCGGAGCCGATGACGCCGCCGACGACGATCATGACGACGTCCCAGAGACTGAGGACCCGCGGCAGGCTGAGCTTGGTCTTGTCGACTGGAGGGGCGGGACAGCTTTTCACGTCTTGTTCCATATCTATCTTCTCCTTGACCGAATCTTGTCCGCCCCGCTCGGAGGCTTACCGCTGAGCGGGATGCAGGCGATTCTATCAAGCCCCGGCGGAAAGGGCAACCGTCGATAAAAATCAGCCCATTCGGCAGCGGCCGGGGGTCCATTTCCGCAGTACTCGCCCAAAGAATTACAAATCAGGCATAGCGCTGTCGAACGTATCAGCGGAACCTACCCTCTGCCCTTGTACTTACCATCGGCAGAGGACTAGCAAAGCTTGCCCTCAGCCGTTGCCCTTTTCAACGGCTGAGGACTGGCTCAGGTAGCCCTACG
>Ga0214473_10002420_pt1 | contig 22922 bp, 29 predicted proteins | sample RVTome_7_FD_203509 | JGI IMG/M metagenome (GOLD analysis project Ga0214473, IMG submission 203509) | Soil microbial communities from uranium-contaminated site in the Upper Colorado River Basin, Wyoming, United States - RVT98D197 | ecosystem: Environmental > Terrestrial > Soil > Contaminated >... | reverse complement strand
ACGCGGCTGCAGGCATCAGGCTACAAATTCCGGTATCCCGAACTCGAAGGAGCCCTTCGACACCTCTTGGGTCGCCCCTAGAAACTGGCAACCCGGCAATCAGGCAATCTGGCAATCCGGCCAGAGGCGGGTCAGCTATTGAGACTTGCATAGGTAATGCAACATAGCCCTTGCGTCCACCCCCCTCACCGGGTACCCCCTGGGTGTCCTCTCCCCCGTCGCGGGGGAGGGTGAGGGGGCAACTGGCCGATTGGCATTCCATTAGTTATGCAAGGGTCAATAGGTTGTTTGGGGCGGCTGAGATGAGACAAGGATTGAGGGCATATCACACTGAAAGGCTGGGACAGCGAGAATCCCCCATCCGCGTGGGGATCAGTGCGTGCCTGCTCGGCCAAGAGGTCCGTTACGACGGGGGTCACAAGCGAGATCGCTACATCACCGATACGCTCGGCGAGTTCTTCGAGTGGGTGCCGGTGTGCCCGGAGGTCGAGTTAGGTCTGGGGACACCCCGGGAGACCCTGCGTCTGGAGGGGAATTCGACGGCGCCCCGCCTGGTGTTTGCCAAGGGCCGGGAGGACATCACCGAAGGGATGCAGGCCTGGGCGCAGGATCGCCTGAATGGTCTCGCCGGACGGGATCTCTCGGGCTACATCCTCAAGAGTGACTCCCCGAGTTGCGGGATGGAGCGGGTGCGCGTGTACCGGCCGAGCGGGATCCCCGGCAAGGATGGCGTCGGGATCTTCGCACGGGCCCTGATGGATCGGTTCCCCCTCCTCCCGGTCGAGGAGGAGGGGCGGCTGCACGACCTGCCCCTCCGGGAAAACTTCATCGAACGGGTCTTCTGTTACCGCCGCTGGCGGGACCTCGTCACGAAAGGCTTGACCCGAGGGAAGCTGGTGGCCTTCCATACGGCTCACAAGCTACTGCTGATGGCCCACAGCCCCAAGCATCATGCGGAGCTGGGCCGGCTGGTGGCCAACGCCAGGGCCCTGTCGTTACGCCAGCTGGAGGCAGGTTACGAAGCCCTCTTCATGACGACGCTCAAGGTCAAGGCCAGCGCCAAGAAGCACACGAACGTGATGCATCACATCCTGGGGTACCTCAAGCGCGACCTGGATGCCAGGGACAAAGCCGAGCTGGTGGCGGTGATCGCCGACTACCACCGTGAACTCGTGCCCCTGATCGTGCCGCTCACGCTCCTCAATCATCACCTCGCCCGGATTCGTGTTCCCTACCTCCGGGATCAGATCTACCTGCGCCCGCATCCGAAGGAGCTGATGCTCCGAAACCACGTCTGAGCTGCCTTAACCGCCAAGGCGCCAAGAACGCCATGATGACCTGGCAACCCCGCGGGACGCGGGGCAAACAGGCAACTCGGCGCCCCTGATTGCCAAGTTGCCAAGTTGCCCGATTGCCGGACCTGACCATTGGCGACCTTGGCGTCATGGCGGTGAGATTTTCTGGTTCAGGTTGACTGCCCCGGTGGGTTGACCTATTATGCCGGCAGGGCGCGGTACCCAAGAGGCTAAGGGAGAGGTCTGCAAAACCTCGATTCGGCGGTTCGAGTCCGCCCCGCGCCTCCATCCTCTACCCCTCAGCATTCAGCCGTCAGCCGTCAGCGTTCCCCCGTCGGCAGCCGGTCTGCTCCATCGGTTCCTGCTCCTTTGTCCGCCGTCTTCTTCTCTTGGCCGCTCGGTCGTTCGGGGCCGGAAGCTGAGGGCTGACCGCTGACGACCCACAAAACCTTGACTTGCCTGTAAGTGGGTGCTACGAATGCCTCTCGGGACGTGTGCGGGAGTGGCGGAATAGGCAGACGCGCGAGACTTAAAATCTTGTGGGCCTCGGCCCGTGCGGGTTCGACCCCCGCCTCCCGCACCAGTCGCCATGCTCCCTTCCAAGGGGCTCCCAGGAGGCCGCCGGATGCGTGACTGGTTGGGGCGACGGGCTTTCGCCCGATACCCGATCGTGGTTCCAGTCCTGTATGCGACCAAGAGCCCTGAGCCTGCGAGGTCGGGAGCCGGATGGACGTGCAACCTGAGCGAGGGGGGAGCCTGCCTGGAGCTTCCCGACCCCATTGATCCCTCGACCCACCTTGCGCTCGTTCTTCGGACGGACCAGGACCGCCTTTCAATGGATGGCCGGGTCGTCTGGGCCAAGTCGTTGGGACCGGAGAACGGCACAATCCACGGCGTGGCTTTTGACCGGGCATCCCCCGACCAGCACCAAGCCCTGAAGGATCTGCTGCGCCGGAAAGGAATGGTGTGGAAGGGGGTCGTTCGGATCCCCGCAGACCTTCCTGTGATCTGCCATCCCAAGGGTCAGCCGCGATCGCTCCACCAGGGACGAACGGAGAACATTAGCCGAGGCGGACTGTGCCTTCGGCTGTACTTGGTTGTTCCTACCGGGACCTTCCTGGAGGTCATTCTCCAGACCGCTCACGGCCACCTCCCAACAGAAGGAACGATCGTCCGCGTGGAACCGCTGGAGGCACAGATCCCGGGCGAGCCGATCCGTCACGGCTTTCGCTTTACTGAGATTCGTCCTCCGGCCGTGATGGCTCTCAGCCGCGTCTTGGCCGAGGGGGCCTAGGGCTCCTCGCTGGCGTCCAATCGGGACCTGCCGCACGCTCTGGTGGCTGGGACTTTGCGGTGGGTCCAATCACCGGAGGCCAGGCAGTGGAACAGGTTCTCCAAAAGTTCGTTCAGGATGTGCAGGGCGTCTACGGAGAGGATCTGCTGGCCATCCTGCTTTACGGGAGTGCAGCGACAGGCGAGCATGTTACCGGGCGCTCGGACATCAACGTGGCGGTCATTCTACAACGCCTGACGGCGGCCCTTCTTCGCAAAGCCTCCGGGAGTCTCCGGAACTGGCATCGGCAGGGATTCGCCACTCCTCTGTTCCTCGATCCGGAGACCTTGCATGCGTCACTGGACGCTTTCCCTATCGAGTTCCTTGACATGCAGGAACGCCACCGGACGCTCTGGGGCCCCGACCTTCTGGCGGACTTGCACGTAGGCCGCGGCAATCTGCGGTTCCAATGCGAGCAGGAGCTGCGAGGAAAACTGCTGAAGCTCTGCCAATCCTACGTTGAATCCGCCCATACACCGACTGAGCTGGAGCGCATCCTGGGAATTGCGGTGCCTAGCATTGTAGTCCTGGCACGAACGCTCCTCCGGCTGGGTGGGGAAGATCCGAGCGGTGGGACGGACACCGTCTTGGAACGAACCCAGGCCCGATTCGGTGCGTTCACAACCAGCCTGCGGAAGGCCTACCAGTTGAAGCGGGCAGACATCCGGCTCGCGGGTTCCAGTATTGAGATGCTCTACCAGGGCGTCCTGGAAGAGGTGCAGGGGCTGGTGCGGGTGGTGGATGGACTGGCTGCATAGGCTGGCGTTCTGCCCTTGGCTCATCCTTCTGGTCCTTACGGGTCCTGCGGCTGCTGGTGCACCTGCCCTCCCTTCCCCAACCGGTCCGGTGATGGATCTCGCCGGTGTCCTGGATGCCGGTACCCAGCAGCAGGTGACGCGGCTCATCCGCGAGGTCCAGGAACGTACAACGGCAGAGATTGCCATCCTTACAGTCCCGTCCACTGCACCGCTGACCATTGAGGAGTATTCCGTCGCCATCTTTGACCGCTGGAAGATCGGGAAGCGAGGACAGGACAACGGTCTGTTGTTTCTCGTGGCGGTGAGAGATCGGCGTCTCTGGATCACCACCGGGTATGGATTGGAGGGAATGCTGCCCGATGGGAAGATCGGGGAGATCCGCGATCGGTACATTGTTCCGCACTTCCGCGCCGGGCGATATGCTGAGGGGATCTTACGGGGAACCGAGGCACTGGCCAGCGTGATTCTGGCGCAGGGGGGTGAAGGCACCCAAGGACGGCAGCCGGCTGTGCGACCGGCCCGCCGCCAGGGCGCATTCTGGAGCGGGTCCACGGGAATCCTCCTGGGGATCTTCCTCTTGCTGGTGCTCTTCTCTGCGGGCCTGTCCGCGATGGATCGTCGGACCTATGTTCAGGCTCGCGGGAGGCGGGGGCGCGGAGGCTTCTGGGGGCCGTTCTCGTTCGGCGCCGGCTCTGGCGGCGCATTCGGGGGCTGGTCGGGCGGGGGTTGGTCCGGAGGTGGGTTCAGCTCCGGGGGGTTCGGCGGCTTCGGCGGGGGTTCAACGGGTGGCGGGGGTGCAGGGGGAGGTTGGTGAACCACGAGCCGAGAGCAACAGGGATAGGGACGGCGACAGGGGACAGCGGCCAGAGCACTCTGTCGGATTTCGCTGTCGGAGATCGGCGAGAGCCGGAGAAGGAGTGAACGGGCATGAAGATGAAGCCGGTATGGATCGTTCTGGGCGTGATCGTCCTTGCCGTTCTGGTCGCGGGCAGCACCTTGGTGTCAAAGTGGAACCAACTGGTTACCATGGACACGGATATCAAGGCCAAGTGGGCTCAGGTGGAGAACCAGCTCCAGCGCCGTACCGATCTCATCCCGAATCTTGTTGAAACGGTCAAGGGATTTGCCGCCCAGGAAAAGTCAATCATGGAATCCATTGCCAATGCGCGGGCAAAGATGGCGGGAGCGGGAAGCGTACAGGATCGAATCGCGGCCAGCAACGACCTATCCAGCGCGCTTTCCCGGCTGCTCGTGGTGGTGGAGAACTACCCCCGGCTGAAGTCGGATGCTACGTTCATCCGCCTGATGGACGAGCTGGCTGGGACCGAAAACCGGTTGTCCGTGGAACGGAAGCGGTACAACGACTCCGTGCAGGTCTACAACACGACCATTCGACAGTTTCCAGGGAGTCTGATTGCATCCTCTTTTGGCTTCAGGGAGCACCCGTTCTTCGAGGTGGCTCCGGCCGCCCGCCAGACACCCCAGGTGCGATTCTAAACAAGAACCGACAGCGACAGGGATGGCCGACAGCGAATCGGAGCTGTTCGCTGTCCCTGTCGGATGTCCCTGTCGCCCGCGGAGGGGGAGTTTTCCCTTGACACTCTGGTGATTTGGGCTATAAATTTTCAGCGCTTCCTGTACTGGTCAAAGCGGTGCGTGAGACGGAGGGACGTAGCTCAGGGGGAGAGCGCTTGCTTGACACGCAAGAGGTCGGCGGTTCGAAACCGCCCGTCCCTACCATCCGATTAGCCGAAAACAGAGGCCCCGGAGGAACGCCCTCCCGGGCCTTTGGTTTTTCAGGGCGCCTTGGGATGCGGGACGTCTTTGACTACGTTGACTTCTGCTTCGGGGGACCCGGCCGACTCTCGACCTCAATTACGCGAGCAGGCTGGGAAGCTGGGAGGCTGGGAGGCGCTGGGAAGCGGGGACACGGGGACATGGGGACAAGGAGACGGCGGAGGAGTAGGGTGGGGGGCTTTCGACGAGGCCTCGGGCTGAGTATCTGTGGAACAAGGAAAGCGGTTCGTGCTATAGTTCATGCGGAATCGAATCAGGGCGAGATGCAAGCTGGGGAGAACGGACGGCTGTCCTGGCGCTTGCCCTCGGGGGTTGTATGGCGGAACGTATTCTGAGCGAGAGGATCTCGGACATCCGGCGGATTGCCAGGGCCCACGGGATAACACGGGTGAGGGTTTTCGGTTCTCAGACCTCGGGCGTCGCAGGGAGTACCAGCGACCTCGATCTTCTCGTGGATCTCGAGCCAGAGCGTGACTTGCTGGATCTTGTGGCCTTCAAGCTCGCCCTTGAGGATCATCTGGGTTGTCGGGTGGACGTCGTTACCGAGGCGGGTCTCAGCCCGTATCTCCGGAAACTCATCTTGCGCGACGCTCGCCCGCTATGAAGGACGCGTCGGTCTATCTGAAGCACATCCAGGACGCGATCGCCAGAATCGAGTCCTACACCGGTCAAGGCCGGAAGGCGTTCTTCGATAACACCATGATCCAGGACGCGGTCATACGCAACTTGGAGGTAATTGGGGAAGCGGTAAAGCAGTTGCCAGCGGACCTGAGACAACGGTACCCCCACATCCCCTGGCGGAGCATCACGGCACTCCGTAACGTCCTCATTCACGAGTACTTTGGTGTGGACCTCGAAATCGTTTGGCGTGTTGTCCAGAAACGACTACCCACCCTAAAGCACCACGTCGGAGTCATGCTCCGTAGAAAGCCCCCTCGCTGATCCTCCGCGCCTGTAATGCGGGACCAGGCCGTAATGCGGGACGTCTTTGACTACGTTGACTTCTGCTTCGGGGGACCCGGCCGACTCTCGACCTCAATCACGCGAGCAAGCTGGGACGCTGGGACGCTCGAACGCGATGCTCATCCCTCACTGCCTGTGGTGCCTCTCCCTCACGATGCGTCCCCGCCCATCGTAGTGGCCGCACTGACCCCTTCTAATCGACAGCGACAGGGATAGAGACAGCGACATCTCGCCGAACACAGATCCCGGGCGTCCCCGCAGGCCCGATCCTGGACGCCTGATGCTGCCGCGGTACGGGCCCGCAGCTTTGAGCCTATTTTCCAACACAATTCTCTGCTAGGATCGGCAGCCTGGCCGTTCCGAGTATCCAGAGTTGGCTGTACTGGACCGATGAGCGGCCCCTGAGGGAACTGCTGTGGCTCGCCAGCGCACATCTCTTTCACCCTGATCGGGGGATCTGCGATGAAAATCCGCATCCTCCGGCGGACAGCCACGGAGGCCGAAACCCGGGACATGCTGGAGACGCTTCAGACCTACATCAAGCTGGCCGTAGATGTCGAGCGGGAGGTTGTAGTAGGGGGTGGGGAGTATCACGCTGACTGTGAAGAAGTCCTGCTGGCGGATGGAAGCCTTCAGGAGAACATCTGGGGAGCCGATTGGTACCCTGATTCCCGTACCGTGGGATTTGTCGCTCTGATCAACATCCGTCCGCGGCAGGGCAATCGTGGGATGGAGATCGAAGATCCGACGCTCCGGCGAAGGATCGAGGCTATCGTGCGCCGCCTGGCGGAAAGGTGAATGCCATGCGAGATCTGGGCAGGATGCGGGAACGGTATCTTCGGGATGCGCCGCCGGTGCGGCTGGGCAATCTGGCGTCGAACCTCCTGCGCCTGAGCCAGTGGGTGCGGATGGGCCGGGGTGATGAGGCCATCGTGGAGCTGATGGGCGAGATCGCCTGGCTCATGGAGTGGACCGGCGAGAGCGCAACGGCAGAGCTGGCCGACATGCAGCGGGAGGTCTGCCGGTGGCGGCGCGTGTGGCCGCTCGAGCCCGCGCGATCGCTTCTAGCATTCCGCGCCCAACAGATGTCCGCCCGGGTCCTGGAGATGTCGGTGCTGATTGAGCCCTCTATCAAAGCCTGAGCTCGCAGAACAACGGCACCGGAAGGAGTAGGTCATAATGCGGGACGTTGTTGACTAAGTGGACTGACGCAATTGGGGACCGTGCCGGCTGTTCGGTGTCAACGCAGGATCCCCCAATGAGTGACGTATGGGCGTTGTGCTATCGTCGTGGCCCGTCCATTGTCACCGGCCCGTCTTCGAAATTCCCCCCTCTCGGGCAAGGCGCCCCCTTCCCGGCTGGTGGATCAAGTGACACGTAATGCCCCCGCAGGCCCGATCCTGGACGCCTGATGCTGCCGCGGTACGGGCCCGCAGCTTTGAGCCTATTTTCCAACACAATTCTCTGCTAGGATCGGCAGCCTGGCCGTTCCGAGTATCCAGAGTTGGCTGTACTGGACCGATGAGCGGCCCCTGAGGAGGGGACCAGGCGGCTTTAGTGCCTTTGCCCCATGCAGCCCTCGCCTCGCCGACTTCGCTCAGGCGGGACGCAGGCGTTGCGCGACAAGTGCAGTAAGGCGGGACGTAGCGCACTTACGAAACATATTCGAGGTCCGAGCAGTGGCCGTGGTTGTCGCGTCGCGACCGGGGCAGACCTCGGGAGGAAAGGCTGGGGATCTTGCCACGTTGGTCACCTCACCGAAAGATGCGTGACAGGGGTACGAGGGCGTTCCCGCGATAGCTCCCTGGGTCTACCCACAGGGAAAAGCGCTGACCCATCTGGAATGCCTGCGATAACTGCGTCGCGCAGGCTCCCACCGCAGATCTGTGCAGATGCCTTGCGGGCGGCGTCGAGAGATTACAGGTCGTCCGGGGTGAGGCCGGTGTGCTTGGCGATGCGGGCCAGCATGCGCGGGCCGATCTCTTCGCCGTCGTGGAACGAGAAGACGAAGTCAGGCCGGTTGGGATGGGAGAGAATCCGGTGGGAGCCGGCGGCGTCCCGCTTGACGCGCCAGCCAATTCGGAGAAGGGCCGCCAGGACCTGGCGGGCTTTTCGTGAGGGCCACTGGGTCATGCGGCGACGGAGAAGACGGTCTCGATACCCGGGGCGGCCTCGCCATTCTCCAGGCGTTCCGCGATGAGGCGCAAGGCGAGGGCCTGGGCTCGGGCGATCGCCTCCTCGCGGCTCTGCCCGTACGCCAGTACGCCTGGAAGCTGAGGAACCTCGGCAATCCAGCGACCATCTTCCTCGCGCTCAATCTCAACGGTAAGACCCATCAAGATCCCCCTGGCAATACAACGGAGGATGGCGGCCTGCTCCGCCAGCATCGTGCCGGACCATCTGGCAAAGCAACGCCGCCGCCGACACCAGAAATCGCACCGCCCACCGTCATAACCAAGCTTGCGCGAGTGGCCGCAGATTGTCAAGGCGAAACTGGGCGTTTGCACTCGCGGCGAGGCATCCCGCTGATTGATTGCTCCCGGCGGTCGCGATGTGGTCACTCTGTAATGCGGGACGTTGTTAACTACGTTGACTTCTGATAACAGCTGGCAGCTGTCTGGTCGATTGGTCGAGTGGTCGAGGGGTCAATTGGGGGAAGCGGGGAGGGAAGCGCAAAGAGCAAAGAGCATAGCGCGAAGAGCGAAGGGCAGCTGGCAGCGGGCAGCTGGCAGGGGAGCTGAAACGGAGAACCGGGGAACCGGTGACAAGGAGATACGGAGACAAGGGAACGGGGGAGACGGGGAAACGGAGACACGGGGACACGGGGACAAGGGCACAGCTGGCAGCCGGCAGCAGGCAGACCTGAATTTCGAATATCGAATGGCGAATTTCGGGGACTCAACAACTCAGGAACTCAAGAGACTCAACGGACCGGGGAACGGGGCAGCGGGCAGGAAGCAAGGGGCGGAGATGCAGAGGGGCGGAGGAGCAGTCTCCTCGGGTGGAGGTTGTAACCCCGTCAGGGTAAAGAGGGGCTAGGGATTACTTTGGGTAAGGCATAATGCAGAGGAGGTGGTACGTATCGCCCTCGATGGTGAAATAGAATCGCCAGCCTCCATTCACCCTGGCCTGCCAAATGCCGCGTGCCTCGTCATATTTCTTGGCGCGGAGGGAAGGGTGGCGAAGGTCGCGAACCAAGAAGGTGGCCCGTCGGTCGAAGGCACGTTGGATGTGCGGCGGGGCGCTTTCATAGCCTCGGCGGAAGCGCTCCGTATAGAACAGCTTCATGAGGCGGTTCTGGTTTTCCTTGCGCCACGGAGGGAACGGAGCATTTCTTTTGCTGATCGGAACGGGCCATAGACGCGACCTTTCTTCACGTCCTCCAGAGCCAAAGCGAGTTCGCGGTCAATGACGGACTTTGGGGTGAGCGTAATCGTCTTCCCCTTGACATTCGCCTCCAGCAAGTCCCCCACGGCCAATCCCGTCTTCCGGCGGACCGAAGCGGGCAGGGTTACTTGGAACTTCTCCTTGACCCTGACCAAAGGCATGGCTGCCCTCCTTGTAAGAAAGTTGGAAAGTGTTACCAGCGGCTACTCTACGTGGAGTTCAGGCGTCGGTCAAGGCGTAACCGATTTCGACTGTAAAGGGGGACGCAAAGGGGGACCGGGCCGTTTTTTCGTTGTCAAGGCAAAATCCTCCTCTCGACGTCAACTATGCCAGCAGGCTGGAAGGCTGGGACGCTGGGAGGCTGAAACGCGATACTCATCCCTCGCCCACCGGGGAGCCTCACGTTGCAGACTCGCGCTGCCTCTCCCCAGGGAGCGAGCGATGGTCGCCGCCCAACTCATCAGCTCGAACGCGCCACTCGTCCTCACGCCTGCCCCTTTGCCCGTGCGAGGGAGCTCGCTCTCTCCCGGAAGGGAGTGAACCCCACTCATGCGCTGGGGGGATTCCTCGGGACGCATTCGCCTCCTTCGGAATTCCGGGGACACCATACACAACTTGACGATGGGATGAGTCTAGGAGGATCATTGCTCAGCCAAAACCTCCCCCGCTGGTTGTCGGTGGGGTATCTAACTCGAATTGAGTAAGCTGTATTACGGGACGTTGTTGACGGATTGGACTTCCATTGCGAGGGGTCCAGGTCCCTGCGAGCAAACGCAGCCACCCGGCGGACGGGTCAGGCGGCGGGGCGGAGGCGCACCTCCAGGACCAGCCCGAGGACGGCGGCATATCGAGAGAGCACGCTCAGGGATGGCTGCCGCCACGCCGGCTCGAGCGGTTTCTCCAGCCTGGCGATCACGGGCTGACTCACCCTCATCCGCTCGGCGATTGTCCGCTGTGAGAGGCGGCGCTTCTTTCGCTGTTCGACCAGTTCCAGCACGGTCCGAATGGCCAGGACCCGCTCATCGTAGGCCGCGCGCTCCTCGGTGGTCATCCCCTCACGGATGGCGGCGAGATGCTTCATCACATCGTCGTTCACCCTTGGGCGTCTTCTCCTCATTTCAGGACCTCCAGCATCCGGCGCCTCGCGACCTCCAGATGCCTGGCTGGCGCCTTTTGAGTCTGTTTCCTGTAGGCGTGGAGCAGGACCATCTCCTCCTGGCGGAGTAATACATAGAACACCCGGTGCGGGTCGACCCTCATTTCCCAGAGCTTTCCCTCGATCTGCCGGAAGGTCACCCCTCTGGCCTCAAATCCCCGTTCCGCGACTTCGGCCAGCGCCACAGCGATGACGGCCTGGTCCGCGCGCGCAAGCCCCTCGATGTAGTCTGCAACAGGATGGGTCCCGCGGACCGTGGTGTAGTACCGGAGGCGCATGCTGAGATGATAGCCGATGGGTTATCGCCTGGCAAGAGGGAATCTGTAATGCGGGACGTAATGCGGGACGTTGTTGACTAAGTGGACTGACGCAATGGGGGACCCGGCCCTCCTCGACTTCGACCAAGCTGGCACGCTAGCAGGCTGGAAAGCTAAGAGGCTGGAAGGTTAACTCAACTGTAAAGGGGGATGTGGGTTCTAAAACAACGTCTGGAGTGGCGCCGAAGTAGCAGCTGGCAGGAGGCAGCTAGCAGCTTGCAGGGGACACGGAGACACGGGGACACGGAGACACGGAAAACAGCAGGCAGCTGGCAGAGGGGCGAAGCGTCAAGGCACGTTCGGGGCTGGCCGGATCGCCCTCGGGTGTTGACAGGGGCGGTATCCATCGGGTAGATTGCACTGGACCAGATTTCTGGTCAACTCAAGGAGACCCCTACTATGGCCAGGACGCTTCCGATTTCCGAGGTGAAGGCGCGACTGCCTGAACTGGTGACTGGCGTTCAGGAGCGCGAAGAGGAGATTGTCGTGACCCGGAAGGGGAAGCCCGCGGCGGTCCTGGTGAACTATGGGGAGTACGAGCGGCTGAAGGAAACCATCGAGATCCTCAGCGATGCCGATCTCATGCAGCAGATCCGCCGGAGCCGTCGCTATTACGCTGCTGGCGGCAAGGGGCTCTCCATCGAGGATGTCTTCCGGGAAACAAGCGTTCGGGCCAGGAGGCGCGCCCGCTAGTGCCCGCCTATGCGCTCAAGATTCCTCCCCATGTTGCTGAGATCATCCGCCATCTCCCTCCAGACCTGAAGCGCGCCATCAAGGGCGCCCTGCAGGCCCTCCGCCGTGATCCCGCCTTAGGTGAGCCTCTCCTGCGGGAACTCGAGGGACTCTGGAAGTACCGCGTGAGGCGCTTCCGCATCGTCTACTCCGTGGATCGCGGCAAGCGGGTTGTCAGGGTCTTCGCCGTGGGGCACCGACGGACCATCTACGAGACAGTCGCTGCGTTGGTGCGCGGACGGTAATGGCGAAGATCTGCGCTTGAATAGGGACCCTTCTCTCCATAAAGGGGGACCGGTCGTTCCGAAGCAACTTGTTACGTAGCCCACTCTGGAACAAAGTGAGGTGGAGCCCTATCCCGGTTCGACGATCCGCTCGGGCCGGTGCTCCACGTCGCTACGCCTCGGGCTGCTCCGCTGGCGGCCCCCGTGGGAGGCGGGGACGCATCCGAAGCTGGTCCAGGCCCGGGGTGGGCCACAGCAACATCAAGCTCACCAGGGACGGTGTACGGGAAGCTGGCCGGGGAGGTGGCCTTGGCCGAGGAGCAGGCGACCCGGCTGGACGCCCTGACCACCAAGTGGTCATGACCGCTCACGGTCACCACAACGGACCAAAATCCCATTCCCCGGATGCCGGTAGGGAGGGGGCTGCACCCACACTTCGTGCGGGTACCCGCCCTCCGAGGGCGGAGGGCCACAATGGCCCTCCCTACGCCACACCGCGTCAGGGATTTTCCTCGCAGGACCTGCCTGCTCCGGCCTGATTCTTGGGAAACGTTGGGAAACATGAGGGTCCGAAAGGGCCTGAAATCGCCTGCGACGGCCCTAAAGACGAAATAGCTAAGTGCTTGACAAATGGGAACATCTCGCATTATCCTGCCACACTATGCGAAGGCAGAAGGCGTTTGATGCGCAAGTGGGGCCGGTTCAAGGCCGACCGTCCCTAGCACCTTTTCTCTCGTGACGGCATAGTGGATGGCTTGAGCATCACGATGCGGGTGGTGTCGTGATGCTTTTTTATTCTGTGGGCTTGTATGGCTGACGCCGAACTCCTGCTGGCCGACGGGCGACGGACTCGGGTCCCGGTGGGGCAGCCGATCCTTCCCACGCTCCAGGCCCTGGGGGAGGCGGTGGTGCAGTCCGCCGTCGCCGCCGCGTGGGACGGGCATACCCTGGACTTCATGACCCCCGTGCCGTCGCCGGCATCGCTCACGCTGGTCCCGACGGATTCTGCGGAGGGGTTGCGCGTCCTCCGGCACAGCACCGCGCACCTCATGGCGGCCGCGGTGCAGACCCTCTTCCCGGAGGCCAAGTTCGCCATCGGGCCGGCCATCGACGACGGGTTTTACTACGACATGGAACTCCCGCGGCCCCTGGCCCCGGAGGATCTGCCGGTCATCGAGGCCAAGATGCGAGAGCTGGCGGCCCAGCGGCTGCCGTTCCAGCGGCGCGAGATGTCCATCGCCGAGGCGCTGGCCTGGGCCCGAGAGCACCGGCAGGAATACAAGGTCGAGATCCTCGAGACCATTCGGCAGCACGGGTCCTCCCGACCCCCGACCCCCGACCCCTCCGTAGGAGTCCGGAGTCCTGCGGACCGGCCTCCGACCCCCGAGATCGAAGAGTTGGCGGGCGAGGCAGAGATCGGAAAAACAGCGGTGAGCGTTTACCAGACGGGGAACTTCGTGGACCTGTGTCGCGGACCGCACGTCCCCGACACGTCCTGGTTGACGGCCTTCCGCCTCACCCACATCGCCGGGGCGTACTGGCGCGGCGACGAGCGGCGTCCGATGCTCCAGCGGATCTACGGCACCGCCTTCCCCACCCAGGAGGCGCTGGAGCAGCACCTGTTCCGGCTGGAGGAAGCGCGCCGCCGCGACCATCGGCGGCTGGGGCGGGAGCTGGACCTGTTCAGCGTGGCGGACGAGGTGGGCGGTGGGCTCATCCTGTGGCATCCCAAGGGCGGAATCATCCGCAAGCTCATCGAGGATTTCTGGCGGGACGAGCACCTGGGGAATGGCTACGACCTGGTGTACACGCCCCATGTGGGCCGAGCCAAGCTGTGGCAGACGAGCGGCCACCTCGACTTTTACCAGGACCTCATGTATCCGCGGATGGTAGGGGACGGCAACGACTACTACGTCAAGCCGATGAACTGCCCCTTCCACATCCTGATCTACCAATCCCGGGTGCGGAGCTACCGGGACCTGCCCCTGCGGTTCGCGGAGCTGGGGACGGTCTACCGCTTCGAGCGGGCCGGCGTGCTGCACGGCCTCTTGCGGGTGCGGGGGTTCACCCAGGACGACGCCCACATCTTCTGCACGCCGGAGCAGATGGACGAGGAGATCACCCGGGCCGTCCGGTTCAGCCTGTTCTTCCTCCGCACCTTCGGGTTCAAGGACTACGAGGTCTACGTGGCCACGCGTCCGGAGAAGTTCGTGGGGGAGCCCACGCAGTGGGAGGTGGCCACCCAGGCTCTCCAGCGGGCGGCGGATCGGGCCGGCCAGGCGTACGAGCTGGATCCGGGCGGCGGGGCCTTTTACGGCCCCAAGATCGATATCAAGGTGAAGGACGCCCTGGGCCGGCCCTGGCAGTGCACCACGGTCCAATTCGACTTCAACCTGCCGGATCGCTTCGGGCTCACCTTCGTGGGCGAGGACAATCGCCAGCACCGACCCTTCATGGTCCATCGGGCCCTGCTGGGGTCCTTGGAGCGGTTCCTGGGGGTCCTGATCGAGCACTACGGGGGCGCCTTTCCCGTCTGGCTGGCTCCCGTGCAGACCCGGGTGCTGCCGGTGGCGGACCGCCACCACGAATATGCCACGTCCCTGGTCGCCCGGCTGCGGTCGGAAGGCCTGCGGGGCGAGGCGGACACGCGCAACGAGAAGATCGGCTTCAAGATCCGGGAGGCAGAGGTCCAGAAGATCCCGTACATCCTGGTGGTGGGTGACAAGGAAACGGCCGCGGGGACGGTGTCGGTCCGCCTGCGGGGCGGCCAGGATCGCGGCGTGATGCCCCTGGCGGATTTCGTCCACGTGCTGGCCATGGAGAACAAGCCGCAGGCCGCCTGACCCGGCGGCTCCCGACCGCGGCTGGAGGTGGGGCCCATAAGTAAAGGTATTCGTGTCAACGACCGGATCCGCATCAAGGAAGTGCGGGTGATCAGCCCAGACGGGACGCAGCTGGGCATCCTGCCGATCGAGCAGGCCCTCCAGACGGCCTACAGCCAGAACCTGGACCTGGTCGAGGTGGCACCCGAGGCCAGGCCGCCGGTCTGCCGGATCATGGATTACGGCAAGTACCGGTACGAGCAGAGCAAGAAGGCCCGGGAGGCCAGGAAGAAGCAGACGATCATCGAGCTCAAGGAGATCAAGCTGCGCCCGAAGACGGAGGAGCACGATTTCCAATTCAAGGCGCGAAACGCCGAGCGCTTCCTGAAAGAGGGCAACAAGGCCAAGGTCACCATGATGTTCCGGGGACGTGAAATGATCCGCATGGACCGGGGGAAGGCCCTGCTGAATCGCTTCGTGGAGGCGCTGAAGGACGTGGGGGTGGTCGAGCAGGCGCCGAAGATCGAGGGCCGCAACATGACCCTGATCCTCGCCCCGAAAAACTGACGAGCCAATGACCAATGACCAATGGGTGAGGAGAGGTTGGGCGCATGTTCCATCATTGGTCCTTGTGAATCGGTCATTGGACATTCCCGTGCGTCCCCAACCATTGGCCGCGGGAGGCTCCGCTGGACTGGTGGGGTGCGCGGCCGATCAGCACAGTCACAGGAGTAAGCTGCCATGCCGAAGATGAAGACAAGCCGCGGGGCGGCCAAGCGATTCAAGACCACAGGGACCGGAAAGCTGCGACGGTTTCATGCGTCCAAGAGCCATCTGCTGACCGGGAAGTCGTCCCGGCGTATGCGGCCCCTCCGGAAGGGGACGCTGGTCCATGCGGCAGACCTCAAGCGGATGAAGGTGCTGCTGCCGTACGGTTAAACTGAACGCGGAATGCGGAATGAGTTTGCGGATCGAGTCCTGAGGCCAGCAGTCCCAAAGAATGAAGGAAGTGAGGAGTAGGGATCATGCCACGGGCAAAAGGTGGGTTCAAGACACGACGCCGGCGGAACCGCGTGCTGAAGCAGGCGGAGGGGTTCTGGGGAAAGCGCAAGAACACCTTCCGGAGCGCCCAGGAAGCGGTGGATCGCGCTCTGGCGTACAGCTATCGTGATCGCCGGAACCGGAAGCGGGATTTCCGGAATCTCTGGGTCGTCCGCATCAACGCTGCGGCACGCCTGGCCGGCCTGTCCTACAGTCGCCTGATGAGCGGCCTGCGCAAGGCGGGGGTCGCCGTGGACCGGAAGATCCTGGCGGACCTGGCGGTCCGGGATGTGGCCGCCTTCAATGCCCTGGCGGACCTGGCGAAATCGCAGGCGGCCGCATAATCGCTGATCGGCTTCTTGCATGGCGCCCCGAGGCCCTCGGGGCGCTTTTTTTGGTGAGCCGGGGATGACAGATATATTGGGAAAGTTGAACTCCATGGAGGCGATCGCCAGGCTTGCCCTGGACGGCGCCACGGATGACGCCGCTCTGGAACAGGTCCGGGTGCGCTTCCTGGGACGCAAAGGCGACCTGGCGGCCATCCTGCGCGGTCTGGTGGATGTGGACCCCGCCCGGCGACCCGAGATCGGGAAGCGGGCCAACGAGGTGAAGCAGTGGCTGGAGGCGGCCCTCGCCGCGCGACGGGAAGCGCTGCTGGCAACCGCCCGGGCGGCCGCCGAGGCGGAGCACGTGGATGTCACGCTGCCCGGACGGCCGGTCCCGATGGGGCGTCTGCATCCCAGCACGCAAATCCTGCGCCGGATCTGCCAGATCTTTGCCGATATGGGGTTTCAGGTCTATCGCAGTCCGGACGTCGAGACCGAGGAGATGAACTTCGAGCTCCTGAACATCCCGGCCCATCACCCGGCCCGCGACATGTGGGACACGTTCTACACCACGGAGGAAGGCATCCTGCTCCGCACCCACACCTCGCCCGGCCAGATCCGGGCCATGCGGGAATCCTGCCCACACCCGATCCGGGTCATCCTGCCGGGGATGTGCTACCGCTACGAGCAGATCACCGCCCGCTCGGAGATCCAGTTCCATCAGGTCGAGGGACTGGCGGTGGGACGGCACGTCACCATGACCGACCTGAAGGGGACCCTGGTGAGTTTCGCCCATCGCATGTTCGGGGCCGAGCGGCGGGTGCGGTTCCGGGCCAGCCATTTCCCCTTCACCGAGCCCAGCGCCGAGATGGACGTGGAGTGCATCCTGTGCGAGGGAAAAGGCTGCGCCCTGTGCAAGCAGTCCGGGTGGCTGGAGATCCTGGGGTGCGGCATGGTGCATCCGGCCGTCCTGCAAAACGGCGGCTACGATCCTGCGGTCTACTCCGGCTTTGCCTTCGGGATGGGCCCCGAACGCATCACCATGCTCAAACACCGGATCGAGGACATCCGCTACTTCTGGACCAACGACCTTCGGTTCCTCGAACAGTTCTGAGCGGGACCCGCGACCCATGCGCGTGCCAATCAGTTGGCTCAAAGAATACGTGGACATCCCGGTGCCGATTGCGGACCTGGCGGAGCGACTCACCCTCGCCGGGTTGGAGGTGGCGAGCGTCGAGACCATCGGATTACCCGGGGCCACGTTGCCCTGGGACCCGGAACGGATCGTCGTGGGGCAGATCATGGAGATCCGGCCGCACCCGGACGCGGATCGCCTGGTGCTGGCCACGGTGGAGTATGGTCGAGGGCAACCCAAGACGGTCGTGACCGGCGCTCCCAACCTCCGGGTCGGCGACCGGGGGATGAAAGTAGCCTTCGCCCTGGAAGGGGCGCGTCACTGGGACGGGTACAGCCTGAAGCCGGAGATCGCCACCCTCAAGGGGCGGAAGGTGCGCGGGATCCACTCCGACGCGATGGTCCTGTCGGAGAAGGAGCTGGGCCTCTCCGAGGATCACACCGGGATCCTGCTCCTGGACGAGACCGCGCCGGTCGGCGCGCCACTGGCGACCTACATGGGAGACGTAGTCCTGGATCTGGAGATCACCCCGAACATGGCCCGCTGCCTCTCCGTGCTGGGCGTGGCGCGGGAGGTGGCGGCACTGACCGGGGGGAAGGTTCGCTCTCCCTCCAGCCAGATGCAGGCCGACGGGCCGCCGATCGAGGGCCGCGTGACCATCGCCATCGCGGATCCCGCTCTGTGCGCCCGCTACTCGGCGACGCTGATCAGCGGGGTCCGGATCGGGCCCTCGCCCGAATGGATGCGCCGCCGGTTGCGCCTGGCGGGGATCCGGCCGATCAGCAACGTCGTGGACGTGACCAACTACGTGATGCTGGAGTGGGGGCAACCGCTGCACGCCTTCGACTACGACGCGCTGGCACGCCGGGCCACGGGCATCCCACGGATCACCGTCCGTCCCGCCAAGCGGGGTGAGGCCATGACTACCCTGGACGGGGTGACGCGCGCCCTGGTGCCCGACCGGCTGCTCATCACGGACGACGCGGGCCCCATCGCCATCGCCGGGGTGATGGGCGGGGCCGAGACGGAGGTCACCGACACCACGACGACCGTCCTGCTGGAGTCCGCCAACTTTCACTTCGTGTCCATCCGCAAGACGACCCAGGCACTGAAGCTGCCCAGCGAGGCGAGCGCGCGGTTCGGCCGGGGCGTGCCGCCGTCAGGGGCGGTCCCGGCGGCCATGCGGGCCACGGAATTGATGCGGGACCTGGCCGGTGGGACCATCGCCCGAGGCGTCGCCGACTGCTACCCGGCGCCCCAGGTCTCCCCCGTGGTGAGCCTGACGGCGGCCGAGGTCCGGCGGGTCCTGGGGATGGATCTGCCCCACGCCGAGATCGAGCGGATCCTTCGAGCCCTCGAGTTCCAGTGCGAGCCCGACGGGGGGGCCGGGTGGAAGGTGACCGCCCCCCAGCACCGGCTGGACATCGGGACCGGCGTCACCGGGGCGGCCGACCTGATCGAGGAGATCGCGCGCATCCACGGGTACGACCAGATCCCGGTGACCGAGATGGCGGATGAGCTGCCGCCGCAACGGGATATTCCCGCCGTGGATCTGGAGGAGCGCGTCCGGGACCTCCTGGTGGTGGCGGGACTCCAGGAAGTCATCACCTACCGGCTGACCACTCCGGAGCGGGAGGTGGCACTGACCCCTGGGGGGCCCGATTCCGGAGACCGCCCCTGCATCCGCGTGGCAAATCCCATCAGTGCCGATCGGGTGGTGATGCGCCAGAGCCTGCTGCCGGGTCTCCTGGAGGTGCTGGCCCACAATGCGCGCCTCCGCGATCGGCTCTGGTTCTTCGAGGTCGGTCCGGTCTACCTTCCACGGCGCGCGGGGGGCTTGCCGGAGGAGCCGCGGCGCGTGGCCATGGCCATGGCAGGGCGGCCTTTCCCGCCCTCCTGGCGGGAGCCGGAGCCCGGCCGCACCGACTTCTTCGACCTGAAGGGCGTGGTGGAATCTTTCCTGCGCGGCCTTCACCTTCAGGCGGTCGGGTTCGAGCCGGTTTCGCATCCGACCTTTGCTTCGGGTCGGGCCGTCCGGGTCACGGCGGCCGGTCGCGGCATCGGCATCCTGGGCGAGGCTCAGCCCCTGGTCCAGACGGCCTTTGATCTTCCCGCCGGACCGGTCTGCCTGGCAGAGCTGGATCTGGAGATCCTCGCCGCCCACGTCCCGCTGACCCACCGGGTGGCGGCCGTCCCGCGATTCCCCCCGGCCCTGCAGGACATCGCCCTGGTCGTGGACGAGGCGGTCTCCGCGGCCGAGGTCACCGAGGTCATTCGATCGGCGGGGGGTGCTCTCCTCGCCGACGTCCGTCTCTTCGATGTCTACAGGGGGCAGCCCGTGCCGCCCGGCAAGAAGAGCCTGGCCTTTTCCCTCGTGTTCCAGGCGACGGATCGAACGCTGACGGATGCGGAGGTGGACGCCGAGAAACACCGCCTCGTCGAGGCAGCGGCCCGGGGTGTCGGGGCTCGGCTCCGGGCGTGAGTCATCGGGTCCGGCGCCGGACGGTCCGAGAAGCATTCCCGGGCAGAAACCCTCTTTACAAAGCGCCAGGGCTCTGGTAGGGTCTCGTCGGCGCTGAAGGATGGGTCGATCCATGAACGAGGTGCTGGAACGTCTGGAAGCCCTGGAACGCAGAGTGCGCGAGACCCTGGCGGAACTGGAGGAGACTCGCCGCGGTCGCGGCGCGCTCGAAAAGGAGATCCAGGGCCTGCGAGCTGAGCTTCGCTCCCGGGAGCAGGAGGCCGCGGAGATCACGCGCCTTCGAGCCGAGCGGGAAGAGGTACGCGGGCGGGTGGAGGGGCTCCTGGCGGAGATCGCCCGGTTGGAGGTGACCATGCAGGGGGTTGGAAGCTGAGGGAGTGAGGCATGCCGGCCGGCGAACGGGTCACCGAGGTCGAGATCTTCGGCGAGCGCTATCCGCTCCGGGCGAGCGACAGCCCGGATTACCTGCACCGGGTGGCAGAGTACGTGGACGGCAAGTTCTGCGAGGTTGCCAAGGAGAGCCCGACCCTGGCCCCGGGGAGGGTCGCGGTGCTGGCCTCGCTCAATATCGCGGACGAACTGTTCAAACGGGAGGAAGCGAAACGCCAGGCCGAGCAAACGGTCCTGGCCCGAATTGACGGAATTTTTGAGCTGCTGCATCGCGGGGGCGTCGCGGAGTGACCCGGCGGGAACTTGACCGCCGGACTAGCAGGAACGGGTGCGGCAGGATACGGAAAGGGCTTGCAACGGGGAACGGCCTGTGCTAGCGTTCACAGCGATCAGGGAATCCGAGAACCCCTACCGTGCGCGTGATGCGGTAGCCATTTTTGAGCCAACACCTGCAGAACGGGGATCCCTCCGAGAACGTGGTGAGCAAGCCTCTCCGCCTCAGCGGAAAGGAAGCCTAAAGCGTTTCCGGGATCCCCACCTGGTTATCCAGGTTCAAACAGGGGCCGGCACACGGCACAATGGTAGGGGTTGCTTTTTCCCCCGTCCTGTAGGTTTCCCTGCCTGCTGAGTCGGCGTCAGATCGTTTCCAGGCCATCCACCCTTCCGCCCTCCTGTCCACACTCCGATCTGCTCTTCGCATGAACGATCTCCAGGTGCGGCTTCGCGCCTCGCACCCGGCCCCGTGGCCTGGTGAATGGCCGGGTGGGAACGCGGCGCAGCCCGTCGTTCCCCGACGGAATCTTGGGGGCGGTTCCGCCACGTCGATCCCCCGGCAGAGAGTTCCTGGGGGACCAGCGGGTGGATGGGAACGGGCCGGCCCCGCACGTGCGGGATGCGGCTCTGTGAAGCGACACGGACGAGGGAGGGATTCCCGTGGACATGTGGGTCACCATCGTGCTGGTGTTGGCGATGGGCCTGGTGGGGCTGGCCAGCGGCTGGGCCCTGCAACGCCGGCGGCAGGATCGACTGAAGCAGCAGGCCGAGGAAGAGGCAAAACGCATCATCCGCGAGGCGGAGCGCGACATCGAGTCGCGTCGGAAAGAGGCCGACCTGGAAATCAAGGACAAGACGCTCCAGGCCCGGACCGAGTTCGAGGAGGGGAGCCGTGCGCGGCGGGATGAGCTGCAGACCTTTGAGCGACGGCTGAACCAGGGTGAGGAAATCCTGAATCGGAAACTGGAGGTGCTGGATCGACGCGACCGCGAGCAGACCGGGCGGGAGCAGGAGCTTCGGACCCGAGAGGGTGCCGTCGCCCAGGAAGAGTCGAACTGGCGCCGCCTGGTGGAGGAGGCCCAGCGCAAGCTCGAGCAGGTGGCCGGGCTGACGGCGGAGGAGGCGAAGGCGCAGCTCGTGCAGGCGTTGGAGGAGGTGGCCAAGCTCCACGCGGTCAGTCGGATCAAGCGCATCGAGGACGAGGCGAATGAGACGGCCGAGGAGAAGGCCAAGCATATCATCGGCCGGGCCATCTGCCGGATCGCCTCGGAGTACGTGGCCGAGGCCGCGGTGTCGGTGGTGGATCTGCCCAGCGACGATATGAAGGGCCGGATCATCGGTCGCGAGGGACGGAACATCCGCGCCCTGGAGAAGGCGACGGGGATCGACATCATCGTGGACGACACCCCCGAAACGATCATCCTGTCCGGGTTCGATTCCATCCGGCGGGAGATCGCGCGGGTGGCCATCCAGCGCCTGATCCAGGACGGCCGGATCCACCCGACCCGGATCGAGGAGACGGTGGAAAAGGTCACCAAGGAGATCGAGAAGGACATCCGGGAAGCCGGCGAGCAGGCCTGCTTCGAACTGGGGATCACCAGTCTGCACCCCGAACTCGTCCGGATGGTGGGCCGGCTGAAGTACCGGTACAGTTACTCCCAGAACCAGCTCGCCCACACCAAGGAGGTGGCCACCCTGGCGGGTCTCCTGGCGGCGGAGCTGCGCCTGGACGTCAAGGCCGTGAAGCGGGCCGCCCTGCTCCACGACATCGGCAAGGCGGCGGACCAGGGCACGGAGACCTCCCACGCGCTCCTGTCAGCGGAGCTGGCGAAGAAGTACAACGAGGATGCGCGTGTGGTGAACATCATCGCCGCCCACCACGAGGAGGTGGCTCCCCAGTTTCCCGAGGCGGTCTTGCTGCAGGCGGCCGACAGCCTGTCGGCCGCCCGCCCCGGCGCCCGGCGCGAGATCATGGAGACCTACGTCAAGCGCCTGGCGAAGCTGGAGGAGATCGCCATCTCCTTCAAGGGGGTGGAGAAGTGCTTCGCCATCCAGGCGGGCCGGGAGATCCGGGTGGTGGTCGAGAGCGAGCAGATCAATGATCAGGCCGCCTACGTCATGGCCCGGGACATCGCCAAGCGCATCGAGGACGAGATGGAGTATCCGGGCCAGATCAAGGTCACGGTCATCCGCGAGACCCGGGCCATCGAATATGCACGATAACGGGAAAAAAGACGACAGCGACAGGGATCTCCGACAGGGACTCGGACTGGGATAAGAGAGAAAGATTGGGCGGTCAGGAATCGCTGTCGCCACCCAGTGGGTACCCGGATCTCGCTGTCGGCTGTCGGGGATAGCGGATGCGGATCCTGTTCATCGGCGACATCATCGGGCAGCCGGGGCGTCAGATGGTGGCTCGCCACCTCAAGTCCCTGGTGGCGGAGCACGGGACCGAGATGGTCCTGGCCAATGCCGAGAACGCGGCCGGCGG